>Ga0265334_10000441_pt1 | contig 21780 bp, 17 predicted proteins | sample 42023metaG_FD_192442 | JGI IMG/M metagenome (GOLD analysis project Ga0265334, IMG submission 192442) | Rhizosphere microbial communities from Carex aquatilis grown in University of Washington, Seatle, WA, United States - 4-20-23 metaG | ecosystem: Host-associated > Plants > Roots > Rhizosphere... | reverse complement strand
TTCATGTGCTTCGCCACCCAGGTCTCGCTATTTTTAAGTATCGTTGAGCGCCAACCAACCGACGTTCATGTAAAAATAAAGATAAAGCACTGCGCGTGAAAAATCTGTGAACTGGATCGCATTTGATGCAGGGTCGTCTTGATTTCACGAGGCTCTGCAATGCGGAGTGTTAGGCAGCCAAAGAGAGGGTCCCCGTGTTGGCGCGCACGTAACAGTGACCATTTGCAAAAGCAACAACAGTCAGAGGTTCCATCGTCCCGGACTGATGCCATCTCGAACAACAGCTTGCACACCGCCCCGTCACTTGAGTCGCTCCCGCACCGCATCGCGAAGGTGTTGCTGCCCACGCTGGAAATCTCGCAGCAAAACATTTGCTACTACGCCAGTCTGGCCGGCTTCTACACCATCTACGATCTGCGCAATCTCAAATCCGAGCAGACCTATCTCTATCTGCTTTGCTACGCCTGGCTGCGTTACCGGCAGCTCAGCGACAACCATCCCTATTACAATGCGACATGACTAGGGACACCGCCATGCGTCAAGAAAAATTACCTAACGGATTCGTGGTCAATTGCCATCATCCTCGCGAAGTTAGGTTCATGTGGAAAGAAATTTTTGAAGAAAAAGTCTATCTGAAGTACGGTCTAGCATTAGAACCGGGAAGCTGCGTTGTCGACATCGGCGCCAACGTCGGCATGTTTTCGCTCTGGGCTAGCGAACAGGCTGATGGATTGTGCTTGCACGCAGTTGAGCCCATACCAGAAACATTCGCAGCTCTGAACAGCAATCTATCTCATCTGAAAAATATAACTCTCCATCAGAAGGCTATTGGTGGCGAAGCGGGGGAAATGACAATGTTTTATTATCCTCGAGCGAGCGTGCTGTCGATGAACTCGTTGGAGCATTCGCGCAATGTTGAAACAGTGCGTGAATCGTTAGCTAAGTCTGCCAAGTACGCAATCGTTAGATGGCTAGCCAGCAAGCCGACTCTTTACGCCTACGCGCTTCGGCTAATCATAGGAAGTCCCAAGCAGCGCGTGTGCCCAGTCGACACGCTATCGGGCCTTATACGCGAACAGTCCATTGCTAGAATTGATTTGCTTAAGATCGACGTGGAAGGCGGAGAAACCAAGGTGTTTGAGGGCATTGCAGCGGAAGACTGGCCGCGCATCCGCCAAATCACGCTCGAAACCGATCAAAATCGGCTGCCCGCAATTCGCGAACTGCTGGAATCCAAAGGTTTCCAAGTTGATGACGAGCGGCCGGAAATGATGGGCAACGCCCCCATTCGCCAAGTCTACGCCAAGCGTCATGCGAACCTCTCTGTTTAAATCTTGGTCATATTTCTTACAGAAATGCTCTAGACGCATAAACAGGTTGGTCAAATGGCCTGCAGATCGGTTCTCGGCATACCATGCAAGGACAAGTCGCGCGGATTCTACGAACGGCCGGCTCGCGTTGATGAGCGCGAAATCAAGACGTACTAACATGCTGCTTTCGCGAAAGGACCAAACGGTCTCACGAGGATCGAAACTGGCACCATTGCAGGTCTTGAGAAGGCTCGGAAGATATGCCCCCGATTTCGAGAAGGCAGGTAATCGCACCGGATCATTCATCATTTTGATCCCCCTGCACTAAATTTTTCTGTAAGGCCAGCGACGCCTTTCGAGCTTTCGCCCGAACATGGCGACGTGTGTAGATCACGGCCATCTCCGACGTGGGCGACCATCCCATGAGATAGGTTCGGGTTTTGCGCTCAGTTTCCTCCGATGCTCTTTGCCGATCCATCTCGCGCGAGTATGCGTCGTTCCAGGTAGGGCGCATCACGTGCGGTGAGAGGTCTGCCGGTAATTCGGGGTGCTTCTCTCGAAGACCCTCGAATATTTTGGCGAGCGCCGGAATTGAGAGCGGGTTTCCGCGCGACGACACGAATAAAAACTCATGTTTCCGTGCCCCCGGAATACGGCTGCGATGGTCAAGGACATATTGCCGCGTGTCGTCGAGCAGTGACGATCCGATGGGAACTACGCGTGCCCGTGTCTTCAGATTCGGCTGGTAATCGCGGATAACCTGAAGACGCGTACCGGCCACTTGTAGCGATATCTGCCGGGCAGAAGACGGCTGTGATCGAGCGCGGCGCGATTCCAAGCTATTCGTCGACGAATGAACTTGTCGGATCTCGGTCTTTTCGGTTGAACCAGCAAGTTGATCGATCGGTAACCGGCACGCTCTCACGAGCGCCTCGACTTCCCCGAGGGAAAGTAACTGGTTTTCTGTCAATCTCTCTTGAAGATTGATTCCCGTTCCGTGCGATCGCAGAAACAGCTCGAACAGCATCAGCGACCTCAGCGAGTTGCTGATCGTCGCGAATGCAAGATTCCTACCCCTCAGTTCGCTAACAGAGTAGACGGTGGGCCCAAATAGCGGGAGCCCATTGGCACCAATCAGCAATGCGAAGCGTTCCCCATCGGGAAGCACAACGGTCTTTACCTTGAAGCCTGACATCGGCTTGTTTACCTACCAAGGGAATTATTCCCTACAGGGCAAAGCAAGCAAGCTCAAAGTCAAAGTAAATAATAAAATAATCCTATCTATTACAGCATCTTACGAAATTTAATTTACACTTCGTTGGAAACTATATCCTAGAACGGAATGTCGTCGTCTTCAAAGCCGCCTTCGTCAACCGAGGGTGCGGGCGCTGATGAATCGCGCGCTGGCGCCTTGTCATTGCGGGACGGAACGCTGCCTGCGCGGCTGCCGCCGCCAAACTCATCGCCGCTACTGCCGCCAGCTCCGCGGCTGTCGAGCATCTGCATTTCGTTGGCGTGAATTTCCGTAGTATAGCGATCCTTGCCTTCTTTATCCTGCCATTTGCGCGTGCGCAGTGCGCCTTCGATGTAGACCTTACTGCCCTTGCGCAGATATTGCGCGGCAATTTCGCCGAGCCGGTTGTGGAACACCACGTTATGCCACTCGGTGCGTTCCTGCTGATTGCCCTCCTTGTCCTTCCAGTTGTCGGAAGTGGCGAGGGTGACATTGGTGACTGACCCACCGGACGGAAAGCTGCGCGTTTCCGGATCCTTGCCGAGGTTGCCGATGAGAATGACTTTGTTGATTCCACGCGCCATGGTTGTGCTCTGTTTGAAAAGGTAAGTCGCCGGCTCCTGTTCGGGAGCCGGGCGTCAGAGAGGATAGATGAAGTGCGGCGTCGGCGGAATGGGTGCCGGCGTAATCAATCCGCGTCGTCGCTGTCGCCGGCATCATCGGGCACGATCGGTCCGCTTTCCGCGCCCAGCAACCGTTGCGCCAGCACCGCGGCCTGCGTGCGGCGATACAGACGCAGTTTGCGCAGGATGGCCGTGACGTGCGCCTTGACGGTCGCTTCGGTGACGCTGAGCTCGTCCGCGATCTGTTTATTGAGACGGCCATCGGCGAGCATCATCAGCACGCGGAACTGCTGCGGCGTAAGACTGGTGATCCGTTGCGCGAGTTCGCGATCTTCATTGTCGGCTTCCGGCCCCGGATCGGTGACCCCAGGTGGCAGCCACACCGAGCCGGCAAGCATTGCGCGCAGTGCGGTCCCGATCTCCTCGATGCCGGCGGATTTGGGCACAAAACCGGTCGCACCGAAATCGAGCGCGCGCCGCATCAGGGCGGGCTCCTCTTCGGCGGAAACCAGCGCGACCGGCACCGCGGGGTATACCCCGCGCATCTGGATCAGTGATGAGAAGCCTTGAACGCCCGGCATGCGCAGGTCGAGCAGGACAAGGTCCGTTTCCGGATGGGCGCCGACGAGTTCGATCAGTTCGGCCAGCGACTCCGCTTCAAAAGTCAGCGAACCGGGCAATAACTGACTGACCGCCGCGCGCAGGGCGGAGCGGAACAGTGGATGGTCATCAGCGATGATAATTGTCGCGGTTGCACTCACGGCAGCGGCGATCTCTGTGGGGTCCATTAGTTGAGCGTTCATAATGCCTCTTCTACAGACCGGAAGCGAAGTACCCCATTCAACTTTCGTCGATAGGAGGCTCGAAACGTACTCCGCGGCTACCCTTGAACTATGCACGATTCGAGCCGGATCAAGGTGTTGGTCGATCAAGCTGATAAGCTGCATACTCATGCGGTACAACTGCCGCGCAGTGAGCGTATGTTACTAGGACAGCGCCCCGAGCGCTGAGAATTCCGCCATTAATTACTTATGCACTATCGCCATAGCTACCATGCTGGCAATTTCGCGGATGTCTTCAAACACGTTTTGCTGTGTGGGCTGTTTGCCGCCCTGAATCGCAAAGAGAAGCCCTGGTTCTATCTGGATACACATGCGGGCGCCGGCATCTATGATTTGGCCGGCGAGGGGGCCACACGCACCGAGGAGTGGCGGCAGGGCATCGAGCGCATCTTCAATCTGGCGGGCGCGCCGGAACCTCTGGCTACTTATCTGAGTATCGTCAGGCAGGCGCAGCAAGTCGCCGATGCCGGAGCGCAGTCCCCACTGCTATATCCCGGATCGCCGCTGATTGCACGTTCACTGGCGCGCGAAAGCGATCGTATCGTCCTTTGTGAGCGTGTAGTCGATGTGGCCCTGGAATTGAAGCGGGTGGTCCGCGCTGATCCGCGCTTACACATCCATCTGCGCGATGGCTACGAGTCATACTCCCTGTTGCCGCCAAAGGAGAAGCGCGGTCTGGTGCTGATCGATCCGCCGTTCGAGCGCCCCGATGAATTCGATGCGATCCAGACATTTCTTGCCGAAGCACTTGCACGTTTTGCGAGCGGTGTCTATGCGGTCTGGTATCCGCTCAAGAACCGTCACGCGGCCGAGCACTTCGTGCGCCACATCAGCCGTAGCGCGATGAGGCCGTCTCTCAACATTGCATTCGAGACTGGCGCTTCCGCGCAGGGACAGATGCGTGCTTGCGGTTTCCTGATTGTGAACCCGCCTTACCGGTTCGAGATCGAGGTCAATGAGTCGCTGCGGTGCATTTTCCGTGAGCTTGCGCAGGGCAGCCTGGCGCGAATCCGCGTCGAATCGTTCGAGGAAACCTGAACCTGCAGTTTCCGATGCTTCACCGGCCTATGTAACGATGTATGTAAGCAGATGAGCGAATCCATCGAAGTACTTTATGAAGGGCGTTTCCTGCGGCTATTGAAAAACGGCCGTTGGGAGTACGTACAGCGGGTGCGCGCGCGCGGCGCGGCGTTCATCGTCGCGCTGACTGATGCGCACGAGATCGTCCTGGTGGAGCAGTACCGTGTGCCCATGCAGGCGCGCGTGATCGAATTGCCGGCCGGCATCATCGGCGATGAGGCCGAGTTTGCCGATGAGGCCGTGGAGGCCGCGGCACTGCGCGAACTGGAGGAGGAGACCGGTTTTCGCGGTGCGCAGATTGAGCGCTTGCTGAGCGCGCCGACCGCGCCGGGAATGGCGGCCGAGATGCTGCATCTATTCCTGGTCACCGGGTTGAAAAGAGTCCACGCGGGCGGCGGTGTCGATGGCGAGAATATTACCGTGCACGTGGTCTCCGTTGACGACATCGCGGAGTGGCTCGATGCGAAGACACGGCTCGGGACGCTCATCGATACGCGGGTCCACGCTGGGCTGTGGTTCGTGCAGCAGGCGTCTCGTCGGAGTTCTGTGCGGCCGCGCGCGCAGCGATCAGATCAGTAGCGGACCGAGCTGGTCGATCGCCAGCCCCTGCACGTAATCGACGCCGATGCGCGTCACCACCTCGCATAGCTCTTTGCTTTCGACATGGCTGACAACCGTTTTGCGGCCGAGCAGATGAGCGGCTTGGTTGAGCCATTCAAATTCACTGCGATCGACCGCGTCGCTCATCATGCGCCGCACCAGCGATTCGTGGAATTTCACGAAATCAAACGGCACCCGGCGCAGCAACGCGATTGCGGCGGCGCTGCGGCAGTGATCCAAAAGAAAATGCACGCCATACGGTTTTAGCGTCGCGATCAGTTCGATGACCTGCTGCGAATTGTTGGCGGCGCAGCCTTCCTCGATTTCGAAACAGATCTTGCTGCCGTTCCCCCCCGAGCGTTCAAACAATTCCGCTGCGCTGCGCCGGAACTCCTCGGAAGCGACGGTGGCGCTGTCGAGATTGATATTAAGGCCGGCATGCTTATGAAACATTGCGTGATCCTTGCCGATCGCGGTCAGGCACTGCTCGAGAACCCACAAGTCGAGCTTCGGTGTCAGCCGGTTGCGGCGCAGCGCCGGCAGATAGCTGCCAGGCGGTAGCCAGTGACCATCGTCTTCCTCGACGCGCACGAACACTTCCACCCATGGCAGCGTATTTTCATCCTTGCCCGACGGCATGATCGTCTGCGATACGAGGTGGACGAGATTGCGCTCGAAACGCGGCATCAACCAGTCGATCCAGCCGCGGTCGTCGCGGCGCGTTTGTTGATGCTTTTCGTCCTGATGGAAAACGGCGACGCGATTGCCGCCGGCGACGGCCGCTTCCAGCAGTACGTTATTTGCCGTTTCCATCAGTACGTCGGGACCCTCGGTGGATTCGTTGATTTCGAGCAGCGCGAGGCTGGCGGTGACGTTGAACTGGCGGTCGCCGCGGCGGATCGCATTGCCGGCAACATCGCTGCGCAGCGTTTCGGCAAGTTCGCGCGCGGGCTCGCCGCTGAGTTCGGGAATCAGCGCCGCGAAGGTATAGATCGATACACGATAGGCATCGCCGATCGCAGCGACGCGTGTCTGTACAAGTTCTCCAGCTTGCCTGAGCACTTCCTCGCTGGCGGTCGAGCCGAATTCCCGGTTCACGACATCGAGCTCGTCGACCGATATTAACAGCAGCGCATGGCTGACACGGTAACGGCGTGCGAGCTCGATCAGCTCCGCGATGCGGATGTCGAAAGCCACTGAGTTCAGCAGATTCGTCAGCGCGTCTCTCTGGGGTCCCTGTTGCGTCGGCGCAATCTGCAGTTCTTCACCGTGACGTTGCGCGGCGACTGGCTTTTCCACGATAACGATCGCGCCATGCGTGACGCCGTAGGCGTCGAGCGCCGGGACCACGGTCATCGACAGCACCAGATCATCTTCGTTGCCGAACACCACCATGCTGCGCAGCCGCTTGGAGCCGCCGCCGCTTTCGCTGGTGAGATGGGAGAGCTGTTCTATGGGTCGCTCCCGCTTTGGATCGCGATCGATATCGTAAAGCCGGGCGACGCTCTTCAGTGGACGTCCCACAGCCGCACCAGAGGTTGTACGCAGCAGCTCGGCGGCACTGGCCGTGATGCCCAGAACGTTGCAGTCGCGGTCGAGGTGGATCAGCGGACCATCGCTGTGTTCGAACAGGACATTGATGCGGGCACGCAGCGATTCGATGACACTTTTTTCGCCGAGTGATTGTCCGCGGAGTTCTTCGTTATCGACGATCGCGGCATCAAGCTGCGCGCGGACGCTGTCCAGCACCTGGTTCAAGCGGGCAAAATCTTCGCCGCCGGGGGCGGCTCCGGACGGCGACATCGCGCTGACATAGGATTCCGCGGGTGCTTGCAGCAGCACGCTCGCAACATACGCGTAGATCGCGGCGACGATCGCAGCATCTTCAACGACCAGGATAAAGAACAGGCCCAGACGGTGCCCCGCCGGCCCGGCGATTCTCGCGACGACGATATCCAGCACCACCGCAAGCACAAACAGTGCGCCCAGAAGGCGATATAACTGCGAAGGCGCTTCACGAAGCCGCGAGCCCAGATCCCCCATCAAGTCGCGCATGGCAATCGGTTTTCTCCTTGAACGACAAAGCCACTGCTGAATCCGAACATGCTCTGCTGCCCCCTTCCGCAGCGCGGCTGTTCGCCTTTTGTCTACAATCTTACAATCATTACAGAAAATTCAGTATCCTGCGTCAGGGTCTGGAGGGAGTGAATGACATGATGCCGGTTTCAGCGAAACAAGCGGTGCGGATGGCGGCAGCGGCGTGTTTCACGGTGGGAGCTGGCGCGAGCCAGGCTTTCACGGTTACTCAACCCGATGTCCAATCTTATTTGACACAGCGTTTGCGCGCGCGCGTGCATATCGATCTGGCGCCCGGCGAACTGCCGCCGACCCATGTCGGCCTGGCGACCGCCGAGGATTCCACCCGTTACGGACTGCCGCCGCAGTCGCTGGTGAATCTGTCGGTGCGGACAGTCACTGTCGCCGGCGGTGTCGATGTGTTCATCGAAAGCAGCAGTCCTGTCTCCGAACCGATGTTCACGGTATTGCTCGATGTGCGCAGCGGCTCACTACGGTCGCTGCGTGAATTCACCGTACTGCTCGATCTGCCGCCGATCGAGACAATGGTCGCCGATACGGCGTCGGCTCCGGTTTCGATTCCGGCGCCAAATCCCGCTGCGGCGCCGAGCGCTGAGCGCATGACGTCCCGCGCACGTGAGACAGCAGCGATCGCATCGCCGCCACCGGCTACCCATGCACGGCGGGCCGGACATGGCCGTGCTCACGTCGCTGCCAATCCCGAGAATGAGGAGCTGCTGGCTTGGACTCCGCCTGCCGCGTCAGGTTCCGCGGATGAGAGATATGGCCCCGTTGCCGCGAACGAAACTCTATCGCACGTGGCACAGATCTATCGTCCGACACCGACCGCCCCGTTGCCGCCCATCGTGGCGAAGATTGTCGCAGCCAATCCTGAAGTCACTCTCGGCCGCGACAATTTTCTGCCCGAAGGCGCCACTCTGAAAATTCCCGACGAACTCGCTCCATACCGGAATGCGCCGTGGTCCGGCGTGCCGGCATCGGTATCGAGGAAGAAGTTGAAAGGACTGACCCGGGTTAACTATCGTGTGAACGCCGCGCCGCGCTTTCAGCTTGCAGTCACATTGAGCAGCCTGCATGACAATCCGATGCTGGCGGAAATGCCGGCGCCAGTCGCACGGGAAAATGAGGGCGTGGCAGCAGCAGCTCCGTCAGAAAACACGGTCGCAGCGGTTGCCCCGGCGGCACAGGCGCCAGCGGTGTCGGCGCCGGCCTCCCAGCAGCCGGCCGCGGTGGAGTCAAATCCGAGCGCAGAAGCTGTGGCTACTCCGTCGCCTGAAGCAGCGTCGCCGTCGAAACCCCCGGTCGATGTTGCAGCACCATCCGCGCCGGAGCGTGTAGAGCCGACCACTGCGGTTCCCGCCGCGGTTTCGGAGAACGAACCTAAGGTTGAGACGGCGCGTCCCTCTTCGGGTTCGCGAAGCGTGGTGATTTTCGTCAGTGTGCTTGCCGCGCTTGTCCTTGGCCTGCTCGGCTGGGCGCGCGGGAGGGAAATATTCAACCGCGCGCGCAAGCCGGCAATGGCGGCGCCGCTCGTTGCGCCGGTGCTCCGGCAAGACGCGCTGGCTTCGACGAAAGCGCCGGCTGCAGTCAAAGCCGAAATTTCGCCAGACGAACGTGTCGTTCTGCTGAAGCAGGCTTACGCGGCGCGCGGCAAGCGATTCCGTGATGTGCGCCATATCCCCTAAATTTTGGGGCGTGTCCCGGCCAGGGCCTGTTAACAAAGCCTGTTAATAGAGGCCCTGGGCGTCGTTGACATATTTTTCGCGCAGATGCGCAGGGTTAATCGTCGATCACCGTGATCGCGGATATACGTGTTATGGGCGACGGCGGATTTTTGCTCGATCCATCTTGCCGTATCGGTCGTTGCAGCCTATCGTGTGTGGAAAGCCGGGGGTGCCCGCGGCGTTTGCCGCAGGCTGAGAACAAACCCTTGGAACCTGGTCGGTTTACCGCAGGCGCGCAGCGCTTGCACCGGCGAAGGGAAGGCTGAAGCGCTCCGTCGATGTACCCTGGGTGCTTGAGCGGGCCCTTCGTCGGCATCTTCGAGGCTGAGCGATGAACGCCCCCATTCCGCAAACAAACAAAAAACAACTCAGCCCAGAATTTTCGCGCAAGGCGCAGGAGCTATCTGCCGAGGTCAGGCGGCCGTTTCCAGGTAGCCGCAAGATCCATGTCGAAAGCCCAAATGGCATTCGTGTGCCGATGCGTGAGATTCAATTGGGACCAACGCGCACCAGCAACGGATTGGAACCCAATCCGCCAGTTACCGTTTACGACACCAGCGGTCCTTACACCGACCCGGCGGCGCGCATTGACCTTCTGAAAGGACTGGCGCCATTGCGAGATGCGTGGATCGGTGCTCGCGGCGATACGGAACAACTGCGTGGACCGTCATCGATTTTTGGCCGCATTCGCGCTGCGGACGAGGAGACCAGGGCCCTGCGTTTCGAGCACTTGCGTGCGCCGCGCCGCGCACGCGGCGGCGCCAACGTCACGCAGATGCACTACGCACGCAAAGGCATCATCACTCCAGAAATGGAGTACATCGCGATCCGTGAAAACGCGCAGCTCGCGGAACTGCGCGGGAGTTATGAGCAGGCGGGTTATCTCAAGCGTACTCACCGCGGCCAGCGCTTCGGCGCGCTGCAACCGGATCTGGTGACGCCGGAATTCGTCCGTGACGAAGTCGCACGCGGTCGCGCGATCATTCCCGTAAATATCAATCACCCGGAAAGCGAGCCGATGATTATCGGCCGCAACTTCCGCGTGAAGATCAATGCCAATATCGGCAACAGCGCCGTCGGCAGCGGCATCGCCGAGGAAGTCGAGAAGATGGTGTGGGCCACGCGCTGGGGCGCCGACACCGTGATGGATCTTTCCACCGGCAAACACATTCACGAAACACGCGAGTGGATCATCCGCAATTCGCCGGTGCCGATCGGCACTGTGCCGATTTATCAGGCGCTCGAAAAGGTCAACGGCAAGGCCGAGGAACTGACCTGGGAGATGTTCCGCGATACTTTGATCGAACAGGCCGAACAGGGCGTCGATTACTTCACGATCCACGCGGGTGTGCTGCTGCGCTATATCCCGTGGACGGCGGATCGCATCACCGGCATCGTCAGCCGCGGCGGTTCGATCATGGCCAAGTGGTGCCTCGCGCATCACAAGGAGAATTTCCTCTATACGCACTTCGAGGAAATTTGCGAAATCATGAAGGCCTATGACGTCAGCTTCTCGCTTGGCGATGGCCTGCGTCCCGGGTGCATCGGCGACGCCAATGACGACGCGCAATTCGGCGAGCTGCACACACTCGGTGAGCTCACGCAGGTGGCGTGGAAACATGATGTGCAGGTGATGATCGAAGGACCCGGCCATGTGCCGATGCAGCTCATCAAGGAGAACATGGATGAGCAGCTCAAACACTGCTTCGAGGCGCCGTTCTACACGCTGGGCCCGCTGACCACCGACATCGCGCCGGGCTATGACCACATCACCAGCGGCATCGGTGCGGCGCAGATCGGCTGGTATGGTTGCGCGATGCTGTGCTATGTCACGCCGAAAGAACATCTTGGCTTGCCGGACAAGCACGATGTGCGCGAAGGTATCGTTACCTACAAGATCGCCGCGCATGCCGCCGATCTCGCCAAGGGGCATCCCGGCGTACAGGTGCGCGACAATGCGCTATCGAAGGCGCGTTTTGAATTTCGTTGGGAAGATCAGTTCAATCTCGGCCTCGATCCCGAGAAAGCGCGCGAGTTCCACGACGAAACGCTACCGCAGGAAGGCGCCAAGCTCGCGCACTTCTGTTCGATGTGCGGCCCGCATTTCTGCTCGATGAAGATCACGCAGGACGTGCGCGACTATGCCGCGCGGCAGGGCGTGGATGCGGCGGCCGCGTTGCATAAGGGCATGGAAGAAAAGGCGAGCGAGTTCAAGGCGCGCGGCGCGGAAGTTTATCGCCCCGTTTAGGGCATGCCACCAATTGCTTCAGTCGCTACGTTGTTGCCGCCTTAAGCCTCGCGAGCATTGTTTTCGCGTTCCTGCACCTGCGGTGAAGCGAACACGGTGATCGAAGGAGTCGCCGCTGCCGGCGGCGGCGTGGTCGCCGGCGCTGCTTCCTTGGGCTTGAGCGTCGAGCGCAGCGAAACCAGCTTGTTGAGCATGTCGAACCAGAACGGCGCGCCCAGCGTGACCGCAAACGCAGTCAACAGCAGCCCGATCAGCGGCTGCAGCACGAAGTACCACCACGAGTGCATTTCACGCACGGAGAAGTGATGCGGCCTCACGGCCATCGGATCGCCTGGCGATCCGGGCCAGCCGTCGGCCCAGCCCAGTGGCAGTGCCATCCGCCCGAGACAGGCCAGCGCTTCCGTCGCGGCGGTAGCGGGGGGCAGCGTACCGCCGCCGTCGGCGATGCTGTCATCGGATGCGCAATGCAATCGCGTAGCGACCGCGGCAGCGGCAGCGGCGGTTTCGTTGGTGCCGGGCGCGTTCACGGTGTCGGCGACCACGATCGTAGTCTGCTGCGCCTGGCTGGTCAGGGCCTGACGCATGGACGAGTCGATGGAAAGACGCTGGATGATCGTCAGCGTATTGGCATTGGCAGCCACCGTGATGATCAGGCTGAGCCATAGGATGATGCTCTGCGTGCGTCGCCGGTACCAGCCAGAGACGCGATCCATCGAACTGTTGAACCAGGCTTCGATCGATGTCTGGACTTTAGCCAGATCGCCGTCGGCACGATCGAGCACCGGCAGAATCACGCGCTGCACGGAGGCGTTTTCGATGAGCCCGGCGGAGGCTCGCACGGCATTCAATGTCAACGGGATGGAGGGCACCGCTTCGTTGCGGGTCACGAATGGTTCGCGCGTAACCACATCAAGCAGCGCGATCGCGAAGTTGCTGGCGGGAATGTACGACGGAAGCCGGGTGCCGTTGGGCACGCGGCGAGTGCGCTGGTCGATATCCGCCGGATCGTACTCGCCGGCGAAGAGGCCGTAGATCAGCGGATGATCGTATAGCTTCTTGGTCAGGCCCGTGCCCGTGGGATCGCGCAGCAATTCGCGGATCGCGCGTTCGAGATCGACGGCCCGTGTTTTCTGCACCGCCTCGATGCGCTCGCGGATCGCGCTGCAGATCGATGCCAGAAGCAGGTAAATGAGTGTGAGCCCGATGGCGACTTCGACGATTTCCAATCCAAACATTTTCGCTCCCTCGACGACATTTTAGTTTGGACGATTATTGCGCAACGCGGCGAAAAATAGCTGCGTCGTGTGATTCGCCCTGTGATCACTCAGTCCGCTGCTGCTGGCGCACCACCGCCGGAAGGCCGTTTCGCGAGCCACACCAGTGTGAGCACGGCCAAGCTGAGCCAGGCAGAGATCCAGAAATAGTCGAGTGATGACAGCAGATATGCCTGTCCCGTGAGCTGCCGGTTGAGCAGCGCGAGTGCGGATGAATCGGTTAGGCCGAGCGCGTGCAATCGCGTCAACGCTTCCTGCATCGGCAGATCGAAAACACTGGACGACTCAGCCAGACGCGACTGATGCAACGCCTCGCGGCGATCCCATAGGGTCGTAGTGATCGACGCCGCGAAGCTGCCCGCGGTGATGCGTATGAAGTTGGAAACGCCGGAGGCGGCCGGTACCCGATTCGGTGCGACGCCTTCTAGGAGGATCGATAGCATCGCGATAAAGAAGGTACCCATCGCCAGACCCTGCACCAGCAGCGGTGCGACGAACGTGGCGAAGCTCGCGTCCGCGGTATAGCGCGCGCGCATGAAGTACGAGACTGCGTAGGCCGCGAAGGCAAACGTCGCGAACCAGCGCGCGTCATAGCGGCCCAGGTAGCGTCCAACGAACGGTGAGATCAATACCGCGACCACGCCGCTGGGCGCAGCGACCAGACCTGCCCATGTCGCGGTATAGCCAAGTTGCGTTTGTAGCCACAGCGGCAGCAGCACAATGTTGCCGAAGAACACCGCGTAACCGAGGCACAGCGGGATGGTGCCGAGCGTGAAGTTGCGGATACGGAACAGGCTCAGATCGACGATCGGATGCTGCTCAGTCAATTCCCAAATCAGCCACGTGATGAAGCCGACGATCGTAACGACCGCCAGCGCGACGATCAGCGGCGAATTGAACCAGTCCTCATCCTTGCCCTTATCCAGCACGATTTGCATGGCGCCGACCCAGACCACCAGCAGCCCCAGACCGACGCTGTCGATCGGGAGCTTGCGCGTTGGTGTTTCGCGCGTGCTCAGATAGATCCAGCACACCGCGGCTGCGAACAGGCCCACCGGGACGTTGATGAGAAAAATCCACGGCCACGCCGCGTTATCGGAAATCCAGCCGCCGAGAATCGGACCTGCGATCGGCGCGATCAACGTGGTCATCGACCAGATCGCCAGTGCGGTTCCCTTTTTCTCCGGAAACAACATCAGCAGCAGCGCCTGCGAGCCCGGCACCATCGGACCCGACACCGCGCCTTGCAGTACGCGGAAGGCGATCAGCGTCGGCAGACTCCACGCGATGCCGCACAGGAAAGATGCGATGGTGAAGGCGAGAATCGAGAACACGAAGGTGCGCACGACGCCGTAGCGCTGCATCAGCCAGCCGGTCAGCGGCACGCTGATGCCGTTGGCAACGGCGAACGAAGTAATCACCCAGGTGCCCTGATCGGGCGCCACGCCGAGCGTCCCGGCGATCGTCGGGATCGACACATTGGCGATTGTCGTGTCCAGCACCTGCATGAAAGTGCCGAGCGCGAGCGCCAGTGCCGTGACCGCCTTGGCAGTCCCCGCCAGCGGCACACTGCCGCCCGGAGTCGAATCCGTCACGGCGCGCCCGTCACCCCGGCGTCGCCCTTATCGCGCGTAGATACCACCGCAGCGCCCGCGCCGGAATTGTTGCGGATAATCTTTGCGATGCGCGCGTCCAGCGCCGGATCGTCGCCGTCGCTGGCCTGCGTTGGCAGCGGTGTATTACGCAACTGCGTCGCAACCAGCGGGCCGGAAGCGTCGCGTATATCGACCCTGACCTGCATGGACAGACCGATGCGCAGCGGATGCGCTTTCACTTCCTGCGCATCGAGCGCGATCCTCACCGGCAGACGCTGCACGATCTTGATCCAGTTGCCGGAGGCGTTCTGCGGCGGCAGCAGCGCGAACGCGCTGCCACTGCCGGCCGATAGGCCAGCGATCCTGCCGTGGAAGTCCACGCTGCCGCCATAAAGATCGGCATGCACCGCGACCGGTTGTCCGACGCGCATGCGGTCGAGCTGAACTTCCTTGAAGTTGGCATCGACCCAGACATCGTCGAGCGGGATCACCGCCATCAGCGGTGCGCCGGCAGCCACCCGTTGCCCAATCTGCACCGCTCGCCGGGCGACGACACCGGCAACCGGAGCGACGATGTTCGTGCGGTGCAGCGCGAGCGCTGCCTCACGAACCTTCGCGGCGGCTGCGAGCACTTGCGGGTGTGTCGCGACCGTCGTTCCATCGGTTTGCGCGGCGGTCGCGTCCAGCTGTTCACGCGCGACGACGAGACCGGCGCGCAGCGTGGTGATGGTGTCGCGGGTGTGCGCCAGCTCCTCAGCCGATACGGCGCCATCGGCGACCAGTGTCTGCCGGCGGTTGAAGTCGTCCACGGCACGGCTCAATTCCGTTTCGCGCTGCTCAATCTGCGCCTGCAATTGATTGACCTGCGCGTATAGCGCACGCACTTGACGCACGGCGCGCGCGAGTTCCGCTTCCGCGCTGGCAGCGGCGATGCGCGCGTCGGCGGGGTCGAGCTCCAGCAGCGGTTGTCCGCGTGTCACCGCCTGTGTGTCATCGACGTGAATGGCGATGACGGTACCGGGCACTTCGCCGGTGATCTGCACGATGTCGCTGGCGACGTAGGCATCGTCAGTGGTTTCGTAGTGGCGCGCGACCGCCAGCCAATAAGTTGTATATGCGATGCCACCGAGCACGACGAGCACGGCAAAAACAAATAGTCCGCGCCGGCGCGCGCCGTTGCTGTTCGCGGGAGTGGGGGTGTCGTTCATGGCGGACTCTCCGACACAGAAGTGGAAGTCGGGTGGGGTGACAGCGTGGCCGGATCGAAGCTGCCGCCGACATAGAGGAGCAGCGCAACGCGCGAGGTCGCTTGCGCGGACAGCACGTCAACATAGCTGCTGCGGGTTTCGAGCACCCGCGTTTCGGCCGTCAGTATCGGGAGTTCGCTCGAAAGACCGGCACTGTGGCGCTTTTCGGCGAGCCGGTAGGCGGCTTCGGCGGCGGCGAGTGTCGCGCGTACTTGATCGAGCTGCTGGCTTTGCGAACGCAGCAGGCTCAATTGGTCGGCAACCTGCTGCACCGCCCGCACCACCGTGTCGTTGTAGGCGGCGACAGTCTCATCTTCCGCCGCCGTCGCTGCGTAATAGCGGGATTTGAGACGCCCCGATTTGAACAGTGGCAGGCTGAAGGCCGGGCCGGCGCTGTAGGTGGCGTCGGACATCTGCAGCAGATTGCCCAAACCTATCGCCTCGAAGCCGGCAAACGCGCTGAGATTCACATCGGGATAGAACGCCGCTTTCGCTGCTGTGCGTCCCTGCGTTGCTGCCTCGACGCGCGCGCGCGCCGCGAGGACGTCGGGCCGGCGACCCAGAAGATCAGCCGGCAATCGGTCGGGGATTGGCAGCGCCGCTTCCAGGTTGACCTGCGGGCGGTGAATGTTGAGATAGGTTCCGCTGCCTTCGCCGGCCAGCGCGGCGAGTCGGTGCACGGCGAGTTCGGCGTTTGCCTGCGCCTGCAGTCGTGCATAGCGCGCCTGCGGCACCGCGCCCTCGGCGTCGCGCAATTCGATGTCAGTGTCGAGGCCCGCAGCGACCCGCTTGCGCGTGATGTCGAGAATTCGCAACCGCTGCGATTCGGCCCGCGCGGCGATGTCGGCGAGTGCATCGGCGCGATTGAGGTCGGCATAGACTTCGGCCAGTGTCCCGGCGATCGCCTGATGCGCAGCCACCGCATCGAGCCGTGTCGCCAGTGTTTCCGCCTGCGCCTGCCGGATCAGCGATGCCTGCCGGCCCCAGAAATCGAGGTCCCACGACAGATTGGCGAGCACTGCTCCCTGCCAATAGATGCCACCCGCGAACGGCGGCGGATAAATGAATTTTTCCGGGTAGCGTTGTCGCTGTTCCTGGCCTTCCAGCGTTATGCCGGGGCGTGATTCGGCTGTTGCCGCCTGCACTTGCGCCTGTGCGGCGCGGATCCGCGCCAGCGCTTCCGACAGGCTGGGGTTTTTGCTCAGCGTGCGCTCGATCAGATCGTTCAATTGCGGATCGCCATAGGCGTGCCACCAGCCCTCAGCCACTTGCGGTGCCGAGGTGTCGCCGAGACCAAGGGCCTCCGCGCTCAACGGCTTTAACTGAGGGGAATCTTTGGGCGGTGTTACGCAGCCGGCGACGAGAATCGCAGCGAAAGCCACTGACGCTAGCAGCCCGTCGGACTTGAGATGATCAGCTGCGGCTTCGACCGCGTGGACGAAAACTGCGCGCGTCGTCGCAAAATATGATCCGACGTTCTCCTCAGGCGCGCACATTTTTCGCCTCACGCGCCCAGACCCTCGTGACGATCACCCAAGTCCGACAAGCTGCCAGACCCGAAGAGCGGGTGCTCATGGTTCCCTCCTTTCCGAGGAGGGAGCGGCCGAAGATGCTGAATTGAGTTCGCGCATGCGGCCTATCAGGCGCTGCAAAAGATTCTTGAATAGCGCTACTTCTTCGCGGCTGAAATCATCCAGTGCCTGGTTCAGACAGCCGACGACCAGCGGAATCAGCGACTCCACCATTTCGTGACCGGACGGCGTAAGTTTCAATTGCACGACGCGGCGATCTTTGCTATCGCGTTGGCGCTCGATCAGGGCACGGTCTTCAAGCTGATCGATGAGTCGAGTCATTGCGCCACTGTCGTGACGCGCTTCCCGGCACAGCTCGGCAGGTGTCGCAGCGATCCCATCGCGCAAGTACATCAACACGATCCACTGCTGGAACGTGAACCCCTGCGCCTCGAATTCCGCTTCCACGCGATCCTTCATCAGCTGGTGCGCATGCTTGACCAGATAACCGATGCTGTCGCGGGCACGGAACCCGCCGGCCTTGTAATGCTGCTTAGGCATCGTATGCCTCGGCAATAACTGCTCGGGCAGCTATTATCTACGGAATCGGTAAAAGCTCAAGCATGGGAGCGGCCGAATTTGCAGGGATGCCTGAATTGCCGGCGAATAATGCCCCGAACGGCATGTGGTCGTAGCCGCCTATCGGCGGAAATTCCGGCGATGGGGCTTCAGTTTTCCGTTGGGATTCCGATGATATTGGGTGGCATGGTCGGGAATTCGTAATGCGCATCAGCCGGAAAACCAATGGCAGCGCGGTGCGCTGGAGACGATCCGCGCGGAGCGCAGGAGCACAGGCGGGGAATTTGCCGCGCCGCGCCCCTTTTTTCATCGATGATTTTCGCCGAAACCCGGTAATTCCTGCTATGGAACGGAAAGTGCAGGATAGTGTTCCTTTAGATGGCCGCCAATTCGTTGTGGCCGCCGGTCATCTCAGAGGATACGTCCGTCTTTCAGTAGCGTTGTGCAGTGATGTTCGAGCTTAAAGTCCGCAATCAGTGCTTTTTTGAATGCACCCAGCCGGGTGTCGCCGGCGTGTCTACGTCGCTCATATGGCCCTGGGGTCGCAGCAATGGTCCGAAAACCGGACGTGACCCGTTGTGGTTGCCGCTCATTGCGGAAACTGCGCCGTCGCGGTCCTTTGGAAAAATGGCAACGGTAACGGCGAAAGTGGCTATTAATCATGGCGCTGCCGCTTGTGTAAGTTCAGGACTCGCGGGTATCGACGTGTATGTCGCGTCGATGCTCAGAGACTGCGGCTGAACGGGTAGCTATCAATGCGCTTTCGCAGCCTCCAGATTCGGTTCACGCTGCTGGTCCTTGCCGGGGCGGGGTTGTTTGCGACGCTCGCAGGTCCGCTTACCTATGAGCTGGGCTATCAACGCGCGATCCAGAGCGGGCGCGATGCGATCAACGACCTGGTCAGCGCATTCGAAAAGACTGCTTCCGTTGCGGCTTTCACTTCCGATACTCAACTGCTTCAGGAAGTGGTGGATGGTTTGGGTCGCAACCCAGTCGTCGCCACGGCGGAGATTCGCACGTCGCTGAACGCTGAGGCCCGCTATACCTCCAGTCTGCCCGGTGTCGTGGTGGAAACCAGCGGGGTAACAGTCGAGCGCGACTTAGTGTCGCCGTTCGATGCGCATGAAACGATTGGCAAGCTCCATATCGATGCGGACATGGCGCAGATGAAAATCAGCGCACGGCGCGAGGCTTTGCTTCTGACCGCGCTCATGGTCTTTCAGGTCGCGGTCGTCGCGGGAATGCTGTATGTCGGCGCGATGAAATTCGTTTCGCATCCGATCGTGACGCTCGCCGGCGAACTGCGCGCAGCGAAGCCCGGCACCACCAATCGATTCGCCGCGCCCAAAGGACATGAGGACGACGAAATCGGCGTACTGGTCGATGGCGCCAACGCTCTATTGCAGTCGAACGAGGAAGCGCTCGAACGCGAGCGCAGTCTGCGCGAGGAGATTGCCTCGATGGAGGCTCAGTATCGCCAGATTTTCGACTCGACCAGTGCGGGCATTTTCGTGCTGAACAACGAGGGGCGGCTGATCAATGCCAATCCGACGGTGCTCAAAGTCATCTGCTATCCGGTCCAGGATACCCGCAAGCTTCGCGACAAGGATTTCATCGATACGGTATTCGCCAGTCCCGAACGTGTACGCGAAATGGCCGAGCAGTCGTTACGCAGCGGCAGCACGGTTTCCGCTGATCTTGAATTGGCGCAAGGAAGCAGTACACCGGGCCGCTGGGTGCACTGCCTGATTTCGGCGCGCGGCTCGGCTGAGCGCGCCGACATGATTGAGGGCGTGATCTACGACATCACCGAGCGCAAGCAGGCCGAACACGTCGTCCGCCATCAGGCCGAGCACGACAGCCTGACCGGACTCAAAAACCGCGCGGCCAGCGAAGCAACGATCGAGCGGTTCATTGCAGAGGCCAAGCTGAACTCGACCCATGTCTCGGTTCTCTACGTCGATCTCGACGGTTTCAAAAAGGTCAACGATACACTCGGCCATAAGGCTGGCGACCATGTGCTGCAAATCTGCGCACGCCGCATGCTGACTGCCATGCGGCGCTCTTCAGATCTGGTCGGGCGCGTCGGCGGCGACGAATTTGTTATCGCGCTCTACAACAGCGGTGTCGGCGAGACCGCCCTGAGTCAGGTCGTTGCCGCCCTCGTCGAATCACTGTGCCGGCCGATCACGCTGGACGGCGGGCATGTCGCGCGCATCGGCGCCAGCATCGGTGTCGCGACCTATCCGCTGCACGGAAAGACCGCCCGGCATGTCATGAACGCGGCCGACGAAGCCATGTACTACGTCAAGAACCATGGCAAAAATGCATTCGCCGTGGCCATGACGCCGCGCGTCGTGGCCGAGCCGTTGAGCAAGCTGCGGGCGTAGGGCCTGTTTTCGAATCCGCTGTCGCGGATGCCGTCAGGAAGCAGAAATGGCGGGGCGGCCCACGCAATCGTAGATAAATCCTTCGCCGCGCACCCACGCTGGATCGTAGAGATTGCGGCCATCGACGATCAGCGGGCGTTTCAGCAGCTTCTTGAGCTTCGGCAGGTTCGGACTTTGGAATACGCGCCACTCGGTAACGACGGCCAACGCGTCGGCATCCTTGGCGGCGTCCATTGGCGCGTTCATTAATTCGAAGTCATCGCGCTCGCCATAAATGCGCCGCGCCTCGTCCATCGCAACGGGATCGTAGGCGCGTACGCGGCCGCCGTCCGCCCAGATTGCTTCGATAAGCGCACGACTTGGCGCTTCGCGCATGTCATCGGTGCGCGGCTTGAATGCGAGTCCCCACACGGCGATGGTCTTGCCGCGCAGATCGCCGAGATGGTGCTTGAGTTTGCGGTAGAGAAGCTGTTTTTGGTTGTTGTTGACTTGCTCCACCGCTTTCAAGATCGACGCATCGAAGCGCGTGTCTCCGGCGCTCTTGACCAGCGCCTTGACGTCCTTCGGGAAGCAGGACCCGCCATAGCCACAGCCTGGATAGATGAAGTGATAGCCGATGCGCGGATCGGCGCCGATGCCGATACGGACCTTTTCGATATCCGCGTTGACGCGCTCGGCGAGATTTGCCAGTTCGTTCATGAAGCTGATCTTGGTCGCCAGCATTGCATTGGCGGCATATTTGGTTAGCTCGCTGCTGCGTACATCCATCACGATCATTTTGTCGTGATTGCGGTTGAACGGCGCGTAGATCGCTTGCATATGGCGCGCTGCGCGCTGCGTGTCGGCACCGACGATGATACGGTCTGGTTTATTGAAATCATTGATCGCGTCGCCTTCCTTCAGGAACTCCGGGTTGGAGACGACGTCGAATTCAACATCTTGACCTCGTTTTTGGAGCGCCGAGCGTACCGCTGTCCGCACCTTGTCGGCCGTGCCCACCGGCACCGTGGACTTGGAAATGATGATCCGGTAGTCCGGCATGTGCTCGCCGATCGAGCGTGCGACATTGAGCACATATTGCAGGTCCGCCGACCCATCCTCGTTCGGCGGCGTGCCGACCGCGATGAACTGATACAGTCCATGCGAGATGCCTTCGGCGGCGTCAGTGGTGAAGCGCAGACGGCCTTCGCCGATACCTTTATGGACGAGCTCGGTCAGGCCGGGCTCATAGATGGGCACTTCGCCGTTGCGCAGACGAGCGACCTTATCGGCGTCGATATCGACGCAAAGGACCTCGTTGCCGACATCTGCGAAACAAGTGGCGGTGACGAGTCCGACATAGCCGGAGCCGAAAATGGTGATATTCACTCGAATTCCCGAAACGAAAAGAGAACAATGGGATCGCGATCCATCCCGGCTCGCATCC
>Ga0265334_10000438_pt1 | contig 21852 bp, 20 predicted proteins | sample 42023metaG_FD_192442 | JGI IMG/M metagenome (GOLD analysis project Ga0265334, IMG submission 192442) | Rhizosphere microbial communities from Carex aquatilis grown in University of Washington, Seatle, WA, United States - 4-20-23 metaG | ecosystem: Host-associated > Plants > Roots > Rhizosphere... | reverse complement strand
CCCCGCAGCCGTTAGGTACGATGCAGATCCAGCTGGAGATCCTTGCCGTCCTCGGAGAAGGCTGGCCATCATGATCATGAACGACCTGGTTAGCCGGCTCCGGGCGCTGGACACTTGCGCGGTGTCCGATGCCCTGGACAAGCATGGCCTGCCCTGCGCCATCGGCGGGCTGCGGCCGCTCGCCGCGCCGCGGCCGGCGGCCGGCCGGGCCATCACCGTGCTGCTCGGCGTGCCCGCGGCAGTGCCCGTATCAGTGCCCGCACCGTCACCGGGCGCGCCGAAACGGCACCTGTCCACCGCCGCCGTGGACGCCTCCGGCCCCGGTGACGTGATCGTCGTCGCGCACCAGGGCCGGACCGACTGCGCCGGCTGGGGCGGGCTGCTGTCCCGGGCCGCCGTCATCCGCGGCATCGACGGGGTGGTCGTCGACGGCGTGGCCCGCGACCTGGCCGAGGCCGCGGCCGTCGGCCTGCCCGTCTACGCCAGCGGCAGCACGGCGGTCACCGCCAGGGGACGCGCCGTCGAGGTCTGCTGGGGCGAGCCCGTCGAGTTCGCCGGGGTGCCGGTCGCGCCGGGCGACCTGGTGCTCGCCGACGCGGGCGGCGTCGTCGTCATCCCGTCCGCGCACGCGGAAGCGGTGCTCGCCACCGCCGAGCGGATCGCCGCGACCGAGGCGGCGATGGCGGCCGCACTCGACGCGGGAAGGCCCGTGTCCGAGGTCATGGGCGCCAGCTACGAGGAGCTCATCGATGAGCAGCACTGACGAACCGCTTGATCAGCGGCTCGCCGCGCTGTCCACGTCGTAGGTGTCCCACGCGCTTGACCGGCTCGGCATCGCCGGCTAGTCACCGACCGGCGAATCCCCGGCTGGCGGTTCGACTGCCTGCTGCCCGCCGTGCGGCGGCAGGATCGCATCGAGCAGCGTGGTGGCGCCCGCTGCCCGCAGGACCGCGTCGGCGGTGCGCTCCCTGAGGCGCTCGACCGACTCGGCATCGCCGAGCGGGACGGCGGCCTCCATGCGGTTGCTTGCCTGCACCTCAGGCAGGCCCATCACCTCATCGACCAAGGCGGCCCGGTCTCCCGGGCGCACGTGCTCGCTCTTCGCGTGCATCGAGGTCCGGACCGTGCCGTCGGGACCCTCGGCGGTCGTTACCTCCGCCACGGCCGCGGTGCGGTCGTCGTCGTCCCTGACCTCGACGTGGCGGGAGGTCTCCGGATCAGTCATGCCTTCTCCTGTCGCTCGCTGGTGGCGGCGGCCGCGAGTCACGCGAGTAGGCCCCGTTCGCCACGGGGGGCAGCCGGGCGCGTCTAGCGCGGCCCCGTGGCTGCCGCAGGTAGCCCGTCCCTGCCCGGGGCAGCGCGCGTGAAACGGGACCTTCGCGAACTCCGGGCGCTTCGGCGCCGTTTGGGCGCGTGTGACCGGGTAGGGGACCGGCTCCAGTGACAGCGGGCGGGGGCCGGCTCCAATGACAGGAGGAACTGATGGCTGCCTTGGTATGGGTCGTGATCGCCATCGCCGTGGTCGCCCTCGTCGTGCTGGGCGCGATGGTGGCGAAGAACCGAAGAACCGCAATGCTCCGTGACCGCTTCGGTCCGGAATACGACCGTGCGGTAGAGAACACCGATGACCGGCGTGCGGCCGAGACAGAACTGCTCGCACGCCAGAAGCAGCGCGCTGAATTCGACGTCAAGCCGCTGCCAGAAGCCGACCGCCTGCGATTCGCCGCCGAATGGCGTGACCTGCAGGAGCGCTTCCTTGACGAGCCGGCCGAGTCCGCGGATGCCGCCGATGCCCTCGTCACCCGCGTCATGGAAGCGCGAGGCTACCCGATGCTGGACTTCGATACGCAGGCCGACCTGGTCTCGGTCGACTACCCGCAGACCGTCGAGAACTACCGGTTCGCGCATGCCGTGCAGCAGCGCTCCCAGGCTCAGCAGGCAAGCACCGAGGAACTGCGCGAGGCGCTGCTGCGGTACCGCTCCCTGTTCGACGAACTGCTCCACCAAGAAGGCGACGACGCAGCAGGCACTACCGCCGACTATACGGACCCGGCCAGCTCTGACGGCAGGCAGCGGGTGCCAGCCGGATCGGACGCCCAGGTAGCCGAGGCCAGCCTCAATGGGCACGTGAACGGCCCGGCGGATCCGGGCACTGACTACCGCGATCAGCAGATAGGAAGATGAGGCAGACGATGAACGACGACGACACCACCCAGGACCGCTGGCTGACCACCGAGCAGATCGCCACCGCGGGTAACGCGCCGGTCCAGCAGAACGTGCCGGACCAGGGGGACGCACCGGAGCAGGAGTACGTGCCGGACCAGGGGGACGTGCCGGACCAGGAGGACGTGCCGGACCAGGAGGGCGCACCCGACCAGGGGGACGCGCCGGACCAGGAGTACGCGCCCGACCAGGAGTACGCGCACGCGCCGGCGCCGGCCAGCCACCCGGGCTACGAAGACGACAACGCCGTCTCCCTCGCCGCGGATCACGCGGTATCCGGACAGGCCGACCGCATGACCCCGGCCGCCGGCAACGGCGCCAGCGCCGCAGCTGGCCCCGCGGCGCAGGCCCGCCTGCTTGAGGACGGCGAACTGCAGAGCCTCACGGCGCGCTGGAAGGACATCCAGGCGGAGTTCGTCGAGGAGCCAACCACAGCGGTCCGGCAGGCCGACGCGCTCGTGGCTGAGCTCATGCAGCGGCTGGCCACGATGTTCGCCGCCCAGCGCGCCGATCTCGAAGGCCGCTGGGCGGGCAGCTCGGAGGTCTCCACCGAGGACCTGCGGCAGGGCCTGCGCCGTTACCGCTCATTCTTCGAGCGGCTGCTCGCGGTGTAGCGGGCCATGACCAGGGACGCGGGCTGAGCGCAGCCGCGGCGTCCCTGGTCGGCCTCGCTCCTCGTATCTCCTCAGCGGGCGCCAGCGCGGGGACCGGTGATCTTGGCACCCACCAGGCCGGCCAGCCCGCGCAGCCAGAGGTGGCCGGCGTCGTGGGTGTGGACGGGGTGCCACCACAGTGCCTCCTGGACGGGCACCGCGTCGAAGGGGCAGTCGAGGAGCCGGATGCCGCTGCCCGGGCCGAGGCCGAGGTGCGCGGCGAGCAGCTCGTGGATCATGGCAACGCGACGGGTGCCCGCGACCAGGGGCGGCAGCAGGTGGAAGCTGTCCACCAGGACCTGAATGCGCGGCTCGATGCCGAGCATTGACAGCTGCCTGGTCACCGGGGCGGCGTAGGCCCGCTGGTAGACGGCCCAGGGCAGGGTGGCGAGCTGATCGAGCGTGATGGACTCGCCGACCTCGGGGTTGTCCTCGGACACCGCGCACAGCCACCGGTCCTTGAACAGCTCCACGGCGGGCAGCCCGGAGATGATCCCGTGCGGCAGGCATATGCCGTCGACGGTGGACAGGTGCGCCGCGGGGTCGTCCACAACCGATTGCGTCAGCTGGCGGAAGGCGATCGTCGCCCGCGGGGCCTGCGCGCTGATCTCGCGGGCGAGCCGGGCGCCGAACACCGAGACGGCGTAGTCGGAGGTGAGGATGACGAACTCGCGGTCTTCCCGCTCCGGGTCGAAGCGCGGCTGGCTGCCGAAGACCCGCTCGAGCATGTCGCAGGCGACGTCGGACCGGTCGAGCAGCACCGCGCCGAGCGCGGTCAGCTCGTACCCGGCGCCCTTCCTGACCAGCAGCTCGTCGCCGAAATGCCGGCGCAGCCGGGCGAGCGCGGCGCTCGTCGCGGGCTGGCTGAGGCCGATCCGCTGCCCGGCCCGGGTCACGTTGCGCTCGGTGAGCAGCGCATGCAAGGCGACGACCAGGTTCATGTCAAGTCCCGCCAGGTTCACAAGCACGATGATATCCAGCTAGTGGATGGTGTTCATCTCAACAATCGATTTCCAAAATCCTTACGGCTGATTCATAGTGGTGCGACGAAACCAGGAGGTAAGCCGTGGGCGATCCCGCCGCACCGTCTGCTGTCCATCGCGTGCTGGTCGCCGGGGCCGGCCTGGCCGGCACCGCGGCCGCCATTGCCCTGGCCGCCGCCGGGGTCGCGGTCGACCTCATCGACATCAAGCCCGAGATCACCGCCGTCGGCTCCGGCATCACCATGCAGGGCAACGGCCTGCGGGAACTGCGCAGGCTCGGGGTGCTCGACGCGGTGCTCGCAGCCGGCTACCCGTTCAGCAGCGTGGGCATGCGCGCGCCCGACCCGGCGGGCACGCTGCTCGCCGAGTTCCCCGACGGGCGGACGGGCGGCCCCGACCTGCCGGGCACGGTCGGCCTGCCTCGTCCCGCGCTCGCCAGGATCATGGCGGACCGCGCGGTCGAGGCCGGCGCAAAGCTCCGCTTCGGCATCACGGTGAGCGCCCTGTCGCAAGACGGCGACCACGTGGACGTCACCTTCTCCGACGGCTCAGCCGGACGCTATGACCTGGTCGTGGGCGCGGACGGGATCAGGTCGGCGACCCGGCGGATGATCGGCATCGCCGTGGAGCCGCAGTCCACGGGCATGGGCATCTTCCGCGCCTTCGGACCGCGGCCGGCCAGCGTGACCAGGACCGACCTGTACTACGGCGGACCCGCGTACATCGCCGGCTACTGTCCCACCGGCACCGACACGCTGTACGCGTACCTGGTGGAGGACGCGCGGGACCGTTCCGCGCTGTCACCGGAGCAGCGGCTCGACGCGATGCGCGCGCTCGCCGCGGCCTACCACGGGCCGTGGGACGAGATCAGGGCCACGCTGACCGACCCGGCGACGGTCAACTACACCCTGTTCGAGGCCCTGGTCGTGCCCGCGCCGTGGAACCGGGGCCGGGTCGTGCTGATCGGCGACGCGGCCCACGCCTGCCCGCCGACCCTGGCCCAGGGCGGCGCGCAGGCACTGGAGGACGCCGCCGTCCTCACCGAGCTGCTGCTCACGTCCGCTGCGGTAGACGACGCACTGTGGGCGGCGTTCACCGCGCGCCGGTTCGACCGGGCGCGAACCGTCGTCGAGGCGTCCGTTCAGCTCGGCCAGTGGCAGCTCGAGCATGTCCAGGGCGACCTGCCGGGCCTGATGGGCAAGATCACCGCGCTGGTCAGCCAGCCGGCCTAAGAAACGAGGAGCGCACCAGAGATGCCCGACCGGCTCATCACTCACCTGCGGCACGTCGACCTGGCGGTGCCCGACCACGGCAAGCAGCTTGACTTCTTCACCGGGGTCTGGGGGCTGGCCGCCGAGCACACCGACACCGGGCTGACCTTCCTCGCCGCCGAGGGCTCGCCCGAGCAGTACGTCGTCCGCCTGCGGCAGGCCGATGACAAGCGCGTCGACCTGATCGCGTTCGGCGCGGCCAGCCCGGCCGACGTGGACGCCCTGGCCGCGCGGCTCGCCGCCGAAGGGGTCCGGCTGGTGACCGAGCCGGGCACGCTGGCGACGCCGGGCGGCGGCTACGGGTTCCGGTTCTTCGACAACGAGGGCCGCACCATCGAGGTCAGCGCCGACGTCGCGGTCCGCGCCCACCGCCGGATCGAGGAAGGCGAGTCGATCCCGGTCCGGCTGTCGCACGTGGTGGTCAACTCGGCCACCCCGGAGGCCACCGTGGCCTGGTACGCGAAGCACCTTGGCTTCCGGCTGTCCGACACCCTGATGCACCCGCACATCGGCGAGATGATGTGGTTCCTGCGCGTCAACGCCTGGCACCACAGCCTCGCCATCGCCCGCTGCCCGCACCCGTCGCTGCACCACGCCTCGTTCGAGCTGCGCGGCCTCGACGAGTACATGCGCGGCACCGGCCGGCTGCTGCGCGCCGGCATCGAGAAGATCTGGGGTCCCGGACGTCACCTGGCCGGCAACAACACCTTCAGCTACTTCCTCGACCCGCACGGGAACACGGTCGAGTACACCACCGAGCTCGAGCGGGTCGACGAGGACACCTGGCACCCGCACCTGTACGACTTCACCCAGCCAGAAGTCGCCGACCAGTGGGGCACCGCGAACGCGATCAACGAGTTCGTCGCGGCCAAGTCCTTCAACCAGCCCGACCGCGGCCTGTTCACGCCGCCTCCGGTCTGATGAGCGGGCGGTCTGATGAGCGGGCAGTCGCAATAGCGGCGGTCTGAGGAGAGGAGACACGCATGCGCTTCGCCACCTATCAGGAACACGTGGGGCCGCCCCGGGCCGGCGTGGTCAGCGACGCGGGCATTCACCCGCTGCCCGCCGGTGTCACCGTGCTTGACCTCGTCCGCACCGGGCTGCCCGCCGCCCTGGCGGCAGGCCGCGCGGCGCTTGGCCGCCCGGCCGTGCCACTGGCGGCGGTCCGCCTGCTGCCACCCCTCGAGGCGCCCACCATCCGGGACTTCGTCGCCTTCGAGGAGCACGTCGACGGGCTGAGCGCGGGCCACATCGCGCCGGAGTGGTACCAGGCGCCGACGTTCTACTTCACCAACCCCTACGCGCTCATCGGGGCGCACGACGACGTGCCGGTCCCGCCCGGCTGCCAGCTGCTCGACTACGAGCTCGAGGTGGCCGTGGTGGTCGGCCAGGACGGGGCTTCGCTGTCACCGGAGCAGGCGCGCGAGCACGTCTTCGGGTACACGGTGTTCAACGACTGGTCCGCGCGGGACCTGCAGCGCCGTGAGATGAACGTCCACCTCGGCCCGGCCAAGGGCAAGGACTTCGCCACCACCCTCGGCCCGTGGCTGGTCACCGCGGACGAACTGGAGTCCTATCGCGACAGCGACGGGTTTCTCGGGCTCGACCTGCGCGCGTCGGTGAACGGCGAGCTCACCGGCCAGGACCTGCTGTCCAACATGGGCTGGCCGTTCGAGGAGCTCATCGCGTACGCCTCGCGCGGCGCCCAGGTGCGGGCCGGTGACGTGCTTGGGTCGGGCACCTGCGGCAACGGCGGCTGCCTGGCCGAGCTGTGGGGCCGCAGCGGGACGATGGAACCGCCGCCGCTGCGACCCGGGGACGTGGTGGAGTTGACCGTGGAGGGAATCGGCTCGGTGCGCAACCGCGTCGTCGAGGGGATCACGCTTGCGCCGGTGGGCGAAGCACGCCAGCGTTCGGTACCGCGGGTCAGGAAGCGCGGGTAATCTCCCGCTCGTGGAGAAGAGGTAGCCGAACGATGAGCGTTAGCACCCGTCACCCCGATGTCTCTATCCCCGGCCGGCTGGAGGAGGTCGCCGACGGCGTCTTCGCCTATATCCAGTCCGACGGCAGCTGGATGATCAACAACACCGGGTTCCTCGTCGCCAGCGACGGCGTCACCGCGGTGGACGCCTGCTCCACCGAGCGGCGGACCCGGGCGTTCCTCGACACCGTGGCCGGCGTCACCCGGCGGCCGGTGCGCACCCTGGTCAACACCCACCATCACCCGGACCACACCGGGGGCAACGGGCTGTTCACCGGGGCGACCATCGTCGCGCACGACAACGCCAGGGAGCAGATGCGCGCCATGGGGGTGCCGCACAACACCGGGGTGTGGACCAGCATCGAGTACGGCGAGCTGCGGCTCGCGCTGCCCTTCCTGACGTTCGCCGACCGGCTGACGCTGTGGTCGGACGAACTGCGCTGCGAGCTGATTTACGCGGGTGAGGCGGCGCACACCACGAACGACGTCGTGGTCTGGATTCCTGAGCAGTCGGTGCTGTTCGCCGGGGACCTGCTGTTCAACGGCGGCACGCCGTTCCTGCTGTCGGGTTCCGTGCTCGGGGCCATCGACGTGCTCGAGCGGTTCGTTAAGCCGCTCGGCGCGCGGACCATCGTGCCCGGGCACGGGCCGGTGACCGGGCCCGAGGTGATCGACGAGGTGCTCGGTTACCTCTACTTCGTCAAGGACGTGGCCGAACGGGCCAGGGCCGCCGGTCTCACCCCCCTCGACGCGGCCCGCGGCACCGACCTGGGCCGCTATGCGGAGTGGACCGACACCGAGCGGATCGTCGGCAACCTGTACCGCGCGTACGCCGACCTCGCCGGGAGCGCGCAGCAGCGCGGCGGGCCGGTCAACGGTCCCGCTGCGCTGGCCGACATGGTCGCTTACAACGGCGGGCGGCCGCTGACGTGCCTGGCCTGACCGGTTAGGCCTGACCGGTTAGGACTGTGGTGCCAGCTCACCCGGAAGTCATCATCATCGGCGGCGGGCCGGTCGGCGTGGGGCTCGCCCTGCAACTCGGGCTCGGCGGGACGCCGTGCGCGCTTATCGAACGGCGCACCGCGCTGTCCGCCATCCCCAAGGGGCAGAACCTCACCCAGCGGACGCTTGAGCACTTCTACTTCTGGGGCGTCGCCGATGAGGTGCGGGCCGCCCGGGCCATGCCGCCCGGCTTCCCGATCGGCGACATCACCGTATACGAGAACCTGATGGGCGAGTTCTGGGGCATGCCGCCGGGCCGGGAGGCGGTCGGCGCCTACTACTTCCAGGCGAACGAGCGGCTGCCGCAGTACCGCACCGAAGAGGTGCTGCGCCGCCGGCTGGCCGGCCTCGGCAACGTGACGACTTACTTCGGGTGGACGGCGACCGAGATCGAGCAGGACTCCGACGGCGTCCGCGTCGCCATCGAGCGGGACGGCGTCGCCGCGACACTGGAGGCCCGGTACGCGGTGGGGTGCGACGGCGGGCACTCGCTCGTCCGCGAGCACGCGGACATACCGCGGCACGGCACCGACTTCGACGAGCTCATGGTGCTGCTCGTGTTCCGGTCCCGCCAGCTGCACGAGGCGCTGCGGCGGTTCCCCGACCGGTCGGTGTTCCGGGTCCTCCATCCCGGGCTGAAGGGCTACTGGATGTTCTTCGGCCGCATCGACGTCGGCGAGGGGTTCTTCTTCCACGCCCCCGTTCCGGCGGGCAGCACCGTGGGCAACCTGGACGTCGGGAAGCTGCTGAGCGAGGCGGCCGGGTTTGACGTGCACGCGGAGATCGACCACGTCAGCTTCTGGGACCTGCGGGTCCAGGTCGCCGAGACGTACCGGTCGAAGCGGGTGTTCATCGCCGGGGACTCCGCGCACACGCACCCGCCCTACGGCGGCTTCGGCGTCAACAACGGGCTTGAAGACGCCGTCAACCTGGGCTGGAAGCTGACCGCCGTGCTCGGCGGCTGGGGCGGCGAGGCGCTACTTGACTCCTACAGCCGGGAGCGGCGCCCGGTCTTCCGCGACATCGCCGAGGACATCATCGCCGCGACGATCAAGGAGGAGGCGCGGTTCCTCGAGCGGTACAGCCCCAAGCGGGACCGCGCCGAGTTCGAGCTCGCGTTCGCGCGGACGATCGCCGCGACCGCCCGCCGGATGCGCAGCCTCGACCCGCATTACGCGGGGTCCCCGGTGGTATGCGCCCCGCCGGGCAGCATCACGAGCGCGCACGGCGTGCACTCTTTCGCCGCCCGGGCCGGCTACCACCTTCCCCCGCAGCCGTTGTCCTCGGGCCGGAACGTTTTCGAGGAGCTGGGCCGTGGCTTCACGCTGCTGGCCTTTGACGCCGCCGACGGCGAAGCCGGGAGGTTCGAGGATGCCGCGCGCTCGTTCGGTGTCCCGCTTACGGTGGTGCGCGACACTGATCGCGGGGAGCGCGAGGCCTACGGGTCGCGGCTGATCCTGGTCAGGCCCGACCAGCACGTCGCCTGGGCCGCCGACACGGCTCCGCCGGACCCCGAGCGCGTCATGCGCCTGGTCACGGGTCAGTGAGTCACGCGCTCATGGCGCAGCGATCGTGCGCTCGACGATCATGCTGATGCTCCGAGCGAGGTGTCCTGGCCGGGCAGCGGGCCAAGCAGCCGGGCGGCGTTGCCGCCGCGGATGGCGGCGACCGTGGCGTCGTCGAAGCCCGCCGCGGTCAGCCGGTCGACCGGGTCCTCGACGCCCATGTCGAAGGGGTAGTCGCTGCCGAGCGTCACCTGCCCCGTTCCCATCACCGCGACCAGGTGGCGCAGCTGCTCGGGCGTGTAGACGAGCGAGTCGACGAAGGTTTGCCGCAGCAGCTCGCTCGGCCGCTTTGCTGTCGCCCGCGCGTCCTCCCGGGCGGACCACGCGTGGTCCGCCCGCACGATATAGCTGGGCAGGTAACCGCCGCCGTGCGCGGACCAGATTTTCAGGCCCGGATGCCGTTCGAGCAGGCCGGAGAAGATGACGCGGGACAGGGCGAGGGCGGTCTCCACCGGGTTGCCGACGGAGTTGAACAGGTAGTAGGCGTTCAGCCGGGGCCCGAGGGTGCAGCCCCACGGGTGGATGAGCACCGCCGCGCCGAGGTCCTCGGCCGCCGCCCAGAACTCAGCGAGCCGCGGGTCGTCCAGTTCCATGCCGGGGGCGGCCGCCGTGGAGACCTGCACGCCCCGCAGGCCCAGCGCGGTGACCGCGTGGCGCAGTTGCTCCACCGCCAGGTCGGGATGATGCAGGGTGACCGTGCCCACCGGAAGCAGCCGGTCCGGCTGACGGGCGCAGAACGCGGCGACCGCCTCGTTGGTCACCGTGACGATGCGGTCGGCGAGCGCCGTCCCCGCCCAGGCGTATGACCCGGGCATCGGGCTGACGGCCTGGATGTCGACGCCGCCCTTGTCCATCGCCGCCAGGCGCACGTCCAGGTCAAGCAGCCGGGGCAGAACCGAGCCGAAATGGGCCCGGTTGTAGGCGATCGACGCCTCGCCGAGCGTGGCGGCGTCGGCTCGCTGCTGCTGCGCGTATCCCGGTTCACCGGCGATCAGCGCCTCGGCCGCGGCGACGGCCACGTGGGCGTGCACGTCGACGGCCGGAACCGTGCCGCTCACCGCCGGGCCGCTCACCGGCCCGCTCGCCGGCCCGCTCACTGTTCCGCCACGCAGTGGTTGGCCTGCGCGCCGAGACCGGTGATGGTCGACTCCATCAGGTCGCCGGGCCGTAGCAGCCGCCCGTGGGCCAGCCCGTTGCCCGCGGGGCTGCCGGTCAGCACCAGGTCGCCCGGCAGCAGCGTGGCCACCTCCGAGCAGTACGCGATGATCCGCGCGGTGTCGAAGAGCATGTCCTTGGTCGACTCGTCCTGCATCACCTGGCCGTTGAGCCGCAGCGTGATCCGCAGGTCGCCGGGGTTGGGGATCGCCGCCCGGGGCACGATGACCGGCCCGGCGGGCAGGAAGGTCGGGGAGTTCTTGGCCGTCAGCCAGTCGGCGCCGAGCGCGCCGGCGTCCGGGCGGAACACCTTCTCGCGCAGGGTCAGGTCGTTGACGATCACCCAGCCGGCCACCGCGTCGAGCGCCTCGGTGACCGGGACCCGGCGCGCCCGCCGGCCGATGACCGCCGCCAGCTCGAGCTCCCAGTCCGGCTGCTTCGCCTCACGCGGCAGGACCACGTCGTCATACGGGCCGCAGATCGCGCTCGGCAGGCCGGTGAACACGAACGGCGCGCCCGCCAGCCGCGCGTCCATCGCGGCGGCCGCCGCCGCGCGAACCTGCTCGACGGTGCGCCCGTCGCTGCCGTCATGATGCGCCGCGGCCAGGTCGATGACGTGGGTCCGGTAGTTGGCGCCGGCCTGGAAGACCTGCCGGGGCTCGACCGGGCTGTGCAGGGTGACGCTGGCCAGCGGCCGCCAGGCGGTGCCCGGGTCGGCCGCGATCGCCTCAAGGGCGGGAAGGACCGCGTCCCAGCGGTCAAGCAGCTCGGTGATGGTCCGCGCCCCGGCCGTCTCCGGGCGGGCGGACAGGCTGGTGACGCGGTCACGGGAGACGAGGACGGGCACCGGCGCCCCGCTGCCCAGGTCGGCCTTGGCCAGGGCCCACGGCCCGGCATGATCGATTAGTTGCACATGCGTTTCCGGCAAGGCCGCTTCACTCCAATGAAACAAGCAGGACAAGTTCACGTTGTGAGCGCCAGTATGGAATGCACGGGCAGGGCGAGGGAAACGCACGTTTGATATGCCGTCCATCCACCGCGTGGATGGCCGTGAGCCGGGCTGGCCTTCAGCCGGGCTGCCCTCCGCGAGCGAACCGGCGGCTGACGGCCCGCCCGCACCGGGCTGGCCGGTCGTTCCGGGGCCGCTGCGTTCAGGTCAGGGCGAGGACGGGCGGGGGCGGGCGGCTCGCGCGCGGGCGGCCTGACGGACCAGGTGGTCGCGCTCGGCGACGTTGGTGGCCAGGCGAGCGGCCTCGGCGTACGCGGTGGCCGCCGCGGGCAGGTCACCGTCGAGTTCGTGCAGGTAACCGCGCACGGCATGCCACCGGTGCCGGTCGCCGATCACCGCGCGCAGCCGTTCGGTCTCGCGCAGGCCCGCGGCGGCACCGAGGACATGGCCGGCCGCGACCGCGCGGCCGAGGACCGCGGCGGGGTCCTGGTGCACAGGGTCCCCGGTCAGCGCGACGAGGTCGTCGTACCAGGCGAGGATCTGCGGCCAGTCGGTCTCCGCGGCGCTCGCGGCATCGTCGTGCAGGGCGGCGATCGCGGCCTCGACCTGGTAGCGGCCCGGGCGCCGTTCCTCCGTCTGCATGGCGATCGCCGACTGCAGGACGCGCACGCCCTCAGCGATCTCGCGCGTGTCCCACAGGCTGCGGTCCTGCCGGTCAAGCGTGACGATCCGGCCCTCGGGGTCGAGCCGCGCCGGGAGCCGGGCATGATTCAGCAGCATCAGCGCGAGCAGCCCTCGCGCCTCGGGCTCCTGCGTTGCGAGGGTGAGCTGGCGGGCGAGCCGGATCGCCTCATCGGCCAGGCTCGCTCGTCCCGCGTGGCCGGCGGTGTAGATCAGGTAGAGCGCGCGCAGCACCACGGCGAGGTCGCCGGGCTGGTCCAGGCGGCGCCCGCGCAGGGCGCGCTTAGCGCGGCTGATCCGCTGGGCCATCGTCGCCTCGGGAACGTAGAACGCGTCGGCGATCTCCCTGGTGGTGAGGCCGCCGACGGCCCGCAGGGTCAGTGCCACCTGCGACGCGGGCGCGAGGCCGGGGTGACAGCAGCAGAAAAGCAGGAAGAGGGTGTCGTCGCCCTCCTCCGCCGCGGCCGGCCGCGGCGGCGCGTGCGTAACCTCCTCGCGGCGGTACCTGGCCGCCTCGCTACGGCGGGCGTCAATGAGCCGTCGCGTCGCGACCGTCGTCAGCCACGCGCCGGGGTCGCCCGGCGGGTGCCCCGGCCAGACCCGCAGCGCCTCAAGCAACGCCTCCTGGAGCGCGTCCTCCGCGGCGTCGAAGTCCTCGCCCCGGCGGACCAGCCCCGCGAGCACCCGCGGGACGAGGGCGCGGAGCGCGCCCTCGTCCAGTCGCCGCGCCGACTCGCCGGCCACGCCGGCTCAGCCTTCCGAGGGCGCCTCGGACATGACCTCCCGGATGTCGATCCATTCATACAGCGGCGTGCCGCCGGGACCGGGCTCGGAGGAAACGTACGCGGCGAGCTCGACCGCGCGCTCGTAGGAGTCGACGTCGATCATGTACCAGCCCGCGACCAGGTCGCTTGTCTCGGGGAGCGGGCCGTCGGTGGTGACGGGCGCCGCGTCGGGGCCGCCGTAGCGCACCCAGGTGCGCGCCGGCGTGAGCGCCTGGGCGTCGACGAACTCGCCGTTCTTCTCGAGCAGCTCACTGACATGCTTGAGGAAGGCCATGTGCGCCTCTACGTCCTGCGGGGCCCACTGGTCCATCGGCGGCACGGGACGGTGCGGCTGCGGGCCGCCGCGGTAGTGCTTGAGGAGCAGGTACTTCGGCATCGTGGTCTCCTGGTGTCGCGGGCCGCGCTTGCCGCGGCCCTTCACCTGATGAGCGGAGCCGGCCGGCGCTTCTCGACACCATCCCGGTGCCTGCGCCGGCCGGCTGCTCCCCCGTTAGCGCTGGACGTAGAAGAGGCGCTTGTTGACGAACTCGTCGATGCCGAGCGGGCCGAGCTCGCGGCCGAAGCCGGAGCGCTTGGTGCCGCCGAACGGCAGGTCCGCGCCCTCCCCGGCCGGGGTGTTGACGTTGGCCATGCCGACCTCGAGCTGCTCGGCGACCCGCGTCGCGCGCTCCTCGTCGGCCGACCACACCGCGCCGCCGAGGCCGAAGTCCACGACGTTGGCGAGTTGCACGGCTTCCGTGTCGCTGTCGACCTTGTACACGACGGCGACCGGGCCGAACAGCTCCTCCTTGTAGGCGCGCATCTCCGGGGTGACTCCGGTGAGCACGGCCGGCGCGAAGTACGCGCCCCCGTCCGAGAGGGTGCCGCCGACGTGCAGGGTCGCGCCCTTCGACACGGCGTCCTGGATCTGGGCGAGCAGGTTCTCCGCCGCCTTGCGAGACACCATCGGGCTGTACGCCTCGTCGGAGTCGTCGCCCGACGGGCGCGGCGTCATGGCGGTGGCTCGCTTGACCAGGGCGGCCACGAAGTCGTCGTACACGTCGTTCATGACGATCATCCGCTTGTTGGAGTTGCAGGCCTGGCCCACGTTCTCCATCCGGGTCGCCCAGGCGGTCTCCGCCGCCTCCTCCACGTCGGGGGTGTCCAGGATGATGTACGGGTCGGACCCGCCGAGCTCGAGGACGACCTTCTTCAGGTTGCGCCCGGCCTGCGCGGCCACCACGGTGCCCGCCCGCTCGGAGCCGGTCAGCGAGACGCCGCGCAGCCGCGGGTCGGCGATCATGTCGGCGACCTGCTCGTGGGTGGCGAAGATGTTCGTGTAGACGCCCTCGGGCACGCCGGCGTCCTTCATGATCTGCGCGATCGCCAGGGCCGAGGTGGGGCAGTTCTCCGCGTGCTTGACGATGACGGGGTTGCCGACGATCAGGGCGGGCGCGGCGAACCTGGCCACCTGGTAGTACGGGTAGTTCCACGGCATCACGCCGAGCACCGGGCCGACGGGCAGGTACTCGACCCGCGCGGAGTCATGGCCAGGCAGCGGCCGGTCGGCGAGCAGCGCTGGGCCGTTGTCGGCGTAGTACTCGAAGATGGCGGTGCAGAACTCGGCCTCACCGACGGCCTGCGCGGGCCGCTTGCCCATCTCCTTGGTGATCAGCGCGGCCAGGTCGGCGGCGCGCTCGGTGAACAGCTCGGCGACCCGCTTGACGATGGCGGCGCGCTCGGCGACCGGCCGCCGCTTCCATTCCGCGAAGGCTGCGGTGGCGGCGCTGAGCGCCGCCTCGACCTCGGCGTCCGTGGCGTAGGGGAAGGTCTGCGACACCTCGCCGGTCGCGGGGTCGGTTACCTGATAGGGCGGAGTCTGCGTCATTGCCGCTCCCGGAGTCGCTGCGGTACAAGATTCATCAGAACAACGTTACGGGAGGGAAGGTACCCGCCGGACGGCCGGCCGACCACCTAGGCCGCGGCCGGGCGACTAGTCGGCGCTCGCGCAGGCCTTGTCGAGCAGTTCCGCGTTCGCGGCGCTCGCCGCCCCCCCGGTGCTGACCAGGCCGAAGGCGGCGTTGATCTGACTGTAGTCGGGGTCGGTCTTGAGCGGGCTGTTGGCCCTGAACGCGGGCAGCCAGGCGGGGCCGGAGAACCACACCTCAAGCTGGTACGCGGTGTCGCCGCGAACCCGGCCGACGTACTGGTCGCGCAGCACCGCCCACTGCTCGCACACGATGAGGGCGTCCATGCCGTCTGTGCTCGCCGGGAACGTCCCGTAGCTCATCGAACCGAGCACCGGCACCGCCTGAGGGGTCACGGTGGGCGTGACCCAGCCCGACGGCGACTGCCCTGGCGCAAGCGACGATGACGGCGTCTGCATGGTGACGCACCCGCTCACCAGGAGCGCCACCCCGAGCGCCCCGGTACCGAACACGCCGATCCCGAGCGCGCACGTGTTGAGCGCGGTTGCGCCGGCGCGCGCGAGGACCCGCGGTTTCCGTGCCCCCATGAAACTGCTCACCTTCCGCCCCGCCGGCTCCCCGTTCGCCTGCCTGGTGCCTGGGCATACCAAGATTTATCGGACAGTAATCAAATGATTACTCTGAGTATGCCAGCCGTCACCCGGCGGTAACGACTTCCTGGCGGCGTCACCGCTCAACTTGAGACATTCGTTAACTTGAACTCTTCGTCTTTAGAGGGGTAGGTTGGACCTGTGAACGCGTCGCCTTACATCCCGACCACCGCCGATGAGCTGCGCGGGGCCGGCCTGCGGGTGACGGCCGTCCGCGTCGCGCTCCTCGATACCGTCAGGACCGGGGACCACCTCGGCGTCGACGGCGTCGCGTCCGGGGTGCGGGCCCGGGTGGGCCACGTCTCCCTGCAGGCGGTCTACGAGGCACTGCACGCGCTCACCGCGGCGGGCCTGGTACGCCGCATCGAGCCGGCCGGCCGCCCGCCCCGGTACGAGGGACGGGTCGGTGACAACCACCATCACCTCGTCTGCCGGTCGTGCGGCGTCGTCGCCGACGTCGACTGCGCGGTCGGCGAGGCGCCGTGCCTGGTCCCCTCGGACGACCGCGGCTTCAGCCTCGATGAGGCCGAAGTGATCTACTGGGGACTATGCGCTGAGTGTTCCGCTCATCCCGGTGAGCGGCTTTAACCCTGAACACCGCTGATCCGACAAAGCCCGGAAGGATTTCTCATGGCCGAGAACCACGATCCAATCATTGCCGACGGTGAGGGCCCGGAGGTCGCGGAGCAGACCGACGGAGCGAGCGCGGAGGGCGGCTGCCCGGTCGCGCACGGCCGCGTGCACCCCACCCAGGGTGACGCGAACAGCCAGTGGTGGCCGAACCGGCTCAACCTGAGGATCCTCGCCAAGAACCCGGTCGCGACCGACCCCTACCACGGGGAATTCGACTACGCGGCGGCGTTCAAGACCCTTGACCTGGCGGCCGTCAAGGCCGACATCACCGCGGTGCTGACCGACTCCAAGGACTGGTGGCCCGCGGACTTCGGCAGCTACGCGGGCCTGTTCGTCCGGATGGCGTGGCACGCCGCGGGCACCTACCGGGTGAGCGACGGCCGGGGCGGCGCCGGCAGCGGCCAGCAGCGGTTCGCGCCGCTGAACAGCTGGCCGGACAACGTCAGCCTGGACAAGGCGCGCCGGCTGCTGTGGCCGGTGAAGAAGAAGTACGGCAAGAGCCTCTCCTGGGCCGACCTGATCGTGCTGGCCGGCAACGTGGCCATGGAGGCGGGCGGCTTCCAGACGTTCGGCTTCGGCGGCGGCCGCGCGGACGTGTACGAGGCGGACGCGGACGTGTACTGGGGCCCGGAGACCGAGTGGCTCGCCGACGAGCGCTACAGCGGCGACCGTGAGCTCGCCGACCCGCTCGGCGCGGTGCAGATGGGCCTCATCTACGTGAACCCGGAGGGCCCCAACGGCAATCCGGACGTCATCGCGGCGGGCCGCGACATCCGCGAGACGTTCGGCCGGATGGCGATGAACGACGAGGAGACCGTCGCGCTGATCGCCGGCGGGCACACCTTCGGCAAGACCCACGGGGCAGGCCCGGCGGAGAGCGTCGGCGCCGACCCGGAGGCCGCGCCGATCGAGCAGCAGGGCTTCGGCTGGAAGTCGAGCTACGGCACCGGCGTCGGGGCGGACGCCATCACCAGCGGGCTCGAGGTCACCTGGACCTACCACCCGACCCGGTGGGACAACGAGTTCTTCCACATCCTGTTCGGCTACGAGTGGGAGCTGTTCAAGTCCCCGGCGGGCGCCAACCAGTGGCGGCCGAAGGACGGCGGCGGCGCGGGCCTGGTGCCCGAGGCGTTCGGTGACGGCAAGCGCGAGCCGCGGATGCTCACCACCGACCTGGCGCTGCGCTACGACCCGATCTACGAGCCGATCTCCCGGCGGTTCAAGGATGACCAGGCGGCGTTCGCCGACGCGTACGCCCGCGCGTGGTACAAGCTGACCCACCGCGACATGGGCCCGGCCGTCCGCCTGCTCGGCCCGGAGGTACCGTCCGAGGTGCTGATCTGGCAGGACCCGGTGCCGGCCGTGGACCACCCGCTGGTCGAGGCCGACGACGTGGCCGGGCTCAAGCGGGAGGTTCTCGCCTCCGGCCTCACCGTCTCCCAGCTGGTGTCCACCGCGTGGGCGTCGGCCTCGACCTTCCGCGGCAGCGACAAGCGCGGCGGCGCCAACGGCGCGCGCATCCGCCTGCAGCCGCAAAGCGGCTGGGAGGTCAACAACCCCGACCAGCTCGCGCTCGTGCTGCGCACCCTGGAGGGCATCCAGTCCTCCTTCAACGCCAGCGCGCCCGGCGGGAAGAAGATCTCCCTCGCCGACCTGATCGTCCTGGCGGGCAACGCCGCGGTCGAGAAGGCCGCCGCGGACGGCGGGGTCACCGTCACCGTGCCGTTCACGCCGGGCCGCACCGACGCCACGGCCGAGCAGACCGACGTGGAATCGTTCGCGCACCTCGAGCCGAAGGCGGACGGGTTCCGCAACTACGTCAGCAAGGGCCAGCGGCTCCCGGCCGAGTACCTGCTCGTCGACAAGGCGAACCTGCTCACGCTGACGGCGCCGGAGATGACGGTCCTCGTCGGCGGGCTGCGCGTGCTCGGCGCGAACTACGACGGGTCCAAGCTGGGTGTCTTCACCGAGACGCCCGGTGCGCTGACCAACGACTTCTTCGTCAACCTGCTCGACTACGACGTGACCTGGACCCCGGTGTCCGAGGACGCGACCACGTTCGAGGGCAAGGTCGGCGGCCAGGTCAAGTGGACCGGCACCCGGGTCGACCTGATCTTCGGCTCGAACTCCGAGCTGCGGGCCGTGGCCGAGGTGTACGCGGGCGACGACGGAGGCGAGCACTTCGTGAACGACTTCGTGGCGGCGTGGGCCAAGGTGGCGAACGCGGACCGGTTCGACGTGGCCTGACCACATCCCCCGCCTGGACGCTCAGGCCGGCCCGCAGGGGCCGGCCTGGGCGTTCCTGCTTCCGGCCAGAGCTCCGGTCAGCCGGCCCGTGCGACCTCTCTGCTCCTGCTTCACCTTTAGGCCCGTCGGCCGCAATCGTCAGGAGTAAGGAGCTTGTCGTGCTCCGCCCGCCGCGTCACCGTCCTCCCGGCCGCCCTCGAACCTGCGGATGACCCGCATGCCGTCGTCTCCCTTGACCACCACCACTTGCGGCGGTCCGGCGAAGCTGCGGAAGCGGGCCTCCTCCAGCGCCTCGACCAGTCCCTTGAGCGTGTACGGGTAGAGCTTGTCGACATTTCCCGGCGGCCCGCCGGGACTGTCGTCCCGCACCACGTACGCTCCCCTTGCCATGGCGGCACCCTCCCCCGCGGTAGCCGTCCCCATGATCAACTTAGCAAGTGTGCAGGCCACGGGCCTGGCCGGCTCACGGAAGGGGCCAGGGATGGACAACGGTCGCCCGGAACCGGGCCCGCCGGCCCGGGGCCTGCCGCTCGCCGGCCTCCTCGTCGTCTCCGTCGAGCAGGCGGTGGCCGCGCCGTACGCCACCAGGCAGCTCGCCGACCTGGGCGCGCGGGTCATCAAGGTGGAACGGCCCAGGGCGGGTGACTTCGCTCGTGGCTACGACCGGACCGTGCTCGGGCAGTCGTCGTACTTCGTCTGGCTGAACCGGGGGAAGGAGTCCGTCGTCCTCGACGTCAAGGACCCGGCCGACCGGGCGCTGCTCGGCGCGGTCATCGACCGGGCCGACGTCTTCGTGCAGAACCTCATCCCCGGCGCCGCCGCGCGGCTCGGCCTTGACGCCGCCACGCTGCGCGGCAGGCGGCCTGAGCTGGTCCACTGCTCCATCTCCGGCTACGGCGAGGACGGGCCGTATGCCGCGAAGAAGGCGTACGACCTGCTCATCCAGTGCGAGGCCGGCCTGGTCATGTCCACCGGCACCCCGGAGGCGCCGGCCAAGGCCGGGTTCTCCGTCGCCGACCTGGCCACCGGCGTCTACGCCTACAGCGGCATCCTCGCCGCGCTGTATGACCGGGCACGGACCGGGGCGGGCGCCACGCTGCGCGTCTCGCTGCTTGACTCGCTCGGCGAGCTGATGTCGCAGCCCGCCTACTTCTCGCACTACGGCGGGGAGCCGCCGCGGCGGACCGGGGCACGGCACCCGTCTATCTCGCCGTACGGCCCGTTCCGCGCATCCGACGGCTCGGTGTTCTTCGGCATACAGAACGAGCGGGAGTGGCTCGCCCTGTGCCGCGACGTCCTGCGGCGGGCCGACGTCGCCACGGATCTCCGCTTCGCGACCAACCCGGACCGGGTCGCGCACCACGACGAGCTGACCGCGGTCATCGAGTCCGCGTTCGCCGGCCGGACGGCCGGGGAGGTGAGCGAGGCGCTCGAGGCGGCGGGGATCGCCAACGCCCGCCTGCGCGCCCCCGCGGACCTGTTCAGCCACCCGCAGCTGGTCGCGCGGGGGCGCTGGCAGCCGGTCGGCACGCCGGGCGGTGAGATCGACGCGCTGCTGCCGCCGGCCGAGATCGAGGGCGCCGCGCCGGTCATGGGCCGGGTCCCGGCGCTCGGCGAGCACACCGCGGCCGTCCGGGCGGAGTTCGGTAACAGTTGACGCCCCGCGTCCCAGCTGCCCCGGCGGGTTTCCATCACCGCTCGGGACGGGCTTGCGCGGCGAAGTGTGCGGACTAATCGGCCAATTGCTGTCACACTATCCTCGGCGGGAGCGCGGGGTCGCTTCTGAGCCCGAGGAGGCCTGGGTGAGCAGCGAGTTCAGCGCACAGCAGTACGCCGCGATGGCCCGGCTGGTGCCCGGCAGCCAGCTGGCCGGGTACGTGATCGAAGAGCAGGTCGGCGCCGGCGGGATGGCCGTGGTCTTCCGCGCCCGCGACTCGGTGCTCGGGCGGCTGGCCGCGCTTAAGGTCCTCTCCCCTGCCCTGGCCGCCGACCAGGCGTTCCGGGTCAGGTTCCTGCGCGAGTCACGGGCGGTGGCCTCGGTCGAGGAGCCGCACATCATCCCGGTGTACGGGGCCGGGGATGCCGACGGCGTGCTGTACATCGCCACCAAGTTCGTCTCCGGCGGTGACCTGGCCGACGTGCTGCAGCGGGCCGGCGGAGCGCTCGAGCCCGCGCGGGTCGCGATGTTCATCGAGCAGGTCGCCGCGGCGCTTGACGCGGCGCACGCCGCGGGCATTGTGCACAGGGACGTCAAGCCGGGCAACGTCCTCGTCGACGTGGTGCAGGGGCGCGGCGAGCACGCGTACCTGTCGGACTTCGGGCTGAGCAAGCCAGCGATGGCGGCCACCGGGCTGACCGCGACAGGGACGTTCCTCGGCACGCCGGACTACGCACCGCCTGAGCAGATCAAGGGGCAGCCGGTCGACGGGCGCGGCGACCAGTACTCCCTGGCCTGCATGGCGTTCGCCCTGCTCACCGGCAACCTGCCGTTTCACCGTCAGGAGACCATGGCGACGCTGTTCGCGCACCTCAACGACCCGGTGCCGCCGTTGTCCAGGTTCCGTGGCGACCTGCCGCCCGGGACGGACGCGGTGCTCGCCCGCGGGCTCGCGAAGGAGGCCATGGACCGGTACGCGCGGTGCGGTGAGTTCGGGGCGGCGCTTCGGCAGGCGCTGACCGGCGGGCGGGCCGGCGCGGGCGCGGGCGCGGCGAGCCCGGGCGGGGCCGCGCCGACGCGACTGGAGTCCGCACCGCGGGCGTCGCGGCCGCCGCAGGTACCGCAGACGGCGGTGTGGCCGGACACGCGGGTGTGGCCGGACGCGCCCGGCGGCGCCCCGCCCGAGACCGAGGTGGCTTCCCTGTCGTCCCCTGCGCCGTCGGGCGGTTCGCCGTCGCCGCTCGCGCCGTCGTGGCCCTGGCCGACGGCCGGCGCGGACGTCGGGTCCCAGCCGACGCAGACGGCGCAGCCGGCCACGGGCGGATCGCAGCCGGCGTGGACGACGCGGCCGCCGGCCGGCGCGAGCACGCCGACGCCGGTACCGCCGGCCGCCGGGACGACGGCGCACGGGACGGGCGCGCCGCGGGCTGGAGCCGTTTCCGGGTACCCCCCGCGGGCGGCCAGCCCGGTCACGCCCCGGGCGGGGGCCGGCCGGCCCGCCACGAGCCTT
>Ga0265334_10000437_pt1 | contig 21914 bp, 34 predicted proteins | sample 42023metaG_FD_192442 | JGI IMG/M metagenome (GOLD analysis project Ga0265334, IMG submission 192442) | Rhizosphere microbial communities from Carex aquatilis grown in University of Washington, Seatle, WA, United States - 4-20-23 metaG | ecosystem: Host-associated > Plants > Roots > Rhizosphere... | reverse complement strand
TGCCGCTGGGCCAGCCGTCCAGGCTGTTCGCCGTGCCAGTCACGCCGGTCGTCCCCGCGACGAACGTGATCCCGACCTCGTTGTACGGGTAGGTGTTCAGCACGTCGCCGCGCCGGGTCGGGGTGTCGGCGAAGTTGCGGCTGACGACGACGCTCGAGCTCGCGCGGCCGGAGCTGTCGGCGGTGATGAAGATCGCCCGGTTCGCGCCGTGGATAACGTTGTCGGTGATCGTCGAGCGGAGCGCGGCGTGGGTGTCGATGCCGTGCCAGTTGGGTACGCCGTTCACCGTATCGAACGTAATCGTCGAATCGTGGCTCTGGATGCCACCGTCATTCGTGATCGCGTAGCCGTACGCGTTCGTCGCGCCGGTCACGTTCATCCCGATCCGGTTGACCGTGTCGTGGGTCAGAGTGGCGAAGCCGGTGTTCTCGACCATGATCCCGGCGTACACGAAGTCGCTGACCGTCGTGTTCGAGATGACCAGGTGGTCGGCGGCGTAGGCCCAGATCCCGGAGCTGAACGCCTGGGCATCGCCCTTGCCGTTGATCGTCGTCCCGCTGACCGTCACGTTGGCCGCGTTGACCGCCAGGACGACCTGGGCAGCGGTCGATGAGAGCGTCCCGCCGAGCAGGGTCATCGGGTGGGCGATCGTGAAGCCGCTCGAGGTCGCGTAGGCGCAGCCGGTGATGTTCAGGGTCCCGCCAGATGGCGTCGCGGTGAGCGCGGTCGCCAGGCTGGTCGGGCAGCTGACCGGCGTCGCGGTCGGGCTTGGGGTGGGCGCGGGCGTCGGCGTGGGAGCTGCCGTGGAGGTCGGCGTCGCCGACGGAGCCGCGCTGGGGATGGGCGTTGGGGCGTCCACGATGACGGTGCAGGTGTACGTCCCGGCGGCGGGGCCGACATGACAGGCGGTCGAGCTCGCCGCGTCCATCCGCGGGATCGCCGACTGCGCGAACGCACCGCCGGCCAAGCCGACGATCAGCGCGGCGATCGCGACGACATTGGATCGGCGCTGGCCGATCATTCCTCGGTTCCCCCCAGATGTCCGGAGAGGTAGAGCGCGCCCCACACGATCGGCAGCAGGCCGACGACAAGGACGAGGATCCGGAGGATCGACCTCACCGTGTCCGAATCGAAGGTCACGAACCCGAGATCCGTGTTGGAGGCGACGAGGCCATAGAGCGTTGAGAAGGTCGAGATCACAATGCCGGCCAGCGCTCGCTCACTGAGCGTCGAGATTCGCGGCCGGATCCAGGCGGCGCGGGCAAGGATGGCGGTGAAGACCCAGCCGATGAGCGCGAGGACCAGGATGATTGGACCGGGCACGCTCATCGGCCAAGCCGCCGGGCCGCCCGAACGTAGTTCTCGCGCACCCGGGCGGCATAGCGGCTCTGGACGCTCGCTCGGCGGATCAGCTCGTTGCTCCGGGCCAAGATGGCAGCTTCTCGATCGGAGTCGTACCAGGGCAAAATCCGTTCGACCAGGAGCTGGAACCGGCTACGGTGCTGAATGGTCAGCCCGCCTGCGAGGTGGCTCATCACGCAGCCCGTTCGTGAGAGCGACGTTCACCGCGATCTGCTGATCGAGCGCGATCTGCAACCGCTTCGCCTCGTCGACCTTGTCCTGGTAGATCCAGCCCACGACCAGGCGTTTCGTCCACAGGGCCCAGCCAATGACGATGACGCCGCCCGCGAAAAGGGCGAAGCCCGAGGCGTCCGTCAGGTCGGGAAGCCATGAGACGAGTGGCACTCATCGGAGCCTGTGGGACGCCGGCGGAATGGAGGCGAAGGCCGGCGTCCCGATTGGCTCAACGATCAGCTCGCAGACAGCCGTACGAAGCCGGCCAAAGGGCGATGCCTGATCCACGGCTACTCACGGTAGCTGCGAGCCCGGCGTGTGGCAATGCGTGTGGCCAAGTTGGCGGAACGCGACGGTTCCCGGCGCTTCGGGGCGGTTTAGGCCGTTCGGCGAGGCCTACCAGGCGAGCTCATTCGTGCGTGGGTGAGTGGGGTGGCCTACGGGGGTCGAACCCGTAACCTGCGGATCCACAATCCGCCGGTCATCACGCTCAGGGCCGTGCTGAGCGCCGGGTCGTCGTGTGGCGAAACGTGTGGAGATCGGCCCGGAGGCTACTTCGTCAGCGCCTCCTCGAGCTTCGCGGCGGCGTCCCGCTGAAGCGCCGGCAGGACGTGAGCATAGATCCCGGCGGTCGTCGCGATCGACGTGTGGCCGAGCGCCTCCTGGATGACCCGCAGCGGCACGCCGACCGACAGCATCAGGGTCGCGTAGGCGTGTCGGAGATCGTGCCAGCGCATCGTCGGTAAGCCCTTGGCGGCTAACTGCCGCTGGAACGCCCGGGTCACGTTGATCCCGTCCAGGAACACCGCCTTGCCCTCGTTCTCGCGGCGGCCGCGGGTCACGAAGACGTACGGCGAGATCAGGTTCTCGGCCGCCTGCCGCCGTCGCTCCTCGGCCAGGGCCGCGACGACGAACGGCGGGGCCTCGATCGAGCGGATGCTGCGCCGGGTCTTCGCCTGGTCGCTGCGCTCGAGCTCGTAGCCGTGGCCGCCGGCGCGCGGCACCGGGCGCACCGAGCCGGCGACCCGGATCCGATCGCCGGTGATGTCCGACCAGCGCAACCCGAGCAGCTCGCCCTGGCGGAGCCCAGTCCCGATCGCGGCCGCGACGAGCCCCTCGAGGCGGTGGCCCTTGAACGCCGCCAGGATCGCCCGGGCATCGTCGGGCGACGTCGCGACTACCTGGCGGGGCGCCGGTCGCGGCGGCCGCACGGCGTCCGCCAGGTTGCGCGACACGAGCCCGTCGTCGACCGCCTGGCCGAGTGCCATCCGCAGCGTCAGCAGGACGCCGGCGGCCGTCCGCGGCGATCGCCCGGCCTTCGTCACGCGATCACGGACGAGGCGCACGTGACGCGCCGTCAGGTCGGACATCCGGACGCTGCCAATCGCCGGCACGATCCAGGTCTCGACGTGGGCCCGGTAGCCGCGGAGCGTCATTGGGCGAATGGAGTGCCCGACGTTCTCGAGCCAGTCGTCCAGGTGCGCCGCGACGGTCGTCCGGGCCTCGTCGGGATCCTCGCCGGCGCGCAGGCGGCGGGTTTGCTCGCGGAGCCAGTGCTTCGCGTCGTCCTCGACCCGGAACGTCTGCCCGATCCGCTGGCGGCCGGACCCGGGCAGGCTCAGCTGCGCCCGGAACGACCCGGACGGGAGCTTCGTGATCGCTCCGGTGCCGCGCTTTCGCGGACGTTTGGCCACGTGCGGATCATTGCACGCGGCCGCGCCGCATGGCGAGCGCCGCGTAGGCCTCGACGGCCTCGGCGGACACAAACCGGCGGCGGCGGATCTTGAGACTGGCGAGCTCGCCGGTCGCGATCATCCGCTCGACCGTCCGGACCCCCACCCGGAGGCGTTCGGCGACTTCATCGACGGTGAGCAGCTCGCTCACCCGACCGGCACACTCGTCTCGCCCAGTCGGACGTCCTCGAGCAGCCTGACCAGCCCGCGATCGAACCGCTCCTGGTCGTCATGCGGCAGCGCCAGCCGATAGCCGCGCTGGGCGAGTTGGCGGGCCTGGACGAGCTCGGCGGCGTGATCGTGCTCCGGACAGGCGGCGGCCCATGCCTCCCAGTCCGCGATCCAGCGGTCGTAGCCGTCCTGGCCGCCAGCGAACGTCGGGTGGAGCAGGCTGGCCGGCCGCGGATCGACCTGGACGCCGTCCTCGTCCTCGCGCCATGCAGCCGGGATCTCGCGCCGCTTCGGCCGCCTCGTCGCCCACCAGGCCACCAGCACGGCGGCGAGGGCGGTCAGGGAGATGAGGCGGATCATGGCTTGACCGCCCGAAGGTGCTCTTTCAGGCCGACGAGCACCGCCTGATGCTGGTGATCGCGGAACGCATCGTCCAGCGAGCGGACCTGATCCGAGCGAGCCTGCCAGCCGCACGAGCAGACAACGACCCGGATCAACGCCCGGACCTTGTGCTCGCTCACGGCTTCATTCCTCCAGCGGACTCCCGTGGGCCGAGGAGGGCGTCGTCCAGGGCGGCGCCGCTGAGGTACTGGGCCAGTCGCTCACGCTGCCATGCTGTTTCGGCGGCCCTGGCGGCGTCCCAGACGGCCCCGGCGGCGGCCCCGGCGGCGGCCCAGGCGGCGGCCCTGGCGGCGGCCCTGGCGGCGTCCCAGGCGGCGTCCCAGGCGGCGGCCCAGGCGGCGTCCCAGGCGGCGGCCCAGGCGGCGTCCCAGGCGGCGGCCCTGGCGGCGTCCCAGGCGGCGTCCCTGGCGGCGGCCCAGGCGGCGGCCAACTCCTCCCGCGTTGCCTCGCCGTTGGCAAACCGCCGGGCGACGGCGATGGCCTCGCGGGGCCGCTTGTCGTTCGGTCGCTCCTTCTCGAACAGCGGCAGAACGCGCTCGACGCAGTCGGCGGCGAACAGGCGGGCGGTCCGCTCGTTCCATGCCTCGACGCGCCGGGTGAGCCGCGCGCGGCGGACGCCGATCTTGTCGCGCCCGACGACGATCCCGCGGCTCTCGTCGACCTCGACCTCGTACAGCTCGGCCCGCGACCAGGCGAGCAGGTGCTCGGCATCGGTCACATGAAGGACCTGGCGCGTGCACAGGCTGGCCTCGGTCAGCGTCCGCCGTGCGCGCTTGCCGATCTCGGTCCACTCGCCGACCGGGCTCCACTGGAACCCGCCGTTGGTCCGACGGTCCGCGTCGGTGAACTTGTAGTAGGTGCCGGTCATCGCGGCCACACGAGGTAGTCTTTGACGCCGCCCTCGATCGTGAGCAGGTCGACGACCGGGATCCGGGCCGGGAATGCCTTCTCGTACCGGCGATCCATCATCGGGCAGTCGCCCGCGTAGTCCTGGGTGACGACGACCCGCGTGATCTGTTCGTCCGTCAGGTCGAACTCGATCGTTCGGATCGTGGTGGAACACTTGCCCATGACTCCCTCCCTACCAGGTGACGTCGACGCGGCAGATGCCGGCCGATGGGGTGCCGCAGAGCTCGGCCCAGGCCGAGCGGGACAGGTCGATCAGCGTGTGCAGGCCGCGGCGATCGCCGCACGCGCATCCGCCCGGCGCGATCCGGACGACCAGGTGGCCGGTCGCGGACTGGATCCGGACCAGCTGGCCGACGCGGATTCCGAGCGCCTCGAGGGTCGGCCCGGCCGAGCCCCAGGCGCCCGTGCCCGGCTGCCAGGTCGCCCAGCCGCGGGCCCCGACGGCCGGCGGCACGACATGGCCGATCGGTGACGAGCCCGGCCGCGGGGATCCCGCGACTGTCGGGGCAGCTGTCGCGACGGCGGGTTGCCCCGTCGCGTCAACCGGGCTCGAAGGCGCGATTACGACCGGCGCCTCGCTCTGGACCGACTGCGGGGGGACGACAGTCGGCCCAGAGCGGGAGGCCGGGCTCGCGCTGGAGACGAGGACCAGGACCAGGAAGCCGGCGGCCAGGGCGGTGAGGAGGGCGGCGTTGCGGGTCATCCGAACGCCTCGATCTGCTCGGGCGGGACGCAGACGGCGCAGCGGCGCGCGGCCGCTTCCTCGGTTGCGTCTTTGAGCGGCTCGCGGGAGTACAGGACGCCCGACAGGAGATCGATGACGTCCTTCTCGGGGACGACCTGGAGGATGTGCCCGCAGGTCCGATGGCGGGCGACATAGGCCATCGCGTCACCTTTGCCGGTCGGAGGCGGCGTCACGCCGAAGACGAGCGGCTTCACAACGGGCTCTCCGCGAAGGCGACGGCGACAGCAAGGGCGGCGATGAAGGCGGCGTTGCGGGTCATGGCCACACCTCGACCCGGACGGCGTTCCGGTCGGCCTGCTCGCGCCGAACCACGAGCTCGCGGATGACGGCGAAGCTGTCGTCGACGAGGACGCCGGCGAGCACCAGGCCGTCGATGATCGGCTTGCACGCGGCCGCGAAGTTGTCGGGGTCTCGCCGGCCGCGAGTCTTCGTCAGGGCAACCAGGACGAGCCGGACGGATGGCAGCGGGGTCTCGGGATGGCGGCCGCCTACAGCAGCGATCGTCGCCGTCTTCCAGTCTTTTGCCTGACTCGCGTTCAGGTGGAAGTTGCGGGTCCTGGTCACGTTCGGTGACGCCGGGATGCCCGGAACCTCGAAGCTCGCCATGCCGAAGTCAGCGAAGTCGGACCTCATCGGGTCGCCTCGAGCTCGTCGAGCTTCTCCTGCTGCTCGGCCTGGCGGCGTTCGCATGCCTGGCGGTCGACACAGCGCCACTCGGCGCCGTAGGCCGGCTCGGTTGAGTACTCGACGAGCTTCATCCGGACGGTCCGCTCGTCGCCGTCGAAGCCGCAGGCGAGGCACGTCACGCGGCTCACGCGCCCGCCTTCGCGAGGATGTCCCGGAGCAGGACCGCCGCCTCGCGCTCGGTCGGCTCTTCGGCCATTCGATCGTGCCGGTCCCGGCGTTCAGCCAGACCAACGTCGACGATCAACTCTTCGTTCGCGGCGATGACCTGGCCGATGACGTCGTGCCAGGAGCGACTTCGGTTGATCGCTGCCATCAGGGCGACCGGCTGTTCGCGGATCGCGCGGATCAGGACGGCGCGTTGCGACGGCTCGCGCTCGTCCCATCCGTCCCACTTCGAGCCATCCGGCGGGTAGATGAAGCCCCGCATCGCCGCTGCGTGGCGAAACGGCTTCCACTCGGCGCTGAAGTCACCGTCGGTCCACAGCCGCTGGGCTTCCTCGAAGTGGACCCGGCTGTACGTCCTCATCGAGGTTCCACAGCAGCCGTCGACGCCGCCAACGGCCTATGGGCTTCTGTTGAACCGTTGGGAGAGCTAACGCCAACGCTAGAGCTATTGCTAGAGCGTATAGCGGGCGGTGACGGTTCCGATACGACTGGCGTTACGCTGGCGGTTACGCTAGCGTTACGGCGTCGGTTACGGAGTGCCTTCATCCGGTCGGCGACGGTCAAATCGCCTTCCTGCCACTCCTTCCAGCCGTCGACGTAGAGCATCCCGTCGCGCTCGACGAGGTCACCTTGGGCCGCGAGGAAGTCGACGTGGCGGGCATAGGCGGCCGGCAGGCACGCCCGCAGGGCAGCGATCGAACGGAAGTAGCCCGGTCGGCTCTGGCGCCCGGCGACGAGCTGGATCTTGCTGAACGTCCCGAACTGGGCGGGCGTGTAGTGCGACTTGCGCTCGTCCATCAGCGGGTCCGTCCGGTGATAAGCCCTCACAGCCCGTTCCGCCCGCGCCAGGCCATGTGGACGTGGCCTTCGTTGTGGACGCGCACCTGAGGCGCCGGATCGTCGCGGGGCGCGGTGATCGTGCCGCCGCAGAGGCAGGGTTCGATGCGGAGCGGACCAGCGGTGGACGTGTCGCTGGGCTCGCCGGACACGTCACGGCAAGTCGGGGTGATCGTGGGCCGCTGGGCCGCTCCGCTCATTCCTAGGGTCACGCCGCGCCTCGCCCGTAGGCCCTGATCGCGGCGACGTTCCCGAACTCGACCGGCGGCTTGGCTCGAGAGGGAGGCGCAGCAGGGGGGATGACTGCGCCTCCCTCCGGAACCACCGGCTCGCGGCCCAGGAGCTTGTACTCGGCGACCCGGTTCGGCAGCGAGCGGCGGGTGATGATCCAGCCGTCCTGCCTGAGATCGAACACCGGCTTGGCGGCATGGGTCGTCGGGCACAGCGCCTGGAGCTCCAGGGTCGTCTTGGGGCCAGTGCGTAGGGCGGCGAGGACGGCCTCCGCGGCGGCGTTCATGGACGCCGAATCCCAGCGCCGGCCTTCTCGCGTCGCGTGTCGAGCCAGGTGCCGATGTCCTCGGGCAGCTCCCCGCGCGCCCGCAGACTCTTCAGCCGGTAGGCGATCGCCGTCGCCTCCCAGCCGACCTCCTTCGCGAGCTCGCCGTAGCTGATCGCGACGTTGGCCCGGATCGCGGCGTACATCGCCTCGTTCGACGGCCTGTCCTTCTGTGGCCCGCGGATCGTCGACAGGGTGCCGACAGAGCTACCAGCGGTCCCGGCTGCCCGTTTCGCCTTCGAGTTCGCCGCGCCCCTGGCGGCCGACGTGCGGATCCGCTCGGCCTCGGAGACCTTGCGGTGGAAGGCGGCCGGGGCCGGCTCGGGCACGGGGAGCGCCTGGCCGGCCCGGTAGTGGTCGCACTCGATCGAGAGCGACGCGCGGACATGGACGGCTGGATCCGGGCTCGCCGGCGTCCGGTACTCGATCGACGCGGCTTCGAGCTTTGGGCGGATCGAGCAGACCGCGGCGTGGTCGCAGGTCCCACAAGGCAGCTCAGGGCGGATCAGGAACGATCGCTCGACCGGACCGGCGCCACCCGTCGGCCGGCCGAGGCTCTCGTCGTACACGGGCAGCCTGGAGCCGCCACGCTCGATCTTGGCGAGGTCGTACGCCTGGCTGCCGCTCATGGCCCGACCGGGGGGGGCTGCATCGACGCCAGGGCGACGACCAGCAGCACTGCGAGCAGCACGAACCCGATCTCGCCGAGGATCCCGATCGTCCAGCGCCAGCGAGGCTCTGGGGCGGGCAAGTGCGCCATCGGCACGCCCTGCTCGCGGTAGAGCTGCCCGAGGGTCGTGCGACGGTTCATGCCTCGGCCTTCGGCTTGCCGCGCTGGGCATCACGCGACGCCCGCTCGAGCGATTCCATGTCGGTCTCGACGTGGCGATCGCCGACGGTGATCCCGATCTTCGTGGACCGCTTCGCGTCGAGGCTGGCCGGCTTGCCGCCTTCCTCACTCTCCCACTTGGCCCACTCGTTGATGAACGCGGCCCGGTCGGGCAGGTAGGCGCCATAGCGGCGCATGACCGCGGCGAACTCCTCGATCGAGTGCTCCTTGATCCGGATTTTGCCCGGCGCCGTCGCCTCGACGTGGAGCAGCTCGTGCATCAGGACGGCGCCGCGCTGCCGCTCGTCAAACCGCTCCCAGAACCAGCGTCGGATGACGATCACGGCCTCGACGGCGGCCAGGTGGCGCCAGACCGGCGCGGCCTTCATCGCCTTGCCGAGCGTCGCGTGGGTGACCTCGTCCTTGGCTGGGTCGAACGCCGCGTTGTCGAACAGGTACGCGATCCGGACCGTCGCGACGTCCGAGTCGACCTCGTTGCGCAGCGACTCGAGCTCGGGGTGCTTCGCCAGCAGGCGCTGGGCCAGCTCCTCGACCTCGGGTGCGTCGACGAACGCCGGGATCGACTCGGTATCGAACATCGGAGCCGTCTCGGGCTCCATCGGGAGCGCCATGTGTTCCTCCTGTTGCCCGTGCCCGGGCTACTTCGAGTCCGACGCCTTCGCCTGCGGCCACGAGGCCGTCGCGCTCTTGTGGGCGCCGCGATGGCCGGCGTCCAGGCGGCACACCTCGCCCTGGGCGATCCCGTCCGCTGCGACGTCACCGCAAGCTGCGATCGGCTCCGGCGGCTCGGCCTCGGCCTCTTCGATCAGCTCGCCTTCGATTGCCTCGTCGATCTGCTCGCCCTGGATCGCGGTGGCCTCGTCGACGACGTCGACCACCTGGCCATCGATGTGGTCGGGCCCGAACTCGGGATCCGCCGGGGCGCGCGTGGCGGCCGCCTTCTCGGCGACGAGCTCGCGGGCCGTGGGCCGCTTCGTGGGCGCCGGCTCGTCCCGGGGCGCCTGGTCCATCTCCTCGGGCGTGTAGATGTCGCTCAGGACGTAGGGGAACGCCTTGCGCAGCGCGAGGGCCTCGGCGCACTTGCCGAGCATCAGGCGGGGCATCTTCTGCCACTGGAAGTCCTGGCCGCCATCGGGCATGTACTCGTGGAAGTGAGCGGTCGCCGACTGGCCGCGGCGCTCGCCGTTGCGCACCCGGTAGACGGTGACTCGGGCCGAGACCGGATGCGGCTTGGGCGCCTTGCCGCAGTCGCAGGGCTCTCCGTACTGAGGCTCGTCGCTGCCGTCGAAGCCGCCGGTCCGCTCGGCGATCGAGCGCAGGCCATCGATTCCGGTCTGGAACGTCACCCGGCCCTTGCGCTTGACCGCGTAGATCTGCTTCGCGAACGGGTCCAGCCCCGACCGCTGGGCGACCATCGCGAAGAGGGTCAGCTCGCTGTCGGTCAGGTCGGGCGCCAGGGCGTCCTTCACGACCTGGAGGGCCGACTTCATCTCGCCGGCGGTCTGGATCTGGGTGACCGCCGTGGGTGCCAGTGCCATGTTCATCGCGTGCTCTCCTCTTCGGCCAGGTCGAACCTTGTCAACAGACGCCGGCTGCCTGGCTTCGTCGCGGTGTGCTGCTCGAGCAGCGCCGTGTAGACCGCGGGCGATTCGACGGCCATCTGGCGCGCGATCGCCTCCCAATCGGTCGAGGTCGAATCGCGGCTTGCCTTCCAGCTGATCTGGTAGCCGTCGACCTTGAGATCGCCGACGCCGGTGGCCGCTCCGAGCAGCGCCCGCATCGCGTTCTTCGCCGTGGCCTCTCGGTTGGCGGCCTCCTTCGCCTCGAGCTCGGCCTCGCGGATCTCGCGGGCGATCACGTTCGTCTCGTCGCTGGCCGGCAGGAAGTTGCCGTCGTCGACCGGGTAGCGCGCGGCGATCGCCCGGCGGGCCGAGTCGCTGCCGTCCGGATCCGGCATCTCGCCGGCGTCGAGCCGGGCCCGGAAGCGGCTGGCCAGGGTGACCAGGTCGTCGAAGTAGCCCTGGTCGAAGGCGAGTTCGTAGACCCGGGGCAGGCCGTAGACGAGCGCGCACACGTCGGCCAGCTGGTAGCGGGCGATCCCGAGCTGCCACATGACCTGGATCTCGACGTCCTCGGGCAGCCGGTCGCCCCGCCACTTCGCGGCGTAGCTGTGCTTGAGCTCGACGATCCGGTTCGGGCGCTCGTTGACGGTCAGTGCGTCGAGCGAGGCGATCGCCCAGGGCATCTCGGCGTGACGCACGATCCCGTGCTGGCGCTTCGCCTGCCGGCCGGTCTGGCGGCGGTACAGCTCGAGGATCCCGGGCTCGAGGATCTCGCCGACCAGGCGCGGATCAACGCCCTCGCGGACCTCGACTGGCATCTGGCCGAGCTTCTCCATCGCGAGCTCGTACTCGCTCTTCCAGGGCGACAGGCCGGCGAGGACCGGAAGGTCGCTCGAGCCGATTGAGACCCGCCGGAGCTCGTGCCAGGCCTCGGTCCGCTGCTGGATTGCGGGCGCCGTCATCGGGAAGCCGCCCGTCGCTTCGCAGCGCGGTAGGCGAGATGCCGGGCCCGGCCGCCCAGCTCAGGGGCGCGGCGCGCCTGACCCGTCAGCCACTCGGCCATCCGACTGTCCTTGCCAAGGTAGGCGAGCAGCCAGGCCGGCCGGTGCGACCGTCGACCGTGGCGGGGGCCCGGGAGCTCGGTCGCCGCGAACGCGGCTTCCTTCTCGAGCTGGCGCTTCTCGGCCTCGATGTCGGCCGGCGTTCGAGCGAGCAGGTGACGGACGTTCATCGGTTGCCCGTCCACCAGAGCGCGAGCTCCGACTCGGACCAGCCGTGGTACTCGACGAGATGCTCGCCCGCGTAGGCGGCGGACGGCAGCACGGCTGAGCAATCGGTCAAGGGACACGGCCACTTGACCTCGCCTGGCCGCGCCGTCACGCGCTCGATCCAGCTGCCCCAGGGCGGCACGACTCGGACGATGGTCGGTTGCTCCATTCCTCCCCTTTCCTCCGGCGCAGGGCCGGGTCAGCGGTGCGAAGCCGCTAGGACGCGATCCAGGCAGCCCTCGCAATAGGCGAAGCCGGGGCGGGGCAGGCGCCGACACGGGTCGCCCTGCTCGTCAGTCCCGCGGCAGCCAGCCAGGCTTGGAAGGCCGAGAGGACTTGGTACTCGGCGAGCCGGGTCCCGGTCGGCTCCGGCTGCGACGCCAGTCGGCAGCGGTCGAGTCGGCGCTCTGCCTCGACGTAGAGACGCCAGGCCGTCGTTTGATCCATCGAGTCCTCCACTCATCGCCAGAGCCCGGCGAGGGTCGCCGTGTTCAGGCCCACCGCGACCGCCATCACGGCCGCGAGGATCCGCAGGTTTCGTGCCCCGGCTGCGCCGAAGCGGGAGTTGATCCCGATGACGGCGACGAGCTCGAGCGCCTTGAAGGCGACGAGGCCGACGAGGCCGAAGGCCAGCACGTTGCCGACCAGCGGGTTCAGTTCGGCCGCGTTGCCGCCGGCCCGGATGCCCAGGCCCGTCGTGGCCGCGTCGAGCAGGACGAAGCCGGCGAAGAGGCCGGCAGCTCGGGCGAAGGGGCGGGTCACAGGGCCACCGCCGGGCGCTCGTCGCGGGTGATGCCGTACTGGCGCAACCAGTCGGCGACGGTCACCCGGTTGACGCCGAGCGCCTCCGCGATCTCCTGCTGGGTGTGGCGCCGCTCGACGTACAGTTCGCGGAGCAGGTCATCGACCTGGCGCCCTGTGCGTACTCGCACCAGTTCTTGCGCGTGGCTCTTGCTTCCGTCTGCCATGCGAGCAAACTAACATTTATGACGGAAGGAGTCAACAGGGACCTTTGGGCTGGTGGGACGTGACCTACCGGCAGAACGTTCTGTGGTTGGCGCCATTCGTGGCGGATACCGTCAATCTTGGAATGGACGGCGCTCGCGACGAGTTCCTGCACGCGCTCGGATCGGTGATCCTTGAGCGGCGCAACGCGACGCGATTCGGCAGCCAGGGCACGCTCGCGAAGGCAATGGGCGTCTCCGAGCCGACGGTTCGGCGGTGGGAGAGCGGGCTATCCTGCCCGGACGCCTGGCAGGTCAAGGAGCTGGCGCGTCTGCTCCTGTGCGACGAGCTCGACTTCCTGCGGCCGGAGCCGATCTCGGCTCGCGAGCGAGCGCTCCTGAAGCGGGCAGCCAAGCAGACGAGTCAGACCATTCGCCGCGAGCTCGAAGACGCCGGATAGCCTTCGTGACCGCCCGGTCGATCTCGCGATCCATCTCCGCAAGGATCCGCTCAGAAGCGTCGGACACAGTCCACCCCACCTTCCGCCCCGTCGGTGAGGCGCCCGGGGCGCTGACGCCGCTCTGGGTTCCGTGTTCGGTCCGGAGCTTTCGACGATGGGGGAGTGGCGTGACAGCAGCCTGTCACGGATCGTGGGCGGTTATCCACGAGTTTGGTGTGGTCTAGGTTGGTTATCCACCGCCAGGAGGTGCCGCAGTGACCGCCGAACCGCTCGAGGCGGCCGTGTACCGCGGACGATTCGATGAACGTGACCACCGCGCAAAGATGGCCGCCTGGGCGCCGCTGGTCGATCACCTCTCACGCTGGGTCGACCTGACCAGGCCCGTGCTCGACATCGGATGCGACCGTGGCTACTTCATCACCCAGGTAAGGGCCAGCGAGCGATGGGGCGTGGACGTCCAGGACGTCGACGCGGATCTCCAGGGCGTCCATTTCGTGCAGGGCACCGGATCGGAAGTCGAGCTGCCTCAGGCGTATTTCGGAACGGTGTTCCTCTCCAACATCCTCGAGCACCTGCCTTCGCCCGATGCCGTGATCGAGCAGCTTCGCGTCGCCTCGCGGGTTCTCGCGCCAGGCGGCCGCGTCATTGTCCTGCAGCCCAACATCCGGCTCACGGGGCCGGCCTATTGGGACTTCATCGACCACCGCGTAGCCCTGACCGAGCGCAGCCTAGTCGAGGCGGGTGAGCTGGCCGGTCTCCGCACGGAGCGACTCGTGGTCCGATTCATGCCCTACACGACCAAGGGCCGGCTGCCCGTGCGTCCTGCCTTGGTCCACTGGTACCTGCGGGTCCCAATCCTCTGGCGGCTTCTCGGCCAGCAGACACTCTGGATAGCGACCGCCGGCCCTCCTACCTGAGCTCTGCTACGGCACGACGATCCCGGGCGGGATCACCGGAGGCTTCGGGGCAGCCGAGGGCGTCCCGACCAGCACGTTCTGCCCGTTGATCTTGACGAAGCCGAGGTCCTGCCCAAAGAGCCGATAGCGGCAGTTCGGCAGGATGTCGAAGATGACCGCGTCGTAGCTGTAGCGGCTCATCCCGTCCTCGTCCTCGAAGGCCTGGGGATCGTGATGCTTGCGCTGGTTGATCTCCCCTTCGCCCAGGATGTAGCCCGTCCGGTGCATGTCGATCCGGACCTTGCCCGTCGCCGGGTCGAGCTCGGCCGCGAGCGTGTGGGCGAGATCCTGGAAGATGACGACCTCGTGCCCGGCCGCCGCCGACGCCGCCATGCTGATCGTCTGATCCTCGGCGTAGGCCCGATAGGGCAGGCCCGTCACGGGGTTGATCCGGTCGTCGATGTAGCGTTTCGTCCGGCCGTAGAAGTGCGAATCGCCGTTGACCGTGAGCGAGCTGACGACGAGGTTGGCCGGGATGCCGCCGGTCGGCGCGTTCTGGAGCCTGGCGATCGCCGCATTGGCGGCGTTCAGGGCCGTCTGGAGCGTCGTCACCTGGGCGGCGAGCGCCTTGATCGCCGCCTGCTCGGTCGTGAGGTCGGCGGCTTCCTTCGCCGCCAGGGCGGTCAGCGCAGGATCCGTGGGGACCGTGACGACGACCGCCGGGATGGTGACGGGCTCGGACATGAAGGTCCTCCTATGCGGCCAGCAGGCCGGCGTTTCGCTGGACGGCTTCGCGGACTGATTCCGGCAGCCGGGGATTGGCCAGCAGCGACTCGTTGAGCGCCGCGGCCTCGGCCCGTTCGCCGACGTGCCAGGCGGCGATGCTCCGCTCGAAGTCCATGCCCCAGTCGTAGACGCCCGGCCAGCGGGGGAGCGCGTCGTCGCACGGCCCGACGAGCGTTGTCGCCAGTCGGTAGGCGGTCAGGTGCTGGCCACGCTCGTTGAGTCCGTGGACGAGGTCGTAGAGCGGCTCGAGGCGCTGGGGCCGCATCTCCCACGCCCGGAGCAGCGCCATCGCCTGGGCCGGCCAATCGGGCTCGAGGCAGGCCGCCCAGTAGGCCGCGAGCGCGGCTTCCTCGCCACGGTCCATCGTGGCGCGGAGCTCATACAGGCTCTTCGCCCGGGGATCACCGAGCCCGCGATACGCCTGGGCGAGGTAGTAGATCGTCCGCGGGTTCGCCGGGTCCCGAGCCAGGTCACCCTCGAGGAGCCGAGCGTAGAACCGCGCCTTCTCCGCCGTGCCCGGATCGTGGACGTAGCTCACGCGAACGGCGTCCGTCGGCAACCGCCGGCCGACGCCGCCTGTTTCGAGCGCGGTGTATTCGTGGACCGCCCCGATGCTGATCCAGGGCAGGTCGCCGCGCAGCAGGAGTGGCAGCCGGTAGTCGAGACCCTCGGTGTGCATCGCGATCATGTAGGCGTCGATCGCGGGGTCCGCCTTCCAGCCGCTGGCCACCTCGACCGTCATGTCCGCGTCGAGGGCCAGGAGCCAGTCGGCCGAGCCACGGGCCAGGCGGAATGCCTCCGAGCGTGCCTGGCCGAAGTTGACGAACGGCCGGTCGTACAGTCGGAGCTCGATGCCCCGACACGCCTCGGTCACCCGATCGCGGGTGTCGTCGGTCGAGCCCGTGTCGAGGATCGTCGCGACTCTTACGCCGGCCCGGATCGCCGAGGCAAGGCAGGCTTCGATCCGCGGCCCCTCGTTCTTGACGATCGCCACGAGTCCCAGCGTCAAGTGATGCTCACGATCACGCCCGAGTAGGTCGTCGAGTTTCCGCTGTTGGCATTGGCGATCCCGCGGATGGGCGCCTTGCCGGGGAAGGCGAACCCGGCGCACACGGTCGCCCCCGTCGCCATCATGTCGTCGAACTCGACCATCCCGTCCATCCGCCCGAACCTCTGTGGGTTGCTCGTCGTCGAGCAGGCCCCGATCACCAACGGATTGGCCACGGTCGGCAGCAGGATGGACGTCCGGGGCCAAGGTGAGGATGTGGCGCCGATCGAGGCGCCCGCAACGACGGCGCTCTGGTCAAGCGTCCCGGCGATGCTCGACGGCCACTCGCTGATGTGAGCGCCGGTGTACGTGGTCGTCGCGCAGTTGATCGTCAGGCTGGCGCTTGCTCCCGCACCGACGACCCCCTTCCAGATCTCGACAACGGGTGCCGTGCTGGTGCCCGACGTGGCGAGCTGCGACCAGGTCACGCCCGTCTGGGTGATGCTGGTGATGGCGCCGGTGGCGTCGCGGTCGATGCAGGCGATCAGCAGGTTCCCGTTCGTTGGCGTAGAGCCGAGCGTCACGGCCAGGGCGTTCGTGTTCGTGCCACCGCCGGTCGCCTTGTCCTGGACCGGCTTCACGCCCGCGACGCTGCCCCCGCCGCCGCCCGAGCCGGTTGCGCCCGTGGCGCCTGTCGGCCCCGTGGCCCCCGTTCCAGTCGGCCCCGTGGCCCCGGTAGCGCCCGTGGCGCCAGCTGAGCCGTTGCTGCCGGCTGAGCCCGTGGCGCCGGTCGGCCCTGTCGGACCCGCGGGCCCGGTCGCCCCCGTTGCTCCGGTAGCGCCGCCACTTGGCCCGGTGGGTCCGGTTGCGCCCGTGCCGGTTGCCCCAGTGGCGCCTGTTGCCCCAGTCCCACCCGTGGCGCCCGTAGCCCCCGTGGCGCCCGTCAGGCCGGTCGCACCGATGCCCTGGAGCTGGCCAGCGCTGTTGAAGAACTGCCAGCCAGCATCCCCGAAGATCGCGAAGCCGCCGGCCGGGATCGAGATGGGCGGCAGGGTCGCAGTGGCGGCCGAGGTCCCGTTGACGTGGAGCTCGGCCGTGACCGCGCCGCCCGTCGGGTTGACCAGGTGGATGCCCTTGACGATTGCACTGAGCCCGGCCCCGACCGTGTAGAGCGTTCCCGCTGAGGACGGCAGCTGGCCCTGAGCGAGCACCTTGAAGGCATCGACGCCAGTCGATGCGGTGATCTCGTCACCGAAGATCGAGTAGGTGATCGAGGTCGCCGATCCGCCGACGCCCTTGATCGTATCGCCCGCGGCCAGGGTCAGGGACATCTCATCCTCCGAAGAACTGGAAGCAGCGGCCGGATGGCTTCCATGTCGGGTCGCCCGTGGTCGGGTCAATGGTCAGCACCTGGCTGGCCGGAGTCGTCGGCGGTGGCAACTCGATGGGCGTTCCGTCGAAACCACCCACGACCAGGCCGCCGTGGTGCGTGATCGGATTGAAAATCGGCACGCCCGGCCCGAGCGTGAAGTGACAGCGGACGAGCCACGTGAGGCCATCGAGCACGGTGGTATCGAGCGTCCCAGTAGGCCCGTCCGGGGTGATGAACAGCGCGGGATAGTCGCTCGGCGGCGTGTGCGTGCCCGGCCAGTGGCCGTCGTCCGCCATCGTCACGGCGTCGGCCCATGCCGAATCGTCGAAGTCCTTGAGCATCCAGTCGCCGGGCGGGGCATTGATGACGGTCGGGCCTGAGCCATGTTGGATCGGCAGCATCTTGATCGAGCTCGTGGTCACGCCCGAGTCGATCACGTTGGTGCCAGCCCTCAGCCGGAAGCGAAACATCGTCGGGTTGTGCGCCCAGTCGCCGGCATACACGGCGTTGAGGACGTAGCAGGCGAGCACGTTGTCGCCAACGACAAAGGCTTCGGCCGGGATCACAACGTCGAACGGCTGATGGTTCGCCGGGTAGAAGTTGACCGACATGTCGGTCGGCATGCTGTTGACCCAGAAGGTTGGGCCGGCGGCATGCGCTGGGTTCGTGGCCCCCAGCACATCGTCCGCGTTCCACGACAGGACCCCGGTTCCGATCGGGTTAGAGGCGAGCGGCCCGTGCGACTTCAGGTTGCGGCGGACCGGCCACGACAGGAACAGGTGCAGGTAGAACGTGTCCGGGTGTTTGATCGTTAGGACCCGCTCGGCGATCCGCTGGGTCGCGCCCGAGAGGCCCATCACGAAGCTCTTGACGGTGATGAGCGAGCCGACGGGCATCGCGACGACGTCGGCAGCCGTCAGGGGCCCGAGGTCGCACTCGTAGGACAGGTGCTCGTCCTTGTTCGCCGCGAGGTAGGTCGCCGCTTGCGCCGAGAGGCTCGTCGTCGTGTCCGACGTCTGGATCAGGACCTGGTGCTTGATCCCGTCGGCGTCGTGCTCGGTGATCGAGGTCGAATCCGTGGCCGTGCCGGCGTTGCCCGCGCTGTCCTCGACCCGGACATCGTTCGCCAGCTGGAGCGGGTCGGACTGGAGCTTCGGGTTGTGGATCCGATAGCAGTTGGAGCCCCAGTCCGAAGCGACGTCGCTGATCGACTTGCCGGTCGCGATGCCTTCGGTGAAGAGGTGCCAATGCGCCCGGCCGCCCTCGACGAAGCCGGTCTTGCCGGTGAGGTCCTGGAGATCGGTGAGGAGCTCCTGCCACAGGCTTGCGGTGTTGTAGGTCTTCGCCGCGACAGTCGCCGTGTTCGTGTTCAGGACCCACGTCCGATCGAGGCTCGGCAGGTAGGTCGAGAAGAACCAGGTCATCCGGGCGTAGTCGGTCTCGGACGGCCGGCTGACCCTGCCCGAGCGGAAGCCGGTCAGGAGCGCGTTCTGGTCGACCGCCGGGTGGACGTTCACGAGGCGCGTGCCGGCTGCCGCCTCTCCCCGGTCCCGCGTCCGGCCGCCCAGGAAGCCGTCGAAGACGACGGTCGAGCCGACTTTCAGCTGGAGGCTCTGGCCGGCATAGACCGCCGTGGTCCCGGGCGGGTCTGGGACCGGCATGGAGCCCTGGCCCGTCTCGCCGTCGTTGGCCCGCTCGTCGAGCGAGATCCCGCTGTACTCCTGCGGCGTGTAGAGCGTCGAGACGTCGGTCCCGTGGCGCTTGATCGTCGCCATCTAGGTGACCGAGACCCCGGACCGGAGCTTGATCACGGCCTGGGCGATCCGATCGGCCGAGACGTTGAAGTTCGTCGTGACGCTGACCGAGCTGTCCTTGTCCTTGATCTCCTGGAGCCTCGTCAACTCCGTGACGCTCTTCGAGTTCAGCGCGACCAGGAGCGCGGCGTGCCGCGCGGCGTCCACCGCCGCCTTCGACTTCGCCGAATCCGCCAGGGCCTGGAGCTTGCGGATATCGTTGGACAGGATCACCTTCTGGGCTCCGGTCGCCCCGACCTCGGCGTGCTGGAGGGCAGTGATGTCTTGGCGGATCCCCGACGAGTAGACCGCTGTCTTCTTCTGGGCGTCCGACGCCGTGGAGAGGTAGGCGAGCTCACGCGCGAAGTCGTTGATCGCGACCTTGGCGCCGCCGGAGCGGAACGTGGTCAGCAGATTATGGATCGAGCCGTCGACCTTCTTGATGTCCGCAATCGCCGAGGCATGATCGATTGCCCGCGAGATGGCTGCAGTCTGGGCCGCGGCGTCGGCATGTTCGCTTGCCGCGAGGCGGCCGATCGTCTTCTGCTGGTCCGGCGCGAAGGCTGCCGTGGACGCGGCGATATGGTCGGCGCTCTTGTCGGTCCGGTCGCCCAGGGCAACCATCTGATCGAGGCGCGCCTGGAGCCCGGCCTTGATCGCGTCGAGCTTGTCCTTGCCCCCGTTGAAGCCGTTGGTCAGGTTGAGGGCGATCCCGTTGAGCAGGCCGCCTTCCTGGGCGTTGATCCCGTCGAGAGAGGCCTGGATGTCTGCGGCCGAGGTCGAGTTCGAGGCGATATAGGTCTGGGTCTGGGCCACGACCTTGTTGCCAAGATCGACGACCGCCGCGTTGTCCTGGGCGAACTTGATCGCCAGGACAGCCGCGATCGCCCCGGCCACGACGGCCGCCGCCGCGACGGCGATCGAGGCGATCCCGATCCCGCCGGCGGCTTCCTCCGCGCCGGTCGCAGCCCCGCCGGCGGCTCCGCCGAGCCCGCCGGCGCCCATGTTGACGACGAAGACCTTCTGGACATCGAGGGCCCCGGCGACGCCGCCAGCTACCTTCGAGGCGACTGACCCGCCGATCGCCCCGAGTCCCTTCTTGAGGACGTCGCCGAGACCCGACGCGAGCCCGCCGAGGAGCTGCTTGGCGATGATCGATCCGATCGCGGTCGCCGGGTCGAAGCCGAACAGGAACTTCATCGCCCGGTCGGCGATGAAGCCCTTGACCAGGATGTCCTTCAGCGGGCCCGGAATGCTGTTCCAGAAGCCGATCGCGGCCCCGGCGAGGCTCTGGAGGTCTGGGATGATCGTCCCGGTCAGGAAGCCGGCGGCCGAGCGTGCGTCGGTGATCAGCGTCTTGAAGAACTCGACGATCCCGTTGCGGTTCTGCCCGATGAACGCGGTCGCGGCCGTGGCGACGTCCTTGAGGGCGGGGACCAGCGCCAGGCTCAGCTGGAGCTGGAGGCCGCCGACGGCGTCCCCCAGGTTGCGCATCGTCTCCTGGTAGTTCTTGAGGTCCGTGGCGTTCTGGGACGTCAGGGTCAGGCCGAGGGCCTCGGCGGCCGACTGGGCTTCGGCGAAGCCGGCCGATCCGAGTTGGAGGACCGGGATCAGGGCCGCATAGCCGCGCCCGAAAAGGGTCGCCGCGAGAGCTGCCTTCTGGCCCTGCGTGGCGTTCGAGTTGTAGTAGTCGGAGACGTGGTTGAGGATCGTGCTGAAGTCGAGGGCCTTGCCCGTCGAGTCGGTCAGCGTGACGCCGTACTGCTTCTGGAGCGCCTGGAGCTTGTTGAGGGGCAGCGCCTGGGCGCCAGTCGCCGCCGCGAGCGCGTCGCGGGCCTTCTGCTCGGCGATCAGCTTGTCGATGACCTTCGTGCTGGCCCCGGTCTCCTGGTCCTTCAGCTTGATGTTCTCGAGGCTCTGGAGCGCGGCACTCTTGCCCGCCTTCGTGGCCTTTCCGGTCGTCTCGGCGAGCTTGCCGACCGTCTTTTCCTCGAAGCCGACGATCGTACTGAGCTGGTCCGACGACACGCCGTACTTGCCGGTGACCGCCATGAGCCCGGACATCGCCTGGGCGCTCTCGCCGGTCAGGGCGGTGAGCTTCTCGAGCGCGAGCGCCATTCCCGACGCGGTGTCGATGCCCGACTTCAGCGCTCCGCCCAGTCCGAGGACGCCGGCGCCCAGACCGAGGAAGCCGAGCGGCCCCGAGATCAGGCCGCCCATCGTGCCCTTGAGGTGGTTGAAGGCCGAACCTACTCCGCCGGCACCGCGCTCGACGACGCCGAGGGCCTTCGACGCGACGCCGCCGACGCCCGAGAACTTCGACATCGCCGACTGGGCAGCCGTGACCTCTCCGCCGACGCCGCGCAGCGCGGCAGACGTGGCGGCGCCCCCGGTGACACTGACGTTGGCGAAGAGTTTGGCGGCCTGGATCGACATCTACCGGCCTATTGGATGAGCTTCGCGTGGACGAGCTGGGGCGGCTCGGCGGCCTGCGCCTCGAGCGCCCAGAACTTCCAGATGGGGTGCTGCTGTTCGAGCTCCCACGGCTTGACCCCGAGGTAGCGGGCCGCGGTCAAGGTCACGTACCAGTCGGGGATGGCGCCGAACTCGTCGGTTCCGTAGCGGTAGAACTTTCGGAGGTTGGCGCCTTCTGAGGGTCCGGCTGGTTCCCTTCGGCCAAGGCCAGGAAGAACGCGAGGTTGATCGGTGGCGGGATCTGGCGGAGTGATTCATCGGTGATCGGGATCGGCTCGCCGTCGTCGCCGAGCACATCCCACTCGACGAGCAGCGGCAGCAGGAGCGAGCGGACCTGGGCGTTCTGCTCGGGCGTCAGGGCCGCCCCGTCCTCGGCTTCGGCGAGGGAGGCCCGGAAGGCTCCGAACGCCTCGTCGACGTCGCTCGTGTAGCGGCCCAGGGCGAACGTGAGGTGGACGACCTCGTCGAGCACCTCGCATTCGACCGTGACCGTCTTCGACCGGAGCGCCTGGAGGGTGAGAGGCACGGCTCAGAGGCTCGCGATCGCGTTCTGGACCGTGATCTCCATCGCCTTGCCCCACGTCGAGTCGCGAACGAACTCGCAGTCGTACTCGACGATCGTCACGCCGTCGACGTCACCGTCGGGCGCCGGCGCCTTGTTGACCCCGAGCGCGAGGTCGACCTGGAAGAGGTAGGTGTACGTCACCGGGGGAGTGCCGGCGATGACCTCGATCGTCGG
>Ga0265334_10000436_pt1 | contig 21924 bp, 16 predicted proteins | sample 42023metaG_FD_192442 | JGI IMG/M metagenome (GOLD analysis project Ga0265334, IMG submission 192442) | Rhizosphere microbial communities from Carex aquatilis grown in University of Washington, Seatle, WA, United States - 4-20-23 metaG | ecosystem: Host-associated > Plants > Roots > Rhizosphere... | reverse complement strand
GACACGCGCCGGGGGGGGGGGGGCGCGCTCGCCGTGACTGTATTCACTCCTCGGGGCCGCAGATATTCACTCGCGTACCAGTTGACCATTTGTGGAGAACAGACAAGGCTCGGCACCCCGAGAGTCAGAGACAAGAATTTTTCAGGGTACGGCTCCCACGCATTCCGAGAAAAAAAAACGCTCACGGTACCGTCCTCGTCGTCTGTTGGTTCTTCCTTGGAGCAGCCGTCCGCCCGGAACCGACGACCTCCAGTTTCTTTTCTGCGAGATGCAGGGGGAACTCGGCGCCACGTCACCGCCGGTGCCGGCGACAGGGAACGCCGCAGTCCAGCCATCAGAGTGCCTGATGTGTTCGAATGAACCAGCGTGCGTGCAGCTCAGGCTGTGCGGCCACTGGGTCATGTGCAACAGTTGCTTCGAGCCCTTTTGCCGGAAGGCGCAGTGGCGGTGCCCGCTCTGTCGCGACCCCATCCACGAGTTTGTTCGACCCGACGGTGTGCTGCCGGTGGCCGAGGTCTGCCGCATCCTCGGGATAACGCTCGTGGCTGTCTCGACCGACAGCATCAACCCGATCAACGACGAGGACGACGACATGGAAACCGGCCAGGAAGAAGAAGAAGAAGAAGACGACGAAGGCGGGGAGGAGGAGGAGGAAGAGGAGGAGCACGGACAGGACAACCAGTACCGCGACGGAGACGACGAAGAGGAAGGCGACAACCACGAAGACGGCGGTCCCCCGCGCGAGACCAAGCGCAGAACTGCCGCCGCCGAAATTGTCTTGGGCGTGGCCGACGACGAGCGCGACGCCGACAGCGACGAGGATCTCGGACCGCCGCCGACAGACGACGAAAAGAAGGTCCTCCGGGAGATGGCAGCGGCCAGGATCGAGCAGAAGCAGGACTATGTTCCTCCGGCCGACGAGCCCGACGACGACGACGAGGATATCACCGACGAGTATGACGATCCAGAGGAGCAGAGGCTGCTGCTCGAAGAGGCCGCTCGATTCATCAGCGGCGGTCGGTCGTCCTCTTCGTCCTCCTCCTCGTCCTCGACGTCCGACCGTCGTGGACAGAGGCGCGGCCGTCGTCGGTGACGAAACGGCGCGCGGCGTCGCCACTGCCGGGCGCCCTCGTGTACATACCAGCGTCAGCCATCACGCATCCACTCATCCTCTTGCTGCAAACCAAAAAAATTAAATCCCGACCGAGAGAGAGAAAAAAATTTCCGGGGTGACCATTCGTCGTTTGGTGCTGCAGCGAGATGCCGCCCAGGTACCGCGCGTACTCCATCGACCAGTCTCCGTGCACGGTGCTGCGCCAGAGCTTCATCGTTCTGTCCGAGATGATGGTCCCGCCTCTGTGGAACCACATCAGCGCCGTCTACGCCGAGGCCTACAGGCAGATGCACGTCAAGCACCACTCGGAGCTCGAGAGCAACGACTCCCTGGTCAAGGCGCAGGCGCGGCAGGCGCTGCCCGAGGTCGTCCTCAAGCACTTCTGCTCGACGGTGCGCGAGATGGCCGCGAGCGAGGTCAGCGGCGGGGGCCAGGCGCCGCGGTTGAGCCGCCTCCTGATCGAGAACCTGCAGCGGGACCCGGTCGCCGCGCGCCGGTTCGAGCAGGCGATGATCCACTGGGTCTTCTACTACACCAAGTCGATGGCCGAGAGCAAGCACCACGTCGACTTCCTCAAGGGCCTGCAGAAGCGCACGCTGGCGACGGTCAAGCCCGAGATCTTCTGCTCGGCCCTCGGCAAGATGGCCCTGTCGCTGGTCGACCTGAACCCGCTGGCCTTCGACGGCTTCAGCCCCCTGCGGGAGCGCGTCGAGCACGTGCACGAGGCCAAGGAGATGCTCCAGGAGGCGGTCGAACGCGCGCTGATGGTGTTCGTGCCGATCGACGACGTCTTTGCGCTGGACCATCACGTCGCCCTCGAGCCGCTCGTCCTCAGCTCGCAGCAGCAGCAGGCCGCCTCCGCGCGCGGGGCCAGCGTCGAGAACGAGCGCAAGCAGGCGGCCGACGACCGGGCGAGGCTGGAGCAGACGGTCGCCTCCGAGAGGGAGAAGCACAGGCGCGACATGGACGACGCCGCGTCGCGGCAGAGGGCAGAGATGGACAAGATGCAGCAGGCGCTGATCGCCTTTCGCCGGCAGCTCGAGGTGCAGGTCAAGCAGCTGGAGGACCAGAGGCGCGAGGCAGAGACCGCGCGGATGCGCCTGGAGACCGCCAACGCCGAGTCCCACTCTCTCAGGGGCAAGGTCGCGGCGTGCGAGGCCGAGCTGCAGCGGCAGGCCGCGCTCCACCAGCAGCACCAGTTCCTCTTCAACGCCGCCGCCGCCGCTGCCTCGTCCGCGGGTGCCCCGGCCGTCCCGCCGGTCGCTGCAGCCGCGGCCTCCTTCAGCCACCAACCGATGCAGTCCCTCTACCCGAGCTTCCTCGGGGCGCAGGCAGAAGTGCCTGCCCCTCCTCCTCCTCCTCCTGCGCCTCTGGCGAGCACCGTGCAGCCGGTGGTCCTCCGCGCGCCGGAGGAGCCCCCCGCAAAGAGCCAGGCGGCCCAGGACCTCGGCGAGCCAGTGTCGTCGGTCGCCGCGCGCAAATCCGCGGCCACGCCCGCTGCTCCCCCGGCTGAAGCCGCCAAGTCGACACCGGACACCAGCCGATTCATCTCGAGTCTCGGTGACAGGGCGCAACCGAGCGGGCACGGCGATGTTCCCAGCGACGATGAAGACGGCGATGCGCGCGCTGGGCGTGACTTGGCAGAAGAAGAGGATGACGAGGAGCAGGACGACGACGAAGATGTTGACGCTGCCGAGGACGAGCAGGCGGCGGCTGACGACGAGGCGCGTGCCCAATCGACCGTGCCGCTCTTGCAGAAGCGCGGGTGAACACTGGTTTGGGTTTCGTCCAGAACCCTCAAAAGCAAGGATCGCCCCGTCCGCGGCCTTGACGGGATCCAGCACACGACGACTGCAGCGTTGCGCACGGATGCAATGTACTCATTGGGGCGCAGCAAAAAAGGGCGTCTGTGCACCGCGGAGAGGAAGCTGGAGTCTTCTTGCACCAAGTCACGATCCGGTGCCCCCGCCCCGTGTGGCGCTGGAGGCGCCGGCACGCGCAGCGCGATGTCGAGAAGAATCGCGGAAGCTAAAGCGGTGGGAGTAAAGTTATTAATTACTAGTAGCACCGAAATCACACCACCTCAGCGCTGATCTGCGGACGGAGAGACAGCGTGTCCGAATCGTCGGTGACGCAACTGGTTTTCTTGCTTGGACTCGCCGAGAAGCAGCAGCGTCGAGAGTGGTGAGGCCGCCGCTGTGCCTGCGGCGGGCGCGTCGTCGTCTTCGTGGTGGTGGAGCTTGCGTTCCTTCGAGTCCTTGGACTCGTGCGAGACGCCCGGCGGGGTTGCGCGACTCAGGTCGGCGCCGAACGCGAAGCGTGCAGGATAGCGATGGCCGGCGTCCGCCAGCTGGCCCTGCACGAGGGTTCGGAAGACGCCCGCTACGTCGGCGAGCCGGTCGAGGAGCGCGTACTCGGCCACCAGCACCAGCACCAACTGGACCTCGAGCCCGGCCGAGGCGAGCTCGTAGCACATCTCCACCAGCAGCAGCTCGGCTGGAAGCGTGTGGAAGCTGTAGTACTGCTTGAGGGCATCCAGCGAACGGTGACCGTGGATGCCCGGTCCGCAGCGCCTCTGGCCCAGCACGGACGTGCTGCCGACCGCCACGTCCACCGCCCACTGGCGCCGACGGTAGACAAAGGCCGCGGCCGCCTCGAACACCCAGGGGAACGCGGCCTCCAGCGACGGCGAACCATCGTCCTCTGGAGGGCGGTCGCGAGGACCGATTCCGTCCGGACGCTGCGTCATCTCCATCTCGTTGACCTTGGTCTCCGGTGCATTGCCGGTTGCAGCGCTGGCCGTCGAGTTGTGGTCAAACAGACTCGAGAGGCCGCGCCAGGCAGTCGACGCGACGCGGGACAGCACGCTCTCTTCCGCGGCGGTCTGCGCGGCCCGGTAGACGGACTCGTCCAGTTTCTCGACGCGGAGGAGAAGGCGCCCGCACCAGCACTTTCCTCGCGACACGGCCAGTTGCTCAAAGCACACCGAGCAGCACTTGTGCCGGCACGGCAGACCCAGGTGCTGCGCAGCGCGCACCCCGCAGACCGGGCAGAGCTGCGGTGTGTAGTCGGAGAGGAACACCCAGGTGCCGCCCTGAGGATTCCAGTACAGGTCATCGCCGTCGTCGGCCGCGTCGGCGACGTCGTGGCGAGGACCGATCAGCACCACAGGCCTGATCCGCAGCGGGAAACCGTACTGGGAGACGTACTCGTCGCCGGCCCACGCCGAGCTCCGAGGTGCGGGAAACACCGCGAGGAACGCGTCGGGAGGCAGCCAGTAGTCGACAATGCACGGAAGGCCGTCGGTGGTCGCGGCCAGCTTGTGCAGCACCAGGCCTGCTTTGGGGGCGCGACCCAGGCTCTGGACCAGGGTGTCCGCCTTGTTGTCCGCGGGTCGGTCGCGATCGACTCGGTGGTGATCCACGTCGCGGTTGCCGCTGTGGGTGTCCCTGGACAGACGCGAAGCACCAGAAGCGGACGAAGACTTAGACAGTCCGGAAGTGCCGTCGTGGGAGTTCCCGCCGCCTGCACCGTCCGACGAACCCGGTTGGGATCGCACCCTTGTGCCGTCGCGAGGTCGAGCTGCGACGGGCCACACGGTGGTGATGGTTTGCCGCCACTGGCCGTTTTCCTCGCGCTCGCACAGGGAGTGGTACAGCGCACGAGCGCTCGACGCGCCAGCCACACCGAGAAGAGGAACTCTGCGCGCCCGGCGCATCAGCGCGTCCACCTCGCAGTCGTCGTCGCTGCCGCTCGAATCAAAGGGAACACGCTGTCGTGAGCCGTCTGAAGGAGGATCGGGCTCCGCGTCCGAGCTGTCCGATTCCAGAGGGCCAGCTGGATGACCCAGGCAACAGTCGCCGGCGCTGCACTCCAGACCGACCTCGGATGCCGCGACCGCGTGGACGGCACGGGTGCTGTTCGCCCCACACACGGCGGGGGCAGTCGGGAGCCTCTCCGATCCTTCCGGGGAGGCCGGACGCTGGCAACTTTTGCCAGCCGGCGGAGACGTGGACGGCGCCGGAGAGGTGGCACCAGAGGACGCCTCGCGGTCGTCCTCGACCTCGTCCGGCCCACTGTGTGCACCGGGCCAGCGCTCGTCCCGACAGCTTGTCCCGGCGCAGTCGAGAACGGGCACGGTGGCCTCCGCGTCGAGATCCACCGCGTCAATCCTCAGAACCCGCCCCCGCACCCACGCGGCTCGCGCCTCGCGCGACGAGCCGAGACGAAACGATCGAAAACTCCGAGAGGACGACCGGGAAACGGCGTCGCTCGCAGGGCAAAGCACGCCGCGGACCTGCGGCAGCTGTTCTTGGACCAAGAAGGAGCAGCGGTGCACGGCTGCCGCCGGCTCCCAGCACATGGTTTTCCTTGTGACGAGTGGGACGGAGAGACTGTGGTGGGCATCCTCCAAGAGCGACTCGAACGAGGGTATGTTGAAAACGCAGTCGGAACTTTGGTCGGAAGCGTAGGCGTCGCTGAGGCTCGAGTCGCAATCGCAAGACGATCTCGGCAGCGACGCGTCCCGCCGTTTTTCGTCGGGTTCGGGTGCCGTCGAGCTGCGCCGCACGAGGTCACGGTCCTCTTGCTCAGAGTCGGAGGAGTCGGAGTCCGAGCTTGGATATCCGCGCTGGCCGATCGGCCTCGAGGAGGCCCACTTGAGCGGCAGTCGGCCGACGTCGAGAGACGTTGAGATCGGTGCGCCGAGCCACTTGGCGTACTGTGCTCGACAGTAAGAAGAGACGAGATCCCGGCGGTCGTGCTGGGTCGCCGAGGGGTCCGACAAGGACGAGCGCAGGAGGTCCCAGCTGAGGACGTGGCCCCACCGGTCGGCGGTCGCGGGGTCGGGACCCCGCTCCGTGACGCGCCGCTGCTGCAGCCGAAAGTACAGGGCATCGATCCTGTGGTGCCTGGCCCAGCGGCCGGCGAGATAGCGTCGGACCGCCGCGGGACCGTCTGGCGCGCACCACGAGAAGTCGCAGACGAGGAAGAAGTTGGAGGAGATCCGCCGGTCGCCTTCCGCGTGGTAACGGAGAGGCGCCGTGGGAACATCGAGGAACCTGGGCAACCAGGGCCGGGCCATCATCGCGCTGACGCGGTGCTCGTCGCGCCGCGCGACGAGACAGAAGTTTGCCTCCAGTGTCCAGGACTCGGGGGCAGCGCCGTGGTACACAACCGGCCGCTGGCCGTCGCAGTCGGCGGATGGCGCATCAGGAGGCCCGAAGGAGAACCGCCAGCTGGCAAGCTTGCACCGGCGGCGGCCCAGCGCAAACGTGAACAGGTGCTCGACGGGCCGCGCAGGCAGATTGAACAGGGGCGTGGGGTCGTAGGGAAGGGGCTCTTCTGACTCGAGCACAGGCCGGCGACAGGCCCAAGAGCGGTCGCCCGTGGATCGATCGAGGGGGACGAGCAACGCGAGGTTGCCTTCGGCGACGCACGGCAGAGACAGACAAAAAGCGAGATGGAGATCAGGAAGAGGCGACGGCGCGTCGGCCAAGGGTGGTACGTGCACGCGGCACTGGCGGAGGAGCGACAGGCAGGTCGAGTGGTCCAGCTTGTTGACGAGAACGTCGGCCGTGCACGAGCGCGAGTCCACCTTGCAGTGATACACGAGCATACCGTCCGAGGCGAGAACCTCCCGCGGTACCCCAGCGTCGAGATGGCCGCAGGTTCGGCGAAGGTCGTGCGAGCCAACGCGAGCCGACGGGCTGCTCCAGGACGGAGCGGCCCACACCCGCTTGCTGGTGAGCACGTGGTCTCGCCGGCGCTCGAAACGAAACTCGAGGACCGGCCGAGCGATCCCACCCAGCGCGAAATCGACCGGCACGCAGGCGCAGCGCTCCGGGGGCCGCAGTTGTCGCGCGCGGCGACGAATGCACAGGAGAGTGCGGCGGTCGTAGACAACGTGGGCCGCCAGGCGCTCCGCGATCCGCAGCTCGTCGGCACGCCACGAGAGAAGGTCGGCGGCGCCGAGATGACAAAAGGGCAGGCCGAACGTCTCCCGCAGAGACTCGAGCCGCTCCAGGGGATCCACGGCGAACAACCCGTCGGGCCGCCTCTCGATCTCCGAGACTTGCTCCGGGTGATCCAGCAGGGCGGTGAGCCGCAGCCTGAACTCCTCCGGGGTCGTGTGGGGCTCCTTCTGCCGAGCAGCCGGCGACAGGAGCTGAAAGAGAGCCGCCAGCAGCAGCTGGGACTCGCGGCCGGGCGAACCCGCGCGGGGGAGCGAAGCGTTCGGAAAGGCCGAACAGACAGGGCCAACAGAACCGAGGTCAGCGGCGTCCGCGGGAGGGGCAGAGTTGGCCGCGGGTTCCTCCAGTGGCCCGGTCACCGCGCCGGCGTCCCGAAGTTCGCGGGCCAGGTTGTCCCAGCCAGCGGAGAAGGCTGGGTGCTGCCGAACAAGGCGGCTGAACTGCAGCCACCGAGAGGTCGAGCGGCGTCCTCGTCGTCCGCGACTGCGCAGCAGCAGGCCCGAGCCCTGGAATTCGACGACGGGGAAACCGGGCAGGGCGCCTTCCACCAGCCTCGCTGTGTCCAGGCCCCAGCCCGACCGCCTGCGGGTCCAGTAGCGAGCTGCCACGAGCCGGTCCGGGAGCTCCCACACCTGGGCGCTGCTCTCTGCACCTGCGACCGTGCAGGTCGCCGCCACCACGGGGCACATCTCGGGCGGCAGTCCGTGCGGCTGCAGGCTGCGGAGCTCGCGCCAGAACAGCGCTTCGAGACGGCTCAGGGAGGCGCGGGCCGACGCCGGAACGACAACAAGGCCACCGTCGCGGTACACACAGGCGTCCAGCAGCGAGAAGGACGCGGCGTCACCCCAACCGTGGAGCGTCGCGTGAAACTGAAGCAGGGAGGCATTGTCGGCCCAGCCCACGCAGGCGAGCACGGCGTGGAGACGAAGGACCGGATGGTCGGGGCTCGACCCGCACAATGAGCCGTCCGGCTCTTTGGACTCGGCGCCGCCGCGACAGCGGCCACGACGAGCCGCGCAGCTCGCGGTGCGCAGAGGGGAGACCTCCTCAAACGCCGCAGAGTCACGGCTGGGACCCTCGACTGTGAGGGTGAGTACGAAGCCCGGCAGACGAAACGTGCGGCTGCGCACCAGCGAGACGAGGTCCACGGTGCGCTCCTGGAACGCGCAGACCAAGGGCGCGAGAGCGTCGGCCGCAGAACTGGTCATCTCGAGGCGGCGGTCTTCACCGTGCAGGGAGCGGGAGGAGTACACATAGAGCCCACCGAAGCCCGTGGCCGGGTCCACACCGTACGGCCAAAAGCTCTCGACGATCTCGCCGACAACCGCCGCCACACCAGCTTCGATGTCGGCGCGGTTCGCGACTCGAACGAAGTGGGTCCTCTTGCGATCAAAGGACACTGATTGGGCCCACATTATCGGATGCGGGGTGGTGCGGGGGCGGATTTCTGTTGCATATCCGGGGAACTGACACAAATTCACGATTGAAGACAAACAGAGTCTTTAGCGGCGCGAAAGGGATGGAGAAATCCCACCGAGTCCCCGCTATGCCTCGCCCGCTTTCAGTCACTCCTACACGCGACACCCGAACGGGAGATGAGAGCGCGGCTTGGGCCGCTTCTACGACCGGAACCACCAGCTGCGCCTGCGGTGAGCCCCAAACGGCAGCGGAAGCCTTTCCGTTCCAGCTCTGACCCGGCGCGAGCACAGCGCGACGCGACATGGGTCTGAGGATTGATTTGGCATCACCTGCAGCGTTGCCTCGCTAATTGCTGATTTTTGGAACCTCCCCTCTCGCAGTGCCCCAAAACAGAGGCAACGACAGTTGCCGGCACAGTGGGTTGACTCATTGAATGGGCGCCCGATACAGGTGACCATCGGGCAGGACGGGTGTTGCAGGTTCTTCAAACAGCTCAACCGACGCTGTCCCGTCGTGTTTGCACCGACGTCAGCCGGTCTGTCGACCCGACACGTACAGGAGTAAGCAGCCACTGGTGGCCAAGAGGATCCATCCAAAGGCTTCCTGCTGCACCTTGGCGTCGAAGCTGCACGGCCGATTACTGAGGGCCACTTGCATGGCTCCTACGACCATCAGCGTGATGGCCAACTGCGTAAAGTTGATGTGCATTGTCTTGTCGTTGTGATAGCGCAAGACGATGTCCGTGAGACGCGCAATTTGCGCACGCGATTCCGCAGGATTTCATTTTTTTCACTTGCGGCCAGGAACTCTTGCTGGTCTGTGAGATTTTGCGTCTCGTGCGCCTTGCAACGGATTCGCTGCGTCGCACCCGCCAAGCACGCACCTGGGGCGCAAACAGTCGCCATACGCAATCGTCGACCGCGTAGTGAAAAACCAAAATGGTCAAGTCCCGGGGCATTGCACCGCGGTGATAACACCACTGCATCAGCTCGCGAATGCTCTTGCGTTCGTCGGCGCACGTTCGCTGCATCTGGGCAAAACACAGCGTGCAGCCGTGGGGCGAGACGGATCGATTGTCAAAGCACGGGCCGCAAATCAAGACGTCGGCGCGGGGCCGTTCGGCCGAGTCGCCCTTTGCATCGACGGGGTTCCAATACCCGGCCCGCGCATCCGTGCCGGAGGAGCATCGGCACACCGAGCGCTCGCAGCAGTCGCAGTAAACCTTGCACGCGCGACCGGCATAGTGCACGTACTCTCTGCATCGGTCCAATCGCGAGATCCGCGCGAGCTGCGCCGTCCACTCGACACGGACATCGTAACCGATCATCGGGCCTCGCAGTCACGCGTGTCGGATGAATGCGCAAATTCACGCCCTTCCCGTTTCACGGTTTGGACACACATCGTCACGAGCGAGATTGTCTTGTCGCAAAGCGGGTTCTCCGTCGACGGCACGGCCCGGACTGCATGGCACGTCGCTCGCTTAGCAGAGGAAGAGTTGAAAAAAACCTGCTCGTGAGGGGTGAAGAGCGGGAGGGCGACGAGAACGTCGGCACGACCGCATTTCCTCCCCGCAAGTCGAGCACGAGGAGGGGAAAAAAAGGCCAGCACATATTCGCCGCTTCCTCCTCGATAGAGGAGACCAACCCAAGAGCATGACCGATGTGCCTGCCGGTTCGGGTGCGCTCGTCTCGAGCGGGACGGATCCCCGGGACTTTGTGGCGGAGGACGTCTTTGCTTACGAGCACTCGCCGGCAGGAGGAGCAGCTGCCGCTGGAGGCCCGCACAGCGAGTACTACAGGCCACTGGCGCTCCCCTACGGACTCGACCTGTTCGACGCCCCGGCCAGCCTGCGACTGATCGCCGGCAACGGGGTCTATAACCAGGGCGACAGTCCGCACTGCGTGGCGGCCGCCGGCGCCGTGACGATCGAGTGGCAGCTGCGGCGGCTGTACCAGCTCGAGGCACCTCCGCCGCCCGGCAGCAAATCGGCCGTCGACGCTCCAGGCGGCGGCCGCGCCGACGAGCACCGCGAGAGCCACGCGAGGGGCCCAGTGATCGTGACCGTCAGCCAGGCGTACATCTACGACCATCGGCTGGCCGTGGGAGGCGCGGCCGGAGGAGGAGGAGGAGAGGCCGCGGTCGCCCAGGGCATGACCGCCAGACAGTGCATGAAGGTGCTAGCGCGCGGGGTGCCTCTGGACGACGTCTACCAGCGCGCCTCTTCCGCGCGGCTGGACCACGACCGCGTGGCCCGCTTCCGCGAAAGGACCGTCACCTACCTCGACGCCGTCTCCGATCTCGAGGTGCCGTCCGAGCACGAGGACGCCAGGCAGAGCGTCGCGGCCGTCGCCGCGCTCGACGCCAGCACGGGCCGGCTGCTCGGTACGGTCGCCTCGGCGCGGGCCTCGGTCGACCTGGAGGTCGAGCAAGGGGTCCGCGCCGTCTACGCGGGCTCCATGTACGCCCGTGTCGCGACCGTCCGCGGGCTGCAGGAGAGCCTCGTGACCAATGGGCCCTGCCTCATTGTCCTGCCGCTCTACCCGTCGGCACCGGGCACTACGGCCACGGAACGCACGCAGTTCTGGCGTCCGCCGCCGTCCTCCGCGGCAGCCTCTTCTTCGCCTGCCCCTGTAGGACACGCCCTGTCCGTCGTCGGCTACGACGACAGGCAGCGGGCGTTCCTGCTGAGGAACTCGTGGGGACCCGACTGGGCGGACAAGGGCCACTGCTGGCTGTCGTACGACGAGTTCCACGTGGCCTGGGAGGTCTGGACCCTCTTTTACCAGGGCAAACAGCTCCTCAGGTACTATGCAGCCCACAAGGCCGGCACGCTGCCGCCCAGGCCCAAGCCCGTGCCGTCGCCGCCGGTGACCCAGCCCCGCTCCGAGTCCCTGGCAGCGCAACCAACGGCGCAACCGCAGCCCGACAGCAAGACGAAGGAGAGCGGATCTCCTGGCACCGACGGCCCAGCGGACGACAAGGCCGGAGCCCGGAAAACACCGCAGCGGGTGCAAGAAATCCTTCTGGATGGCAGCGACAGCGCCGACGACTACGACGGCGGGGGCGGCGGACGGGGACAGCAGATCCCCGGTCGTGAACCACAGCGACCGGCGCCAGGGCGCGGGGCCCGCAGAAAGGTGGCGGCGGCAGCGGCATCGACGACGACGACGGCTCCGGCCGCGGTGATGCGAAGCACGGAATGGAGGGCACCCATCCGGTTTGCCCCGCGACCGATCGGCGCAGGCCACCACTCGCAACCTCCCCAGGCTTCGGTCGGTGCTGCCCCGACGCGCCTCTCCCTCTCCAGGACCCAGGCTGCCGCCCCGGCCGTCTTCGCCGACACGGCCGCGGGATCGAAACCGGCCCCCCGGCCAGCGGGACCGGCCGCGCCACCGTCCAAGGGTTCGTCGCGCGTGGCAGCACCGACGGCCGCCGCCGCCGCCGGTCCGAGCGTGCGAGTCATCAACGCGGTAACATCACCACCGGCGCCGCCGTCGGTCGTCATCCAGAGGCCTGTGGTCACAGACGAAGCCATTCCTCTACAAGCGCCTCCTCGTCCTGGTCCACCCACTGTGCCCGCGGCTGCGCCGGCACCAAAGAGGAACAGGGGATTCGCGTTTCTGTGAGAAACGAAACTTGCGTTCCGAGAGTGTCGGCCAGCCCATTACACTGGCGGCGCATTTGCCCGTCCGACACACTCGGAGTCGGCCGGTGCGGACCACACGCGTTTCTCCCGCCAAAAACAGCCGGCGAAGGGCAGTCGGGGGCCTGGCCCAGTGCCGCTTGTGTGTATCGCGACGTTTTCGTGGTTTCGCTAGGAATCGATATTTTCCTAGGATCTTTGAGTCCGATTTCTACTAGTATTCTGATTGGTGCGCCTTGTACGCTTTGGCAGTGCGTCTAAGCACGCCAAAACGGATTTGGAAATCTCTGCCATATTCCTGGAAAAAGATCGATTCCTAGCGAGTAGGAATTCAATCCTAATTTCCTACACCGGCTGGGAGCCGAAAAGGCCTCGACGCGGCAGACAATTCGTACACACACCACAGTGCGGCGAAGGCGATCGCGCCACCCGCCTTCTGGGCAATGCGACTGGTGCAACGCGGCTGTTGCCCAGCGTACGGGCTGCCTCCAGCCGCCGTTGACCCTCCGGAGGGCATGGTGATCGGGCGGCCGGCGGCATCCAATATGGTGTAGGCGGACGGCGAAAGTTCCGTGTTCGTCGGGACCTCGTCGTTGTAGAACGCGTATGGGTACGCAAACTGCCGGCACGTCGCCAACGAGGGGAACGTGGCGAACTGGACGACCAGGAACGCCTCAGGTCGGAGAAAATCGCGGCGGTACTCGAGCTGTGCTCGGATGTTCCGACACAGAGCTCCAGCGGCGTTCCTGCGCGCCACGCGCGTGTGCGCAAAGGTGCGTGCGGCCTGCGTGTCGCCAGGCGGCACCAAATAAGTGGCGAACCAGCCGTCGCGCTCGCCGCGCCGCGTTGTCGCCACTTGCCACGGGAGTTCGTCGCGGTAGGCCCCGGTGGCAACCCTGTTGTTGGAGCCTGTCGAAAAGACGGTGTCCGCTGAGTTCTCGTCGTAAAACACCTCGCGACCCACTCGGTCCGTCACCCAAACGCGCACCGCGTCCACCGGAACTCGCACCGTTCCAGGCGCCGTTCCCTCCGGTACGATGCGCGCCCACCTCACCCGCTCGAGCGTGTCCAGCAGACGGTCCACCCAGTCCTGACAGCGCGAGAAGCACCACCGTCTGCATCCGTCGGGTTGCTTCGGAGCGAAACACCTGCTGTCCCCGGGATTGGATGTGACCCGTTCACAGTAGCGGTCCCAGTCGACGTCCAACAGCGGCCACCGCCCCGCGGAGGCCGCGACGCCGGCCGGGTGTTTGCTGTCCTCCGCACTGATAGCCGCGGTCGCGGGACGGGTCACATGTCGTGGGTTGACGTCCCCGCGCCCCAGGTACGCCGCGACATGCTGACCGATGTCTGGCGGTAGGCGCGTGAGCAGTTTCGGCCCGGTCGGTGCCGCCGAGGTTCGCCCAATTACCTCCCCTCCGGTGACTTTTCGTTCCGTCGTTCTCGCCCGCTTGTCGGATCGCCGCGCCAATGTCGCCATTTCGACGACTGCCTGCTCGCGTGTAGCTCGCCCGAGATCCTTTTTCTCCTTTGCGTTGCATGGGCGTGTGCCTGGCCTGAGGTTCCGATCTTTCACCGGCGACGTTAAAATTCGAATTCATTTGTCCCGGGCGCTCGAGGGAGCCGACGACGAAAAACCAATGTGCCTACCGCTACTCTCGGGTGAATTACGATATGACCGTGAGGAGCAGAGGTTTTTCGGCAATACGAAATATTGATTCGACCACCAAAAGATGTAAAACTTCTGTCATGACATTTTTTGTCCTCGGCGAAGCCACCAACGCTGCTACTTATCACACACCACGAATTCGGAGGTGTCCGCGAACTTTCCGAACAGAGTGTAGCAAGCTTGTATTTACGCTCCCCGCGGCAGGGATTTCAAGGGGAGTGCGACGGGCTCACGCGGACCCTTTGCCTTGAAGCGAAACGACGGGACCGTGCCGCTGCCAAAATTGCGCAGCATGCTTTCGACATGCACCGTCGTTGTCGGACCGTGCGGCGCGAGACCGCTCTTGCATCGAAACGCGGCGCGCGGACCATCGTGACCATTCGGCTGGCCGGTGGACGGCATCCACTGGACATCGCACCACTGCCCGGCAGACGACGCTTGGTGCACCCAGAAGGAGATGAGGCCGTCGCCTTCCTCGCGCCGCAGGACAAGAGTCAGCGATTCACCGCGCAGGACATGCAGACGCGGCGATTTCGCGTCCAGGACGCAGGGCCGGCTCGGGTCCCACGCTGTGACGGCGAACGCGTCGACGTGCGCGTCGCGGAGGTGCGCGAGCCAGTCGTCGAGCGACCCGACGTGCGACCAGGCCGGGCACAGCGCGCACGCCATCGGCTGCAGGCGACACGACGACGTCAGGTGCGACGCCGTCTCGGACCACCGTCCGCGCCACTCGCACCCGTTGGGGCACGTCACGCCGTCCGGATCGACGGCGGTCGCCCACGACTCGAGGTCGGCGTTGGGCAGGCCCGCAGGCTGTTTGTTGCCGCACCTGCACGGCACGCGGTCAGCCGCGAGGTTGCAGCGGCGGCAGCGCGGGTGCAGCATCGGGTGCTTGGAGTCGATCGTCACGCACTGCACCAGGTGCAGCCCGCCGTCGGCGCCCAGGTGCGCGGCCATCGAGCCGCACTGGTAGCACGCCAGCCGCGCCAGCACGACCTGGCCCTGCGGGTCGCGAGCCTGCTTGGCGTCGGCCGCAGAGGGGATGGGCAGACTGGGCAGTCCCAGGCTCGCGGACGGCTGCTGCTCACGTGCCGTGGCCGAAGAAGACGAAGAGCTCGGCGACGACCTCCGCGTCAGACGACGGTTGGATTTCTCCTTGGCCTCCGGGAGCTTGGAACGTTTCGCCGACGGTTCCTGTGTTGCTGGGATGAGCGCGAGTACGCCTTGCAAACAAGGCGACGCTACCTCATCATCGTCCGCTTCCGATCCGACTCCGTTTCGGACGAGAGAGAGGCCAGAATACGCGCGGCCGACTGGTCTGGCTTCCGACTGGGCTCGAGCTCGGTCGACTCGGTGGCCGTCGCCTTGCGCTTGTTCGAGGGCAGCTTGTCTACGCGCTCGGCGCGGTCCCACGACCACACCTCGAACGGGGGTGAAGTGGACTTGATCGCGGTGGTCTTCTTCGCCGCTCCGACGCCGATCTGGGCCTCCAACTCGAGATGAAAAAACCGCAGATGCATGGGCATTCTGCCGGTTCCCATCTGCTTCTCGCTGAGCTCGCCCAGGTGAACCTCGAACCGACACGAGCCGTGTTCACCCTTCCGCGGCGTGATGCGCACCGGATCCACCGTCTCCAGGCGGCTCTCGTCGCCACAGCACGGACGCTTGAGAAGAACGACGGGCGAGGTGACGTGGAAGGGTTCGGTCGTTTTCGCACAAGGTACGATGTCGAGAGTGGCCGTCGCGTCGGGCTGGAGTCTGGGTGCCCCTTGCCTCTTGACGTATCGCTTCTGCACATTCCAGAGCACTTGCAGCTTGCCTTGAGCTGCCATCATCTCTCTCTCTTTGGCTGGCTGTTCTGGCTTCTCACCCGATTTTTTGCTGTGTCGTCTGTGGTTTGGAGCTGACGACGACGCCCGTTTGCTGCCGCAATGCTTCTGCGTGGCAAAAAATGACACACCGCCGCCGGCGCGCTTCTTCGGCGGCGTTGGAGTTGTACACCCATCTGTGCACACATTACGACCATCGATCCTCCTTGCGACAAGCCGCCCTGTAGTATGCCCCTCGAGTCTGCGAGCTCTTTTAAAATTCATTGAAGATGATCGATTGCGGGGGAGCAAGCAGCAGTAAAAATGAGTTAGGAAGCATGGAGCTCCTCGCGGATCTCGCACGGTGTGATCCAACGCGCGCTCGACAGGGCTATCATAAGAGGAATGGACATGATGCACCAAAAGTAGTCGCCGTCCTCCGGTCGACGCCGCGCTCGCAGGAAGGATGCGTGTACGCCAGTCTCATTGCGCTCGGCGGCGCGATCCAACCGGTCCAACACAAACCCATTGTCCAGGAAGTCGACGACAAAGAGGGCCGCAGGCATAAGAGACACGGCGCGCGCGACCTCGTCCGCGAGGCCCACCCTGAGCGCAAACGATTCAAGCGAGACAAGCCGCTCGGGGGCCCCGTAGACGACCAACGTGACGTTCCCGGGCGACTCGTCGAGCTCAACCAAACAGTCCGTCGACCGCGCCCACGGGACGAGCCAGCCGGACGAGGTGTTCGACGACGACACGGAGCACAAGCGACCGTGCCCGGCGACGTCGGGGATCGCGAGATGGCCGGTTTCAGCCGTGGACGACGAAGAAGCCAAGAAACGATCGGCGGCGGCGTTCAGTCCAAAGACCCTGACGGCAACGTCGCCGTCGTCGTCGTCCGCGGAGGTCCACCGGAACGCCACCGCGTCACCGCAGGCGCCGCGGCACGCCTCGCGCGACAGCACGGCACCCACGCCATAGCCAGCGTACGCGACCAGCACCACGAGCAACACTAGCATGCTCATCCGGACGGACGACAGCGTCTTGGCCGGCCGACGCTGCTCCTGCCCCGGCGCGAGAAGGACGCAGAGTCCTGCCGCCTCGTCGAGCAGGCGGGAGCTCTCCCAGAGACTCTCTGTGGAGCGGCAGAGACCGGAGGCCACGAGATACAGCAACGGAGAAACGACAAGCGCGGCCCATGCCCTCGCGCGCGTAGCACCAAAGGCGACCAACAGCAGCGCGTCGAGCGCAAAGGGGGCGCACAGCGACACGAGGGGAAACAGCACGGCCGCGCGCAGCGCAACCGAGGCAAAGTCCGACGTGCAGCGCAGCGCGGCCTGGATCCAGAGCAGGCTCCAGTAGAACACCATGGCGAGCGCCGCGCAGCCGCGGCACGAAGACGAGAACCACCCGAGCGCCCAGCCGACGTGCAGGACGATGCCACCGCACAAAACCAGGAAACGACCGATGAGACGCAGCGCACGCCGCCGAACGTCGCCCACGGGTCGCGCGACAAACGCCGGCCGCGGGGGGCCCCAGAACTCGAGCGTCGGATCCGGGCCGAGACCCAGCTCCGGACCCACGCCCCGCGCGAACCAGAGATCGACGAGACCCGCCCGCACGCCGTCGGACCACCCGAGCCAAGAGACAACCTCCAGCGCCACCTCGACCACAGCCATCAGGGCCAGCGCCGCGACAGCGAGGCAGACGCCCGCTGTCGCCATCTGCGTCCCCCGAGTCAAGTGGCCCAGCGCGCACGATTGAAAGGGGCCGTGCACAACAGCGACCCCCAGCAGAAACAGAACAACAAGCAGCATCCGTGGCAAATTCCTGCCCCACCTCCACCACCTGTGCTTCCAGACGCTCCGTGCCAGAGCCACAACCCCAGTCCGCCCAAACCCAGCTTCAGCCGCCGAGGCAGGCACGCCACGAAACCACACACGGGACGTGCGCCGCATCGCGTCCCGTCCCTTCCCATCAAGGAAATCCGCAACGACCGTGAGCTCGTCCCGAAGCAGGTCTGCAAAACACGGTCGTCCCCCCTTGCGCTCGCGCGTCCTCTCGTCGTCCCGCAGCAAGGCCTCGGTCTCGCCGTCGCCGACGACGCTCGAGCTCGAATCCACCGCCTGCGTCGGCAAAAGAAACGCGTTGTTTCCAGAAACATACGGTGAACGAGCCAGGCAACGCCCAACTCATGCGCGCCGCCCGTCCCGCAACACAAAAGCACCGACCTCGAATGCCATTCTTCGTCCACTCGCCTGCGACATTATCGCGTGCCGGCCGACCCACCCGTGTGTGAGTCGTTCAATCATGATCGGAAGTGTTTCTCCGACACGAACCGAACGAACGAATCGTGAACTGCCCCCACCCCGAGCAGTTCAATTGTGATCTGCCACTCACACACACAAAACACCAGAATGTCCTCGTCTGCGTCGACCTCCACGGCATTGCCGGTGCCGCCGCCCTCCTCTTCGATACCGTCCCTCGTGGCGTCGACCGGTACTCGCACGTCCCTGTGGGTGGAGCAGCACTCGGTGGCCATCTGGCGTGCCGTGCAGCAGCTCGGCGCCGCGGCCCCAGACGGCTCCGCGGTGGTCTGCGGCGTGGCGTGGACGGCTGTCTCTCTGTTGCGACACGTGCTGGCAGACGTCGGCCCGTGGCAGCGGCAGCTCGCGTCGCTGGATCCGCAGGGGGCCGCCTACAAGTTCGCCGTCGTGGAGTTGCTCGAGGCCGCGCCCGCGGAGGCTAGCCCTCGGCGACTGACGGCCAAGCGGCGGCGGGATGAGGATGTCGCGCAAGGGGCAGAGGCCGTCCTTGGTGCCGCGAAGACTGGCTCGTCGAAGCGATCGAAACGCGGCGACGGCGATTCCGAGAAGAAGAGTGGATCACCCGAGCGATCGAAAAGCGACGGACCGTCAGAGTGGGACGAAGATGGGCTGCTGGACACCGACGACGAAGATGTCCAGCTCGGTGACCGCCGGGACGAAGATGACGGACAGGACGATGGCGCTCGTGGTGGCGAGGTCGAGCCTAGCGGAGGAGACGGCAAAGACAGGAAAGTTGCCGCTCGCACAGAATGTGCCAGGTCCGTGCTGAAGGCCAGCGGTCGCCGAAAGAGCGTGCGGGTGACCGAGTCCGCCCTTTACATTGCGGGACAGCTGTCCGGCGTCCAGGCGCGTCTGCCCATGCTGCTGTGCCTGACGATGATGCGGCCGCTGGCCGTCCTGGTCGTCGTTCGCCAGCTTGGGTGGTCGACAGAGCTCTTCTGCGGAAAAAAGCGCTCTCCCAACATCAAGGCCGAGTTTGCGTTCCTCGGTTGCGGCCTCGGCGCGCAGCGCGGGCAGGACCCGGACGGAGCGGTCGTCGTGTGGCCCAAGGCGGGCAAGCTCGACTGCCTGGGCCCCAAGAAGACGGCTCCGCCGCTGCGGTACGCGTGGCTCGCGCGGAGGCAGCACCTCGACTGGCGCGGGGGTCTGTTGCTGCGCCTCGCCGTGGAACTCGACGGCGGCCTCGAGTGGCGCCGGGATCTCTCCAGGTTCCAGAAGTCGTTCGTCAAGGAGCACGGCGTGGCCCAGCGCGCGTGGGTGCAGTCCTGGAACGCGGTCGTCACCCTCGACCCGAAGCTCAGGTGCCGCTTCCGCCCGGGCACGCGCGGCGCGGTGGTCGCGCAACCAGCGAGGCTGTCTGATCTACGGCACACGTTCCTGCTGAGAGAAGAGGAAATCCGTGTTGCTGGTGACGGTGGTCTCTCTCCGGCACCACGACCGTTCCTCGTGGGAGACTCGGTGGGCGCCTACGACGGCAAGGCTGCCGGCCACGCCACCACGCGCGAGGAGCAGGCGGATGCTCTCGCCTACCTCAAGCGTCACGACCTGCTGTGCGCCGGCATGGCGTGGTTCGAGAGGCACTGCTCCGAGCAAGGTGTGTCCGCTTCGGTCGACGCAGAGGACGCCGTTCAAAGCTCGTCGTCGTCGTCCTCGTCGTCATCTCTCGAGATGCCGAGTTCATCGGAAGAGAAGAAGTCGCCCGACCGGCCATCGTCCAGTGGGCCCGCTCTCGCGTCCGGAGCCCTCGTGCGGGGCCCCGGTGCGAACCTTCGTTCCGCGGCCGCCGCTGATGTGTGTTGTTCTCATTTGTTGTTTTCCGGCTAGAGCACGAGCACTCGGTCAAGGAGGAGGAGGCCACGGACGCCGATGACGATGAGGAGGACGATAAACATGCGGATCGTGTGAGCGGCTGCCTGGACGCGCTCTCTCAGCTGGCAGTACCGCGCGAAGGTTCGCGGCGAATGGATGCGACGCGGACTCTCTCTCTCTCTGTGTGTGCAGCTCGGTGCCGTTTTACGACACTCTCGTGCGCGGATTCGTCGAGGAATCCTCACATTCTGTACTGCGGCGACTGCAAGACGGAACTCGTTGACGTCTCGCGCGCATCCGACACGGTCATGCTTGGGGCCCGGAGCGGTGGCGGTAGCGCCATCTCGAAGTTTTACCGCAAACACGTCTTTGGACTGCACCTGATCGATACGCGCGACGGCTGTCGATACGTCAAGGAGCTGCAAACGGGGACCTCCACTTACGCCCGCCGAGGTTGTGTTCGGCTCATACCACGCGGCTGCTTTCTGGTACTTTCCGCCTCTCGCTCTCCTGGTTCCGCCCCCCGATCTAATTCCGGATTCCCCGATCGCGCGCCCCGCGTTGCAGGATGTCGCTCGTCGTCACGGAGGCCTCTCGCCACGCCACTGCGAGGCAGCCCTCGCCGTGGACATGTCCACCACGTGGCCCCCCGGGGATCGACAGAAGGGCCGCCAGATGCCACCGCTGCTGCTGCCCGAGCTTCGCGACCCCCCTAGCGGTTTCCCCCAGCCAAGTGCCAAGACAGAAAACCGAAACGCAGAACAAGAATCAGCTTGCGAGCAGGCGGAGTCGCCGCCTTCAGCAAACTGAACAGCCTACGGGCTCTCCCTTAGCTGTGTGTGTGTAAACGCTCCCCGCGGTCATAGGACATTCCCGCGATACTAGTACCGAGGCAGACCATTTCGTAAATAGCTGAAAGATTGAACGCTCGGGCCCGTCATAAGCAGGCCGTCGCAGAACAGAAAAAAAGAACTCGGGAGAAGTACATGTGAGCAGCACTCGTCGGAATGGCGACATTGGCGCGGAGATGGAGATCCGACAAGCGGGCGAGAACGACGGAACGAAAAGTCACGGGACCCTCGGCGGCAACGACCGGGCCGAAACTGCTCACCCGGCTGCCGCCAGACATCGGTCAGCACGTCGCGGCGTACCTGGGGGGCGGGGACGTCAACCCACGGCAGCTGACTCGCCCCACGACCGCGGCTGCCAGTGCGGAGGACAGCGACCTCCGTGGCGCGGTGGCCGCTGTTGGAAGAGATGGTGTGTGTGTGATTAAAAAGATATTGTCCGTAGCAGTGGAGCAGTTGGTGGCACTTGCTCGAGGAGAGCGGCCAGCAACGCCTCGCAAGCACTTTAGTCATCCGAAACTCTTGCGTGGCATCGAAAAATCGTGAAAAGGATGGGCAATCACCCGTATTGTACCGGCCCGAGGCGAGAAGCCGACGATGGTGGCCAAGAGCTTCTGCCCGGCACTAACCGCGCGAGATTGTGCACGCCAGAGACGCGGCGCCGTCTTGCGCTCGCACAGTCCGACGAAGACAAGTTTGACGTGATCGATGCCGCCGTGCTGGACGATTCGAAACTGTCGCCTCCGCTCTTACGCAGACTATGAACGTTACCTTCTCGATCTCGCTTGCCTGCAGCAAGAAGGGCTGGTCAGCCATTGCCTGCGCACGCGGGTCTGCCTCGATCTCGTTTCCATCCCTCACATTGGCTACACGCGCAAGGATGCCACCGTTAAAGGCTGGGTTGCAAAGCGAGTCCTGCCCAGGAACTTTCAACGCGTCATGGAACAAGACCCTCGCTACTCTTCAGGACGCGCAGCGTATCGCATCCGTTCCAACGGCGACCAGCTGCCTTCTACCTTCGACAACTGTTCGGGGTGTGGCTCTGGCTTCGATCTCCTCTCGACGGACGCCGAAGTCTCTCCGGTTCGTTTGGACGGATGCCCAGACTCGGGGCAGACACATTACTTTCACGGCCGCTGCATTGCGATGTGGTTTTCGAATCATCCTCCCCACTGTCCCGTTTGCCACGCGCAGGCGGAACCTCTGTGATGCACTGTGCTTCCGTTTCCTCGTTTCACATGTTAAAAATGCCCCCCCCCCCCACTGCGAATCTCGGACGGCACCGTTTTGTACTGTGTGGATCGAATCAAGTGCC
>Ga0265334_10000434_pt1 | contig 21943 bp, 21 predicted proteins | sample 42023metaG_FD_192442 | JGI IMG/M metagenome (GOLD analysis project Ga0265334, IMG submission 192442) | Rhizosphere microbial communities from Carex aquatilis grown in University of Washington, Seatle, WA, United States - 4-20-23 metaG | ecosystem: Host-associated > Plants > Roots > Rhizosphere... | reverse complement strand
CCCGCATTCATTCCTGGGTATGTAGGCATTAGTGTGCGGTCAGGTAGGTGACGTTGCCATCGACTCCGACCTGGAAGAACGCCGTGCCAGAACCATCAGCCAGCGGCGCGATCAGCGGCTTCGTGTAGAGCGGCCAGTAGTTCCCCATCAACGTTGGGTCAGAGTTCGGCGTTGGAGTCCAGTAGTTGGGCGGCGGAGTTAGCCCAGATAGATCTGGTAGTTGAAAGACAATTGAATTGTCTGCGCCACCTGTAATTGCTCCATGAATCTCAAGGTGGTTTTCAATGGTGACCATAAAACAAACAGGGGAATAACCGTTGCCGTAATTAGTCCAACCGTTCTGGAACGGAATGTTTAGATACGGGATCGCAGGGTTGTCCTGGTTCAGCTGATAGTTGAACGGTGCCGGGTTGCTGTTGATCTGGTCGTCGGCGTTGTCCACCCCGACCGTGCCAATGTAAATCCAAGGGTCGTTCCAGGCGGCGTCCTGGCCACCAGGCAGATGATCCCAGGCGTGACGGCTGATCGGCTGCCTGGTCATGGCGCCTGATACCAGGTCACACCCTTGAACGTTGAGTACCAGGAGCGGGGCGACAGATCCAACGTCATCGTCCAGTCCGGATACCCCTGATTCAAAGGGTTAACTTGGTGGTGGATTCCGTCGACGAAGAACTGGTTGCCGATGTACTCCAACCCACCCAAAATCGTGGTGTTCGGGTTGATCCCACCACCACCAGGAATCGTTGAGTACACGTTCAACACATCGCCGATGTCGATGTTGCAAAGCATCTCCCACAGGGCGGCGTTCGGAGTGCCGCCGTTCGGGTCAACCGTTTTGAACGTGATCGACGACAGCCGGATCACCGGCAGCTTGAAGTTGTCGACGTAGTATTGGGCGTACGCGAAACACTCCGTTGGGCCGTCGGTGGCCGAATACGGGCCGCCGTGATCGGTCGTCGGGTCGGCGTTCGCGCCGTTACACAACAGGTCGTTCAAAGTGATCTGGCGGACACCGTAGAACCCGATCGACGTGGCGTCGTCGGTGAACTGGCCCGGATATCCGAACTGCAGGAAGTTGTACGGGTAGCAAAGGCAGGCGTTGTAAAGCAGCGTCTGGTCGATCATCCACTGCATGTCGCTGATCGGCGCATACCCGAACGTCTCCGCATAGTCGTAGTCGCCCACATTCCAGAACTTCACCTGGTTCGGGTACGCCTCCGGCTGGAACCTTGGCCAACGGCCACGGAACGTCGCGTTCCCATGCCTGTCCATGTAGAAGTTCGACACACCAGGGAACTCCGCGTCGGCCGCATCCTGGATCGCAGACAGGATCTGGGTGCCCGAGTTGTACTGGTAGCCGATGCACGACACGTTGCCGGTGTTGATGCTCACCAACGGCACCGCCGAACCCGCCGTGTCGATCGGCCAGCCAGCGTCGTCCAGCAGAAGGAAGATGCGGTCGTCGACCTGCTGCCCCAACAGAATCGTCTCGCCCGTTGTGTCCGGCACCAGCTCGGCCCGGTTCAGAATGTCGAACCCGTCAACCAGGTCGATCTGTACCAGCATCGTCGACTTCGACTGGTCAGCATACGACCAGGTGTACGTCGACACATACCCGGAAAACACATCCGAATACACACCGGTCACCGGATCCTGCACGTTAATCACAGCCCGTTTCATCGAGCCAAGACTCGACGCGTACGGTGCCGTCCCCGTCGGGTTGAACAACCCCGACGTGTCGACAAGCTGGATCGACGCTGTCCCCGTCTGCGTGGTGTCCAGCTCGTACTGGCGGCCACGGTCGACCGACCAAGACACCACAACATGCGACGGCGAGTTGATCCCCACCCCACCAATACTCAGAGACGCCACCGACGGGTCGTCGAGACGCGTCCATGTCGCCGCCGTCGCCCCCGACGACGCGTTATCGACACTCCACGGATCCTCAAACGCGATGCAGATACCCTGCGCCGTCGTCGGGTTCGGTGCGTTCTCGGTGATCGCCATTACGCCGGACGCTTCCCGGCGTTCGCGCCCTTCGTCTGGGTCGAGTTGCGGTTCGCCACCCCAAGGATCTCAGACTGCAGCTTCTTAATCGACCACACGTTCTTGTCGTTGATGTTCACATTGTCAATATGGATCGTCTGGTGCGGGCCCGGATACCGCTTGTAATGCGGCGCAGGCGCAACCACCGACCCACTCCCCTCGTTCACGATCGTCGGCAACGGAATACCAGCCGCGGCCAGGTTCGACGGCACCTTCCCGCCATGCCCCTCGAACTGGGAGATACGCGCCTCCTCAGCGATCCGCTGCGTGCGCGTCAAACCCAAACCGGCCGTCAGATTGTGAGCGGACGGAACCACATAGTTCGACTGGTACTTGTTCCGCTCCAACGTCGTCGCGATCTCTTTCAGCCTGGCCTGAATGTTCTGCGACTCCTCAGCCGTCAACTTGATGTGCTTCTCGGAAGCAATGTTGATCGACTGGTTGATCTTGTCCAACGACGTGATCGTCGACTTCGGCACACCAGGCTGATGCTTGATCAGCGCAATCAGCTGCTTCAACGACTCCGACCCGACATTGGCGCCGAACGCGCCCAGCCCCGCCTTGCCGCCCTCCTTCTTCAGGATCGCCAGCAGCGCCGTCCGTTCCTGCTCACGCGCACGGCCAGCCGAGATCGCACCCGGGTTGTTCGCGTTGATCCCCAAAATGCTGTCGATCCGCTTGTGGGCCGCGGCCGCAGCCTTGTAGCTCTCCTCCGTCGCGATCTTCTTCAGCGCCGCGTTCGACTCACGCTGCAGCGTCACCAATTCCTTGTTCAACGCCACACCCTGCTTCGACGTTGCCGACACCTCGTTCAGCTTCCGGTTCGCCACCCCGATCGTCGCCTGAATCACAGTCTCCAACTTCTTCTGTGCGTTCAACACGTTCGGGTCGTAGCCGGTCGAAGCAGACGGGTTACCAGCCTGCGCTGCAGCCGCCTGCGCCTGCGCCAGCCGGTTCGCCGCGGCAGCACCCAGCGCCCCACCAGGAGTCGTTCCCTTCGGCGGCTTCACAACCAGCGAGCCGCTGCTGGCATTCAAGGCGTTCAACGCCTCCTGCTCCGCTGTGTTCTCCGCCAACGCCGCAGCCTGCGTGCCCTTCGTGAACTTCGTGTCTCCGGTGTAGTTCACAGCAGCCTGGATTGCCGCCTTCAACGCATCCAGGTTCTTCTTCGTGTCCGCATGCGCGACCGCGTTCTGCGCTTCGTTGATCGCTGTCTGGATGTTCGCCGGAAGCTCCTTGAACGCGACAGCGGCCGGATCCATGAAGTTGTTCCTGCCGCCAGGGCCGCTACCCGAACCACCCGCGTTGGTGCCAGGCGGGAGCTGAAGTTTCAGGAACGGGTCGAGGCTGCCAGAGAACTTCTGGGCGAAACTGTTCGTGACCGACGCGGCCAACACCTGCCCCATCGTGGTGCCGACACCGATCAGGTCGGCCTGAACCTGGGCCGGGAGAAGATCAATGATCTGCTTCAACTGGGTCGCCAGGTTCGAGTGGGCAAGAATAATGTCCACTTCCTTCGGCGTCGGGATATGCCCGATCGCCAAGGCCAGCTGCTTCACCAGATCAATCTGATGCTGGGCAAGCGGGTTGTTCTTGTTCTGCTCCTGGTTCGCGATCTGCTGCAGATCAGCCAGCCAGGTGCTGAACACCGACTTGGCAGTCGGGGCGTTCAACGACTGAATCGAAGACAACCCCAACGTATTAACCGACGAAAGCTCGCTGCCGAGCTTGTGCATGCTGGTCGCCGCATGGATCGAGTTGATCGAATTCTGCAACAACACACTGTTGATGTTCAGGAGCTTGCCGGTCGTCTGACTCAAGCCGGTCGCCCTGGTCCCCTCAGCTTTGTTCAGCGCATCTTGCGTCGCCTTCTGTTCCTGAACAGCAGCGTTATAGGCATCAACCTGGGTCTTATAGTCAAGCGTCCCCTTCGCAGCCTTCGTCGTCGATAACGCCAACCTATCGGTGGCGACAGCCTGCAGAGCCTGATCATTCGCAAGCTTCAAAGCAGGGATCGACTGGGTGGCCGCGTCCAGACTCTCCAACGATTTCCGGGCGCTGTCAGTTGCCGTCTGAACCTTCGTCTCCTGTGTGAACAGGTACGCCAAACCACCGGCGACCACACCCAGGCCAAGAGCGATCGGGCCGAACGGAACCTCAGCCAAACCGGCAAGCAGGCCGCCACCGACAGCCTCGCCCTCACCAGCAGCAAGCCCCGCACCGGCCGCGCCGGGCAGAATCACGCCGCCGCCAGTCACACGCTCGGCCGCCTGCGCCACATCCAACGCCCCGGCGGCCGTCGCGGCAGCCTGCGTTTCTTTCGTCAGAATCCCCATTTCAACCGCGGTCGTTTGGATCGCTGCCGACGCGGCCGTCATGCCACCAACGATGATCTCCGTCAGCGACTTGAACTGTGTTTCCCCCTTGGGAAGCAAACCGAAGAACACCAGGAACTTCGCGATGGCGGCATCGGCGCCGATCTGGATTGCCAGGAACGCGCCACCGGCGACCGCCGCCAAAGGCCCGATCACACCCTTCAGACCCTGAACGTGCTGCAACAGTTGATCAATAGCGATGATCAGCGTCAGAACTGGATGTTCCATGATCACAAACTTCGCCAGCCACGAACCGGCCAAAACCTCCAACGCCACCTTCAGGCCGCCGAGGGCGCTGATGCCGTCACGGACAGCGTTGAACATGTCGGCGACGATCGGGGCGACCGTTTCGATCGCGTCCTTGAACAGATTCACACCCTCCGTCGCACCCCTAGTGACCGCCCCCGACTTCAACCAGCCCTGCGCAAGCTTGTCCAGGGACTGCACCAGCTTGTTAAACGACGGCAGGATCGCGTTGCCGATCGCCACCTCAACGTTGTCCAACGCAACCTTGAACTGGTCGATGCCGCCCTGCGGCGACTTCTTGTACGCCTCAGCGGCACCCTGCACACTGTTCGCCAATGCCACCATGCCCAACGCGGCCGTCGCTGCCGCGTCATGCTGTTTCGCCAACTGGGTGGCGGCAAGCTTCGACGCCGCCGTGAAGTGAATGCCAGCATCGGAGGCGGCAGCGATCTTCGCCTTCAACGCGTCCGTGGCGGCCGTCACGACAGGCAGCACGATCCCCTGACGGCGCAACACCGAGGCGTGACCCTCGCCGACCAGTGTTACATCGCGGGTCGCGGTGGCAAGATCAAGGTTCTTCGCCCGGGCCAGATCAGTAGCGACCGACAGCTCATACTCGCCCTGCTTAACGCTGCCGGTAGCAGCCACCAGCTTGTTCAACGACCCCGTCAGATCGGTCTCGGTGAACGCCGCCGCCTCCGACGTCTTCGACACATACGCCTCGATCGCCTTCTGCTGCGCCTGCCAGTCACCACCGACGTTCTGCACGGTGTGGCCCAGAACCTCCTGCGCGGTCGCCAAACCACGAGACGCCTCGATCACGGTGCGCAAAGCGGTGCCGCCGAACAAGCCGACCAGGAACGACGTCGACGCGAACGCCGCCGCCGTGCCCAGGTTGAAGAACGAACCGGCAGCACCACGGGTCGATTTCGCGACCGAGTCGATCTCAGCAGCCGCACCCTTCTCAAACGGGCTCTTGATCGGCTTCTCCTCCGAAGGCGCCTGACGTAGACCCAGCGCCAGCTCGGCCTTCTGGATCCGCTGCTGAGACTGTGATTGCAAAGCGATGTAGGCAGCCTGCTGCGTGCCAGTTGTGGAACGCGCAAGGTTGCCCAACGACTCATACAGAACCCGTTCCTCCTCCAAGGCGGCGATCAGCTTGTTCGCTTCCGCGACAGCCTTCTGGTCGGCGCTAACAGCAGCCCCACCCGCCTTCTCGGAATCAGCCTGGACCAGCTTCAACAGACGGTCGCGCTCGGCGATCGCCTGGTTCAACGCTCCCTGTGTGCCCAAAGCCTCCGGCGAGTCAAGGGTGGCTCCGAACGTAGCCAGCTTCGTCTGCAACGCCGTCACTTCAGCCTCGGTCGCGATCAGCTTGTTCGTGAACGCCTGCGCCGCATCAATCTCCTGCTTAATCGACTTCACCGACACACCAGACATGGCAGCCACAGCCCGCTCGGCCCGCTCGGCCATCGTGATCAGCAGCGCATAGTTCTCGTTCTCCGCACCCAACGCGTCGGCCTGCGCCCGATACCCGGCCGCCAAACCCTCCTGCGTTGCCTTCTGCTGCACGGCCAGCTCGAAGTTCTTCTGCACCAACTTGTCGAGAGCGCCAAGCTGCCGCTCCTCCTCCGACAGGGCAGCCTGACCTGCCTCCGTCTGCACAGCCAAGATCTGCTCCCACAACGCAGACCGTTTAACCATCGCCTGCTGGATCAGATAGTCAGCCGCCAGCCACTTCTCATCTTCAGCCGTCAGACCAGCCTGCTCCAACTGCAGCTGGGCGATCCTCGCGTTGTAAATCGTGGTCTCATCAAGGAGCCGCTGCAGGTCGGCGGTCGCGGTCTTCTCTGCGTTCGCCTGCAGCGAGAAGTTCCGGGTCGCCTCAGAAGCAGACGTGCCAGCGGTCAGCAACGAACGGTTCAGCAGATCAAGGGCGGCGGCATACCGTTCCGCGTCACCGGCAGACTCCACCACCAAAATGCGGAACTGTTCAGCCATCGTCGCCGCGTCACGCTGAGTAACAACCAGATCCCCCAGCACGCCCCTGGCGTTCGCGAGGGCGGTGCTGAACCCCAACAGACGCTGCGAAGTAGCCTCCACCGCAGCCTGCGCCCGAGCCGTCTCCTCAGCCAGAGCGGCCGTCTCAGCAGCCAGCGCCGCCGCTTCCTGCTTCGCCTGCTCCGCCGCAGCTGCCTGGTCACGCTGCGCAGCAGCCTCAGCCTCAACCGCAGCCTTATGCTCAGCCTCAGCCTGCGCCGCCGCAATAGCAGCCTCGGCTTGATCCCTCGCAGCAGCAGCAGCAGCCTCAGCCCCGGCCGCAGCGCCCTGCGCAGACGACCCGGCCGCAGCCAACGCCTTGTTCATCAACTCAAGCGCAACCGACTCCCGCTCGAAATCACCGGCGGACTCCTCCGCAATGATCCGGTACTGCTCCGCCATCGTCGCCGCTTCACGCTGCGTGTTAATCACATCACCGAACTGGGCGCGGGCCGTCGCCAACGCCGTCGACATCTGCTGCTGACCCTGCGCGATAACCCGCGACTTCTCCTCGTAGGAGAGCGTCGTCGCCTGAACCGCCGCCTGCTCCTCGCCCTGCGCAGCAACCACCGCGGCAGCCTCAGCCTTCGCGGCCTCAGCGATCGCCTCGGAAGCAGCGATCTGTTTCTGCTGCTCCTCAACCCTGGCAGCCTCAGCCGCCACCACCTTCGTGATGATCCCTTCCAGCTGACCAACAGCCGTCGTTAGCCGCTCGGTCGCGTTCGCAGCACCGGCGGAACTCGCGGCAGCCGCCTCACCGACCGCAGCCAGGTTCCCGCCGATGCTCGCACCAAGATCCGAGGCGGCCTTCTCGACCTGCTCGATCCGTCTTTGCAGATCAAGCAGAGAGTTGTCAGCCAGGCGGACAGCCGACTGGAAACCGGCAATGTCCGCCCGGATGACAGCGGTGAGAGAAGCTACTTCCATTTAGCTGAAATGCTCCTTGCGGATCTCGTCATGCGACGGCAGCTTCAGACCGCCAGAGCTTCCGCCCTCGCTTCTCGCTTCCTCCAACGCCTGCTCCTGATCCTCGTTCCGCAATTTCAGCTCCGCGAACCACTCGGCCAACTCAAACGATCCGGTCGTCGCCAACATCTCAGCGACGCTTTTCCCCTGCAACTCGGCTACTCGGAAGTAGGCCCGCCGTTCAGGGTGGGCTCGGAGTTTCCCTCCGCCAACTCCGAATGGCGGCCCATCGCCGACAGACGCTCGATCGCATCAAGAATCACCTGCAGCTTGCCGCCGCCAATCCGCATCATCTGGTCAACATCGGCGGAACGCAGCATCTTTCTGCGGTTCCCCGGAGGCGACTCAGGATCAACCAGGCCGTACAGCAGCATCGACCGCTGATACGACTTCACATCAAGCTCGTTCCGGGAGTTCAGAGCCGTCGCCTGCTTACCGATCACTTCGGCACGCTCATCGGCCGTCAGCTCCGACGCGATCACCCAGCCAAGGCCGGGCACATCAATTTCTTTCTCGGCCAGCTTCCCGGCGTTCTCAAGGAACGCACCACGGGACAGGAACTTGCTCTTGATCTCCTTAACGCTTTCGAGGACCTCGTCGCGAAGGTCGATCCTTTCGATCGTCTCGCCGAGACTCGGTTTATCAACAGACGCCATACCGCACCCCTTCCGAATTGAATGTCACTTCTACACCAGCAGATATCGGCTTCACATCGCCGACACCAAACAACGCGCCCCGCGTCACAGGCAGCGCGACCAAAACATTCTGCAGTTCCTGGCAGACAGCCCCGAACAGCACAGCCGTCACCCTTTCCTCCGTCCTGCCCACCACAGACCGTGGCGCCTGGTCGCCCAGCACCGTCCGGTTCTTCACCACCATCGGCACCGTCACCCGCCACCGGTCAGCCACACACGCCACCGCCGACGTCAGGCACGTACCAGAAGCAACGACGTGATCAACAGCACGGCCAAAAGAAACGTAACCAGACGGACGGCAAATCTCAGTTTCTTGAATTGCATGCCACTCCCCTTTCCAAAACTCGAAGGTGAGTTCGTCATTCAACCAATACGACATGCCCGTCGGCGCCTGCCAATCCCAGCCATCCCCGACGTCCAGAAGGGGGAGCCGCACGAACTGATGCGGCTCCCCCAGGAAACTGACCGTTCCCCCACGGCCCTCGAAGTAACGCAACGGTTACGGCGAGTGCTGCAGAGAACCCGTACCGACATAGTCGAACACCAGGGTGATCAGACCGTCGACAGGGTCGGTGATCGTCATCGTGGTGATGTTGACCGTCCCTTCGAACGAACCACCACCCGCAACCGTCTGCATCACGATCACAACCGCAGCCGAGTTGAGCATGTTCTGGTAAAGAACACCCTGCCCGTTCGGGTCGTTCACGACGTCGTAGTACCCGGAGATCGAACCCGAGTAGCCACGCAGACCAGGAACGAAGTGGCGCCACGAGTCGCCCAGCACGGAGGCGTCGTAGTTGCCAGCGTCAATCTTCAGCGTCCACTCATGCACATCGGCGATCGGAGTGACCGGCGTGCCTGGAATGTAGACGGTTCCACCTTTACCCGCGAGAGCGGTTTCAGCCATGAAAGCTCCTTCTCACCTAGAAAAATGATTCCAGGGTGGGCTATCGGCCGAAAAGCTGGAAAGACTTTCCACCTAGCATGTAGACTTCTCTACATGACAGACAGAGCTGACTACCACAAGAACTACTACCAGAAGAACAAAGAACGCATCAAGAAGGCAAACCTTGAATACCACCACGCCCACAAAGACGACCCAGGATTCAAAGAGGCAGCAAGGCAGCGGTCACGGGACTGGTACACCAAGAACCGCCGGGTGAAGGCTACCGCTGAGGGTTCTCCCACCACACATTCAGGTTCTGCGACCACTGATGACGCTCTTTCTCGTCTCTACCTAAATACTGTGGGGATTGGAGGGCGTAGATCAGATGAAACAGCGGCCCCCCCGAGCGAAGCGTTGTCTCCACCACCCCCTGCAGCGCCCCAAATACCGCCTGCATCAGATCGTTTCCGTCCGCAAAAGAACTCGCCTCGGCACGACCTCTGATCTGGATGTTCGGCCGGTCGAACTTCGACTCCGGCTGACCGCCCCCCGTCATCGTCATCACCGGACGCAGACCACCGCGGGTGATCACCGCAACCCCGGTGTCAGGCTGGTCGGGAAGCTGGGTAGCGAACAGGTTCGTCCCGAACGAGGCGACCGCCTGCGAGTTCAGGTACGTGCAAATCTCCCATTCCAACCCAAGACTAGGCATCGGCTACAAACCCTGTGGCCTTCGCGAACTGCGACCCGTTGATCGCCTCCTGCAGCACCGGCCCCAACGCCGTCTCGAACTCGTTCGCCGGATCCTCCAAGAACTTCGCCTTCGTCGGCTCCGCATGGAACACGTCGGTCAGCTCATGAACCTCGGTCGCGTACTGGTCAACAGTTTTGCCCGACTTCGGGTTGACCAGCGACGCCTTGTCACCGATCGCGTAGCCCAACGTGACCGAGATCGCATCGGCAGTATGGACAGGCTCCTCAACCGACGCCGAGCTTTTCAGCGTGCCCGTGTCGACCGGCACCTGCACCTGCGACTCCTCCATCACCTGGTTGGCAGCCTGGATCAGCCCGTTCTCGACCCCGATCAGGATGTGGGTGCCGACAAAGGAGAAACTCGAACCTGTCCGTCTCACAGCGACACCACCACCAGCCACGGGTTCACGTTGTCGAAGTTCGGCCCGTAGAACGTCTCGATCTTCACCGCCTGCAACCGTTGCGCCGTGGACGAGTAAACACCGTTCGGCTGGAACCGGTCGTAGAGCGTGAACGACCGGGCGATCTCATCGTCCCCGTCGAAGTAAATGTCCCAGACCGGCTCGACCACTGTTTCTTCGTTCCGACGGTGAGCCTCCAATCCCGCCGACGTTAGGCCATGAGGCTCCTGCCAGCAATACAGCGTGACAGGTGCGGCGTAGCTATTCGGTTGCGCGAACTCGTCGAACCCCTGGAAAGCCTCCCAAATGATCGGAACCGTCATCAGCTCCTTGATATCCAGAGGGAGCGAAACGGGCTGCGGGCCGCTCATCCAACGTCCACATCAGGTAGGTAAACCTGGTCACCACCGCCAACGGGCGGCAGAGAATCTGTGGTGTATGGAGCAGCCCAAGGATTCTCTTGCATGGTCTTGGTAAAGAGTGGAGCAACGATGTTCGGGTCGTTCGCCAACGTGACCTTGTCGGTGACGTACAAACCGCCGATGTACGGCGTCTGGGTGCCCAAACCCTTCTTACGCAGGTCCTTCGCCATGTCCAGCCACTGTTCGGCCATCTTCGTGTAGGTGACCATCATCACCCGGCCCAGACGCACATCGGCCTTGCGGAGGAACAGACGGGCGATCATTTCGGCGCAACGGGCGGCCGAGTTCCAGAAGTTCGACTCGACCGTGATTGCCTGCTGGATCTCCTCATCCTGCAAAAGCTGGTTGTTAATGTCTGTGTCGGCGATCTCCAACCGGATCTGGTCTTTCTCGCTTGTAGCGAGATCAGCGACGTTGTACGTCCAGGTCATATCAGGTTCACCGCTCCAAGCTCAGCCAGATAGTAGGCAAGGTCTCTAGCGAGAGTATCGCTCTGCAAAGCCAGAGTCGGCACCTTCGACGGCAGCTTCAGATACAAGCTCATGTCGGGGGCGGAGCCACGGGCGCCCGGAGGGCCCTGCGTCCCCTGCTCGCCCTGCAACCCCCTCGGCCCCTGCGGGCCAGCCTCGCCCTGACGTCCAGGGTTCCCCTGCTGGCCGGGAGGCCCCTGAGGGCCCTGCGGCCCTTGCGGGCCGGTCAGACCGCGGGCCAGCACCGGGATCACATACGGGCTGATCTTGCCGTTCTCGTCCAACCCCACGTAGCCGCTGGGGGCGTCTCTCTCAGCAAGAGTCTGGTAGGTGCCGGACAGGTCGGGCAGGTGCGACTCGTCCAAAGGCGGGATCGTTCGTTTGTCGATCAGGCCGCTGGCGTCCGTCACATTGTGATCGGGCTGCGGCATCCAAACCCAGATCAGCTTCCCTTGCGGACCCATCGCCAGGATCTGGCCGGGCTCACCGTCGGACGGCAGATCGTGGAAGTGCAGATGGGTTACCCCATCACCGTTCGGCTCAGGCTCACCGCCGGTGTTGTGCGGGTACAGCTTCTGCTCAGGACCGCGACCCATTGCTCTCCTCTACGTAGGAAGTGTTCGTGTACCAACCATAATCCCACAGAGATTCAAGACGGGTGAACCAATCAACGTACTTCGGAGCCACGGCATCCAAAGAGAACTTAGACAACGCCGCCTGCTGAAGCTCATATGAGTTCACGGAGCTGCAACAGTTCTCCACAGCTTTCACAGCCTGATCCAGCGTGCGGAAGCGGAACCGTGGGGCAACCGTTTCCGTGAACGCACCGAAGTCGGTCGTCACGGCCGGGGTGCCACACAGCTGCGCCTCGACAGCGACAGCCCCGAACGGCTCGATGTAGGCGGTCGGCACCAGCACAGCATGGGCCTGGCTCATCAGGATGTTGCGAGCCTCAGCACCCACGGTGCCGAGGTATTCAAGGTCGCCCTCCAACACCATGCCGTCGTCACAGACCACCTTTCCCGACTCGGACGACGCCACCCCTGACCCGGCCAGGTACAGCTTGCGTCCGGTCGCGTTCGCGATCTCCACTGCCGTCCTGACACCCTTTCGTTCGATCATCCGGCCCACGTAGAGCAGATAGTCGGCCCGCTTCTCGGCCATGAAGAAATCTTCGGGACGGAAGAAGTTCGGGATCACCGCGTCGAAATGGCGGCCGTCGCATTTCATCTGCCCGTACAGGTAATGCATCCACGCGTAGGACTCGAAGCAGACATACGGGGTGAAGATCCCCTCGTAACCTGCCGCCCACTCACAGCAGATCACATCCGACAGAGCCTGCGGCACTAGCCGTTGCGCGTTGCCCCCGGTGATCAGAACCAGATCGCCAGGCATCTTCCGTTTCGTGATCTCCTGGATCGCCCTGCCGTTGAAGATCAGCCAGGGAAGATCCGTCTCACTCCATGTCGCCACCCCCGGCAGCTTGTTCGGATCAGACTCGCCATACCACTGCTTCTGCTCCTGGTCAGAGACCAGGCTGATGTGTTCGATGCAGGGCGCGTCGTTGTGGTCTCCCGAGTAGACGAAGATTTCGTAATGGTCTTCCATCATCTCGCAGAACTTCACGATCTTGGCTGTGAACGCACACACCGTTGTTTCCCGCGTGGTCTGCGTGTGAGGCAGACCAACCAAGTGAAGTCTCATGCGTACTCGTACCCACCGATGATGATGTTCACAGCCGTGTTCGCGGAAGCGAACGCCTGGATCGTGTGGGACGTAGAACCCGACGCGATCACCCACCAGCCGTTCCACAGCTGAGGCACGTTCGCCGTCAAAGCGAATGCGTCAATGATCCGGGTGGCGGCGGCGTCAGCACCGAAGCTGACAGTCACCGTCTTCCCCGACGAGTTAGCCTGCGCCCAGATCGTTCGCACGATCGTCGTGGTAGCGCCAGGTTGCGTGTACACATCAGCGGCAGCGTTGGTGAGCTGCGTGATGGCCACGAGAGTCTTTGGTGTGTAAACGGCCATCTCAATCCTTTCCTATTAAGTAATCCCGCACCAACCGATTGCCGATGCGCCGCCGGAGCTGGAATACGGAGTTGCAGCCGTACCCGTAAGCGATGACGACCCGGAGTTGCTCTGACCGAGCGTCGCTGTGCCAATCGAAATCGCGACACCGCCGATGCCCGCCTTCGTCGCCAACGTAATCACCGTCGTCGCCTTCATCATGATGCAGCCGAACAGGAATCCGAGGCTGGCAGACGAAGTGAAGACCTTCCTACTCGACGCGAGCTGCACCGTCGGGAACGGGGCCGACAGAGAGTCGGTGGCGGAACCGCCAGAAACGTAGGTGATCGTCGAGGCACCAACGGAGGCGATGGTGAAGGTGCCGTTGTAGGCGGCGATGTTCGCGTTTGAGACGGTGATCGAGTCGCCCGCCACGAACATCGTCCCGATCGCCTGGCTCATCGTCGGAATCGTCAGCGTCACCGTCGTCGTGCCGGAGCGAGAACCAGCCGTCGTTGGCGCTGAGTCGAGCGCGAGTGTTTTCGCGGTGTTCGCCGCCCATGCTGTCGTGAGCTGGTCGGTGCTCTGACGGATCAGCACACCGTTCACGTCGTAGAGCGCGAACCACCAGTTCGTCGGTGTAACTGCCGCCGTCGTCATCGAGAAGAACGTCATGTTCGTGCATACGGTCGAAGCAGGCACCGGAATAGCGAACGACTGGGCGCGCCCTGTGGAGAGCACGTTCGTGTTCGTGATCGCATCAATTCGGAAGTAGTTCTGCGCCAGAACGTTGGAGACCGGCGAGAACAGAAGCAGCGGGTCAGAAAGCGACGGCCCGGTCGCACCAGTCGGGCCCGTGGCCCCTGTAGGCCCAGTCGCACCGGTCGGCCCGGTGGCTCCCGTTGGCCCGGTCGCACCAGCAGGGCCAGTAGCACCCGTCGGTCCTGTCTGCCCGGTCAGACCTGTTGCGCCGGATGGCCCCTGCTGCCCCTCCAGTCCGTCCAATCCTTGCGGCCCAGATGGGCCGGTGGGACCGGTGGCCCCGGTCGGGCCTGTCGCTCCGGTCAGCCCGGTCGTTCCAGTCGGTCCCGTAGCACCCGTCGCGCCAGCAGAGCCGGTCGGACCTGTAGCCCCGGCAGGGCCCGTTGCACCCGTCGGGCCGGTAGCGCCAGTCAGCCCCGTCGGGCCCGTTGCACCAGGCTGCCCCTCAAGACCATCGAGCCCCTGAGGGCCGGTAGCACCAGTCGGGCCGGTCGCCCCCGTTGGGCCAGTGGCTCCGACAGGCCCAGTCGCTCCGGCAGGACCGGTAGCGCCAGTGGAACCAGTCGCACCGGCAGGGCCGGTCGCACCGGTTGCCCCGGCGGGTCCTGTTGGCCCGGTCGGGCCAACGGCCTGTGACCAATCTGTATCAGCGGCGCCTGTCTTCAACCACAGCTGCCCAGTTCCGGCCCCGTCGTTGAGCATGTAGATCGACCCTGGGGTCGCGACCGTCCCGACTGGCTTGCCGATCGTCTGCTCATCCGACTCATAGGTGCCGCCCACCAGACCACTGTTGTCGATCACCAGCAGACTGTTGATCGTCGTGTCGGCTAGGGCACCTGTGAACGTGATCGGGTTCAGTTCGGACGGCAGCGGGCCGCCCGTCACAGAGATGTTCCCAGCACCGATCGGGCTGAGAGCTTCCAACGCTGTCTGAACGTCGGCGGCCGAAGCGTTCCAGGCGATCGGATCAGTGATGTTTCCCGATTCGATCGGGAACTCGATCGTGAACGTGCCGCCGCTGGGTGTCCCCGACTCAACGAAAATCCCCTGAACCTCAGAAACAGCCGGGTCGGTTGCCGGATCAACGGGACCAACAAGAATGTCCGCCTCGAAGCTGTTCGTCAGTATCCGGAACATCCCCAACAACGGGGTCACCAGCTGAGCACCTTCGGAGCCACCTACGAGAAACTGGCTTGAGCGATCGTTCGGATCGTTGAGCACAACGCTGAAATCTGAGGGGCCAAGGGTCGAATGACCGAAACGCCGACCATCAGCTGTTTGGGCAGAAAGCTGAACCGCGCTTGTAGTAACACCGACCTGCGCGGTCGCGATCCCGTTGTCGTGATGCGCCAACCCGACCGGCAGCCAGCCGTCGTCCGTGGTATTCCTCACCCATAGCTGGTAGGCGGCAGCAACCCCCTCAAACGGGATCGGGTCGCTTGTGTCGATCCACACCGCGCCCGTGCCGACAACACCAGGATCGGTGTCCTGAACGAACGCCTCCGGGCCAGCAGGCCCTGTCGGGCCAGTCGGTCCAGTGGGGCCGGTAGGCCCGGTCGAGCCGCCACCACCACCATGTGTGTCTACATAGTGTTTGGTCGCAACGTCCTGCGGATCCGTCGGATCAAGGACGTTCTTGAACTGGTGCAAAGAGCCTTCCAGGGTGCCGTCGGCCAGGATCGCCAACGACACAACACCGTTGAGCGAGAAAATCTCAACGGTGCCGTCGTCAGCAATGCGGTAGCCAAACTGCTGGTCTGGATACCACCAGCGCGGCTTACCAGTCACGGATTAACTCCCGGAAGCGAGAAAGGAAACTGTCGAGCCGGTCGAAGCAACGATCCCGTAGATCGCCTCGTCGATGTGCAGCTGAATCTTCAACGTCGTCGAGGTCGCCAACGGATAGCCGGTCGAAGTCGTCACACCCTGCGGCCCCAAATACACGATCGCTCCGGAGCTGTTCGACAGAGCAACGTCACGGTTCGACAGCAGATAGCCTCCCTGCTCCTGCCCGTAGTTGGCGTTGGGGGCAGCCACGATCAGCGTGCCCCCCGCAGCCGAAGTGACAGCAACCTGCCCGGCAGTAGTCGCCAACTTAAACCTTGCCCACCCAGGTCGCGGCCCCAGCAGCGCCAGCGACGGTGCACTGATACAGCCAGGTGTTCGCACCCGAAAAGTCGGTGCGGAAGTAGGCGTCACCGACGTTGCCGCCGATGGCAGGCACACCAGCCCCGGAGTTCACAACGATGCCGACAGCACCCTGGTTCGTTGCAAGCTGAACCGGTGATCCGAAAACATTCACAGCACCCGAGTTCGTGTTCTGAGCTGTGTCGAGGCCCAGGAACTGATTCGGGTATTCCTCAGCGAAACCGCTCATTTCATTCTCCTAGTTCTTTTTGGGCCTGCTCTGCCAAAGCCTTCGTGCGGATCCGCTCCCCGTTGGAAAGCAGATACCAACCAGCACCAACATGAACTGGGTACTCAACTACTTCATCAACCTCTGCTGCCTGTTGAACCTCCTGCAGGGAAGCGACATTAACCGCCAGCCGCTCGATCCTGCCCATCTCCATCAAATTATGTGCAGCTGCTCCCCATTCACCAGCAGGGACGATATCGCCGGGTTCGTAATGCACAACCTGACCGGAGCCAATCGGATGCTCAACATCGAGCGGCCAAATGGCAATGAACGAATACTGAATCTCCAACCTGTCCAAGTTCCTTTCCCGCTGTGATTGCGAAAGCATTTGGCGTTCCTCCTGGTCTAGTGGGGGCGGTTGCCCGCCCCCACCTTACCCCCCGCTACCAGCTTACGCAGACACCGCGTTATGGAAATACGCGCCCAGGTCAGCGCCGACGATCTTCACGGCGAAGGCAAGCTCAGCCTCAGTCCGGACGGTGCCGATCCCAAGCCACGGCATCGGGATCTGCGAGATCCTTGAGCCGAACGACCCGGAGCCGAGCAAACCAACCCAGGTGAAGATGTAGCCAGCCGACGGAACCATGATTCCCGGCTGCGGCTCCGCATAGAGCAGCAGACAGTCCTTCGTCGGAGTGATGAACTGGAAGTTGTCAGCCGCACCCTGGTTCGCCGTGTTCTGAATGGCAGCGCCGACCATCACCTGGAAATTGTCCACTCCAGGCGGGGCGATCAGCGAAGCCAGCAGGTCGGTCGTAACCACACCGCGCTGGGTGTACTTGATGCGCTGAACGATCTCGTCGTGGTTCTTGAGAACTTCCCACACACGCGGGCCGAGAATGAACTTGTTCGGGAACTTCGCCGTGGTCTGCTTGATCGCCCAAATCTGGGCCTCAATGTCTTCCAGCGGCGTGGAGTTCGCGAGGTTCCACTGGGGCGACGGCGTAATGTCGCCACCCGTCGAGGAACCCGTCCACGTCGAGGTAGCCATGACGGTGTTCTGAACAAGGATCTCCCGCTTCAGCATGATCCGCTGCGTGATGAACAGGGTTGCGTCCCTGTCCGCATTCAGCGGGTCATCCGAGTTGGCCCTGATCTGGGGGTCAACGTCAACGCTGAACGCATACACCGGCGCGTAATACGTCGGGGTGTTGTCCAGCGAATAGCCACCGCCAGCCGACTCGGTGCCCGGAGCACGCTCCGTTGCCTCGTCGCGGAACCAGTCGCCCTTCGTGTAGATGAAGTAACGATCGGACTGCTTCTGAACCGGCACCACCGGGAAAATCTTGTCCGCGATGTAGTCGGTCGAGTCCTGCATGTACGCCTGGCTGATGTTGGTCAGCGGGCGGTTTACGTGTACAGCACTAAGGGTAGGTTCTGCCATTTATCTCAGCTCCTTTCCCTTAGTCGCCTGTTGCGGCCAACCCGGACGGGTTGAACAGGATTGCGGTGTCAGAACCAGCAGCGCCTGCCTGAAGAGCTACCCCAAGCACCTGGCTCCCTGAAACGGTGTACGGCGTGCCCGTGAAGACCGTCGCGCCCGTGTACTTCACTGCCTTGCCCGAAGCGTCGGAGGTCACCAGGTCACCGGCGTTGAACGTGCCGCCAGCCTGGATCTTCGTCGGGCCGAGCATCCGAACCTGGGAAGCAACCGGGGCAGACGAGCTGCCGACCGGAGCGTCCTGCATGACACCGATCGCCCGCTGCCCCGCAGTCGAGACCGTTACCAGGTAGCCCGTGGAGGCCAGCTGGACGAACTTGAACTGGTTGCCCGTCTGATCGGTGTTAGCCAGGAGAGTGAAGTCCTGGCCGGTGTTGGTTCCGTAAGCAGGACCAGCCATTACGGAGTCCTCCCAATCCCAGTCTCAGCCAGGTACTTGCTGTACAGCTCCGGGTTCGCCCGAAGTGCACGATCAAACGCCTGATCCTTGGACAGTGGCTTGTCCGACTTCTCCACCATCTCGTCGGCCTTCGCAACCAGCTGCGAGTAGGCGTCCGAGCGATCCGTGCCATCGGACATGGCGCGGCTGCCGTGCTCCGTGAAGAGGTCACCCTTCGCGATCCGCGTCTCGGCGTTGTCGAGGAGCGCCATCAGCTTCTCAACAGACTCCGGGTCGAGCTTCTCGCCAGCCTCTTTCAGGATCGGAGCGAGGTCATCGGCGGGAGCGACGTGCGACAGCGACGCGGCCTTCGCGAGAGCCTCGCGATGCTTCATCGTGTCGTCCGCCTTCTGCAGACGCTCGCGAGCCTCCGCGAGTTCCTTCTCCATCTTGTCGGCCTTCTCGATTTGCTCCGAGAAGAACGAACGGGCCTCCTCGGGGACTCCTGAGTAGTCCCAGCCCCCGTCTTCCTTCTTTACCGGCACCTGGAACTCCACTGTGCCCCCTTCTTGGTCGTCGTTTACATCCAGCTCGTCGTCCGACTTGGAGACCGCCCAGGAATCAGGCAGGCTGCCCGTCGCATTCAGAGCCTTTGCCCTGCGAATGATCCAAGCCTTGGCACGGCCGGGATCCTTCGCACGCCCTACGGCCTGAATCGCGTTCTTCAGGTCCGAAGTGTTTTTGATCGGGAACGAGCCGTCCGGCAACGCCTGACCGCTGTTCGCGGCGGAGCGACGTGCGTCGGCGGAGAAGTCACGCTTCTGCACGTCGTCGGCGTCGGCGTCATCCTCGCTGTCGTTACCGTCAGCCTTCGTCGCGTCCATGCATGCAGCACAGTCGCAACCCTCGGGATGGTCGGCGGCGACCTTCTCGCCAGCGTCGCCTGTGCCGATCAGCTCACCGTCAGTTCCTGATCCATCCTTGTCCGCTCCGCTGCCGGAACCGTCCATCGCCGCACCGCCCGCTGAACCGGAGAGCAGACCAAGCCCGGAAACACTCGTCGTGTTCAACGTCGGGTTAACCCGGCCGTACAGCTCTGTGCCGAGCTTCTCGACCAGCTCCGGGGAAAACTCAATCTCGACGCCCTTCAGCAAACGGACAGCGGCAACGACAGCCTTCTCGACAGTCTCGTCGTTCACCCCGTCTTTGCGGATCGCATCCAGGAGGGACCCTTCGCGCTCCCACGGGATTTCCAGAATGTCCGAAAGCTCAGTATCCAATTTTCCTCGCTCTCCCTTCAGCAGCAAAAAGCGACGCCGGTTCGCGGCGCGCTCAACGAGAGAAACCTCGTCCCCATCAACGTCAGTAAGTAGCTTCATTCGGGCTATCTATCGACAGCCGAAGAAAGAACGTTCTTAAGCCCTACCCGCCAGAACCAGGAACGTTGAATTGCGAGTTGATCGAGGCAGCCCAATCCTCCGGCTCCAAATGACCCATGAAGTCGGAAGGGACAGGAACGTTGTAGGACTGACGGATGCCGGAGCCGCCGATCGATAGGCCGGTGTATTTGCCCGCCATCACGTCACTCCAGATTTGCTTGTCCTCGACATGCAACACCAAAACCCAGGTGCCCTTCTTGATCATCTCCTTGCCGTCATAGGTGAAGTCCACCGGGGCGATGAACGACTCGACCGGCACCACCGACGGCTTGTTCTTGAAGAAACCAGGCTTGCGATGCTGCAGCTTCGACACCGACGACTTGCCACGGACAGCCTTCTTCAAATAGTTGTGCGCAGCTTTTTCCACTTGATTTGGCAGCATGTAGTCGTCCTGGGAGTCGAGCGTGTTCGGTTCAAGCACGACCCCGTATACGAGCTGCTTAACCTGGTCGGCCTTGCTGACGCGCAGTTTCTTTGTGCGGCCCATATAGCCAACTGAAATGTCCTTTAAAGGTCGGTTGACGTGGACTGAACTCAACGTCGGTCCGACAGGAAGATCGCCGCCGCTCGCGGCAGCACCCATCGACTCCAACGTCTGCTCGCTCGGCAGCAGATCACCAGCACCAGAATCACCAGCGGCGGAAGGAAGGTCGCCAGCAGGCCCAGGGGCGGTGTCTTTCACGACAGCGCCACCAGCCAAAGCCTGCAGCTCCTTCCAGGAATGGGCGGTGTCGGTGTAATGCGACACCACGTTCGGGTTCAGCCAGGCCAGGTCGCCGGAACCGTCGGTGGCGAAGTCGTTCGCGGCGATCGTGAGGATGTCGCCCTTCTTCGCCCGATGCTTCGTCGGGTTCGTCTTGCCGACATAGTGGCCGTCACGGGTTTCCATCCGGTAGATCAGCTGTCCCTGCGGCGCGTGATGCATCCCGTGAACACGCAGGTTCAAAGTGGCGGGCTTCGCCTGACCTTTGAACAGTTCAATCAGTTGGCCGTCGATGACCGGCCGTGGCCGCACCCGGTCGAGCGGGATCACGACTTTCCGTTCTCGCCGCCAGAACCAGACGGCGCAGAGTCGTCCGCCCCGAAGCCACCGCCGCCCGTCATCGGCTTCGCGGTGAAGTCCCAGCCGGGAGATGCAGCCGGGATACCGGCCTGGTCGTTCATCCAAGGCAGCGCCGTAGACCAGTCGATCGGAGCGCCAACCTTCGCAATTCTATTGATGTAGTTACCCAACGTATCGAGGTCGATTGTCTCGACGGAGCCGTGGCACAGCTTCGGCATCGGATCCTTGAAGCCGTTCAGCTGCCACAGCGTCGGGATCATCTGGGTGTTGATCACCGACGAGATAATGTCGAGGTAGCCGCCCAGCGACGCCGAGAACATATCCTTCTTCGTCACCGACAGCGCATACGAGCCAACCTTGTCCTGGCCCATCATCACCAGGTCGGCCAGCACCGAAGTTGCGATCCGCGTCTCGTAACGGGAGATGATCTCCGTCGTGTGGAACTGGCGCGAGCCGCCCGACGAGAGCAGCTCCAGCGTCCAGCCGAACGGCAGCACCACACCCTCCTGCTCGTCCCGACGGACCGACGACACCGTGATCTTCGCCTGCTGAAACATCTGCGCCATCGTCGGGTCTGCAGCATCCCAAATGTCCACACCCTCGGGCGGGGTCAGCACCGGCAGACCGGCCAGGTCGCGCTCAACACCGATCGCCTCGATCTGCTGGATGTTCTTCACGAACCACCAGGAGCGGTAGGCGTTGCGGAGGATGCTCCGCCCTTCCGGGTTGTCCTTGAAAATGCTGGTGCGGAAATGCAACGCCTTCTCCCGTGGGATGAAGCGCAACAGGTAGTCCGGAGGCGGATTCTGGATCATCCCCATGATGTCGCCCACATCGTCAAAGACCCACTTCCACAGCGAGTCCTGGGCGCGCAACGGAATCTTCGCAATCCCGATCTGGCCGTCGTTGAACATCGACGACAGCGACGGCGAGCTGCTGTAGCCCGACCGGATCTTGAAACACATCTCGTGGTAGCCGTACCCGTAAACCAGGAACGAGAGGATCTCTCCCAACGTGTCCTCCCAGGAGAACTGCATGTCGTCCAGCACACCCTGCATCCAGACGGCACCACGGCTGTCCTTCTCCTCAAACCACCAGGAAACCCGGCGCATCAAAGACTGGATCGCGTAGACG
>Ga0265334_10000433_pt1 | contig 21957 bp, 19 predicted proteins | sample 42023metaG_FD_192442 | JGI IMG/M metagenome (GOLD analysis project Ga0265334, IMG submission 192442) | Rhizosphere microbial communities from Carex aquatilis grown in University of Washington, Seatle, WA, United States - 4-20-23 metaG | ecosystem: Host-associated > Plants > Roots > Rhizosphere... | reverse complement strand
CTCGTTGACTGTGATGTGCCCGCGCGCGTTCGGCACGATCCCGATCGCCTCGAGGTTCATCCCGTCTGAATTGCCGATGCGTCCGGTAGCCCAGAGCAGCAGATCGCTGCGTATGCGACGTCCGGTATCGAGTTCAAGCACTACGTCGGAGTCGCGCGTCTCGAGCTTCGCGAACTGCTCACCGTGGCGGATCACGCAACCCTGCTCGTGCAGATGGTAGGACAGCGCCTCGGCGATCTCGTCGTCGAGAAAGCTCAGCAGCTGGCGCTGGGTATTGACCAATGTGACCTTGCAACCAAGGCCGAGGAAGATCGACGCGTATTCGCAGCCGATCACGCCGCCGCCGAAGATCGTCACGGCAAACGGGTTGTGCTCGTAGTGCAGGATGCTGTCGCTGTCGCGGATGCGGGGGTGCGAGAAATCCAGCTCCGGTGGATGGTAAGGACGCGATCCGCTCGCGATGACGATGTGATTCGCGCTGATGCGTCGCGGCACGCCGTGCCCCGGCTGATCGGGACGAACCTCGATCGTGTGCGGATCGAGGAACCACGCGCCTCCGGCGAACACGGGCACCTCGTTGCGCTCGTAGAAGCGCAGACGGCTCGTCACCTGCGCCTCGATCACGCCCTTCGCGTTCTTGAGCAGCTGGGGATAGTCGACGTGCAACGCATGGCGCAGCGACTTCAGCAGCGGATTATGTTGCGTATCGCGCAGCGTCCGGACCGCTTGCCGCAGCGCCTTGCTCGGGATCGTGCCCCAATGCGTACAGCCGCCGCCGACCTCCAGATAACGCTCGACCACCGCGACGCGCCGGTGGTTCTTGGAGGCCATCATGGCCGCACCCTCGCCGGCAGGGCCCGTGCCGATCACGATGATGTCAAATTGATCCACCGGGCAATGGTGTCATTTTTTCCATCGCCGTAGTGTGCTGTGTCGCGCAGGTTCACGCGCCTGTCACATCCGGGCGGCAATCTAGCCCTTTGATTTGATTCGGGTAAAGGCTGCCGGACTGATGACGACGCTCGATCTGGTCTACTTCAATGCGGGAGGCGGACATCGTGCCGCCGCGCTCGCCCTGGAGGCGGTCTGCCGGGAGCGGCGGATGCCCTGGGACGTGCGTCTGGTCAACCTGCTGGAAGTCCTCGATCCGAAGGATGCGTTCCGCAACGCGACCGGAATGGCGATGGAGGACTACTACAACCGGCGGCTGGCCCGCGGCTGGACCATTGGCCTGCGCCAGGAACTCAAGCTGTTGCAGGGCATCATCCGGATCGCGCACCGTCCGATCACCCGGCAGCTGCACCAGCACTGGCAGCGGACGCGGCCGGACATGGTCGTGTCGCTGGTCCCGAACTTCAATCGCGCGATGTACCAGGCCGTCGAGGGGGCGCTGCCTGGGGTTCCGTACGTGACGATCCTGACTGACCTCGCGGACTACCCGCCAAACTTCTGGATCGAAGCAGGCCAGGCACAACACCTGGTCTGTGGCACCGCGAAGGCGGTGTCCCAGGCGCGCGCCGCGGGCTATCCGGACGCGCGCATCCACGCGACCTCCGGCATGATCATCCGGCCGGACTTCTACCGCGACGCGCCGATCGATCGCAGGGTAGAGCGCAGCCGGCTCGGGCTCGATCCCGATCGCGTGACCGGCATCGTGATGTTCGGCGGTCACGGCTCCAAGGTCATGCAGCAGATCGCCACGCAGCTCGATGATACGCAGCTGATCCTGGTATGCGGCCACAACCGTCCGCTGGCCGACCGCCTGCGCGCGATGCGCTTTGCCGCTCCGCGCCTGGTGCTGGACTTCAGTTCCGACATTCGCCAGTACATGCAGCTGTGCGACTTCTTCATTGGCAAACCTGGCCCTGGCAGCATCAGCGAGGCCGTGCAGCAGCGCCTCCCCGTCATCGTGGTGCGCAACTCGTGGACCATGCCGCAGGAACGCTACAACACCGACTGGGTCCGCGACCACGGCCTCGGGATGGTGCTGCGCAGCTTCCGGAATATAGCTCCGGCGGTGCGGGAGCTGTCCGGAAGGCTCGATGAATTCAGCGCGCGCGTGCGGCAGGTCCGGAATCGTGCGGTATTCGAGATCCCGGAGATTCTCGCGCGCATTCTGGCGCGACATCGGGCCGAGCCGCGGCTCGCTATCATGCCGGCGGCGCATCCGGCGCCAGTGCGGGTGCTCCAGGCTGCGCGGTAGGCGGCGCGGTGGGCAGTGCCGCAGGCACGCGCAGCAGTGGCTGTCCCATGCGCACCTGCGTGCCCTCGCCGATGCCATCCGCACGGCGGAACCCCGCCGGTGCAAACACGATGATGGTGGAACCATGCTCGAACCAGCCCATCTCCTCACCCTTGGCCAGCGCGCAGTCGCAGCGGATCACATTCGGACCCCGGTATCGCAGGTGCAGCAGCACGTCGAGGAAGCGCAACCGGATGCTCGCCACCAGCACCGCGGCGACCGGCACCAGCGTGAGCAGAGCGCCGGAGGACGCGAGCCGGCAGCGTATGACCGCGCGCTCGTTGCGGCAGAACAGTCGCTCGACCCGACGCAGCGCGATCGGATTCACGTTCCACGTGTCGCCCGAAACGTAGGTCACCTGCTCGACCCGGCAATCGTACGGGGCATGGAAGCGGTGGTACATGGCCGAAGTCAGCCGCAGCGTGACGTAGACGCCGCGCTCGTACCGGGCCACGAGTTCCGGATCGGCAAGCAGGTCCATGAGCCGGTAGGCAGACCCCTTGGTCTGAAGCAGCATGCCATCGCAGACTTCGCCGCAGGCCCCGACGATCGCATCGCATGGACTCGCCAGCACGCCCGGATCCGGATCAACCGGGCGCGCGCCCGCCTTCAGCTCGCGCGTGAAGCAGGCGTGCAGGCTGCGGAATCGGGACTGCTTCGCGTCACGCAGATCGAGGTCCGTGAACAGCCGCCAGACCGCGATGCTGGCGGCAGCGAGCCAGGGCTGCTCGATGCGGCTGTACCAGCCCATCAGCTGCGTGAGCAGCCGCCGGGGTATGCGATTCGTGAGCAGGAAGTTCAGGTCTTCCTGCTGCAGGATTTTTGCGAGCGTCGCGCGTAACATCAACCGCCCGCCATGCGATTCCATTCCATAGTCTCCACAGGATCGCCGTGAACGGGGCCATCATCGGGCTGGCCCTTGCCGCCGCCACCCTGGTGCTGCTGCTGCAGCGTGCGCGGCAGCGCCTGGCGCTCTCGCGCGCCAAGCACCGCTCGCTGGCAGGGCACGCGCGCATCGGCCGGCGCATCGCCGCGCTGGTGCCGTTCTACGACTACGACGAGCCACAGTTCTTCCGCGCCGACGACGCCCCGGAGGCCATCGCGCAGCAGCGACGCACCGGGTTCCTCCGGCTCTCGGCGCTGTTCCAGGAGCGCTTCGCGCGCACGGCGCAGTCTACGGCTGAAGTACTGCCCGAGGTCGCGGACCTGCAGTTCACCGCGCGTTACCGTGTTCCCTTCCAGTTCAGTCGCGTGGTGCGCTCGCACCTCGGCGCCGGCTCCTTCGTGGCCTCCTCTTCCGGGCGCACGCTCACGGACCTCGACGGCAATAGCTTCTACGACCTGACCGGCTCCTACGGCGTCAACGTGTTCGGCTACGACTTCTACAAGGAATGCATCGCTCGCGGCAGCGAACGGGTGCGCGAACTCGGACCGGTGCTCGGCGCCTATCATCCGGTCACCGCCTACAACGTGCACCGTCTGCGCGAGATCTCCGGACTCGATGAGGTATCGTTCCACATGTCGGGCACCGAGGCGGTCATGCAGGCGGTGCGGCTCGCGCGCTACCACACGCGTCGCCGCTGCCTGGTGCGTTTCTGCGGCGCCTACCACGGCTGGTGGGGCGACGTACAGCCTGGGGTCGGCAATCCGATCGCCGCGCGCGATACCTACACGCTGGCGGAAATGAGTGCGGCGACGCTGCAGGTGCTGCGCAGTCGCCGCGATATCGCCTGCGTGCTGGTCAATCCCTTGCAGGCGCTGCATCCGAATTCCGGGGCACCGGCCGACTCCGCGCTGATCGACAGCTCGCGCAAGGCGCACTTCGACCGCACTGCCTACGGGCACTGGCTGCGGCAGCTGCGTGAGGTGTGCACGCAGCGCGGCATCGTGCTCATCTTCGACGAAGTGTTCGTCGGTTTCCGCCTGGCTCCGGGCGGCGCCCAGGAATACTTCGGCGTGCGCGCCGACCTCGTGACCTACGGCAAGACGGTCGCCGGCGGCCTGCCGATAGGCGTGCTGTGCGGCACGCGGGCCTACATGCGGCGGTTCCGGGAAGATCGTCCGGCCGACATCTGCTTTGCCCGCGGTACGTTCAATTCCCATCCGTACGTGATGGGCGCCATGTACGAGTTCCTGCACCGCATCGACGGGGAGGAAGTGCGCTCGCTTTATCGCGATCTGGATGCGCGGTGGGATGGGCGCGTCCAGCGGCTGAACGAGCAGCTGCGTGCCGAGGAGCTGAACGCGCAGGTCGCCAACCTGTCCTCGATCTGGACGGTCACCTACCCGGAGCCCTCGCGCTACAACTGGATGCTGCAATACTACCTGCGCGCGCAGGGTCTGGCGCTGAGCTGGGTAGGCACGGGAAGGCTGATCTTCAGCCTGGACTACACCGATGCCGAATTTGCCGAGGTCGCCGCGCGGTTCGTAGCGGCGGCCCGGCAGATGCGGGAGGACGGCTGGTGGTGGCGCACGCCGTCGCTGACCAACAAGTCCATCAGGCGCCGCGTCCTGACAGAGCTTATTCGGGCTGCGGTTCGGCGTGGGCGTGGACCATCGGATCGATCACCTCGCCCCGCAGCAGGTAAAGCGGCGCCCGGTAGTACAGCATGATGTCGTGGAACGGGTCGGTGATGATCTTGGTGAGCCAGACCAGGCCAGTCTGCACGTCCTTGATGAAGAACAGCTGAACCGTCCGGAAGATCAGCCCGCCGAAACCGATGGCGAGCCAGATCTGACCGACGTGTCCGATGAACTGCGCGCGGGTTGGATGCGCCGGGAACAGGCCGAGGAGCGTCGGATCGAGCCAAAGTATCGCAGGCGAGAGCGCCCAGATCGCCAGCAGCACGACCTTGCGGCGCAGGTTATAGCCGACCTTGATCTCCTCCTTGTACTCATGGGTCGCGTGATTGACCGCGTCGTAGCCCTTGGGCTCGAAGAAGAAGTGGCCGGCCTGGCGGCTGACCATCGCGAACAACCAGCCGATGAAGCCTGATGCGGCGGGATTACGGAACACCGCCACGTACGCGGCCAGGAAGCTCATCGCGCTGACCAGGTGCAGCGACTGGTTGATCCTGCTGTGGTGGTAGTAGCGATGATCGTCCCAGCGTTGGGTGCGCAGCGCACTCAGGAAGCTTTGCATGGTCGTTTCCTTCTGGCCTCGGGCCCGTGACATTGGCTACGAAGCAAATATATGGATATCATTACCAGCGTATTACAGTGAGCCGCCTTGCTGCCGCACCCAGTGGCCAGGTCCGGACCGCTAACCCGCTGCCGCGGACGGCAATGCTCACACTACTACCATCCGTCCGGGCGCAACTTGTCCGTGTCTGAAAAGTAGATTTCGGTCAAGATTTTTTCACACAGCATTAACATTCGGGGTCCACGGCACTGGCAGCCGGACGCTGACCGCTCGGCGCAGAACTGCGTCGCGCACCTGGAGTAATGGGGAAATCCGCTATGCTTGACCGGACGTCCGGCACTCCTTCCGCTCAAGGGTCGCGCACGCCGCCTGAAGCCGACTTCAAGTACGACATCGGCGACGCGGATGACTCGCTGGAGCAGATGCGCGCCCTGAACGCGCGCTTCGGCGACATCTACCGCATCTACTCGCCCTCGCGGGCGCGTCATGTCTATGTGATCAATCATCCGGACGATGCCCGGCGGGTACTGGTCAGCAACCATGCGAACTATGGTCGCGGCTTCGGCCTCGACCGCGTCCGGGTGCTGCTCGGCAACGGTCTGGTCACCAGTGACAACGAACTTTGGCGCGCGCAGCGCTACATGATGCAGCCGCTGTTTCACCGGCGCGTCGTCACGCGCTTCGGGGAACTCATTGATACCGCAACAGAACAGCTGATGGCGCGCTGGGAACGCCACCTCGCGGGCAACGAGCCGGTCAACGTGACAGACGAGATGAGCGAAGTGACGCTCGAGTTCATCCTGCGCGCGATATTCGGCACCGACCTGGACCGCCTGACCGAGACGCTGGGGCACAACCCGTTCTGGCTGGTCGCGAACAATCCCGAGCGCAACCTGAGTTTTGCGTCGCAGTTCTACCAGTTGCGCCGCCTGGTCGCGGACCTGGCGCGCCGGCGGCGCGCGGATCCGGCCGAGCACTTCGACTTCCTCGGCATGATGCTCGCCGCACGCGCGAAAGGCACCGGCACCCCGATGGGCGAGCGCGAGCTGGTCGATGAAGTCATGACGCTGATCATCGCGGGACATGAGACCGCCGCCAGCGGGCTGAATTCCGCGTGGTATCTGCTCTCGCAGCACCCGGAAGCCGAGGCGCGCATGCATGCCGAGATCGACGCCGCCGCCCAGGAGCATGCACCAAGCCTCGGCGCCACCGAGTCGCTGCTGTTCACGCGTGCCGTGGCCAGCGAGGCATTGCGCCTCTATCCACCGGTGTGGCTGATGTCGCGCACGGCCAGGGGCCCGGACGTGCTCGCGGGCTGCGAAATACCGGCCGGCGCCGATTTGCTGCTGAGCCCCTATCTGGTGCACCGGCACCCGGAGTTCTGGACCGAGCCGGAGTCATTCCGGCCGGAACGCTTCGCGCTGGATCCCGACGCCGGCCGCGCCCGCTGCGCCTACATTCCCTTCGGCGCCGGGCCTCGCCACTGCATCGGCGAGACGCTGGCGTTGTACGAGATGTGCATGCATCTGTACAAGGTCGCCCGGCAGTACCGGCTGCGCTGTCCGATGGGGCAGAGCATCGAACTGGAGGCGCTGGTCAATCTGCGCACGCGCGCCCCCGTCATGATGCAGCTCGAGCGACGCGGAGCCGACGGCAGCTGATGGACGGACAGCAGCCTCCAGAGCCCCCGGACTCCGATCCGGACCCACGGCGCCGCGCGCTGATAGGGCTGCTGCTGGTCGTGCTGTTCGTGGTCACCGGCTTAGCTCTGGCGCGCGTGCTCAAGAATGTCTCGCGGCTCCAGGACTGCGTGATGTCGGGACGCACCAATTGCGCGCCGATCGAATCCCCGGCGCCGACTGGCTCATAGCGCGAGGCCCCGAACCGGATGGACTTTCCGCCGACGGATGGCCAGAATCCGCCGCGGTCGCACAAGAATTCCTACGGCAACGAGCCATCGACACGGGGGTCGCCCATGAGACTGAAGCAACTGCTGGCCTGCCTGGCGCTCTCGCTCCCACTGCTCGCGCTGGCGCAGGCGGAAGTTCCCGAGATCCCCTTCGAGTCGGTACCGGATTTCCTGAAGCTGCCGACCGACATGTATTTCGGCGAGGTCGCCGGCATCGCGGTGAACTCCAAGCACCATATCTTCGTGTTCACCCGCGGAAATACCACGGGACCCGCCTACGGAGCCGCGGCGGCGGAATTGCTGGAATTCGACGCGTCCGGCAAGTACCTGCGCGAGATCGGGCACAACCTGTACGCCTGGTCGTTCGCGCACGCGGTGCGCATCGACCGGGCGGACAACATCTGGGTCGCCGACAAGGGCTCGGACGTGGTCGTGCGCTTCACTCCGGAAGGGCGTGTCAACATGGTGTTCGGCCGCAAGGCGGAGGCCTCCGATGAGAACGCGCATCCGCTCGAACATCCGCGCCCGCCGCTGCCACCGGTCGACGGCATGTTCCGCCAGGTCACCGATATGGCCTGGGACTCCAACGGCAACACCTACATCAGCGACGGCTACATCAATGCACGAGTCGCCAAATTCGATCGCGATGGCAACTGGGTCGGCTCCTTCGGCGAACCCGGTGCGGGTCCCGGGCAGCTCAATACTCCGCATTCGATCGCAATCGACAACCAGAACCGCATCTACGTAGCCGATCGCGGCAATGGCCGCATCCAGGTGTTCGACACCGACGGCAAGCTGGTGCAGACCATCCGCATCGACGTACCGGCGCCGCCGAATGCGCCGGTCGCGATTGGCAACCGGCCGAGCGAGAGCGCCGGCGGACCCAAGACGATGCAGCCCGGGGCCCCGTGGGCGCTGTGCATCACCCCGGGACCAACGCAGTATCTGTACGCGTCGGACGCGTTTCCAGGCCGCATCTACAAGCTCACGCTCGACGGGAAAGTACTCGGATGGCTCGGTGGCTCCGGCAGGACACTCAAGAAATTCGGCTGGATCCATGAGATCGCGTGTCCATCGGAGAACGAGCTGTACGTCGGTGAGCTGCTGAACTGGCGCGCGCAGAAGCTGCTGCTGCACCCGAAGTGAACCGCGTGACACGCGGGGTGAAGAGACACGGCTGACACAGAACCGGGCGAGCAGGTGTCACACAGGGTCGCTATCGTCGCGCGATGGCAGACCCCGACGCGTACGCGATCGCCAGCATCGTCCTGTACAGCCGGATCTGGGCTGAATTGGAGCGGCTGCACGCGGCGGCCGCGCCGCCCGAGTTGCACAGTCAGATCCTCAGGCTCGAGATCCATCTACTGATACAAGCCTGTGACAGCTGGCGCTGGCGCGGCCTGATGAGCCCACCACAGCGCCGCGCGCTGCAACAGACCCTTGCGGACGTACTGCACCGATTCGCGGCGTGCGATAGCGGGATCTGCGCGGCTGCCGCCGGCGCGGCGCAGAATCGCCTGCTCGATGCTGTGCTCGATCAATGCGCGACCTTGCGCTCGAGCGCGCCGCAGGCTGCAGGCATCCTCCGGCAGCTGCAGCGCTACTGCTGATTCGAGCCCTCAGGGAGCGGGGGCAGCACTGGCGTTGGCCGGCCGCGGCGGAGGCACGGGGATCTTGGTCAACGTGCCGCCCTGCTGCGCATAGGTCTCGGCACCAGTGGCGCCAGCGACGTTGAAGCCCTTGGCAGTGAGGATATCCGCCGCATGGCCGGCGCGCGCCGCGTGGTTGGACACGGTCACGATCAGACGATCCTTCGGAATCCACGCGACTTCCTTCTCGAGGTCACCGATCTGGACGCTCAAGTAGACCGGAAAGCCACCATTGGTGCTGACTTCGTCCGGCCGCCGCACGTCGATCAGGAGCACTTTGTCTGGTTGGGCCAGCAGCTTGTCCAGCTCCTCCCGCGAGAGCACGTGGGCCTTGGAGGCCGGCGGGCGGCCGGCACGGGCACCGGCGGCCTGGCCACCGGCGTCGTCGGCACTGTAGGCAAGTGGCATCGCCACGGTCGCCAGGACAGAAATCAGCAGCAAGGTCACTGTCTTCACGATCGATTCCCCTGTGTATGGATGCATGGAGTCCTGCAAGCGCAGGCGGGCATTGAAGCAGCAAATGTGCCAACCGGCGCTTTGGCGCCAAATCACTGCGCGCAGAGGAGTTCAAGGCCGCCCGCGAAACCCGCGGTGCACGAAAGGCAACACCGCGGCGCGCCAGCTGCTGCGCCCACAGCAGCAGCGGCGGATCAGCGCGGGTTTTTAGTGCGCAATTTTGCCGCACTATCGATAGTCGGTACTTGCCGCGAGCCTGGCACTGATGTTGCTCTTCAGATCGCCAGCATGGTCTTCATCCAACGCAATAGCTGGCTGGCGGGTCCCCGGATCCTTGCAGCGACGCTCGTGCTATCGGGCTGCGCGGCCCACACTGAGCCGACTCCTGCAGGCCCGGTCCGGCCCGCTCCCGCCCCGCTCGCCTCTCTCAGACCGGTCGCGAGCATCCAGGAACTCATGCAATCGGAGGTGGATCCCTCCGCCGATCACATCTGGGATGCGGTCGAGACCGTGGTGACGAGCCGCGGTACCGAAGAGCGTCACCCGCGGACCGCGGCTCAATGGGCCGATCTGCGACGCAGCGCGATCACACTGATAGAGGCCACCAATCTGCTGCAGATGGACGGACGCCGTGTCAGTACCAAGCCATTTGCCGCCGAAGCCGACGGCGCGCTCGATTCGACCCAGATCCAGCAGCGACTGGACTCCAATCGCGCGGGATTCAACGCGTTCGCACAGTCCCTGCGTGCCGCCGTACTGCGGCAGCTGGCGGCCATTGACGCGAAGGATCCGGTCACGCTGGTACGCGCGGGCGGCGACGTCGACGAGGTGTGTGAGGCGTGCCATCTGACGTTCTGGTACCCGAACCAGGTCATTCCGCCGCTGCCCGACCACATTCCGCCGCTGCCACCGATCCAGTCGCGCCAGCGCGGATAGCGCATCACGCGTGCGCGGAATTCAACACGCGGAACATGCGCGCGTGCTGCGGGCTGCTGCGTAGTCAGCAGTAGCACTCCCGGCGCGAAGCCGCAGTTCGGTGCGCGTCGCGCAGATGGGCCGCAACTGAAGCAGATTTTTAAATCTATTCAAATACTTGAACGGTGCGTCGCCCCCATTCAGTTGGCCGGCGGCCGCTGGCACATGGATTGCTATCAACGATCACCGGCGAAGTAAGCACCCGCGAAGGTGCCTGCGTGTGCCGGTTCGAAGGTTCCATTAGCAAACCCCAATTCGGAGAATCGTCATGGCGATACGGTCCCATCAGCGTTCGTTGCGTGAGTCCTTCGGAACACTGCTGCCGGTCGCGGCCGGCATCGCGCTGCTCGCTGGCGCCGTGCCGGCCATGGCGCATCATGCCTTTGCGGCCGAGTACGACGCCGACAAGCCGCTTGATATATCCGGCGTCGTCACGAAGGCGCGCTGGACCAATCCGCACAGCTGGCTGTACTTCGACGTCACAGATGCCAAAGGCAATGTGACCAACTGGGGCGTGGAATTCGGCGCCCCGAACGCGCTGGAAGGCAAGGGCTTGTCCAAGGCGGACCTGAAACCCGGCACCCAGGTCCACATCAAGGGTTATCTGTCCAAGAACGGCGGACCGTTCGGATACTCGGTGAGCCTGACGCTCGGCGATGGACGAACGTTCCGCACCGGCGGTGCGCAGGACGCACCCGCGGCGGCGGCAGCTCCATCATCCGGCGCGGCGCCGGCGGGCGGCGGCTGATTGAACCCCACCAGCCGGAGAAAATTTTCTTGAACGCAATGACGACACGGCGGGGCATACAGGGGTTCAGGCAGGGCATTGGCGCGCTGATGGCGGCCTGCGTGCTGCTCGGACCGGGGCTGGCCTTAGGCCAGAGTGCGGGGGGCGGGAAGATTCCGCGCCAGGCGAACGGCAAGCCCGACCTCTCGGGGATCTGGCAGACCACGAGCGCGGCGGATTTCGATCTCGAACCGCACATCGGGCGCAAGGACGCGCCCCCGGGCTTAGGTGTAGTGGAAGGGGGTTCGATCCCCTACACCCCCGCGGCACTGGCGAAGAAGCAGAAGAACTTCGAGAACCGCGAGACGGCCGATCCGCGCCTGAAGTGCTGGACCCTCGGTACGCCGCGCGGGATCTACTATCCCGAGCCGTTCGAGATCCTGCAGCGGCCGCAGGATGTCACGGTGGTGTTCGAGTTCGGCGATACGGTGCGCACGATCCATACCGACGGCACGCTGCATCCGGTGGACACCGACCACGAGTTCTGGCTCGGAGACTCACGCGGGCACTGGGAAGGGGACACGCTGGTCGTGGACGTGCGCGACTTCAATGACCAGACCTGGCTCAGCCGAGCCGGGGATTGGCACGATGAGGCGCTGCACATCGTGGAGCGCTGGAAGCTCATCGATGCGAACACGATCGACTACCAGGCCACGATCGAGGACCCGAACGTCTACAGCAAGCCTTGGAACATCGAGGTCTTTCTCTATCGACACCGCGAGAAGGACTTCCAGCTGATCGAGAACTACTGCTACACGCTCGACTACGACCAGTACTACCCGTATCCAAAGTCCTGAGGATGAGGCTGCGCATGAACACCACTATGCATCGGCACACGCATCGGCAGATGATCGCCACCATCAGCCTGCCCGCCCTGGCCGCAACCCTCGGCTCCCTGATCGCACTCGCCCAGACTCCACCCGCCAGCACTCCGACCGCCGCGCCACGCGTGGGCGGAGGCGGAATATTCCTGGAGAAGAGCTTCCCCGCCATTGAAAGCGGTCCCTGGAGCGGAAAGCGCACGCCCGACGGTCAGCCGGACGTCGAGGGAGACTGGTCGAACACGATTGGCAACCACAACAACTTCACCGATCCGCAGGGCGGCATCCCCGGCGACCCCACCGCGCGCAACCGCACACTCGGACCGCGCGACCAGCGCGCGCCAAGCCGGGTCAGCGATCCTGCCGACGGGCAGATACCGTATCAGCCATGGGCGCGTGCCAAACAGCAGGAGCTGGCGGCTGGCCTGTGGAATGCCGTCAAGCCCGAGTACATCGAGCCGCACGATCGCTGCGCGCCGGGTGGAGTACCCAAGATATTCACCCACACCGGCTGGGAGATCCGACAGTATCCGGGCAAGGTGCTATTCCTGTTCGACTCCAGCTGGCGGCTGATCTATCTGGATAATCCGAAGCATCTGCCGGACAACCTCAAGCTCTGGAATGGCGACTCACGCGGGCATTGGGAAGGCAACACGCTCGTCGTCGACGTCAGCAACGACAACGCCAAGGCTCGATTCGCCCGAACGGCGGATTTCGCCAGTGAGAATGTGCACGTCGTGGAACGCTACATTTTCTCTCCGGACGGGAAGCGCTACAACTACGTCGCGACCTTCACCGATCCGACCGTGTATACGCGCCCGTTCACGGTCACGATCCCGAACAAGCGCTGGACATTGGACGATCCGCGCAATGGCTGGCACTACCAGGCGCGCGAAGCGAACAATCCGGCTGGCCCGCGCATTGCCGATCATTACGAGCGCATCTGCGTCGAGAACAACGGTGGTTTCGGCCAGGTCGCGATCACGGCGAACAAGTCGAACTGAATGGCTTGCAGATCGGGCATCTGCTCATGCGCTACCGCGACGTCGATTCCGGGTCAGAATGAGCCCCTGACACCGCCGTTGCAGCCGGTCCGTTGGCGGCCGCGCCGGTATATGTCGCGAGGAGGATTCATGGGCCTAGCTGCTGTTTCCAGCCAACCGGAGTCCGCGGCGGGCGCGCCGAGGGTGGCTTTCCTGCCGGAACATCCGATTCTGCAGCAGGCACGAGCCGCCTCGCGCGCGTTGCCGCAGGCCATTGCCTTCGCCGGTAGCGTGGCGCCGGCGCAGGCCTGGGAACTGGTGTCGCAGCAGGCCGCGGTGCTGCTCGATGTGCGTACGGCTGAGGAACGCAAATTCGTCGGCTACGTGCCAGGCAGCCTGCACCTGCCGTGGCTGCTCGGAACGGCGATGCAGACCAATCCGCGATTCGCTCGCGAACTGGAGTCAAAAATCCCGAAGGACGCAGTGATTCTGCTGTTGTGCCGCTCAGGCGCGCGCGCGGCCAGCGCGGCGTCGGCCGCCAGCCGCGCCGGATTTCTGAATGCCTATAGCGTTCTGGAAGGCTTCGAAGGCGACCTGGACGAGCAGGGGCACCGGGGCAGCCGCAACGGCTGGCGTTTTCATGGCTTGCCGTGGGTACAGGACTGAGAGGATTCGCTAACTCAGACCATAATCACATTACTTGATAACGATTATGGTATGATCAGCTCCTGAACCGTTCGATCAGGAGATTCGATATGGCTGAAGGTCCCGTCCAGTCCGCGCTCAGCGATCGTGCCGCTCGGCAACTCGCCAATGCCACCAAGACCGTTCCGCAACTCTCGACGATTTCACCCCGCTGGCTCGTGCACCTGATGCAATGGGTGCCGGTTGAGGCAGGCATTTACCGCCGCAACCGGGTCAGCAACCCCGACCAGGTCAAGATCGCCTGTGCCGAACGTGACGAGTCCGAGCTGCCGCAGACCTTTGTCAATTACGAGGAGACGCCACGCGAGTATTTCCTCAGCGCGGTGACGACCATCCTCGACATCCATACCCGGATTTCGGACCTGTACAGCAGCCCCTACGATCAGATCAAGGAGCAGCTGCGCCTGACGATCGAGACCATCAAGGAGCATCAGGAAAGCCAGCTCATCAACAACGCGGATTACGGCCTGCTCGCCAATACGCCGGACGAACAGCGCATCGTCACACTGAACGGCGCGCCGACCCCGGATGATCTGGACGAACTGATCACGAAGGTCTGGAAAGAACCGGCGTTCTTCCTGACCCACCCGCTGGCCATCGCGGCGTTCGGGCGCGAATGCACCCGCCGCGGGGTTCCGCCGCCGACCGTCAGCCTTTTCGGCTCGCAGTTCCTCACCTGGCGCGGCCTGCCGTTGATCCCTTCGGACAAGGTGCCGCTGGCCGATGGCAAGACCAAGGTGCTGCTGATGCGGGTCGGGGAGAAGCGCCAGGGCGTCGTCGGGCTGTTCCAGCCCGGACTTCCGGGCGAGCAGAGTCCCGGCCTCGCGGTGCGTTTCATGGGGATCAACCGCAACGCCATCGCTTCCTATCTGATATCGCTGTATTGCTCGCTGGTCGTACTGACCGAGGATGCAGTGGCAGTGCTCGATGACGTCGAAGTGGGCAAGTACCATGACTACGCCGACAGCTATAAGTGACGGCTTGCTCGACGAAGCCGCACTGGCGGCGCTCGCGAACCAGTTGTTCGCCGCGCTGCCCGGCAACGCTCCCGGATTCGGAGCAGTCCACGGCTTAAGCGCGAGCCCGCCAGCGGCGCCGAGCCCGCGCGCAAGCGCCCCAGCGACGCCCGCTTCCGCCGAGGCCGCGGCGAGAAGCGACGCGCCGGCGGCGCCGACCGCCGGCGCCACTGCGCCACCAAGCCCTGTTACATCGGCGACGCCCGCCCCGCCGTCGGAGGTTCCAGCGCCCGGGCGTGCGGCTGCGAGTAGCGCCTCCGCGGCGCTGGCCGTCCCGGGGCCCTACGCCGCAGCGCTGCCCCGTGTCAGCTCGCCGATCGAACGCACGCCGGCGGTGCCGGTCACGACGCCCGGCCATCCGTATTATTTTCTCGCCGAATCGAGCGCACTGGCGTCCCAACCTGCAGCCCTCGCGCCCGCCGCGCCGATGGAAGCCCGGCCATTCGGGATGCCCGGTGAGGCGCCGCTGCGCGAGCCACTCGCCTCCTTGGCCCCGCCAAGCCTTAGCGCAGCGGGGGAGCCGGCGGCGAGCCCGCGCTCCTCGCACTTTTACTTTCTCGACGCGACACGCGAACGCGCGCCGGGCGCGGCGCGCGGCTTCGCCCCCGATGCCCATCCGGCCTTCGACGTGCAGGCGGTTCGGCGCGACTTTCCGATCCTGTCCGAGCGCGTACACGGCCAGCCGCTGATCTGGTTCGACAACGCCGCGACGACGCAAAAGCCTCAAGCGGTGATCGACCGGCTCGCTTATTTCTATACCCATGAGAACTCGAACATCCATCGCGCCGCGCACGAACTCGCGGCGCGCGCCACGGACGCCTACGAGAGCGCCCGAAGCAAGGTCGCACGCTTCCTCGGGGCCTCGAGCAGCGATGAAATCATCTTCGTCCGCGGCGCCACCGAAGGTATCAACTTGGTCGCGCAGAGCTGGGGACGCGCCAACATCGGCGCGGGCGACGAGATCGTGGTGTCGCAACTCGAGCACCATGCGAACATCGTACCGTGGCTGCAGCTCGTGAAGGAAAAGGGCGCGAAGCTGCGCGTGATTCCGGTGGACGACAGCGGCCAGATCCTGATGCAGGAGTATCGCGGACTGCTCAATGACCGTACGCGGCTGGTCGCCGTATCCCAGGTCTCCAATGCGCTGGGTACGATCACGCCGGTGGCGGAGATCGCGGAGCTCGCCCATCGCGCCGGCGCGCGCGTGCTGATTGACGGCGCGCAGGCGGTGTCCCACCTGCGCGTGAACGTGCAGGCGCTGGCGGCCGACTTCTATGTGTTCTCCGGCCACAAGGTGTTCGCGCCCACCGGTATCGGCGTCGTGTTCGGCAACGCCGACGTGCTCGAGTCCATGCCTCCGTGGCAGGGCGGCGGCAACATGATCGAGGACGTGACCTTCGAGCGCGCGATCTACCAGCGGCCCCCAGCGCGTTTCGAGGCGGGCACCGGCAACATTGCCGACGCGGTGGGCCTCGGCGCTGCAATCGATTACATCGAGCGCATCGGTCTGGAAAGCATCGGCAGCTACGAGCACGACCTGCTGGTCTACGCGACCGAAGGCCTCAGGACCGTGCCGGGGTTGCATCTGATCGGTACCGCGGCGGACAAGGCCAGCGTGCAGTCCTTCGTGCTGGACGGCTATCGCCCCGAGGAGGTCGGCTCGGCGCTCAATCGCGAGGGCATCGCCGTGCGTGCGGGACATCATTGCGCGCAGCCGATCGTGCGGCGCTTCGGCCAGGAGGCGACGGTTCGCCCCTCGCTCGCCTTCTACAACACCTGTGCCGAAGTCGACGTGATGATCCGTGCCCTGCACCGCCTGGCAAGTCAGAACGGCCGGCGCCGGAGCTAGCGGCCTGGCAGGCTCAAGGTCTGCCCGGAATTTCCCGCCTCGGGACAGTCCACCCCTCCGGTCCTGAACACGCGGCCATCGCTGAGCTTGACCGTGACGCCGTAGGCCTGCGGCCCACGGTTCTTGGAGCGATACCCGCGCAGCTGCACCTGGGATCCGGGCTGCAGGTCCGCCTTCTTCAGTCCCCGGTCTTCCAGCACATTCGGGGCACCGAATTCGATCTCCCAGTTGGTCACGGTGCCGCGGCGCCTGGCATCCAGGTAGAGCCAGCTATGCGGATTGGTCCATCGCAGTTCCGTCACGACCCCGTTCAGATCGATCGGACGCTCCGCGTCGTACTCGGCCGCAAAGGCATGGTGCGCCCACGTCGCGGGAGTAGCGCCCAGGCCTGCCAGGCCTGCCGCGAGCACGACGCGAAGTGCCGATCGTCGGTCCATCCGGCTAGTACAGCGACGCGCTGAACGCGACGGCGATGTAGCGCGGCAGCCCCGGCGTGTACGACGACCAGGTCTGCGTCACGTGATACGCCGTGTTGAACGCGTTCTTGACGATGATGTTGAAGTCGAATTTCTGGTCCTGACGTCCCAGTCCAATGCCGAAATCCGCCAGCTCATAGGCCTTGATCCAGGCGTATTGGGAATTGGACGAATCGTAATTCGCCGTGCCGAAGTAGTGGTAGTTGAAGTTGGCGTGGAAAAGCTTCGAGCCCAGCACGGGCAGGGAGTATTCGCCGGACAGATTGGCCGTCACCTTCGGCGCGTTGGCGAGGGTCTGGCCATTCGCATTGTAGTACGGAACGGCGAGATCGCCCTTCTCCACCGGGTTCGGCAGCAGGATGTCGCTGTCATAGAACGCGTGGCTCCAGTCGCCAGAGAAGCGCACCGTGAGGTGCTTGATACCCGTATACGCCGCATCCAGCTCGAAACCCTTGGCCTGCACTAGCGGCGCATTGCCCGTGATCGAGGTGTAGGTCGTATTTCCGGTTTGCGCCGTGAGGACGGGATCCAGGATGTAGACGGTCTGCTGGAAATTGTCGAGGAAATCCACATAGACGTCGGCATTGGCCGTCAGCGTGTCGTGGAAGTAGCTGCCCTTGAGTCCCAGTTCATAGGCATTGGAACTCTCTGGAGCGACCAGACGCGACAGGGGCAGACCGTTGTTGTCCACGCCGCTGATCTGCGAGATGCCAGCCTTGGCACCGTGCTGCCAGGTCACATAGCCCGTGACCTGCGGATTGAACGCGTAGCTGAGACTCACGTCCCCCGACTGCAGCGTGCCGATGTAGGGTTGAGCCTCGGTCACCGGATACTGCTTGTTGTACACAATGCCGGAGCGAATCGCCTTTGCCGCCGCCACCTGGGCCTGCTGAGCGGGCGTGAGCGCGGAGTAGGTCGCGGTATTGAAATACTGCTGCGCGACCGAATTGGCGAGTGCGAGCTGAGTGGGGCTGTTCGTGGTGAGCGCCCCGGTCGCTGCATTGGAGTTGAAGCCCGAATAGGCACCCGGATCGAGCGCGAACGCCGCGGGCGACTTCGCGGTGAGCGAGCCCGGATCGAGCGCCGCGCCGGCGCCCTCGTCTGAAATGCCGCTGTTCTGACTGGTGCGCCGATCCTCGCGGGTCAGGCGATAACCTGTTGTCACCGTGAACTGATTGCCGAGGTGCCAGTGCACCTGACCGAAAGCCGCCGCGGTCCGGTTGTAGTTCCACGTGACGTTGTAGGCCTGGAGCCGGTAGAGCGAATTTTCCGCCAGCAGCAGACCCGCCGGGTTCGTCGCGAGTGTCGAGTACTGGGCATAATTGGCATCGTAGACTCCTGCATCCGAGCCGTAGCGCGCACGGATGCCGGGGTTGTTGTTCCAGTCGCTGGTCTGCAGGAAGAACAGTCCGGCCTTGTAGTCGAAGAAGCGGCTCTTGTCGGAGGTCGCCGAGAACTCCTCGCTCTCCTGCCGATATCGCGCGTCGGAGCCGGCATCCTGTGTGACGTTCCACTCCCCGACGCCGTTGGAAGCCTGGAACAGATCGCTCTCGAAGCCGGTCGTCGACTGCAGCGTCACGTGGGGCAGATCCCAGGTGAGCTTGAGCAGGCCGCCGTAGGAATCGTTCAACACGCCCTTCTCGTCGGCGTTGTACACGGGATAATTCAGGTAGTTCTGATAGTCATTCGGATCCAGCGCGGTGAAGTAGCCTCGCAGGTACTTGCTCTGCGTGGTGTTCTGGACCGCGGTCCGTACACTGGCCGGCACGCTCGCAGGAACGACCGCGCCATTGGGCACGTAGGTCGGTACGCCATCTGCATAGAAGGGTGGCAGCTGCACGGGCTGCGACAGACCGTTGACGAATTCCACGCCGCGCGGCTTGCTGTTGACGCTCAGCAGCGCATTGAAGTTGTCCGTCGGGGTGAGCAGGAACTGCAGCCGGCCGAAAGTACGGTCGACGTTGTCCCAGCTGTTGCGATCCTGGTTGTCCGGGTACGCCTGGTTATAGGGCCCCTTCTGCTGGTTGCGCGAGAACGTGACGCGCCAGGCGAGCAGGTCGTCGATGACGGGGCCGCCGGCGACGGCCGTTCCGTAGACGGTGGACAGCTGCCCGCCGGTGAGCGACACACGCGCCTCCGGCGTGAAGGAGGGCAGATTGCTGACCACGTTGATCACACCGGTGCTGGTATTGACCCCGCCGGTCGATCCCTGGGGTCCGTGCTCGACGGAGATCGATGCGACGTCGACATAGTCGATCTCGACGCCAAGCTCGGGAAGCACCCAGGGCACGCCGTCGACGGTGATTCCGAGGCTCGGATCGATCGTCGTGCTGCCGCCCGTGGTGATGCCACGGATCGACGTGCTCGAGGTCATCGGATTGCCGTAGTTCCACTGCACGTTGCCGATGCGCCGTAGCGTCTCGGCCACGCTCACCGCATTGAGCTGCTGCAGCTCGGTGCCGCTGACGATCGAGATGGACTGGGGAATGTCCTTCTGTTCCTGCAGTACCGTCACCTGAGGGGGATCGTTGCGCCCGCTCACCACGACGGTGTCGAGCTCGTCGGACCTCCTGGCGCCACCGGAGGCGGTGGCCCGATTCGTGGAATTGCTGGCCTCCTCGCTGGTGAGCGCGCTGTCCGCTGCCACGACGTCGGCAGGTGCGGCCGCCGCCACGGTCCCCTGTACGTCGGTCGCCGCGGCAACCTGAACGTTCGCCGCCACGGTTGGCGCGTTGGCGACCGCAGGCGCGTCGGCGCGCGCCAGCAGCGGACTGCCGAGCAGGCAGGCTCCGAGCGCAAGTGCTGCACGAGCGCCGTCCATCCGGCCCCGCGTGAATTCTGTCGTGCCAGCGGCAACCATCGAAACAGGAACCGACATTCTCTCTCCCTCCACAATCGATCGCGCGTGAATGAGTCAAATGATCAACGGCGTAGAGAGAGCAGATAGCGTGCCAAAGTCACGACAGTTGCCGGAGGCGCTGCGACTGCACGCGCGCGATGCGCGCGAACAGCTTTATTTCCAGTACTTGCGGCGCTCGCGCAATCCGGCCTGCCGAATATCGATGTGTTCCTGGCGCTACGCACATGGCTCGAGGCTGTTGCGCGAGCTGCAGTGAGACCCTCGCGGGTGTTGCGCTACAGACATCGATAACAAGGCTATGGCAGCAGGAACCGAGATAGGCACGCGGGATGCCGCGCGCTCGCGCTAAAGCAGTGAATGGCGAGATGGGCTTGCGCCCGCGATGGAAGCCGCGAGCCGGATGGGCGCGCCTGTTCCCATTGCGGCCGGCTGTCCTGGCAGCCGGCCGCAATGGGACTCTACTCAAGCCGTCAAGGCTGTCTCTTCGACCTCGCAGTCATCACGTGCACCGCTCAGCAGACCGAAGCGCTTGAGCTGCGCGCGCACGACGTTGCGGGAGACTCCCAGCCTGCGTGCCGTGTGCACCTGGTTGCCCTGGCAATGTTCGAATGCAGTGTTGATCAGGACGCGCTCGACCTGCTCGTAGAGGTCGGGGTGACCACTCTCCAGCAGCGTGCGCAGGTCGTGCGCAATGGCAGCGAATGCCTCGTCTCCGGCCGCCATCGCCAAGGGTCCAGCCAAAGGTCCGGACGGCTGGCAGTTCGGGAGCCGCAGGTCGGCAGCCTGTACCAGCCCCTGGCTGCTCATGATGAGCCCGAATTGCACGACGTTCTCGAGCTCGCGAATGTTTCCGGGCCAACCATATGCGAGCAGAGTGTGCGCCGCCGCTTCGGACAGCCGCGGCTCCTCGAGGCCGAGTCTGCGACCGTACAGTTCGAGAAAGTGACGTGCCAGCGGCAGGATGTCACCCGGTCGCTCGCGCAGTGGCAGCAGCCGCACGGGCGCGACGCTCACGCGATAGTAGAGATCCCGCCGGAACTTTCCGGCATCCACTGCGGCCTGCAGGTCTACGTTGGTTCCGGCGATCACGCGCACGTCCACTGCGAGCGGCTTGCGCGAGCCCACTCGCACGACCTGCCGTTCCTGCAACACTCGAAGCAGCTTGACCTGCATTGAAAGCGGCATGTCACCGATTTCATCGAGAAACAACGTGCCGCCCTGCGCGGTCTCGAACCAGCCCGCCCGTGCCTGCTGCGCGCCGGTGAAGGCGCCGGCTTCGTGGCCGAACAGTTCCGCCTCGATCAGACTCTCACTGAAGGCGCCGCAATTTACGGCGACGAACGCACCATTCGGACGGCTCTGCTCGTGCACGCGGCGGGCGGCGAGTTCCTTGCCGGTACCGGTCTCCCCGACCAGCAGTATTGTGGCATCGCTCCCGGCAATCCGGTCCAGCTGCCGCAGCACATCCAGCGCCCGAGGATCCGAACAGACCAGCGCGCGGGATCTTGCAGCAGACCTCGAATCGCCGGCGTGCGGAAAGGGCAGCAACTTTGCTGGATGCAACTCGCTCATGACCTGATATCCCTCCCTTTGGGGACATACTGGGAGACTGCAAGTTAGTCGAGTGTGGACACATGGTCGAATATCGTTTGCTTATGTCCGCTGCCGAAGTTGTATGTAACCGGACTGTTACCCACGGATGCGCTGGACGCCGCTGCCTCGTGACGGCGCGCACTGAAATATCACTCGATTGTGACCGCTAGGCCGCGGCATTCCTGCTTCAATTCTCCTGTGCATGGTGTTCCGGGTTCAGTCACGTAATGAAGCTGCAACAGTTCCGCTATCTCGCCGCGATCGTCCAGAGCGGCCTGAACATCACGGCTGCGGCCAACAAGCTGCGCACGTCCCAGCCGGCAGTCAGCCGGCAGGTCCGTCTGCTCGAGGAGGAGCTCGGCTTCGACATTTTTCTGCGCAGCGGCCGCACCCTCACCGAGATCACCCCGCCAGGCCAGCAGGTCATCGAGCACGCGCTGCGGATCCTGCGGGAGGCACGCAGCATCAAGAGCATCGGCCGTGAAGGCGAAGGG
>Ga0265334_10000432_pt1 | contig 21994 bp, 23 predicted proteins | sample 42023metaG_FD_192442 | JGI IMG/M metagenome (GOLD analysis project Ga0265334, IMG submission 192442) | Rhizosphere microbial communities from Carex aquatilis grown in University of Washington, Seatle, WA, United States - 4-20-23 metaG | ecosystem: Host-associated > Plants > Roots > Rhizosphere... | reverse complement strand
TAGAAAACCTCTTAAAGACACGTTCAGAGGTCGGAACGTATGAATGGTCATCGTTGTATCAACAGAACCCTCTCAACGCAGAAAGCCAAGAGTTCAAGAGACCAATGTATAAATACATCTCTGCTCAAGAGGTCAGAGAGAAAAGGACAAATTGTTTTATAACCATCGACCCAGCAGTAAAAGAAAAGGATAGTGCTGATTATACTGGTATATGCATCAATAAAGTTGATATTGATAATAATTGGTATGTAAAATCAAAAGGTTTAAAAGTAAACTCCGCAAAACTTATTGATGAGATATTCAACTTATGGTCAATTGAGCAACCAGAATCAATAGGAATTGAAGAGACGACTTATTATGATGCTGTCTATCCATTTCTAAGACTTGAAATGATTAAACGCAATGTGTTTCCAGTTATATATCCTTTGAAACATCATGGAGTAAATAAAGAATTAAGGATAAGAGGTTTGATTCCTCGATATGAAGCTGGTAAGATATTTCATATTATTGGAGAATGTGATAAACTAGAAGAAGAACAGCTCAGATTCCCTAAAGGAAAGAATGATGATGAATTAGACGCTGAAGCTTATCAAGAACAAATAGTAATTACTCCAGTAAAGGAATTGACACGAAATGAACAAGCTTTAAACGATATGCAAGTTGACCAAAAAACAGGCTATTTAAATTAAATCTATGGAATATCCAAAATCAGGTTATATGTTAGTCAATGGTTATGCGAAGCCTTTTCCTTTTGTTTATAGGGATAATATTGTTGTTGACCCAATAGAAGCAAAATCAGCCCAAAAGACAACAAACCATTTAAAAGATATAGAGTATCCTCCATACAAAGGTCTTCATTGGATAATGAGCGAGTCTAAATATGCTTTTATTGGAACTATGCCAGACCCTATGGATTGGTTCTTTCTTAATCAAGCAAAGAGGCTGATGTTAGAGGGGATGAAACTATTAAAGTTTAACCTTATTTTCTCACCAAGAAAGATTAAATATTTAGAGAAGGTTATTAGAAGTTTTAATACTGTTACGTTACAAGGAATGGAACACCTTTTCCTAGAGGATGAGTATTTGAGTCCAGTTGCGTATGAACTTAAGATTGGAATTCGTAGTTTTCTTTTGTCCATCGGGATAAGTATGGAAGCATCAACTGCATTAAGTGATATATTTTGCCATCTCATTGAGTATGATAATGCTTATCGTTGGAGATTGCAGGATATTTTAAGTGAAACAGATGAGCAAAAGTTATCAGAGTCGCCTCTAAAGGAAGTTTGGAGGCTTATTGAGTTGGCTAAAGATAGAGATTTGCCAGGAATGCGTAATAAGTTCAACTTAATAAAGTATTTATCAATCATATTGGTGTTACCAAAGTATCGAAAAGCTTTTAAGAAAATGGTTAACGATATGGATTTTGATGGTTTAAAGTATTCTGATGATGATAGAGGATGGGCTTCACAAAGAACAGATTATAAATCGTTTGGTATGAGTTTAGAAGATAGAAAAAAAATGTATGAGTAAACACGAAACAATAGTTCAATATATAAAAATAGGATTGATGATAGTATATGGTTCAGTCTCTCTCTTTTTGTTGGCAAAAATTGCTTTCAGGTTCTAATTGTTTGACATAAGAAATTAGTAAGCGTATAATTATAAAAAATGGCTAAAAAATCTAAGACAAAGGAAAATATAAATCCCCAAACGGATTCGGAAACAACAAAAGAAGTTCCTGAATATGCGAATGTTATTAAAAATAAGCGAAAGATACTTAAACAGTATCTCATTGAGAAAGATTACGCTATTAAGGTGAGACAGGTAAAGATAAACAACTGGCTTAAGAATGAAGAACTCTATAACGGTGTTACACAAAAGACCTTACTCACCAGGTCTAATTTACATATCCCAGTAGTATTTGAAGGAGTACAGAATGCCAGTGCTAAGATAGGTGCAGTCCCAGATATAGAGTTTGATACTATCCCAGAAGGAGATAAGAACGCAGGAGAAATAATGAAACATGTTGTCAAAGAGGACTTGGATGATTCCAATTTCGACTTATTGTGGGAAGATTCAAAGATTGAGTGTGGTATATATGGTGAAACAGTGTATCGAGTTATCCCTGGAAATGATAAGAATGAAGTTCATCTTGTCGATACACTCGCTTATCTTCGCTCCCCAATAGCAAAGAACCCTAAGAAGGCTTTATACCAGGGACAGCAATTTATATATAAAACCATCGAAGAGATTGAAAAAGAAGCTGATAAGATGGAATATGACCAAGAAGAGATATTTAAACTTAAAACGAATAAGATACCGAATGAAACAGAGCAATCAAATAGCTCAGAAGCATCAGCAAAGAATATCAGGCTTGCTAATATGGGACTTTCCAACACGACACAGTTCGGATCAAAAGTTGCGGAGATAACATATTGGGAAAACTATATTGACGGAGAACTCATGGGATTGACTGTTGCTAATGACATTTACTTGCTTAGAGCAAAACCAATTAAAGATATAGGTTTAGACAGACCATCGTTTGTTTATTGGGGTATTTTTACAAGAGGCATTGCGATACTCGCTCCATCAATAGCAGATGTATACAGAGACCCTAATTTAGCTATCAATGTCATAACCAATCAAGGAATAGATAATAACACTTATAGAAATTTTGGAGAGATATTTGTTGCATCTTCAAGTGGTCTCAAACAATCTTCAATCGTGCCAAGACCAAATGGAGTTACCAGTGTTCAGTGTGCGCCAGGAGAAAAAATAGGTGATAAGGTTTGGGTAAAAGAAGTTCCTGAAATTTCTCAAGGTTTAGCCATGTCACAAACGATAAAGGGTTTTGCGGATGCTGCTTCTGGTCTTTCTTCAAACATGTCAGGAGTGAAGAAATTATCAGTTACACAACAAGCGAAACTCAATGCCGAGGTAGAATCAAAAATAACCATAATGAAGAAGAAGGCTACGATAGCTTTTGAAGAATTATGTCAGCTCATGTCAGATATAACAGCTAATAAACTTACGAAACCAAGAAAGGTAAAGATTTTCGGTTACAAGAATCTTACACTCGATGATGTTACGAAAAAGAATTTTGAGGATGTTAAATTGGTAGCCAAAGCAAAACCATCAGAGGATTCGCAGCAAAATAAAGCTATTAAACAGAAAGCAAAGATTGATTTATATACTTTGTTCAAAGATGACCCCAAAATCCCTGGTCAGATAGCTTTAAGACGTTCAGTTGCAAAGACTTTTGATATTGAACCTGATGAAATAGAATCATTCTTTACTCAAGAAGAACAGCCAAAAGCAGATAATACTATTCCACAAGGAGAAGAAAATCCTCAAGAAACGCAAGGTGTTGGCGGAGAAAAACCTATGACTGACGCTTCAGCTTTACTTTCAGCTACAGGTAAAGGCGCTCAGGCTGAAGTGGCTCAAGCGATTAAAGCACCTATGCCTAAAATTTAATATGGCTAAAGATTTAGAAAAAATAAGAGTAGAACAAAATTTAAGTCCTGAACTTAGGGATTTTGTTGAGAGCATATATTCTGCCAAAGGAAATATTAGTGCTATTGAAAGCATGAAAAGAACTGAGGGATGGAAAATTTTAGATACAAAAATCAGAGAAGAACTACAGATACGAATAAATGAACTGGTCAAAGATGACCTTAAAATACAGACTCTAATTGCTTTATTAAAGATAGCTGATACGAAAAGTATGAGTAAAATTCTTGATAAAACTATTGAGGAATCACTACCTGAATAAGGAAATAAAACAGGTAAGGTTGGTATGCGAAATACGAACCATTTACAAGTTTAATACAGTTTGATATAATTATATGGATAAAGATAACAAAGACGTAGGTTCAGAAGATTTATATGCAGAATTAAGAAAAACTCTTGAGACTGTCGATGAATCAGAACCATTAGAAAAGGAATCTAAGGTGGCGTCCGACCAAAAACCTGAAGAAGATAAAGACATTGACACTTCTAAATCTAAAGTCGATGTAGAGGCTGGGGAATTGAGTGAGGAAGAAATATCTAAACTTAGCCCTCGCGCTCAAAAACGTATTAGAGATTTGGCAGAGAAAGTCAAAGAATTTGCGGATAAACCTAAAGAGGAAACTCCAAAGGAAGAGAAAATTATCCCCGATGAAAATGACGAAGGAAATAACTCTCCTAAATTCAAAGACGTTAAGGAATTTCTAAATGCAGTTGAAGACCAACCTTCTCGTAAGTTATTGGAAAAGTTCTATGAAGTTATTAAAGGTGAAACATCATCTATACTAGCCCCTATAGAACAGAAAAATAATGAAGTTAAATTTGAAACAGAATTTAGCAAATACGATAAGATAGAAGGACTTTCAGATTATAAAAATGATTTGAAAAAGACTTTTATGCGAAACCCCAATCAGTCATTAAAATCACTGATCGGAGAAATAGCAATTGACCTTCAAATGAATAAAGTTAAACCGACTGAGTCGTCTCCTTCCCTTCCTAATAGAAATGGAGAAGTCAACTTAGATGACCTATCAAAAGATGACCTATATACAAAATTAGACTCTTTAAGAGGTTAATTATCAATTAAGATTATACAAAAATGGAAGATAACAATTATGCAATAAACGAGTGTTTATCTGCACCAGGTTTGGCAATATTCCATGCAGGTAGTGCAACGGTAAAATATGCAAATACTTTTTCTTTTAAAGCAAATGGAAGAGTCTCTGCATCAATTACAACCGCAGCCGCTCCAGCATTGAGTACAGCTACATTAGTAGCTCCTTTTCCAAACGGTACAGCAACAGCTCCAGCAACGACACTTGCTCCACAGATGGGTAGAACATATGCCCTTGTTGGTTCAATCGCAGTTTCTGGTTCATCAAGTGCTGGCGCAGTATTTTCATGGCTTGCAAGCCCTGATTATTCAGCATCAGGAGACTTGGTAAATTTTGGAAACGTACCACAGCCTTCACACGCTTATGATTGTGTGATTGGTGCAGTAAGTATCCTTAACTTGAATACTGTCGCAAATGGAACAACATTTACGCCAGGAACAACAGCTCTCGATACAACTAGCATCACGACAACATATCAGGACAATTACGCAATTACAGGATTTTAAGAGTTAGAATTATTAAATTATTAGTTAATTATTATTAGATTATGTCAACAATTTTTTCAGCGATAGACGTTGGACAGAAGATTGTCACAAAGGAACTCATTGACATTTTGAAGATGAAACTTCTCTGGTACAAAACAGCGAAAGTTTCTCCTGTTACAAAAGGCTCAAATTCCAAAACTGTCATCTTTAGAGGATTTAACAGACTTGCACTTGCTCTTACACCTTTGAATGAAGGAGTAAGCCCATCAGGTTCAAATATGACAATGAATTCAGTCACAGCAGTCTTATCACAATACGGAGATTTTACTTACATCACTGATGTAGCAGAATTCCTCTATGACCGTTCATTGATTAAAGATGCTTCAGATGTTTTGGGTATCCAATCATCAGAAACCATCGACACTACAATTATGAACGTAGTTGCAGCAGGAACAAACGTTATCTATGGTGATGGTACTGTCACAACTCGAGCAACAGTTTCCCAGAAACTTACTACAACTCTTGTTACAAGAGATGTAAGATTTTTGGAAAGAAATAACGTAGAGAAGTTTGAACCTATGCCAATCATCGGTTCAGCCTACGCTCTCGTTACGCACCCTGATTGTATCTATGATTTGAGACTCGACACGAACTTTATTTCAGCAGTCAATTACTCATCACCAACTCCATCAAATGATAAGAGAGGTGATTTGTTCACTGGTGAATTAGGTTATTGGATGGGTGCTAGAATCATATCTACAACCATGTCACCAGTTTATGTTGGTGCAGGTTCAGCAGGTGTGAACGTATATGGCGCTCTTTGCTACGGTAAAGGTGCATATGCGGTATCAGAGTTCTCAGGAGGTTTGAAAACCTATATCCACACAGGTGGAGTACAGGATACTTCAGACCCATTGGAACAGCGTTCAACAGTAGGTTGGAAATGGGAAGGAGCTTCTGCAATTTTGGACAACAACAGAATCGTCAGAAACGAAATCACAGCTACACTTACGGGAACGACAGCTTAAGTTTGAATTTTCTCGATTCTTTCAGGGGCTTTATAGCCCTTGAGAAGAGTCGGGAAATAATTATTAGTTTTTAATTGGCGAATATAACAATATGCGCCTAACAATATGAAAAATGAATTCAAGTTCTCAGCGTTAAGACAGTTTGGTTCGGAAAATATTAGCTTTACGGCAACAATTCATTCTGATAACGATACGCTTTCAGAAGAAGAAGTTGTAAAACAGGTAAAATTGATAGACCAAGTTATTCATAAGCAGTTTATTTCAGTTCAGGAAAGAGAAATCGGAGAGAAACAGCTTCTAGTTGATGCTTCAGAAAGAAGAACAGCAGAGGTAAAGAAGCTTGACGATGCTCTTAAGGCAGAAATGGATACGAAAGCAAAAGCAGGTCAAACCATGAAAGATGCCGAAAGACTTAGCAAGAAACTAACCAAATAACTGATATGAAAAAACAACCAGAAGAAATCAAGGCGGTAAACCCTACACCAGAAGTTAAACTTGCCAAAGAACCTACGGAAGAAATGGTCACTATCAATATTGATCGACAGATGACAGACGGAGGAATTAGAATCAACGGAAAGCTTTATGTGGGAACAGTTAAAGTTCCAGCAGGACAGGCTGAAGACCTATTGAGAATCCAAGAAGAATATTTTGAAACTAAAAAGAAATTATTGGATAAGAATGTGAATGTTAGAATGAAATCTGACTTTCAGAAGGAAAAACTTTTTCTTGCAGACCCATCAGAAAATGCAGGAAAAAAGAATTTTACACGCGATTACGGACTTTTGGGAGCATTAGAATGGTCGTATTGCTCGCCTAAGTTCAAACAACAGTTACTAGACCACAGAAAACAATTATATGGCTATTAAAAGACACAACATAATTAAAGAAAATAAATCAACCCAGATGGGTAAAGTCAATTCACCTTTAGCTGAAACTCAAAACTCAAGAAAGATGACTGCTCAAAAGGGTGGAAAAAAGGATGTGAAAGTTAAGAAACCATCAGGGACTCCATACAGTGGAAGTTCTAAAATGCCATCTATTGGCAAGATTAAAAATTCATTGCGAAAAACAATGGGTTACAAATAAAAATATGGTACAACAGCAACAGCAAACAAAATTGAAACCTATTCAACCAACAAAAATTGGTGGTATGGCTAAAATGAAGGGAAAGCTAATGACAAAAATGGACAAAAAATTAACGAAGTCAAAACCATCAATGTCAAAAGTTCAGAATTCAGTTCGTAAAACAATGGGTTATTAGACACTTATCTTGCATCTTTAACTAGGTGCAAGAAATAGTGCTTAATAACAATAATATAAAAAATATATGTCAACATTAACAGGAAATAAAATAAACGTAGCGATTCTGCATATTGTAACAGATGACAATTTGTCAACAGACCAGTTTGCTATCTATTTAACAGATACAGCACCAACGGCTGCTTCAACAGCACCAACGGGAGAAATATCGTATGCGAACTTTTCAGGTTCAAACCCAAACTATCTGACAATATCAAGCTCAAGCCAAACATCAGGTGCTTATAAGCTTATATTCTCAAATCTAACCATGACTGCTTCGGGTGTAGTTCCACAGTGGAGATACATAGGTATTAAAGATGTAACAACAAGCACAGTAGTTTGTTGGTATGATTTCGGTTCAGAAGTAAATATGGGTTCGAGTGATACATTTGTTCTTACAGCAGATACAAACGGACAGATTCAGATTAGTTCATAAAAAATAAATGTCAATAAATGCCAGAGTACTTGTAGTTGCTGGAGGTGGAGGTGGAGGCGACGGAGGTGGAGGCGCTGGTGGTTATTTGTATGATTCAGCACACACACTGACATCGGGAACATACACAGTAAGCGTCGGTAACGGAGGAAGCGGGAATAGTTCAGGTACAGTTGACCCAGGAAACGGTCAAAACTCAACTTTTGATACTTTGACCGCTCATGGAGGTGGAGGTGGAGGTGGAGTAAATGCTACTCCGTCCGCTGCCTTTAATGGAGGCTCTGGCGGTGGTGCAGGAGCGTCATCAGGAGGAGCGGGAACATCAGGAGGTTCGTCAACAGCTTCGGGGGGTGAATTGGGTAACGCGGGAGGCAATACTTCTGTCGGAACACCATTCCCATCAGGTGGAGGTGGAGGTTCAGCGAGTGCGGGAGTCTCAGGAAGTGGTACAACAGCAGGTAATGGTGGAACTGGTACATCAAATTCAATATCAGGTTCAGCATTATTCTATGCTGGAGGAGGAGGAGGCGGAGCTTATTTAGCAGGAACAAAAGGAACAGGCGGTTCGAGTATTGGAGGTAATGGTTCAGACGGTTCGACATTAGCAGCAACAAACGCAACTGCAAATACTGGTTCAGGTGGAGGTGGAAGTTCAAATGCTCAGCAAACAGGCGGTAATGGTTCAGCGGGTATCGTTATTGTTTCATTTTTAACAACAGATTTAACTGGCTGGACAATTTCAGGAGGTTCACACACTTCATCAGGAGGTAGAGATATTTATACATTTACATCAAGCGGTTCACTTGTAATGTCGAATGGTACAGCATATACAGCCACTCTTTCAGGAGTATCTTATGCCTTATCTCTTGGGAATACTGGAATAGTACGTTCAATTCATGCACTTCTTTCAGGAGTAACCTATACTCTATCTATTGGAACATTTCAAACACTAATGTCAAAAGTTTATGCTGCGACACTTTCAGGTATTCATTATGTAATGAATTTAGGACAATTTATTGCAAAATCTAGTACCCCTTTAAAGACTTTATGGAAAACAGTATCAAATAATGTTTCATCTTGGAAAGAAAAAATTGTAAGCTCAACAACTTGGAGTAAGAAAAATAGCGGACAATAATATGCAAGACCAAATAGACGAAATAACACAAAGATTGGATGATAATGACAGTAATCTGCAAGATTTTTCTGATAATTTGGATAGTTCTTTAAATGATGTAAATGATACTCTTTCTCAACAGTCAGATAGCATAGATACTTTAACTGAAAATTCAGGACAACTTACTTTCCCTCTCACTCAAGATACGATCGACTTGATTACAGAGCAATCTCCAACTATAATGACTTATCTGAGGAACAATAATTATATCGGTACAGTCTCTCTTGGCGCAGGTTCAGCAACAGTATCAAATAATCTTGCGACCACGACATCTTTAATAATTACATCTCGTTCAACTTCAGGAGGGACACTCGGACATATATCATACACAACGACATCAGGAAGTTTTACTCTCTCTAGCTCGTCCGCTACTGACAGTTCAACAATTATTTATTTTATAATCAATTAACATGACTACATACCCAGGGCTTCAATATAATGATACATCATCGACACTTGGAGGTCTTCTTCAAGACATTTACTTTCTTGGTAAATGTAACACAAATACTTTTTCAACAGGTGACTATAACAGAATTATCAATAAATATTATGGTCAACTACAGGAAGCGGTTAGAGCAGTAAATGAGAATTTTTACATGACTCAAGCTACTTCTGACCTAATTATCGGTGATGGTTCGTACAGTTTTCCTGATGGGAGCGGAACAGCACCAGCATACGAAAAAATTAAATCTATCTGGGTAGCATTCCGACCAGCTAATGTAGCAACTCCACTGGTAAATGAATATCAAAGAGTAGATATTATTGACCCTGATTCAATTACAGACCCTGAATACACATTTAATGAAGAACAGCCAAAAGCTGTAATGTTTGGAACGTATTTTGTTCTCAATCCACTTGTTACTGATGTGACAAAATATCCTGTGACTGACGGAGTTAAAATGTATTATATTGCAACACAAGATAAACTCGTAAATGACACTGATGTTCCTAAGATATTTCCGTCTTTCCATGATGCAATAGTTCAAGGTTCTTTGATTGATATACACAAAAGACTTGGAGATGATGACGCGAGTGAAAAGGCAAAAGTTTTATTTGCAAAGAGATTGGCTGAAATTAAATCTTATGCTTCTGCACATATTCCTGATGAATTAGGAATTGTGGAAGGTCAAGAGTTAGCAGGAGGATGGGTTTATCCGTTTGGATTTAATTCAATGTCATAAAATGAACATAAACATTCAAACAATTCCGCATAGCGAGCAAAGATACCAGACTTCTGGTGATTATTGGATTGATTCATACGGTGTTTGGCAGATACGAGTATCAGAAATGGGAAACTGGAAGTTTGAACTTGCTGTTGCTATTCACGAACTATGGGAACAAGCACTGTGTCTTGACAGAGGAATAAAAGAAGAAGACATAACAGCTTTTGACATTAACTTTGAAATGAACAAACCTGAAATCAATTTTGTAGAACCTGGAGATGACCTTAATGCACCTTATAGAAAAGAACACTGCTCAGCTACAGGTATAGAGAGGATTTTTATCTCAGAAATAGGTGAAAACTGGAGAGATTATGACAGCGCAGTTAATGCTTTAACACAATGAAAAAAATAGCAATAGAAAACTTTTTGAAGATGACACCAGAGATTCCTCAATATTCTCAAAAGAATCAGAACTATCTTATTGCTGGTGCTAATCCTATCTCATATTTAGATACTGGTGTTCAAGAAGAACAAATTGCTCCGTTATCAGCCTCTCTAGATTGGCTTAATATCAATCCATTTACTGTCGATAGTTATGATAAATCAAATCGAAACGCAGGAGTAAAGTTATATTTAGGAAGTACTGATAACTACGCACAATCGTTTTCAGTTACGACAATGACAACGCTTGGAAGTGTTCAAGCATATATCTCAGTAACTGATGGCGGATCAATTTCTGGTTCAACAATTTATGCAGAAGTATTTGCGCACACTGGTACTTATGGGGTAAATGGAACTCCTACAGGAACACGATTAGCTATTTCAGGAGGTTCAACTCTTGGTTCTGGTTCATCTGGTTATACTTTGATGCAGTTTACTTTTACTGGAGCGAACAAGATAACATTGGCAGCGAACACAAAATATGTAGTAGTTATAAATTTTGCAGCAGGAAATGCAACTAATTATATTACTATTGGAACAAGTACATCACTAACTGCAGCAGGAAATGCAAGTTATTCAACTAACGGTACATCGTGGACTGTTGATAGTACACAGGATATGATTTTTTATGTTCTTGCGAGTGGTTCATCTTCGGTAATTTTAGATGGGAACATTGTTCATATGATACCAAGTACAGAAGGAACATATAGCGCTTATGCAATAACCGATACAACGAAAGTATATGGAATTACCACCACATCAATAACAGACCTTGGTTATCCATCAGGAGGTAGTGTTGCGAATTCGGGAGGTTATCTAGCCATTGGTGGTGGTGGAACAACATCTGCAGGTTATTTATTTGTTACATATCCAACAAGTACTGTTTTTAAAATGACGTTACCGAGTAGTTCATGGACAAATTTTGGTTCTATAACTTCAAATTCTGGCATTCACATCATAGAACCATTTTTAGATTTTATTGCTTTAAAGGATGGTAGTGCTTCTTTTACTCAAGGGGGTTTGATAAAAAAGATAGATGTTACTGCTTTCACTATTACTGTTCCACCATCAGCAGGCATTGATTTGGGTGCAGGATGGGGTATTTTACAGATGAGGAATTATAATAACAAGTATCTTGCCATTGCCGCAGGCAAAACGGGAGTAGGAGGAGGCTCTGAAGGATATGCACAAAACTATATTTTTCTATGGAATGGAACGGGGCTAACGTATCAGTACTCAATAAAAGTTCCAGGTCAATTTATTGATATGAAGGTTATTGATTCTGTTTTATATGTTGCAGTAAAAGTTGCGAATGGAAAAACATGTTTATATCAGTTAGTAAATACATCGCTAAGAAAGGTCTTAACTACTCAATATTCAAAAATATATAATTCACCAGTTGACGGATTGGGGGGAAATGCACCTATATCTTGTGCATTGTTTGATTTTAAGAACTATCCTGGTATCCATTTAAACACAACATCTGATATATCTGACCCACTTTTAATTCATGGAAGTGATGAAATGGGAAATTTAGATTTTATTCACTCTTACGGAAGGAGAATGGAGGTTTTAACTCCAGGATATGATGGCAATATATTTGCAAGTCAATATATTCCATCAGGAAACTCAACAGTTTATTATCTTCCTTTAACTGGAACAAATTATCAGAACATTTTTTATAAATCCCAATGGATAAATGTAAAAAATCTTCAAGCAATAGATATTTATTATGATACGCCACCTAATTCAGGAACTGACGCGATAAATGTCACTATCTATGGTCAGGGAGAAGATATTATAGCTGGAAGTTCAACAACAAGCCTTAGTTCAATCACTCCAACAAATAAATTAACAGCAAAAAGAACAAGGATTGATGTTCAGGGTTTTACAGGAGACCAACTTATGATACAATTAGCAACAGTAAACAGCACATGGCAACCTATCATAAGGGCTATTGTGACTATAACAATATAAATATGTCAATTCAAGACAATCAGATTCATTCAGCAGTAAATGATGCAGTAGGAAGAGACGCAACTCCTTATGAGCTTTCAACTCTCAAAATAGCACCTATTCAAACAATAGCAAACCTAAAGGATAGTTATTCAAAATTAAATCCAAATTCAATAGTTGATTATTTAACTTCAATTGGGGAAGACCCTTCAATGCAGAATAGGCAAACATTGGGACAAAAGTATGGAATAACCAATATTGGTACAGCCGAAGGTAATACTGCTCTTTTAAATGTCCTTAAAAGCGGTAAAACAGACCCTACAGCAACAAATATTAGCGGAACGGTATCTAGTGCTGGAGGAACAATACAGAACCCAAATGGCACAGTTTCAGCCCCAGTTATAAACAATGGGGTAAATCAAAATTCAAACTATAGTTTTGATGCAAACGGAACTCCTATTTCAAGAGATGAACATGGTAACGTCATTCAATATGTTCCAGGTACTTCAAGAGGAACTCCTGGACAATCAGATTATTATCCTGGAGATAAAATGCCAGACCAATCGACACAAAATGCCGTAAATGGTTCAATTGCTGGTGCGGCAGGTTCAGCAGGAACGGATGCAAGCAATTCGGGAAAACCCCCAATTATCCCTGAAGTTTCTACGTCAAAAGACGCTTATACTCAAGCTCAACAAGCAGTTGTTGATGTTACATCAAAAATAGCTGATATAAATAAATCAATCGACTCTGCTATGGCTAACAAGAGAGATGAGATAGCTCGATCAGGTGGAGTGGTAGATGAATCACAACTACGTTCAACCGTATTGGCTGAAAATGCTCCTCTTCTTGCAGAAAGAAATACTCTTACAGCACAGAGAACACAGCTTGTTGGAGAACAAAATATCGCAGCGAAATCATATTCCGATGCTGTAGCACAACAAAAAGAATCAGATGCAAACTTTTATAAATCACAGACACTAGCACAAGGACAAGCTAAAATAACACAGGCACAACAAAAAATAGATGTTCAGCAACAGCAATTCACACAAAAGGAACAAGATGTTGCTACAAAACTTGGTCAGTCAGGATATAAATTAGCAAAAGGAACTGACCCTGCTACAGGCGCTGCAACCAATTATTGGACGAGGAATCCTGGAGCAACTTCTGGTTTTGATACTAGCGGCAAACCTGTATCTATATCACAAAATCCTCAAGGAGATACAACAGTTGCTCCAAAAGATGCACCTTCTAACACAAATACTTCAAACCCTAATGGTCTTTCAGTTGCACAATATGGACTACTTGCTAATGTAAAGGATTTTAAGCCTGACTCTAGCGTAACTGATAAAGAAGCTTATACATATTTGATGAATTTCTTAGGAGGAGGAAGCCAAACGAGTGCTTCTCGTAGTGCACTAACTGCCGCTGTGAATGCAACCATTACAAGTCGAGCTGCCACTTTATATTCAGAAGCGACAGGTGGATTAAAACTTCCTTCAAAAAATACTATTGATACTCAAAATAAAAATATAACATCAAATAATAATCTATTGAATCAACTTGATGTACAAACTGGGACAATCAGCAAGAATTTTGGATTAAATCTTGAAAATATGACGGCTAATAATATCAATACAGCAAAACCTATTTTTAATGGTCTCTTAGACTATATAGCTCAATCTTCAGGCTCACCTTCAGTCGCCCAGTATCTTTCACAACACGAAACATTAGCAAATGAACTTTCTAGTTTATTGGCAGTAAAGAACGCGGGGGGAGGAACAACAGTCGCTGATAAACTATCTTCGCAAGATTTACTTCCAGCCAATTCAAATATTGCACAAGCTAAACAGATTCTTCAAACTTTGATGACAGAGGCAAACAATCAACAGAACACTATTTTAAATACCAATGCTAAGGCTTATATAAAAATTGATGGACTTGGAATCAATCCTGAAAATCCTGTAAACAAAACAATTACACTTACGGATTCAAAAGGCAATGTATCTGACCCAATAGAACCAAACACAATGACTCCTCAACAACTAAATTCAGCATTTAGTGACGGATATGAAATAAACTCACAACAATAATATGTCAACATTTGACCCATCAAAATTTGGAATAAAGATGAACCCACCAGGTACAAATAATGTTCCGAGTAACAGCGCTAGTAGTTTCGACCCATCAAAAATGGGAATAAAGATGAATGCTCCAGCCCCTAAGACAAATGTACAAGTACCTCAAAAAACTTCTCTTTTAGGCACTCTTGGAAGTGCAGCAAAGGGAGTAGGAAACTTTCTTACCAGTGCCGAACAAGGATTGGGGAAAAACATAACTTCTGCTATTACAGCAGGAAGTAATACAGATCAATTTACTCAGACACTGGCACAGCATGATTCAATTACAAAATCGTTACAAGATGCGATAGCAACAAAAACACAAAATGGTCAAGATACAACAGCATTAAAAAACGCTTTACAATCTCATATCAACGAGAATCCAAAACAAGAAGATTTTACAGGGAAGTTACCATCAACAGGTGAAGTTTTAGGAAATGCGGCAGGAACAGCTCTTGATGCAGTATCTTTTGGCACTTACGGAAAGGCGGCAAAGGGAATGGAAACAGGAACACTTGCAACAAAAGCTGTACCGAGTGTTGTCAGCGGAGGAGAAAAACTTATTGGTACAGTTGAAAAACTTGGAGAAGCAGCAAAACCTACTATTGAAAAAGGTGTTGATGCAGTTAAAAAAATATTACCTGAAGCAAAAACAACAGCAGAGAAAGCTTTATCTTTAGGTGAAAAAGAGTTGAGTGCTGTTGATAAATCAAAACTAAAATATCTGACTGATAAAGGATTTGATATGACAAAAACAGAGGGCGGTATTTTAAAAGAAAAGATATATAAAATGACTGACCAAGTTAAAAAATTAGCTAGTGAGTTTAAAGATGTTTTAACTGGTAAAACCCCAGAAGAAAACATACAGAATGTCCAAAAAGAATTAGGAAAATTACAGCAACAATCAAAAACTGCATTTGATGGTGTCAATAAAACTATAAATAAAAATACTCTTGTTTCTGGTATAAAAAATGCTATTGGAAAGATGAGCGATAGTATTTATGAGGGCTATACTAAGGAACAACAAGCAGCTTTTTCTGATAAGAGGATTGCTGATTTTCTTAGCCACGTTAAAGACGGAACTCTTAAAGGTTTAGATGATGCGCTTGAGTCTTTTCGTTCTGCTAATGCAAAATCTGATGCTACTATATCTAAAGCTGCCGATACCACATATCAAGCAGTAAAAAAATATATTGTTGATAGCTTGCCAGCAGATAAAGCGGCTATCTATAAAACAGCTAACAAGTCTCAAGCTAAATTATTTGATGTTGCTGAAATTCTTAAAGGAAAAATACAAGCTTCTATTGGTTCACTTAGTAAAGCTGGAAAATTCCTAAAAGGTGCTGGGACAGTTGCTGGCGGTATTGCAATAGAAAAAGGAGTAAAGAATTTAGTACCTGGTATCGGTCAATTTTTACCTTAATAAAACAAAGCTTCAATCATTTGTTTAAGTCCAGCGTATATAAGATAACCACTAAAACAAATTAAAATAAAGTATATCACATTCATATGCCCATCATACCACAAAACAAAGAAATACTCAAGAAGAAAATTCTCATCGTCACAGACGAGTGGCTTGCCCCTTCCCTTGCTCTTGTTATTCAAAACGAAGGACACGATGTTTATTTAGCAACCAAAAGACACACTAACATTCTAAAAGGAACAATAAAGCGTATTCCCTATGCTGAGAGGCTTGAATTTGCACCTCAATGTGACCTTATTATATATGAAGACAAGTCAAACCGAGACGAAACTAAGGAACTTAGAGCAAAAGGTTTGAGTGTCATAGGTGGAGATAAACTTACCGATAAACTAGAATGGGACAGAACTTGGGCTAATAAAATAGCGGGAATGTCTGGTATATTAGTCCCAGAAATGATCGAGTGCGATACATTTGAAAAGATACGAGAAGTTATAAAAGAAAAAGGTGGAAAATGGGTTCTCAAACAACAGGGAAAGATAGATGAGATAAAAGGTCTAAACTTCGTTGCTCGTATGCCTAATTCAGAAGATTTGTTAGACTCACTTGAAATACTAGAGAAACATTGGATTGAAGGAGTGAAACCAGACTTTGTGTTACAGAGAAAAATAGAAGGGCATGAGATGGCTTGCGGTTCATACTGGAATGGCAAGGAGTTTATGAAAGACTCTGATGGTGATGAGATATGTGAAGAAAACTGGGAACACAAAGCCCTTTTTCCAGGAAACTTGGGTGAATCAACAGGTGAACAATATACCGTGATGAGATATATAAAAGCAAAATACTCAAAGATTTTTGCTGAAACACTTGATAAGTGCAGAGAACTTTTAAAGTCTATTGATTTTAAGGGTGATATTGATATAAATACCATTATCACTGAAAAAGGTGCTTATTTCCTTGAATTTACCCCTCGAATGGGTGTTCCAGCGACCTCTGCACAGTTAGAGATACAAAAATCATCATGGTATGACTTTTTAAAAGCTATGGCTGATGGGGAACAGGATAAGAACTATAAATATGACGACAGAATGTGCATAGTTTCTTGGCTTTACACAAAACCTTTTCCTTTTGTAAATTCAGCTAAACTTACTGCTTCATTTGAAGAAGGTGGAATACCACAAGGAATGGAAGAGATTAAAAATCTGATGTCATTTAGAATGTCAAACTCCGAGGGTATTTTACTTAATTTTAAAAAGGATTTTACAAAAGAAGACTGGAAACATGTTTATCCTGATGGGCTAAGGTTCAGAAACGACAGACTTGAAATAGCCAATGCTGATGGATATGTTCTTACTGCGGCTCAAATGGACAATACCGTTGAAGGTGCAGGGAAAAAACTCGATGAATTACTTAGAAAAATAATCGTTCCAAAGTCTTTTTGGAGGGACGATTTTGATAAGACAAACTATCATAAGTGTAAAGATGACCTTGAAAAGTGGGGATATATTTTAACATCAGAAAAACTGAAATTGAAACAGGAAGAAGAATCAAAGGCAAACTCTATAAAAGAAGAAGGAAAAAGAAAGGAAATAAGAGAAAAGCTTAAAAAAATTGTCTATGCCAAAAGATAAAAAAGAAAAATTAAAAGAAATATACGAAAAAATCTCAACGCCAGACGAGAAGATACTTGATCTGCTTGAAGCCATTGACTTGGCTAGATTAAAGGGAGATAAGGGAGATACTCCAACAGCCGAAGAAATATTAGCCATTGTTCCTATTGAAGAAATTAAGAAACAGGTTACTCCAAAAAAAGGAAAGCATTATTTTGATGGCAAAATTCCAACAAACGAAGAACTCAGAGAAATAATAATACCTTTGATACCAACTCCGATAAGAGGAAAAGACGGTAACATAATTACACCAGAGGAAATTAGAGAGAAATTAAAATCCTTAGTCGGTAAAGAAAAACTATCTGTCTATGACTTAAAAGACTGGGAATATTTAAAAGGAGGAAAAGACCATATGACTTGGAGTTCTGCTGGGTTCAAGGTTTATACAGATGCTTCATTAGTTGGAGATGGTTCTTTCAATAATCCTATAAAAGTAGCTCATACAGGTTCTTTTGGAACTTGGAATGAAGAATATCCTTCTTCTGGTGTTGTCAATAGTATAAATAAAATATATACTTTTACAAATACACCATCTTTTATTTCACTGGAAGGTCAAGCATTATCAATTTTAAATGGTGATTACACAGTATTGGGCAATACAGTAACATTAACCAATGCACCAACAAATAATCCACCAATAAATAAATACATATCATGAAAAATTTTCTAAAATCAATTTTAATAGGACTTCTATTTGTAGCAACACCTGTAATGGCAAGTTCGGTATTACAAATATTTCAGGGAGGTACAGCAACGTCAAGTGTGCCGACACAAGGACAATTTTTAGTTGGAAATGGTAGTAACACTTATTTGTATGATAATGTTTCAAATTATGCAACTTCAGGTCAACTTACTTCTTATGTTCCTTACACAGATGCAACAGGAAATGTAGATTTGAACGCAAAACAACTTTTTAATGTTTTTAAAATAGGTATTGGTACATCATCACCTGATTCACTTCTTCAAGTAGCTACCACAGGTCAGGCAATCAATGTCGGAACAGGAGCAAACGCTGCAACATTCATTTCTTTAGCGGGCGGAAGGTCAACGGTAGGCTATGACGGTAATAATTCTTATCTGAAAGGCTCTACAGGAAAAGCGGTAAGTATAATTTCAAATGGAGCAAGCAGTCCTCAGATAGTAGCTTCAAGCAATTCTCTGAATGTAGGAATTGGCGGGGCAATTTCTGATACAGCTACCCTAACAGGTTCGACAATGATAGTACAAGGAGATGGTCGGGTAGCGATAGGAACAACAAGCCCTGATACTGGTGTAAATCTTGAAACATGGTCAACAGGTGCGGGAGGGAGCAATAGCACAGGGAATATTATTCAAGCTACATGGCAATCAACACAGTTTGGAGAGTATTATACAAGAATGTCTGCATCTGGTTTTGATGATACATCAAACCAGAGTTTAACCTTTAGTAATGGAGGTGCATTGGCAATCACTTTGAATCAAACTGGTTCGACCTATAGAACGAACAATGCAACAACACTTGTTATGAATGGTTCAAATGCCGGTAATAATAATATCGGAATAGGAGCTGGATTCGGTGCTTCAACAGGAGCAGATAATCCTTCACAACTTCTCACTCTTTGGCAAGGTGGAAATTATGCTACTAATATGTCGATTCCAGCAACTCCAACGATTGCTTCTTCAACATCAGGGGGGAGTCTTACTGCTGGTTCATATTTCTTTCAAATATCTGCATCGGATGGTGTAGGAACAACAACCCCATCATCACAAGTCTTTGCATCAACAACTGGAAGCACTGGAAGCATCACACTTTCAAACTATGCTGTAACAGGTGCTGGCTCATATAATATTCACTATGGTACAACAACCAATCAAAAAATTTATTACTTCTCTACTACAACAACAACTTTTGTCTTTGCAACTACGACAGGAAACTCGCGAGGAACAACAACTACTCAAACAACTGCTCTGGTAAATAAAATAAGTTCAGCAGGTAACTCTTGGTTTGATGCTGGCAATGTCGGGATTGGCACTACATCACCTCAATATGGTCTTGATGTTGAAACTGGAAGCATAAAAATAAATAATAATAAACAAGGAACTGGTCAAACAGCAACACTCTTTCTCGCAGACGGTTCAATTTCAAAAGCCTATGGTGGAGCAATGACGATTGCTGGCGGAACAAAATTTACAGGGGGAGAACAGAATGACCAAACATCAATATCTCCAAACGGAGCGCAACTTGATACGAGTGCCACTTTTGCAATTTATTCGTATGCTCTAACTGGTATAAATCTCACGGGTTATGGATTGAAAGTCGCAGCTCCAACAAATGCATCAAGCACTTTCGCAGCTATATTTACTGGTGGTTTCGTAGGTATCGGAACAACTACTCCCGATGCTTTGCTTCAAGTTGCAACTTCAACAGCAAACGCAACTACAACAGTGGAGTGGGGAAAGGTTGGACAAACAAAAGGAACTTGTCAAATCTGGTATGATGCTGGAGGTACTGTAAAATATGTCTACATAGCTGCTGGTGCAACATCATTTACCATTACTAATTCATCAACAGCTTGTAAATAACATAGAAAATATATGTCAGATAAAACTTTAGGAAAAAAATTAGACGATTTAATACGTTTGATAGAGCAAATCAGTAAAGTCGCACCTATCGCACCGATAGCCCCAGTCGCACCGATAGCCCCAGTCGCACCAGTAGAACATTATTCACACGATGCAGACCATGACGTATTGACAGGACTTGTTGTTACCGTCAAAGGAATTGAAGTAAAAATTGATAACTTAAATGATAAGCTGGACAATAAATACACCACATCGGAAGAACACAAAGTGGTACTGGAAGTTCAAGCAGACCACGAAAATAGAATACGAAATGTTGAGGCGTGGCGTTGGTATATGATTGGGGCGATAGCAATTATAGGATTTGGAGTAACTTTATTCATAACTTTAAAAAAATAATATGAACACTCAACTGATAGAAAATACTTATGGTCACGGTGCTATAAAATATGTTCCTCAAAAAAAGGATTTTTCCTATCACAATATTGCTATGGCTTCACAGCCTATGGATTGGAACACTGGATATGACGTAGAAAATGAGCTTGCCATAGTTCTCACAATTCCTAACTTTAAAATTCCAGTAAAGAATCAATGGTCATCATATTCATGCGGAGGTCAGGCGGGAGCTTATAAATCAGAAGTTTCCAATGCTTTTGCTTATAAAATATTTACAGAGGAATCAGCTAAGTTTATTTATGCTCCAATCCATGTAAATGGTGGAGGTTCAGGCGCGCAGGATATATGCAAACGATGCAATGTGGTAGGTGTTTCATCTGAAACACTTTGTCCGTCATATCAGAATGGCAACAGCACAGAGCCTTTTATGGAGGCTTCACAGGATATTACACCTTTAGCTATCTCAAACGCTTCCCTATCTCGTTCAAGCAATTATGCCTTCTACCAGCCTAAAGATATAGAAACGATAGCTTGTGCCATAAGGGATAATCAAGGGGTTGTATGCGGTCTTGACGGGTCAAATAATGGTAGCTGGCTTTCTAATATGCCTCAACCTCCTAGATCAGGCGAGGATACATGGTCTCATTGGCTATATTTTGGCAAAGTCAGAATGTTTAATGGAAAGAAACAACTAGGTTTCCTAAATTCTTGGGGGACATCGGCAGGCGATATGGGCTGGCAATGGATTGGAGAGGAATATTTACCTTTTATCTGGTGTATGTTTACTGAGATTTTTTCTTCAACTTTCCAATATAATTTCACGAATAATTTGTGGTTAGGATGTAGTGGGGTCGATGTTATAGCCCTCCAAGAGGCTTTACGTCTTGATGGAGAATTTACTTATCCTGATAATACAAATTATTTTGGTTTAAAAACATTAAATGCTGTATTGGCTTTTCAGAAAAAATATAATATAATGCCAGTAGCAGGTTTTGTAGGAAATCAAACGAGAGCAAAACTTAATAGCTTATTTAATAAACAATAATATGCAAAACAAAATTTTACACGCAATTATGGCAGTCGCATTGTTCGCAATACCAGTCATCGTCAATTCACATTCAGGAGTTCTTGACCTTACAGTAGGAGGTATTCTTAATGCCGCGTATCTGTACATCAGCCAGAAGATGAACCCGACAACACCAGTTCAATAAAAACATTTACTCGC
>Ga0265334_10000431_pt1 | contig 22023 bp, 18 predicted proteins | sample 42023metaG_FD_192442 | JGI IMG/M metagenome (GOLD analysis project Ga0265334, IMG submission 192442) | Rhizosphere microbial communities from Carex aquatilis grown in University of Washington, Seatle, WA, United States - 4-20-23 metaG | ecosystem: Host-associated > Plants > Roots > Rhizosphere... | reverse complement strand
GTTGAGTGAGGCGCCGGCTGGGCGCGCGAGGGCAAGCCAGCGCCGATCAGCCGGAGAACCCTCCGACACCCTGATAAATGGCCCGACTTGACGACCACCATGCCACTCAATATGTACACGGGGTTCTCCGGCGGCCCTGTGAGAAATGCGGGCTACGTGCTCCGAGGACAGGAACGTCGCAGCTCAACCTGTCCCCAGAAAAAGCTGATACGCCGGATTCTCGGTCTCATCCCAATACTCGTACGCGAGGGCATCCAGCGCGCGCCGGCACTCCGCGCGTTCGGCACGCGGGACCTGCAGGCCACACAGCACGCGCCCGAAGGCTGCACCGTGATTGCGATAGTGGAATAGCGAGATGTTCCAGCGGGTGCCGATGGCCCCTAGAAATTCGAGGCAGGCACCCGGTCGTTCCGGGAATTCGAAGCGGAATAGACGCTCGTCCGACAAACCTGGCGCGCGGCCCCCGACCATATAGCGGATATGTACTTTGGCCATTTCGTTGCCGGACAGGTCCGCCACTGCGTAACCCTCGGCACGCAGTTCGTCGATCACCGTTTTGCGCTCCGCCAGTTCGGCGATGTGCAGGCCGACGAATACGTGCGCTTCGCTATCCGACGCATAGCGGTAGTTGAATTCGGTGACGGTGCGGCGTCCGAGCTGCTTGAGGAATTTGCGGAAGCTGCCGGGCTTTTCAGGGATAGTGACGGCTAGCAGGGTTTCGTGGCCGTCACCGAGTTCGGCGCGTTCCGCGATATGGCGCAGGCGGTCGAAATTGACGTTAGCGCCGGAGACGATGGCGACGTAGTTCTTGCCCTCGCCGCCATGCTGCTGCACCCACTTTTTTACGCCGGCGACGCCGAGCGCGCCCGCCGGTTCGGCGACCGCACGGCATTCGTAGAACAGGTCGCGGATGGCGGCGCAGATTTCATCGATGCTGACACGCACGCAGTCGTCGACGAAATGTTTGGCAAGGCGGAATGTTTCTTTACCAGCCTCGCGCACAGCCACGCCATCGGCGAACAAGCCGACCTGCGCCAACTTGACGCGACGGCCGGTTTCCAGCGCCTGCGCCATGCAGTCGGAATCCTCCGGCTCGACGCAGATGATCTTGACGCGCGGGCGCACGCTTTTGATGTAAGTAGCGATGCCAGCCAGCAAGCCACCGCCACCAGTGCAAATGAACACCGCGTCGAGCGGCCCGTCGCCGATCTGGTCGAGAATTTCGCGGCCGATGGTGCCCTGGCCCGCGATTACGTCCGGATCGTCGTACGGCGGGATGATCGTCAAGCCTTTCTCGGCGGCGAGTTTGTCGGCGTGTTCCTTGGCATCGTCGAAGGTGTCGCCATGCAGCACCGCTCGCCCGCCGTACGAGCGCACGGCTTCGACCTTGATCGATGGTGTCGTGCGTGGCATCACGATCCAGGCCGGAATACCGAGCCGCTGCGCCGACAGCGCCACGCCCTGCGCGTGGTTTCCAGCCGAGGCGCAGATCACCCCCCGCGCGCGCGCCTCATCCGGCAGCTTGGCGATCTTGTTGTAGGCGCCGCGCAGCTTGAACGAGTAAACCGGTTGCAAGTCCTCGCGTTTAAGCAATATGCGGTTGCGCAAGCGCGCCGACAGCCTGGGCGCCTCGTCAAGCGGGGTGACACGGGCGACGGCGTATACTTGGGCGGCCTCGATACGGGCGCGGTAGGCCTTAAGCAGGCGCAGCGCCTCGCCCTCTGCCACGGACTCGTCGGGGAGGTTGGGGTTGTTTACCATAAGCTTTTCACTATAACCCAGACGCGTCGGCAGCCTCGCTCCCATCCAATGAAAGAAACGATTGCCTTCGTCGGTGGCGGCAACATGGCCGCCAGCCTGATCGGCGGATTACTCGCCGCCGGCTGTCAGGCCGCAAATATCCGGGTGGCCGAGCGTCTGGCGGATAGCGCCGCGCGCATACGCGAGCGCTTCGGCGTCAGCGTCGGCAACGACATCCGCGCCGTTACCGATGGGGCCGATATCGTCGTCCTGGCGATCAAGCCCCAGCAATTCGCGGAAGCAGCCGTCGGCCTGCAACCGCTGGCCGGCTCAACGACCCTGTCGATCATGGCCGGCGTCCGTTGCACGACGCTGCGCCGCAGCCTCGGGACGGCCACCGAGATCGTGCGCTCGATGCCGAACACGCCCGCGCTGATACGCCGCGGCGCAACCGGCCTGTTCGCTCCTGACGGCACGTCCGCGCGCTCGCGTGCCCGCGCGGAAGCGATCGTGAAAAGTGTCGGCAGTGCCTGCTGGGTCGAAACTGAAGATGCGCTCGATGCGGTCACGGCCCTGTCCGGCTGCGGTCCCGCATATTTCTTCCGCTTCGTCGAATCGCTGCGTGACGCCGGCGTGGCACTGGGACTCGACAGCGCGGCAGCACGCAGCCTCGCGTTCGAGACTTTTGCCGGTGCCGCCGCGCTGGCCACCGCCCGCGACGAGGATGTCGCCGAGCTGCGGCGCCAGGTCACGTCCAAGGGCGGTGCCACCGAAGCCGCGCTGCAAAGGCTTGACGCGGGCAATTTCGATGCACTGATACGCGCCGCGCTCACTGCTGCCTGCGAACGCTCGCGCGAACTTGGGCTCGACGATAAAGAGCGTTCGCCATGATCGCTGCGTTCAATAACGCGTTCCTGCTGATCGTCCGCTCGCTGTTCGATGTGGCGCTCAGCCTGTTCCTGGTGCGCATGCTGCTACAGGCATTGCGCGCCGATTTTTACAATCCGATCTCGCAGATGGTCTGGCGCGTGACGCAGACCGTAGCAGCGCCGCTGCAACGGCTGCTACCGCGCGCCGGTCGTTTCGACATTGCATGTGCGCTGATTCTTTATGCGCTGTCGCTCATCTATATCGAAGCGGTGTCCAGCATGCTGGGGATGTCGCTGGGCATTCTCAGTGCAGCGTGGTTCGCGCTGCTCGAAATCATCATGCTGCTGCTCAAGCTGTACACCCTGTTCATGCTGGTGCAGGCGATCCTGTCGTGGGTCGGTCCCGGCGTTTCCAATCCGGCGGCCAATATCCTGTGGAGCCTCAATGAGCCCTTGCTGCGGCCGGTGCGGCGCATTATCCCGCCGATGTCGGGGCTCGATTTCTCTCCGCTGATCGTGATGCTGCTGCTTCAGGTTCTGGTTCTGTTCGTGCCGCTTCCAGGGCTGTTCTGAGATGGGCGTTCCGTTTGCCGCGGACTCGGTCGGGCTGGTCACGCCGCGGCAGATCGCGATCGAACAGCCGTTGACGCTTGACTGCGGCCAGCGTCTGCCGCGCCATGATCTGACGATCGAAACCTACGGCACACTCAACGCCGACCGCAGCAACGCGATCCTGGTTTGCCATGCACTCTCGGGCGATCATCACGTCGCCGGCTATCACACGCTGAACGATCGCAAGCCGGGCTGGTGGGACAACTGCATCGGCCCCGGCAAGCCGATCGACACCAATCGCTTCCACGTCGTCGCGCTGAACAATCTCGGCGGCTGTCGCGGCTCCACCGGTCCGATCACGATTAATCCCGCCACCGGCCAGCCATGGGGACCGGATTTTCCAATCGTCACCGTCCGTGACTGGGTCAAGAGTCAGGCACTGCTTGCCGACGCGCTCGGGATCCAGCGCTGGGCTGCGATCGTCGGCGGCAGTCTCGGCGGCATGCAGGTGATCCAGTGGGCGATCGATTTTCCGGATCGCATCCGCCATGCGATCGTCATCGCCGCGGCGCCACGCATCTCGGCACAGAACATCGCGTTCAACGAAATCGCGCGGCAGGCGATCCTGTCCGATCCCGATTTCCACGGCGGGCGCTACTACGCGCAAGGCGTGAAGCCGGAGCGTGGCCTCAAACTCGCGCGCATGCTCGGCCACATTACGTATCTGTCCGACGAGGCGATGCGCGCGCGCTTCGGCCGCCTGCTGCGCGACGGCGATGGCCAGTTCAATTTCAACTACGACGTCGAATTCGAGGTCGAAAGCTATCTGCGCCATCAGGGACAGATCTTCGTGGATCGCTTCGACGCGAACACTTACCTGCTGATGACCAAAGCGCTGGATTATTTCGATCCGGCGCGTGAATACCAGAACGATCTAGTCGCCGCGCTGCGCAACGCCAGCGCCAAATTCCTGGTGATGTCGTTTTCCAGCGACTGGCGTTTTTCGCCCGCGCGCTCCCGCGAAATCGTCAAGGCTTTGGTGGACGCCGGCCGTGAAGTGGACTACGCGCTGATCGAGTCGCAGCTGGGCCATGACGATTTTCTGCTGCCGTTGCCGCACTATCATCGTTTGCTGCGCAGCTATCTGACGCGTGTTGCCGATGAAGTCGGCGCGCCACCGGCGCAAAGTGTCATGCACAACAGTGGAGAAACCGTCACGGCGACGGCGGTATCCGCGCGATCAGTGCCAGCGGAAGCGCCGCTGCGCGCGGACCTTGCGCGCATCTGCGACTGGATCGAACCGGGCAGCCGCATCCTCGACCTGGGCTGTGGCGACGGCGCGCTGCTCTCCGCGCTTGCGCGCACGCGTAATGTGCGCGGCTATGGACTTGAAATCGATCCGGACAACGTCGCCGCCTGCGTCGAACGCGGCGTCGATGTCATCCATGCCGACGTCGACAACGGCCTCGCTGAATTCGCGACCGGTTCATTTGACTATGTGGTGATGACGCAAGCGCTGCAGGCGCTGGCGCGTCCAGACCTGGTGCTTGCAGAAATGCTGCGCGTGGGGCGCGAGGCGATTGTCACCTTCCCCAATTTCGGCCACTGGCGCGTGCGCGTGGCGATTGCGCGCGGACGCATGCCGCTGACGCCCTCGCTGCCAGCACAGTGGTACGACACACCCAATATTCACCTGTGCACGGTTGCGGACTTCGAGGACCTGTGCCGCGCGCGCGGCTGGCAGGTTCTGGAGCGCGCGCTGCTCGATCGCCGCCATCATGGCGGGCCAGCGATCAACTGGCTGCCCAATGTGTTTTGCGAGATTGCGATGTACAAGCTGCGCCGGCCCTGATCCAAAACAGCGCCGCTGGATTTCGCCGCGCGAATCCGCGACGGATCAGAGGGTCGTCATATCCAATGGCGGATCCTCGCTTCCTTCCGCCCGCGCGAGAATGCAGAGGTTCTTGCCGGCACGTTTGGCGCGGTACATGGCGTCGTCCGCGACACGGATCAGCACATCAGTGGATTGCGCGTGCTGCGGGAATAGAGCGACGCCGATACTGGCGCTGACAATGACCTGGAAGGGACGGCCGCGCCCGTCCGGCAACAGCAGGTCGTACGGCTCTCGCAGCGAGCGGTTGAGTCGTTCCGCACTGATGACGGCGTCGGCGTCGTCCAAGGGCTCTTCGATGATGACGCCGAATTCGTCGCCGCCGAGCCGCGCCACCGAATCGATCTTGCGGATGGTCTGGCTCATGCGCATCGCGATCGCACACAAGAGCAAATCGCCGACGGTGTGCCCGTAGCTGTCGTTGACCGGCTTGAAGCCGTCGATATCGATGTAGAGCAGCGCACAATGCGAATCGCGGCGCCGCGCGCGCTCGATCGAACTGTGCAGACGATCCATGAACAGCAGACGGTTAGGCAGGCCGGTCAGCGCGTCATGCGTTGCATCGTGCCGTGCCTTCTCCTCGGCGCGCTGGCGCTCACCGACCTCGCGCTGCAACTGATCGTTGCGCTCTGATAATTCGCCGAGGGCAACTTTCAGCTCCGTGCGGCTGCGATAGAGTTCCAGAAATACGCGGATCTTCGACAGCAGGATGGTGTCGTTGATCGGCTTGGCAATGTAGTCGACCGCGCCAAAGCTGTAGCCCTTGAGGCGATTGAGATCGTCGGCGTAAGCGGCGGTGACGAAAATGATCGGCGTGTCACGCGTGCGTGATTCCTCCGCGAGGAGTTCGGCGACCTCGAAGCCGTCCATCTCCGGCATGTTCACGTCGAGCAGCACCAGCGCGAATTCGTGATCGAGACAGGCGGCCAGCGCTTCATTGCCGGAACGCGTTTCAATCAGATCGACATCCACTTTCGAGAGCAGGCGGCGCATCGCGATAAGATTCGCCGGCGTGTCGTCGACGACGAGAATCTTCGGCCGTGGCAGCGGAATCGTGCTCATAGCGCCATCAGCCGATTGATCAGCGGAGCGATTTCGGATAGCGGCACGCAGTGATCGGCACCCGCCAGCCGCAGCGCGGATTCCGGCATGACCGGCGATTCGGCATCGGCCGGATCCTGCACGATCGCGGTGCCGCCATGACTGCGCACGGCACGCAGCCCCGCCGTGCCATCATCGTTAGCACCGGTCATGACCACGGCGAGCAGCCTCGTCCGCCATACGTTGGCGGCGGACTCGAACAGGACATCGATCGCCGGGCGCACGTAGCGGACTTTGGTATCGATCGACAGCGCGAAGCGATGGCTCGCCTCGATAAGAAGATGGTATCCGGAAGGGGCGATGTATACGCAGCCAGGCCGCGGGATCTCACGCTCGCGGGCTTCCTCGACTGCCAGGGCTGATTTCCGGCGCAACAGCTCGCAGAGCATTTCGATCTCTTCAATGCCGTTGTGGAAGACCACGATGACCGGCACCGGCAAGCTAGCGTGCAATCCCGAGAACACGGCGTGCAGTGCCCGCAAGCCGCCTGCGGAGCAGCCGATGACCACTGCGTCGAATGGGCCACGCGCGCTCACGGAGCCCGTGTCGCGAGCCGGTAGATCCGGGCTCGGGCGTTGACCGGCACGAGATCGCGGGCGGCTGGTGCAAAATCGATCGACTCCTTGGTGCCAAGGCACAGGAAGCCGCTGCGCGCGAGACTGTCTCGAAAAAGACCGAGAACATGGTTCTGAAGTACATCGGTAAAGTAGATCAGAACATTGCGGCACAAAATGAGATGCGCTTCACAAAACACACCGTCCGCGACCAGATTGTGGTTTGCGAACGTGATGTTGCGCTTGAGGCGCTCGTCCATCTTGATAAAGTCGTAGCGGGAGTGGTAGTAGTCCGACAAAGAGGCGGTACCGCCGGCGGCGACGTAGTTTTCCGAGTACGTGCGCGCATCGCGCACGGAGAAAATGCCTTCCGCGGCCTGCGCCAGCGCGGCATCGTTGAAGTCGGTGGCATATATCTGGGTGCGATCGTAGAGACCCGCCTCTTCCAGCAGGATCGCCAGCGAATACACTTCCTGGCCGTTGGCGCAGCCGGCCTGCCAGACATTGATATGCGGATACGACGCCAGCACCGGGAACACGTCCTCGCGCAGTGACTGGAACACCCAGGGATTGCGAAACATGTCCGACACCGGCACCGACAAGCCGGCGACGAGGCCCGGCACGATGCCGTCATCGCGCAGCATTTTTCCGATCAGATCGCAGACTGACGGCAGCTCGAAATTCTGGACCAGGCCGAGCACGCGGCGCTTGAAGGATGCGCGGGCATACTGGCTGAAATCGTAGCCGTGGCGAAGCTGCATCGCTCGGATGAACAGGTCCACCTCGACATCCTCGGCTTCCGGACGCATGACACTCACCGGTGCTACACGGACCCGGCCGACGACGCGCGCGCAGCCGTTTGCCGGCTACGCCGCGACGGCGCCACGTCAGCTATTCCGAAGCGAAATCCATTCATCGACTGAGCCATACCCGCATCATGGAAAGCAATTTGTCCACATCGATCGGCTTCGACAGGTAATCGTTGGCGCCCGCTTCCAGACACTTTTCGCGGTCGCCGCGCATTGCCTTCGCGGTCAGCGCAATGATCGGCAGGCGTCCGAATTCTGGCAGCTTGCGAATCTCGCGCATCGTGTCGTAGCCATCCATGCCCGGCATCATGATGTCCATCAGGACAATCTCGATATCCTTGTTATCGGCAATCTGCTTCAGTGCTTTATGTCCGTCCTGCGCCATCACCACATTCAGCCCTTTGCTGCGCAAGGCTTTGGATAATGCAAACACATTGCGCATGTCGTCGTCCACGACGAGCACCGTACGCCCTGAAAGGCTGGCATCGACCTGTCGCGACGATACGGCGGGCGAATTGCGGATGCTGTGCAAGAACAGGCTGACCTCGTCGAGCAGACGCTCCGGCGAGCGCACGCCCTTGATGACAATGCTGTCGGTGTATTGCCGCAGCCGCAGACTCTCCTCCTTCGACAGTTCGCGGCCGGAATAAACGACCACCGGCGGCACGCGACCAGCCTGCGCGGCGCGATCGAGGAATTCGAAACCGTCCATGCCGGGCAAACCGAGATCGAGCACGATGCAGTCGAAGTGGCCGGCACTGAGCTTCTGCAGCGCTTCCTCACCGCTGGCAGCCTCACTGATCTCGGTCGCTTCGCTGGAAATCAATTTCTGGACGGCGAGGCGCGACGCCGAATCGTCATCAACGATCAGCACACTGCGCGGCTTGCCTGCGGAAAAATGCAGCAGCCGCTCGAACGCCTCGCTGACGTCGTCGCGCGATACGGGCTTGGTCAAGAACCCTACCGCCCCCATCTCGAGCCCGCGCGTGTGCTCGTCCACGGCTGAAATGAAATGGACCGGGATATGCCGCGTCGTCACATCGGCTTTGAGCCGGTTCATGACCGTCCAGCCGTCCATACCGGGCAGCATGATGTCGAGCAGGACGCCGGTCGGCCGGAACTGGCGCGCCAGCGCCAGTGCGCTTTCGCCGTCGCCGGCCGCAAGGATGCGGAACCCTTTGCGGCGCACCATGTCGGCGAGAATGCGCGCGAAAGCCTGATCGTCCTCGACGATCAGGATCACCGTGTCGCCCGCTGCGAGTTCGTCGCGGTCGTCGGGAATGGCAGGGGCAGCCGGCATTTTCGCCGCCGGCGGCAGCGCCGCTACCGGCCCCGCGTCGCCCACATCGGTGGCGACGGCAGCCTGCGCACCCGCATAGCGCTCAGGCAGGACGATCGTGAATACAGTTCCGCGCCCCGGCTCGCTTTGCAGGTGAATCTCGCCACCCAGCAGCTGCGCGAGGCTGCGCGAGATCGTCAACCCCAGGCCGGTACCTCCGAACTCGCGGCTGGTGCTCGCATCCACCTGCTCGAAGGCCTGAAACACCTTTTCATGCTTGTCCTTCGGTATGCCCACGCCGGTATCAGCAACCGACATCGCGATCGCACGCGCGGGATCGAGACCCGGCACCAGCGCGACGGCGGCGGCCGATGGCCGGCTGATGAGCGTGCGGACGCTTCCCTGGCGGGTAAACTTGAACGCGTTGCCGAGCAGGTTGTTGACGATCTGTTCGAGCTTGGCGCCATCGGTACGCACTGATTCCGGCAGGCCCGGCTCGACCTCGACGGAGAATTCCAGCCCCTTTTCCTTGGCGACGTGGCGGAAATTGCGCAACAGCGTTGCCGTAAAAGCGGTGAGGTTGAGGTCGTCCACGACGACGTCCATACGGCCGGATTCAACCTTCGACAAATCGAGGATGTCATTGATCAGGCGCAGCAGGTTGGAGCCGCTGTCATGAATCACTTCGGCTGATTCCACCTGATCTTCGCTCAGATTGCCCTGCTCGTTGTCGGCGAGCCCGCGCGAGAGGATCAGCAAACTGTTGAGCGGCGTGCGCAGCTCGTGCGACATGTTGGCAAGAAACTCGGACTTGTACTGGCTCGCACGCGCCAGTTCCTGTGCCTTGCGCTCGGTATCCTGGCGCAGCAGTTCCAGCGCCCGGTTCTGCTCGTCGAGAACTTCCGACTTCTCGCGCAGTTCCTCGTTGGTGGCCTGCAACTCTTCGGTCTGTGCGCGCAGCTCCTCCTCGGAAGCCTTGAGTCGGGCTGACTGCCGCTGCAATTCCTCAGCCTTGACGCGCAGTTCCTCGTTGGTGGCGTGCAGCTCCTGCTGTTGCCGTTGCAAGGCCTGCTCCGAGCTGCGCAGCGCTTCGGCTTGTGCCTGCGTCCGCTGCAACAGCGCTTCAGTACCAACCGCGCGCAAGAGGTTTTCCAGCGACAGCGCCACCAACGGCATCAGTTCGTCGATGAAGCGCAGATCGCGTCCGCTAAAACGACCGAAAGTACCGAGCTCGAGAACGCCGAGCAATTGCTCATGCGCGATGATCGGCAACAACTGGATGGTGCGTGGTACTGCCTCGCCGAGCCCGGACTGGATGCGGATATAGTCTTCCGGCACTTCTTCGAGAACGATCGGCTTGCGCTCACGGGCACATTCGCCGACCAGTCCCTCGCCGAGCTGATAGGTTGGAGCGATATGGCGACGATGGCGGAAACCGTAGCTGCCGGCCAGTTCGAGAATCCGCCGCTCCTCGTTGTAGACGTAGAACACGCCGACGCCGATCCCGAGCAGGGAGGCCAGGTCGCTGGTCAGTGTCTCGGCAAAATCGCGCGATTCGCGCACTGCCTGCAAGGTACTCGATACGGCGGCGATGCCGCTCTTGATCCAGGTGGTTTCGCTGGTCTCGATCGATAGCTTCTTGAATACCTGTAGTGAGCGCGCCATTTCGCCGAGCTCGTCGGGGCGATCGAGGTCGGTGATTTCGATGCCGTGGTCCTGCGCGGCAAGCCGGCTCATTAACTCCGTTATCCGCTGCAGCGGCCGCACCACCACGCGCGCCGCCGTGAGTATGGCCAAGAGTCCGTACAGAACGACGATGAATAGCGTGACGATGGTCGCGGCAAAGCCGATCTGCGCCGTATGGTGGAGCTTTTCCGTACGTTGGTTCAGCAGGCGCGATTCTTCGTCGCGCATACCGGAGAACAAATCGATGAACTGCTGATCGAGGGCGCGCGCATTGCTCAACGTGACATCGAGTTCACTGCGATCGCCGCGGGCTAGTTCCTTTTGCAGATCGAACGAACGCACCGGGCGCACCACTTCGTAATCCCAGCGGTTGAACAGGGCGCTGATCCGCGCCAGGCGGTTCTGCTGAGCGGGATTGTCAGCCACCCGTTGCGAAACCACGGCCAGTTCGCGCTCCAGATCCGAGGAATCCGCCAGCCAGTTTTTCCACTGCTCGGGATCCGGCTGCAGCAGGTACGCGGTAAGGCTGATCTGCTCGGTGCGGAACGCGGTAATCGCACGGTTGATGTGATCGAGGGTTTCCTGGCTGCGCCCCGTCCAGTATTGCGCATCGGACTCCTCCCGCTGCACAGCGAAGAAGGCGCCTGCCAGGATCAACTGCAGCAGTACCGTACCGAAAAAGCCGATCAGGCCTTTGCGCTCCATCGACAATCTGGTGAACCAGCTGCGGCGCACCCCGCGTTCCGCAGGCACTGCCATCTTGTTGTCACCGTCGGTCATGTGCTCACCGCGGGCGAAAGCCCGGCGCGGCGGTCTGCGAGAAGCGCCCTCGGACCGGCATTGCGCCGCTCTGCCTCTGACCCATTCAAAATGGTCAAATTTCGCTCCTTAAAGCATGTTAACAATGATCTGATCGCGCGCCAGTATTGGAGAAGAAGGCGCGGTGCAAGGAACGAGCGGCGCCGTGTTCTGTAAGTACATCAGGAGCGAGTGACGCGGCAATGCGCCCGCTCCAGCTCCGGCCCCTCGCGTTGTTGCCAAAAATGCCGTCATGCCGCGTTGCTCCTCGCTCATCTACCGCGGGTACACCACACTCGTCGGGCCTTGCCTGGCGGCATTTTTGGCGACAACACAGCGATAAGATCATTATTAACACGACCTATGCCTTGCTGGCGGCGCTCCGGACCGCGGCGTGGCAGTCATTCACTGGCCGGGGATCCATCTCCGGCTCCCGCTGCGCTCAACTTGGCGCGGACATAATCTTCTTCTGATATGTATAGCAAATCCGCCAGCTTGCGCAGCAGATGTTCCTCGTACTTATCGATACGGCCATCGGCGTAAGCGACACGCCATAACATTTCGATCAACCAGCGCTTGCTGTCGCTGTCCAGCGCCGAGTTCAGCGACTTGATGTAATCGTACAGCGAAACCGCCTCCTGCGCCCGCCGCTGCGCCTCCTCGATGAGGGTGGCGGCAGCGGCGTCGGACAGGCCGAAACTGCCGCTGAGAAGTCTGATGATGGTATCCCGCTCGGAATCACCGAAATCCAGATCCGCCCTGGCTATTTCGATTAGCAACAATGCCGTGGATAACTGCGATGAAGGCTGTTCTTTCCGCGCCGCCGGCGCACCGCTCAGCGCTTTGAGCCATTGCTTCAACATAACCGCTTCATTCCGCCGGCCAGTGGCTTTCAATGAACGGCTGCACCGCACCCTGCACATCGGCAAGACGCCCATGATAGAAGTGACCGGCGCCATCCACCGTCACCAACTCGGGCGGCGGCGAATAAGCACGCAGCACGGCGACTGTCTCCTCGTAGCAGACCACGTCGTCGTCACGACTGTGCAGCGCCAGCCATGGGCATTCTGGGCGCGGCGGCGGCGCGGCGCCGTCGACATAGCGGCCGAATGGCACGCTGACGCTGATCTGCACGGTCGGTCGAACCGTGACCGCTGCCTTCAAACTGACATAGGCGCCAAACGAGAAGCCGGCAAGCACGACACGCGCAGCGGGCATACGGGCGCGCAGCCATTCGACGACGGCGAGTACATCCTCGGTCTCCCCGCCCGCATGATCGAACTGCCCGTCGCTGCGGCCGACACCACGGAAATTGAACCGCGCGGCGACCAGCCCGGCCTTAAGCGCAGTTGACGCGAGCGTATGCGCAACTTTATTGGTCATCGTGCCGCCGAACAGCGGATGGGGATGGCATACGACGCAGAATCCCGACGGAACGCGCTGCTGGCGCGGGACCGCGATGACCGCTTCAAGGTGGCCGGCCGGGCCAGGCAGCAGCAGTTCCTGGGTTTCGCCCGCGGCGGGCAGGTGTTCTGGAATGGAAGACATAAGGCGGGATTATCGACGGAGCGGGCACTATTTGTAACCAAGACGCCGCCGCCAGAGGGGGCGGGGTTTACGAGCAATTCCCTGATCGCAGCGACTGGATAATTGTTAACGCAGCCTAACCCCCTGTCTGCCGACACCGAAATCGAGAACAATAGTCCGCATGCCACTTCCCGCTCCCGTACAGCGCGTTCTTGACCGGTCCTTCAGCGTCGATGTGCGCTCGCTCGCCCTGTTGCGCGCCCTGCTCGGCGGCGGACTACTCATCGAGCTATGCCATCGCACTGCCGATCTACGCGCTTTTTATAGCGACATCGGCGTGCTACCGCGCGCTTGGCTGCTGACCATCAACGGCCCGTGGCGCATCAGTGTGCATCTCGCCAATGGCGAAGGCTGGTTCGCAGCGGCGATGCTGGCAGCGGAAATGCTGGCCGCGCTGGCGCTGTTCATCGGCTGGCGCACGCGACTTGCCGGCCTGGGCTGCTTCGTACTGCATGCTTCGCTGCTCAACCGCAATCCGCTGATCGTGCTCGGAGGCGATACCCTCCTGACCGGCTTATTGTTCTGGGGTCTGTTTCTGCCCTTGGGCGCCCGCTGGAGTGTCGACAGCGCATTCACAGAACATCCGCCGCAGGACACGCATCATCGCTCCTGGGCTTCGGCGGGACTGCTGCTGCAGACCCTTTCCGTCTTCTTCTTCGGTGCGCTGCTGCTGCATCGGCAGCAGTGGTCCGCGAATGGCGTCGACGGCGGCCAGGCCGTTCATCTCGATGGCTATGCGACCGCTCTCGGCGCCCGTCTGCGCGATGCGCCGGTGCTGGCCGCAGCGCTCGCCCGCTGTGCCTTCCTGATCGGGCTGCTGGCACCACTGCTCGCCTTGTCGCCGGTACTGAACGCGTGGCTGCGATTCGTGGCGATACTGGCCTTGCTGCTGATGCAGGTCGCTGCAATCCTGTTGTGGAACCTCGGTCCATTGCCGTGGTTCGGCATCGCGGGGCTGACGGCGCTTGCCGGCAACTGGGTATGGGACGCCTTCGCTCGCGGCCGGCGGCAGCCTCAATCCGCCGTGCTGCGCATCTTCCACGATCGCGACTGCGAAGCCTGTGCGCGCTGCGCGCGTTTGCTGCGCACGTTCCTGATCCTGCCGGAGATGGAAATCGCGGCGGCGCAGGACAACGCGCGCGCCAATACACTGATGCTGACCAACCATTCCTGGGTCGTCATCGATCGCGATGATCACGCCTATCTGAAATGGCCGGCGCTGGTCGTTCTGCTGAAACGTTCGCCCCTGCTGTGGCCGCTCGGCTATCTGCTATCCGGCGTGTGGGCGGTAAGGCCGGGCAACGCTGTCTACGACTTCGCCGTGCGTCACCGCAGCGCATTCACCGCCGCCGTGTTGCCGCCGCTCACATCGCATCACCGCCGGTTCGCTACGGGAAGGATGGCGCAGTGCTTTGCAGGTCTGATTCTGCTCATGTCGCTGTCCTGGAATCTCGGCACCGCTGGCGCACTGCCGGGTGCGATCTCGAGGGCCCTGACACCACCGCTGCGGCTGCTGCGACTGGATCAGTCGTGGGACTTGTCCGCATTGTTTCCGGCGCCGCAGGACGGCTGGTATGTGCTGCCTGCCGAACTCACGAACGGCCGCGAATTCGATCTGCTGCACCCACGGCGCGACACTGTCAGCTACGCGAAACCCGCGGACCTCGCCGCTGAATTCCCTAACATGCGCTGGGAAACCTATCTCGAACGGCTTGCGAGCCCGCGTTTTCAGTCGAGCCGGCCGTATTACGCGGACTGGTTGTGCCGTTCATGGAACGCGTCGCATCTACCAGCGGAAACTCTGAAAACATTCCGGATCGTTTATCTGCTCGAAGCGGCGGCACCTGCCGGCTACACCCCGCAACCCGAACAGCGCTTGATCTGGCGCCATGATTGTTTTGCCAGTGCACAAGCCAACGCCGCGCAAAACTGAACTGAAACGCACGAGTAAATTAAGGTCACCCCGATGATCGATATCGGCGCCAATCTCGCGCACGACAACTTCGATGCCGACCGCGACGCGGTGCTGAAGCGCGCCTGGGACGCCGGCATTGAAGCCATCGTCGTCACTGGATCGAATTACGTCAGCAACGAGAAGGCGCTGCAACTGGCGCGCGCGCATCCAGGCCGGTTGTACGCGACTGCGGGATTGCATCCACATCACGCGATGGAGTGGGATGAAACACATGCATCCCAAGTCGCACAGCTGGCACAAGAGGCGGAAGTCGCCGCCGTCGGCGAATGCGGGCTCGACTACTTCCGCGATCTGTCGCCGCGCGATGCGCAGCGGCGCGCATTCATCGCGCAGCTGGGACTGGCAGTCCAGTCAGAAAAACCTGCATTCCTCCACCAGCGCGACGCCCACACTGATTTTGTCGCGATTCTGCGCGATTACCGCCGCGCACTCGCAGACTGCGTCGTGCACTGCTTCACCGATACCGCGGCGGCGCTCGATGACTATATCGCGCTCGACTGCTACATCGGCATCACCGGTTGGATTTGCGACGAGCGCCGCGGCAAGCATCTGTTCGACGCAGTCAAACGCATTCCGGCGGAGCGCCTGCTGATCGAGACCGACGCGCCTTATCTGCTGCCGCGCACGGTCAAACCGCATCCGAGCCATCGCCGCAACGAGCCCGCATTCCTGCCCTGGGTGCTGCGCAGTATCGCAGCGGCGCGTGGTGACGACGAGAAGACGCTGGCCACCGTAACGACTGCAAATGCGCGGCGATTTTTCCGCCTGCCGCAACCTCAGCCGGGCTGATCGCCGTTTTCGTCGATATCCGGCTCCGCGCCAGCATCGCCAAATACCGGCTGCGCCTGCTCCGCTGGCAATGCCTCGACGCCGCGCAGCTTGCGTTCGATCGCGCGCGTACGCGTCTCGGCGTTGCCGATGGTGTTCGTCGCTTCCTCAAGTTTCTTTTTGGTCTTGGCGAGTATGTCGCCGAATTTTCCGAACTCTGTCTTCACCGCACCGAGCACGGTCCACACTTCGCTGGAACGCTTTTCGATTGCCAGCGTGCGGAAACCCATCTGCAGGCTGTTCAGCACCGCGGTGAGCGTGGTCGGTCCAGCAACGGTCACGCGATACTCGCGCTGCAGCAGCTCGCCGAGACCGGGACGGCGCAGCACTTCGGCGTAGAGTCCTTCAGTCGGCAGGAACATGATTGCGAAGTCGGTGGTCTGCGGCGGATCGAGATATTTATCGCGGATGCTGCGCGCTTCGAGCTTGATGCGCGTCTCCAATTGCCGCCCCGCTTCCTCGACACCAGCGGCGTCGGCACGCTCTTGTGCATCCAACAGGCGCTCATAATCCTCACGCGGAAACTTGGCGTCGATCGGCAGCCAGACGGTGCCGCCATCGCTATCGCGACCGGGTAGACGGATCGCATATTCGACGCGCTCGCTGCTACCGCGCCGCGTCGCCACGTTCTGCTCATATTGCTGCGGCGTCAGTACCTGTTCGAGCAGATTGCCGAGCTGGACTTCGCCCCAGATGCCGCGCGTCTTCACGCCGGTGAGCATGCGGTTGAGATCACCGACGCCGGCCGCCAGCGTCTGCATTTCACCGAGCCCGCGATGCACCTGCTCCAACCGGTCACTAACCAGTTTGAACGACTCGCCAAGCCGTTGTTCGAGCGTCGCATGCAGCTTCTCATCGACGGTACGACGCATTTCTTCGAGCTTGGCGGCGTTATCGGTCTGCAATTCGCGCAGCCGGGTCTCCACGCTGCCGCGCAGTTCCAGCATGCGTTGCGCTTGCGCCTCTGTCAGCACGCTCAGCTGGCGCACCAGTGTGTCGCCGAACTGTTGCAGCGCCTGAGCGGATTCACTGCGGCCGCCGCGCGCGTCGGCGAGCATGGCCTGCATGCGCTCATCGATGAGTCGCGTCGCCGCATCGAGGCGCTGTGCGAAGGCTTCGAGCTGGGCGGCAAGCAGTTTACCGAGCGTGTCGTTCTGCGTAGCCAGTGTCTGGCCGAATTGTGTCAACGATGCGCTCAGTTCCTGGCGCTGGCGGCCCGCCAGTTCGGAATACTCGCGACGCGACTGTGCGATTTCGTCACGCAGAACTCTTTCTATCCTGTCGGCGCTGGCGGCCCCGGTATCGATTTTCGTGCGCAAACCAAGCGCGGCCCAGGCCGCGACAATGGCCGCAAGGGCGCCGGCAAACGCCAGTCCAGTGATTAATACAAGTGTCATTCGCGGATGTTATCGCGTTGCCGTGCAGGAGCGCCGACTACTTTTTGGATATTGTGATTCAATAGGATCTTCGGCCCTACTTGATCCAGATCAATAAGTTTGCACGGGATGACGCCGAAAATGCCAGGGAGTCCCAGGGTTCACGGGAGAAGGGCGCATGACAGCCACAGATCAGGCATCTCAACCAATTGCTTATGACGATTACGCCATCCGCGGCTTTGCCGTGATGACGGTCGTCTGGGGCATTGTCGGCATGCTCGTCGGCATATGGATTGCGGCGGAATTATTGTGGCCGCAGCTGAATTTCGACATTCCCTACATTACCTATAGCCGTTTGCGACCGTTGCACACGAACGCAGTGATTTTCGCGTTCGGCGGCTGCGCGTTGTTCGCGACCAGCTACTGGTGCGTACAACGTACCTGCCGCGCACCGCTGTTCCTGCCGGCACTTGCGAACTTCACATTCTGGGGTTGGCAGGCAGTCATCGTCGCGGCCGCCATTACGCTTCCGCTGGGCATCACTCAGGGCAAGGAATACGCCGAACTGGAATGGCCGATCGATATTTTGATCGCGATCGTGTGGGTGTCTTACGCGATCGTCTTCTTCGGCACCATCGTCAAGCGCAAGGTGTCGCACATTTACGTCGCGAACTGGTTCTATGGCAGCTTCATCCTCACGGTCGCGGTGCTGCACATCGTCAACAGCGCTGCGATTCCCATCAGCCTGTGGAAATCGTATTCCGCTTACGGTGGTGCCACCGACGCGATGGTGCAATGGTGGTATGGCCACAACGCGGTCGGCTTTTTCCTCACTGCCGGCTTCCTCGGCATGATGTATTACTTCGTGCCGAAGCAAGCGGGGCGTCCGATCTATTCGTATCGCCTTTCAATCGTGCACTTCTGGTCGTTGATCGCGGTGTACATGTGGGCAGGTCCGCATCATTTGCATTACACAGCCCTGCCGGACTGGGTGCAGTCGCTCGGCATGGTGTTCTCACTGATTCTGCTGGCGCCGAGTTGGGGCGGCATGATCAACGGCGTCATGACGCTGTCGGGCGCTTGGTATAAGTTGCGCGAGGATCCGATCCTGAAGTTCATGATCGTCTCGCTGTCGTTCTACGGCATGGCGACCTTCGAAGGTCCGATGATGTCGATCAAGACCGTCAATGCGTTGTCGCACTACACCGACTGGACCATCGGCCACGTGCACGCCGGCGCGCTGGGCTGGGTCGGTATGATTTCCATCGGCTCGATGTACGCACTCATTCCGCGTCTCTACAACCGCCCGCAGATGTACAGCATTCCCGCGATCAATCTGCACTTCTGGCTCGCCACTGTTGGCGTGGTTATGTACATCACCGCGATGTGGATCGCCGGCGTCATGCAGGGTCTGATGTGGCGCGCGACAAACCCGGACGGAACCTTGACCTACAGCTTTATCGAATCGCTGAAAGCGACCTATCCGTTCTACGCGTTGCGCCTGGCCGGAGGACTGGTCTATTTCTCGGGGATGCTGGTGATGGCCTGGAACGTGTGGAAGACCATCGCCACACCGCGTCCGCAACCTGCAATCAACATTGCGGAGGCGCGCGCATGAACCACGAAACCATCGAGAAAAACATTGGCTTGATGGCGGTGTTGACTGTCGCCGCGATCAGCTTCGGCGGCCTGGTCGAAATCATTCCACTGATGAACGATGCATCCGCAACCAAACCGATGCCCGGCATGCAGGTACGCACCGCGCTCGAAACCGCGGGACGCGATGTTTATGTCCGCGAGGGTTGCTACAACTGCCATTCGCAGATGATCCGCTCGCTGGCGGAGGAAGTGTTGCGCTACGGCCCTGTGTCCGAGGCCGGCGAGTCGGTCTGGGATCACCCGTTTCAGTGGGGCTCCAAGCGCACCGGTCCGGATCTGGCGCGGGTTGGCGGCCGCTATAGCGACGAATGGCAGCGCATCCATCTCAACAATCCGCGCGATGTCGTACCGGAATCGAACATGCCGGGCTTCCCGTGGCTGGCCGACCAGCAGTTCCCACCGGGGGAAGTGCCGTCGATGATGAAAGCATTGAGGCTTGTCGGCGTACCCTATACCGATGCGCAGATCGCGAGTGCCGACGCCGACGTCGCCGGCAAGACGAAAATGGACGCGCTGATCGCTTTCCTGCAATCACTCAAACTTCCGACTCCGCCGGCGGCGCCTGTAGCCGTGGGGAGCATGAAATGATCAGCGGCATCGTCACGCTCATCGCGCTGTTGAGCTTCCTCGGCGTTGCCGTATGGGCCTATTCACAACGCAATCGCGAGCGTTTCGACGAAGCTTCGCGGCTGCCGCTCAGCGACGATGGCGATACGCACGCAGACATCGGCAAGCAGGACAAGGCTCAGTCCCAGGAACTGCCTCCTTGCTGCCGCGGAGAACACCCATGAACCTGAGCCCGTTCTGGCATTGGTGGGTTGTCGTCATCACTGTCGGTACGATGGCGGGCTGCCTGTGGCTGCTGTTCGCGAACTCGCGCGGCACGCCCGGCGACAGCACCGATCACGTCTGGGACGACGATCTGCGCGAGTACAACAATCCATTGCCGCTGTGGTGGCGCAACCTGTTCTTGATCACGATCATCTTCAGTGCCGGCTACCTGCTGGTATATCCAGGCCTCGGCAACTTTGCCGGACAGTTCGGCTGGACTCAGCGCTCTGAATTGCGGGATAACTTCGCCAAGCTGGAAGCCGAGCGCGATGCGATGTATGCACGGCTGAAAGATAAGGATCTGATGGCCCTGTCGAAAGAGCCTTCGGCGCTGGCGCTTGGCCATGCCGTGTTCATGAACAACTGCGCGGGCTGTCACGGCGCCGACGCGAAAGGCGCGATCGGCTTCCCCAATCTGACCGATGACGATTGGCTATACGGCGGCGAGCCCGACACCATCGTGCAAACCATCACCAACGGCCGTCGCGGCGTGATGCCTCCCTTCAAGAGCGCGCTCAACGACGATCAGCTCAACGCCCTGCTCGACTTCGTGCCGTACTGGTCGGATCCGAAGCTCGACGCGGCGAAACGCGAACGCGGCACGCAGCAGTTCGCGCAGACCTGCGCGCCTTGCCACGGTGGCGACGGCAAGGGCATGCAGGTGCTCGGTTCCGCGAATCTCACCGACGACATCTGGCTTTATGGCGGCAGCCGCGAACGAGTGCGCGAGACAATCCTGAACGGGCGCAGCGGCGCCATGCCGGCATGGCAGAACACGCTGTCGCCGGATGAAATCCGCGTCGTCGCCGCCTACGTTTATAACCTGTCGCACAGTGGACAGCTCTGATGAGCGACGCCGGACATGAGCACCATAGTGTCGAAGAAGCGGCAGCGATCGTCGCTACCGCATTGCGCCGCGGTCTCGGCGAGCGGCCACGGCTGCGGCGTACCAGCGCCGTAGCTTGGTCCGCGTTTCTTGGTGCCTGCGCAATGATGGCCGCAGGCATGCTGTTACCTGAAGATTGGTTGACGACACCAGTCGGCTTCGAGCGCCTTGCGTTCGCCTTTCTGGTGTCGTGGTTGTTGTCGCTGATCCCTGCGATCGCGGCCGCCATGCTGGCGTTGCCGCACACTGAAAAACCCGCTTCCGACCAAAAGGGCGACGGCGCAAAGCGATGAACGTGCGCGCTGAACCGCAGCCACCGCAACGGAACCCGAGCGAGCAGGTCCTGCTCTATCACTCTGCCGCGAAAATCCAGCCGCGCTCAATCTGGGACCGCTACGCCAAACTGCGCGTCGGCGCGATGCTGGCACTGCTCGGCCTTTATTACGGCCTGCCATGGATCTATCTGAGCGGTCATCCCGCAGTCTGGTTCGATCTGCCGGCGCGCCGCTTTCATATCTTCACGCTGACGCTGGTGCCGCAGGATCTGATCCTGCTGACCGGCCTGCTACTGATCGCGGCACTGACACTGTTTTTTTTCACCACGCTCGGCGGACGCCTGTGGTGCGGTTACGCTTGTCCGCAAACGGTGTGGACCGAAGCATTTTTGTGGATGGAGCAGCTCTGCGAAGGCGATCGCTACGATCGCATGAAACTCGACCGCTCGCCGCTGAACACCAACAAGCTGCTGCGCCGCGGCGCCAAACATGTGCTGTGGATCGTGTTCGCGTTGTGCACGGGCATCACCTTCGTCGCCTACTTCATTCCGGCGCGTGAGTTGTTCGGCAGTATCGTTCAGGGCGATGTCGATGGCTGGCCGGTGTTTTGGGCGATTTTCTACGGCTTCGCAACCTGGGGCAATGCTGGCTTCATGCGTGAACAGGTGTGCAAGTATATGTGTCCCTACGCGCGCTTCCAGAGCGCGATGTTCGATCGCGACACCCTCATCATCGCCTACGACGAAAAGCGCGGCGAGCCGCGCAAAACCACGGCGAAGAAGGAAGGCAAAGCCGCCGGCGATTGCATCGATTGCTCGATGTGCGTACAGGTGTGCCCCGTCGGCATCGACATTCGCAAGGGCCTGCAATATGAGTGCATTGCCTGCGCCGCTTGCGTGGATGCCTGCAACACGGTGATGGATTCCGTCGACAAGCCGCGTGGCTTGATCCGTTATACCAGCGCGAACCACGATGTCAGCGGCAAATTCCGCATGCTGCGGCCGCGCGCGATCGGCTACGGCGTGGTCTGGACGCTCGCCATCGTCGGCTTTCTGATACTGCTCGCGCATCACACGCTGGTGCGTGTCGATGTGTTGCGTGACCGCCACGCGCTCTACCGCGAGCATGCCGACGGCGCGATCGAAAACATCTACACGCTGAAGGTGACGAACGAAGACAGTAACCCACACCGCTTCATCATCAAAGCTCACTTTGGCGATGGCACCCGCCTGATCGCCGCCCCATCGAGCTTTGACGTGCAACCGTCGGAAACTACAGCCACGACGGTGTCGCTGAGCACCCCACCGCGCGCGGCCGGTGTCACATC
>Ga0265334_10000430_pt1 | contig 22025 bp, 17 predicted proteins | sample 42023metaG_FD_192442 | JGI IMG/M metagenome (GOLD analysis project Ga0265334, IMG submission 192442) | Rhizosphere microbial communities from Carex aquatilis grown in University of Washington, Seatle, WA, United States - 4-20-23 metaG | ecosystem: Host-associated > Plants > Roots > Rhizosphere... | reverse complement strand
GTGGCCGAACTGGTCAGCGGTCTGAACCGCCACCTGATGACGGCGTCGTTCGTCGCGCTGACGCTGCTGCTGCAGGTCTTCGTTCCGTACCACCGCTATGTCCGGTTCCTGAAATGGCTCACGCTGTCACTGCTGGCCTATGCCGCGGTGCTGTTTACCGTGCACGTTCCATGGGGCGAGGTCGCACTGCGAACGGTCTGGCCCCACTTCAGACCGGATGCCACCGCCGCCGCCGTCGTGGTCGGGGTATTCGGTACCACCATCAGCCCGTACCTGTTCTTCTGGCAGGCATCCGAGGAAGTCGAGGACATGGCGGCGCGAACCGACGCGCTACCGCTGCTGCGCGACACGGCCGGGGCGCCGGTAGAACTGCGCCGGATCGCGTGGGATACCTGGACCGGTATGTTCTATTCCGATCTCACGGCCTACTTCATCATCCTTGCCACCGCGGTCACGCTGCATGCGGCGGGCATTACCGAGATCGAGACGGCCGCTCAGGCAGCCAGCGCGTTGCGCCCGCTTGCCGGCGACTTTGCGTTCCTGCTCTTTGCACTCGGCATCGTGGGAGTGGGGCTGATCGGCGTCCCGGTGCTCGCCGCGTCGGGCGCCTATGCGCTCGCGGAGTCACTGGATTGGAACTGGGGTCTCGAGCGCAGACTCAAGGACGCGCGCGGGTTCTACGGCGTGATCGTAGTTGGGGTACTGGCCGGACTTGGCATCCAGTACCTGCCGATCAGCCCGATGCGCGCGCTGTTCTGGAGCGCCGTAATCAACGGTGTCGTGGCGGTGCCGCTGATGGTCGTCATCGTCCTGCTGGCGTCGCGGAAATCCGTGATGGGTCCCTTCACGGTCAGCCGTCCGATCATCGTGCTCGGCTGGATCGCGACCGCCGTCATGGGCGCCGCAGCCGTACGCATGTTCGTCCCCGGCTGAGGAGTCCGGGCTCGCGGCGCCAGCGGCTGCGACAGTACCAGGCGCAGGCGCGTGCTCACTGTCGTGACGTCCCCGTTCTGCCACGGCACCGTCGTGGCGGGACGCAGGCGCTCGAGGAACTCGGCCTGCGCCGGCAGGAAGTAATCCTGGTCCTGCACGACGACGTCGAATGCCGGCGCGGCCGTCTCGAAGCTCAAGGTGAACCCGTCGGGCGGCGGATTCAGGAAATCGATGCAGCTCCAGCCGCCGGCCAGGCCAGCTACCGTCCAGGTCTTGCCATCGAGCTGCACCGCGCGCACCGCGGCCTGCGGCGAAAACAGCAGCGCCAGCTCGGCAGCGCCACGAGCCGTAGCCAGCTGCACCTGCGCGCTCCACCCGCGCTCGGAGCGGTGGCTCCACATCACCCGCAGTTCCGGCGGAACCAGTGGCAAGCGCGGTGCGGCGGCGCGAAAGGCCGGCTGCGCAATCCACGGCGCCAGTGGCACCGGCTCCGTTGTAAACGGCATCGCGTCGCGCATCACCGCCGGCAGGTGGGTCGAATCAGGAACCACGGTCCAGAAAGCCCGGTCGGATGTGGCATCGAGTTCATAGCGGATCCCCAGACGCTCGGGAGCCTCGACGGTGTAAACCGGAACCAGCAGCGCCGCGATCACCGCAAAGCCGAGCCCCATCACGGCGCCGACCGCGAACGCACCGCGTCCGATGCGCCCTGCTCGCATCAGCAGCAGTGCGAGCCACGGCAGCGAGCAGACCAGCGTGACCGAGAGCACCGGCAGCGCCGGGGCGCCGAGCGCGACATACAGCGGAACGCAAAGCGGCAATGCCACGATCAACGAGCACGCGAGCACCAACAGCGCAGCGCCGTCGCGCACTCCGGCATGCTCGCCACGGCCACTGAGCGGCAGCAATAACATCGCCAGCGCGCAGCAGCCTGGCACCCACGGCAGGTAGCTTGCGGCTGGCAGCCACACGGCCAGCAGCGCGGCCAGCGTGGCCGCGCACAGGGCACTCGAGGCAAAGAGCTCCCAGAAGCCGGAGGCATGGCGCGACAGCTCGGCAATCAGCACGAGCATCAGGCCCGAGAGCGCGGTGAAGGCGAGCTCCACCGCCCACGGGTGCGCGACGAAGGGATTGCTGCCGGCGAGCGGCACGGCCCGGAGCGCGCGCAGCAGCATCAGGAGTGTCTCGCCACAGCAGCCTGCGAGCGCGCCCGCCGCGAGCAGCACGGCGCAGGCTGCGGCCATGGCACGCAGGCGCAGCACTCCGCGCCGCACGAGCAGGCCCGAGACTGCGATCACCAGCGCCCAGAGCACCCACGCGGCCGGTCGCAACGTGCCGAGCGGCAATCGCACGATCCTGTACCCATAGACATCGAAATAGGCGGCCCCTCCCTGCTGGTGGTCGATAAGGTCCGCGCTCGCTAGCGCGCGCAGCGACGCCAGCGCCTGCGCACCCTGCTGCCCGACACTGCGCGGATCGGCGTGTGCCACATCATCGAGTGGCGTGTGGTAGCGGGCCACGCCGTCGATGTACGCGAAGTTGAAGCCTTGCCAGCCGGCCGCCCTGAACACGGAAAAATCAGTGGCATGTGGCGTCAGCTGGTAGGCCGTGTAGTAGACCGAATTCGTCAGCGCGCGCATGAGCGCGTGCGCATACAGTCCGATCAGCCACGCGTTGGCGGTGCCAGTCTCGAACAGCAGGCTCGCGCCACTCGTGCCGCGCGCGTCGAGATTGACGGCGGCCTTCACATATCGCGCGAACGGGTGCTGCGCGGCGAACAGCTGCGCTCCGAGCAGCCCGGCCTCCTCGCCCTCGTCGATCAGCAGCACGATCGGATGGCGCATCGGCGGGCGCGCCTCCAGCGCGCGCACGATCTCGAGCACCGCCGCGACGCTCGCGCCGTCATCCGAGGCCCCAGGGCCTGCCGGCACCGAATCGTAATGCGCGGCGAGCAGTACGCTGTCGGCATCTGCGGCGGTGTCGGTGCCTGGCAGGCGCGCGACGATGTTGACGGGCGACCCGCAGCGTCCCCAATCGCTGCATACCATGGCTCCGGTCTGCAGCTGCGGTTGGAGGCCGAGCCGCTTCAGGCGCTGCACGATCCGCGCCCGCAGCGCGGCGGCCGCGGCGCTGCCGATCGGGTGCGGCTGGCCGTCCCTGATCAAATCACGCAGCACGTCCATTGCGCGGGCGGCGGAGAATTCTGCGGGCGGCGTCGCAGGTCCGCTGGCAGCCGGCGGCTGGTACGCCGCAAGGCTCGCGAGCCACAGCACGGCGCAGAGCACGAGTCCGGCCGCGAGACCGCGCCCCATGTTTCACGCAGGAACGGTCAGTGCCCGCGGCGCCGCCGTGGTGGCCAGCAGCACGCGATGGTCCACGCCCTCCCAGCCCTGGGCGTACCGGCGCGTGAAGTCGAGCGCCTGGTGGGAGCTAAGCAAAGCCGGAGTGAGCCGCGCCGCCCAGATTCCGAATGGCTGCAGCACCGCTTCGCTATCCGCCAGATGCTGCCAGCCGTCGAATCCGTAATGCAGCACGAAAGGCTGGCGATCCTCGATCTGCAGTACGCGACCCTGCTCGAGCCGCAGCACCGGAACTTCGTCGCGCCAATGCCAGACCGGGGCAGCGCGCGCGTGCTCCGCGCCGTACCGGTCCTCCACGGCACCGAGCATCTCGACCGGTCGGCCGCGTTCACGGGCCACCAGCAGCTTCAGGAATTCCGCGTGCGCCCAGAGCAGCGGCATCGCGCTGCCCGAGGGGCGCCCGGGCTCGAGCTGCAGCGCCGGAATGGCCGCTGCATCCCACACCTGCTCGGGCAGCAGACCGCCGGCACTCGAGCAGTTCCAGATCGTGCGCAGATAGCCGATCGGATCCTCGCCGGACTGCAGCGCCAGGTGGCCGCGCTCGCCGACCAGCAACGGCCACGCGCGGCCGATCCCGCTGCCGTCGTAGGCACTGCCGTCGGCATGCTCGCCATAGCCGTCACCGTTGTAGCGATGGTAGAGCGCACCGGAAGGGGTCTCGACGCGCAGCACCTGGTCCACGACCTTCAGCGTGTCCTGTACTCGCGGGTCGCTTGCACGCCGCAGTCCGAGACGCACGAGGTACGAGAAATCCATGCTCACGAGTGCGGAAGCCAGGACCTGCTCGCCCTGCCGGTTGCGCAGCTGCACGATGGCATCGGCGTCGTTCGCATCCCCGCGTTCGGCGATGCGCACGTAGTATCCCGCGACCCCGAGTTGGCGCGCGAGCGGCGTGTCCCGCACATAGCACCAGCTCTCGAGACGCTCGTTCCAGTCGTCCGCGAGCGCCTCCGCGTAGGCGCAATCACCATCGTCGAGCCACGGCGCCGCGGCGATCAGCGCGCTGATCGCGACGCTGACCGTGAACGGGCTGACGCCTGGGTTCTCCTCCCAGCGGTCCTGCGGGCTGGAAGGTCCCGTGCGCACGATGAATCCGACCGCCGCGCGCACCATCTGCGAAGTACCGGGAAGTTCCGCGTCCCCGAGTTCGCGCAGCTTGGCCGCGAGCAGCACCGGAAACGCTGCCTCGTCGAGCTGTACGCCGTTCCAGAACGGTGCGCCACTCGGAAAACAGTTCTGCGCCCATCCGCCCTCGGGCAGCTGCGTGGCGATCAGGTGCGCCAGGATATTGCGCGCATCGCTGAGCTGGTTGGCGGCCAGAAGCGCGAACGCGGTCAGCGTCGCGTCGCGCGGCCAGACCAGGTGATAGCCTCCGAGGGTATCCGTGCTGTTGCCCCACGGTACGCTCAGGCTCGCGACCACCGCGCCCGGAAAGCTGCGATCCTCGTGGATCTTGAGCACGGCCGCGCACAGCAGGCCGGCATCGGCAAGCGAGGGATCCGGCTGCGGGAGCTGCAACTGACCGCCCCAGCTCGCCCAGGCCTGCAGGAATTCGGCGCGCAGTGTGTCGAATCCCTCGGCCACGGCGGTACGCACCAGCGTGTAGGCACCACGTGCGCTCTCCGAGAATCCGAGCGCGAGCAGCCCGCGGTGGCCCGGCGCCTCGCCGCTGATCGCGACGGTGCCGTCCGGCGCATCGCCGAAGGCGTGGGTCAGCGCGCCGTGCTGGTACAGATCCTGCCACCCGTCCGAGGCGCCCACATAGCCACAGCTCAGGTGCAGCAGCGGCGCATCGGCCGCGAAGCAGACCGCGAAGTCCCCGCGCTGCGCGTAGCCGACTCCGTCCCGCGCCCAGGCGGTGTTGTCGCGCCCGGTGCTGCCCAGGTGCGGGGCCAGGATGGCCGCCAGCCGATAAGGGCCTTCGAGCTGGTAGCGCACCAGCAGCACGTCGCGCCGCGGGTCCGGCAGGATCTCGAACGAGACCGTGTAGTCATCCCCCTCATGCGTGATCGTCAGCACCGGCAGGTAGGGTCCGGGCATCGCGATCCGGTAGCGACGCACCCTCTTGAGATCAATCCAGCCTGTCGCCCCGATCAGGTAGAAGCCGAAATCGCGAATCTGGGGCTGACCGGTCGAGGGCCAGTAGACCTCGTTGATGATCCCGTGCCCGATCGTGGCCCAGAGCCTCGAGGCCCCGAGAGCCGTGGTCACGAAGTCCTTGTCGCTCGAGCACCAGGTGGGCGCGAGGCCGGGGGCGCCGAACGCGAGAGCGCTCATGAGGTCTGCGCGCGGCAGTCGTCAGGCGTCCACGGCATGGCGCGAGGGCCTCCAGCGGCTATCGGGTGAGCGTATTCTTGCATGGCGCCAACGGCGCCGTGTCAAAGACTCGGGCAGGCATCACCATCTCACCGCGCGCCCTCCTGCGTTATCTCGCGCTGCCGGCCCGGCCGAGCGGCATGCTGTTGATCGGTGTGCTCACGATCGGCTTCGGACTCGCGCTGCGGGCCGGGTTCGTCGGCATCCCGCTCGGGCTGATGATGCTGTTCTGGCTGCTGGCCTATTCCTACGTGCTGCTCGAGCACGTCGCGCACGGCACACGCGAACCACCGGTCCTGTCGATCGAGATGGTCAATCCGGTCGCGGCTGCGCGGCCCTTGACGCAGCTGGCAATGGTCCTGCTGGCCGCGGCACTGCTGCGATCGCTCGCCCTGCCACTGGGCCCGATCCTGCTGCATCTGCTCGAACTGCTGCTGCTGCTGGCACTGCCGGCTTCGATCGCGGCTTCCGGCATAGCCCGCCACTGGTGGCAGGCCCTGGCGCCCACGACGCTCTGGGCGCTGGCGCGCGGACTCGGCGCTTCTTACCTGGTCCTGATCGCGCTCGCGCTGCTGTACGCCGCGGCGCTGCTCGCTCTGTACGCCGGGGGCCTGCCGAGCTGGCTGCTGTGCGTTGGCTTCACCTATGCGTGGCTGTCGCTGTATGCGGCGATCGGCGGCGCGCTGTTCGAGGCCCGCGCGGCGCTGGGATTCGAGGCCATGCAGGCCCCCGAGCGGGCCGAACTGCGCCGCAGCGCGCAGCAAGATCAGCACCGCGCCCGAGTCATGGACGGCATCTACGGGCAGGCGCGGGGCGGAAATCACGCGGGTGCCTGGCAGTCACTGCAGCGCGAACTCGCTGCGCGCGGCTTCGCCTTCGAGGACTACGAGTGGATGCTGGCAGGACTTGCGCTGCCCGAGCTGCACCTGCTGGCCCAGCGCCTCGCCCAGGATTACCTGAGCCGCGCACTCGAGCGCGACAACGGCCGCGTGCTTCGCATTGTCCGCGAGCGCCTCGCGATCGACCCGGCGTTCCGGCCGCGTTCGAGCGCCGAGATCGCGCGCGTCGTGGAACTGGCCCGCCTCGCCGGCGACCGCGCACTTGCGGCGCGGCTTCAGGATACGGGCGGGGCAGCGGGCTGAGCCTTAAGCCCCGACTCACTCGCCGCGGGTCTTCTCCTCGACCTTGCGGGCGCCTTCCTCTACCTTTTCGGCTCCCTTGTGCACGGTCTCCTTGACGACCTGCTTGCCTTCCTCGACGGCCTGCTTGACCTTCTGTGCGCCCTCCCTGGCGGTGTCGGCCGCGGCGTGGCCTGCATCCTTGAGGTCCTGCTGCGCCCGCTGCGCGGAGTCCGCCGGCGCGTCCGCGTGCGCGGGTAGCGCAGTGCATGCAGCACCGACGACGAGTACGCATCCGAAGAGACTGGCAGTGAAACGGCTCATGGATGCCTATTAGACCATTCGGACTAGAATCGCACCATGTGTGGTCGATACACGACACCGGCCGAGAGCGAGGCCGAACGGTACTTCACCGTGCACCTGCTGCACTGGCACTTCGCGGCCCGCTACAACGTGGCGCCGAGCCAGCTGGTGCCTGCAGTACGCCTTAAGGACGGGCAACGCGAAGGACTGATGCTGCGCTGGGGCCTGGTGCCGTTCTTCGCCCAGGGGATCCCGGGCAAGTACTCGACGATCAACGCGCGAATCGAGACACTGGTCACCTCGCCGGCCTATCGCGGTGCGTGGAAACGGGCCCAGCGCTGCATCCTGCCGGCGAGCGGGTTCTACGAGTGGCACCTGAACGCGGACGGCTCCAAGCAGCCCTACTTCATCCACGCGGCCGACCAGCCGGTATTCGGCTTCGCGGGGCTGTGGGACCGTTCGACGCGCGCCGACGGCACGGTCATCGAGTCCTGCACGATCGTCACGATGCCAGCCAATGCGCTGCTGGCCGAGATCCACAATGCGCCAGGCAAGCAGCGCATGCCGGCCATGCTCCCAGCGTCCGCACACGAGGCGTGGCTCACTGGCAATGCCGCCGAGGCGCATGCGGTGCTTGCGCCCTACCCCGCCGACTGCATGGTCGCGTGGCCCGTGAGCCCGCGCGTCAACAGCCCGCGCCAGGATGACGCGTCGCTGATCCAGGCCCAGTAAACCTCAGGGCTGAGCGGGGCGCTCGACGCACCAGGAATAGAACGACAGCAGGCCCGCCGCGGTGCCAAGGCTCACGGCGATACCCGTCATGATCGGCGCCAGGCGGACGATCAGCGGCGGGTGCGCGAGGTGCAGCACCACACCGAGGCGCGACAGTCCGTGCGGAGCGGCATGCGCCGCGAGCAACCCGAGCAGTACCGACAGCGCGCCGGCGAGACCTGCCATGGCCGCCGTCGAGCGTCCCAGCTTCGTATGATGAAGCTTATCTCTCAGATAGTTACGAGCTATTTCCACTGATAATTCGAGCTTCGTGAAGCCCTGTCGGTTCGCTGCCGCTGCACTGAAATTCTAAGCACAGCGCGCGCGGGCGGCAACTTGCGCGCTCGGCGGCACTTGCCTACCTTTGAACGGGTGTCCAATCCGCCTGCCGTGCTCACCCTCCGGGACCTGACCAAGGGCTATCGCAGCGGCAGCACGCCGGTCCTGAACGGACTCAGCCTCGAACTCGCGCCCGGCGAATATCTCGCGATCATGGGGGAATCCGGCGCTGGCAAGTCGACGCTGCTGAACCTGATTGCCGGCCTCGACCGGCCCGATGCCGGCAGCGTGCAGTTCGAAGGGCTCGACCTCGGAACGCTGGATGACGATGCGCTCACCCGGCTGCGGCGGGCGCGAATGGGGTTCGTGTTCCAGGCGTTCCATGTGCTGCCCTATCTGCGGGTCTGGCAGAACGTCGCACTGCCACTCGATCTGCTCAAGGCCCCGCAGCACGAACGCCGCCTGCGGGCCCTGGCAGCGCTGGAACGAGTGGGCATCGGCGCGCTCTGTGAGCGCTATCCGCGCGAGCTGTCCGGCGGCGAACTGCAGCGCACGGCGATTGCGCGCGCACTGGTGCACGAGCCCCGGCTGGTGCTGGCCGACGAGCCGACCGGCAATCTCGATGCGCGCAGCGCCGCGCAGGTGCTGGAGCTACTGCGTTCGCAGCTGCGCGAACATGGCGCAGCCGGCATCCTGATCACGCACTCGCTCGTGGCCGCCCGCACGGCCGACCGGATCCTGTGGCTGGATGCCGGACGGCTGCGCGCACCTGATACCGCCGCATCCCGGACCGCCGAGGCATGATCGGGACGGATGACGTGCACGTGAGCTGGGTCGGCACCAAGACCCTGGCGCTGGCCCAGCTGCGCGAGCAGCCCTGGCACGTGCTGGTCAGCGTGCTCGCAATCGCGATCGGCATCGCACTCGGCGCCGGCGTGTACTTCGTGCACCGCGCGGCACTCGAGGAATTCGATCAGGCCACGCGCCGGATGGTGGGTGCGGCGAGCCTGATCGTGCGCGGACCGAGCGCCGGCTTCGATGAACAGCTGTACGTGCGCCTCGCGCGCGATCCGGCCATCGACGCGGCCAGTCCAGTGCTCGAACTGCAACTGACGCTGCCGGGCAGCCACACCCCGCTACGGCTGCTCGGCATCGATCCGTTCCGTGCAGCCGCCCTGCAGCCGGTGCTGATGGGCAGCTTAGGGACAGACATCACGCGCCTGTTCGCCCACGACGCGCTGGTGCTCAGCAGCACTGCGGCCCAGGACCTCGGACTTCGCACAGGCGACACGCTGCCGGTAGTGGTCGGCGATACGGTCAAGAGCCTGCGCGTGATCGATGTGTTGCCGTCCGGCGCCTTTCCCGACGCGCTTGCGATCATGGATATCGGCGCGGCGCAATGGACGCTCGAACGCCTCGGGCGCCTGAACCGGATCGACCTGCAGCTGCGCCCCGGCGCTGACGTGACGGCGTTGCGCTCGCGCCTGGCGGCACTGCTGCCGGCCGGCGTGGTGGTGATCATGCCGCAGATCGAGCGCGGTCGCACCGACTCTGCGACCCGCGCCTACCGCGTCAACCTGAACATGTTGGCCCTGGTGGCATTGCTGACCGGTGCCCTCGTGATCTTTGCGACGCAATCGCTCTCGGTTCTGCGCCGCCGTACCGCACTTGGGCTGCTGCGCGCACTGGGCGCCACGCGCGCGCAGGTGCGATATGCCCTGCTTGGCGAGGCAGTGCTGCTGGGTGTCGCCGGATCGACGCTCGGCGTGCTGCTCGGTGCCCTGATCGCGCACCTGGTGCTGCGCTACCTCGGCGCCGATCTCGGCAATCGCCAGCTGGCCATGCAGGGCGTCGGTGCCGCTCTGCAGGTGGGGAGCAGCGCCGCGTTCGTACTGATCGGCACGGTGGTCGCCTGCGCTGGGGCGTGGCTGCCCGCGCACGAGGCGGCGGCCAGGCCTCCCGCTCTGGCGCTGCGCGCCGGCGATGCGGAGCCGGTGCTCGGTGCACTGCCCTTGCGTGCTCCGGGCCTCGTGTTGCTGCTGGGCGGCGCGGTGATGGCATGGTTGCCGGCCGTGGGCGGCCTACCGCTGCCCGGGTATCTGGCCATTGCCGCGCTGCTGTTCGGTGCGTTGCTGCTCGTGCCATGGCTGCTGCGCATGCTGCTCGGGGCCCTGCCGCGCACCGGAGCCGTGGTCCTCGACACCGCAGTCGCCCAGCTGCAGGGCAGCGTGGGGGTGGCGGCCTTGAGCCTCGCCTCGGTCATCGCCAGCTTCAGCCTGATGGTCGCGATGGCGATCATGGTGCATTCGTTCAGGGGCTCCTTCGAGACCTGGCTGGTCAAGCTGCTACCGGCAGATCTGCAATTGCGAGTGCAGGCCGGCGGGGACACCGGCGCCTTCTCGCAGCGCCAGCAGGGACTGATCTCCGGGCTGGCGGGCGTGGCCCGCGTCGAGTTCCGCGCTGTGCGGCAGATCCTGCTGCGCGCTGACCGTGCGCCGGTCGCGCTGATCGCCCGCGAGCTCTTGGCCGACGGTGCCGCGCAGGTGCTCCCGCTGGTGCGCACCGCGGCGGCGCCTTGGCCTGTGGGCGCACGCCCGGCATGGATCTCCGAGGCGGTGCAGGATCTCTATGGCAATCAGCCCGGCACGTGGCTCGAGCTGCCCCTGGCGGGGCGCACGCAACGCTTCTATATCGCCGGGGTGTGGCGCGACTATGCGCGATCCAGCGGGGCGATCGTGATCCGGCGCGCGGACTACGAAGCACTGACCGGAGATAACAGCGCAACCGAGGCCGCGATCTGGCAGCTACCGCATGGAGATGCTGCCGCCCTCGAAGCGGCGATCCGCGCCCAGCTGCCGTCGGGCAGCGCGCTCGAGGTCTACACCGGACCTGCGCTGCGCGAGCGCTCGCTGCGGATCTTCGATCGGGTGTTTGCGATCACCTACGCGCTCGAGGCGATCGCGGTACTGATCGGACTGCTCGGGGTAAGCGTCGCTGCGAGTGCGACGGCGCTCGCGCGGCGCACGCAGTTCGGCATGCTGCGGCATATCGGCATGCTGCGGCGGCAGGTGCTCGCGATGCTGGCCGGCGAGGGCGTCCTGCTCGGCGCGCTCGCGGTGCTGTATGGATTGCTGCTGGGCATTGTGCTGAGCCTGCTGCTGGTCTATGTCATCAACCGGCAGTCCTTCCACTGGAGCATCGATCTGGCCGTGCCCTGGTGGCAGCTCGGCGTGCTGGCCACTGCGCTGATCGCCGCCTCGGCGCTGACCGCACTGTGGAGCGGACGCGCCGCCATGAGCCAGGATGCGATCCGTGCCGTGCGGGAGGACTGGTGAGCTACGGCCGGGGCGCCACGCGCCGCCGTGCGCTCAAGCTGCTGTGCGCTGCCGTCGCGCTGCCTGGCCGGCCGAGCGCCGCGGGCCAGTCCGTGCCGCCGTTCGCGCCGGTGCTGCCTGGGGTTGCGCTGCGCTTTCCGCAGGACCATGGCGCGCACCCGCAGTTCGGACTCGAATGGTGGTACGTCACCGGTTGGCTCGACTGGCAAAGCCCCACGCCACTCGGGTTCCAGATCACGTTCTTCCGCACGCGGCCGGCGGTGCAGGAAGACAATCCCAGCGCTTTCGCGCCCCGGCAACTGCTGATCGCGCATTGCGCGCTCAGCGACCCGATACGTGGCAGGTTGTGGCAGGACCAGCGCATTCGGCGCGCCGGCCTCGGACTCGCGGAAGCCGAATCCGGGGATACCAGCGTATGGATCGACGACTGGCGCCTGGAGCGGCAGGATGGGAACTTCAGCGCGCGGCTGGTAGCCGCGGATTTCGCGCTCGAATTGACACTCGAACCCACGCAGGCGCCACTGCTGCAGGGCATCGACGGTTTCAGCCAGAAGGCGGCCGCGCCGCGGGAGGCCAGCTACTACTACAGCCTGCCGCATCTGAAGGTGCGCGGCGCCATTACACGCGACGCACGGCGCGAGCGCGTCACCGGTGAAGCCTGGCTCGATCACGAATGGTCCAGCGCCTACCTCGACAGCCAAGCCCAGGGCTGGGACTGGACCGCGCTGAATCTCGATGACGGCGGCGCCGTCATGGCGTTTCGGATCCGTAGCCGCGTCGGCGACACCCTCTGGGCGGGAGGCAGTCTGCGCACCGTTGAAGGCAAGGTGCAGACACTTCAGCCCGCCGACGTGCAGTTCTCGCCCGGCCGGCAGTGGCGCTCGCGGCGCACCGCAACCAGCTATCCGGTAGCGTGGGTGGTGCGTGCCGGGCCGCGGCTGCTGGCGCTCGAGCCATTGCTCGACGACCAGGAGAACGACACCCGGCTCACGACGGGTGCCGTCTACTGGGAAGGCGCCGTGCGCGCGCACGAAGACGGACGGGAAGTCGGCCGCGGCTACCTGGAGCTCACCGGCTACGGTGCGCCGCTGGCGCTGCCATAGCGGCTGACACTGCCCTGGCGGTGCCTTCAGGCGGGTGCGGGCGCATCGCCGGCAGCGCGATGGACAGCCCTGCGGATGCGATTGTAGGTACCGCAGCGGCAGATGTTGGTGATCGCGCCGTCGATCTGCTGGTCGGTCGGGTGCGGAGTGTGTGCCAACAGTGCCGCGGCGGCCAGAATCATGCCCGACTGGCAGTAGCCGCATTGCGGCACGCTCTCGGCGATCCAGGCCTGCTGGATCGGGTGACTGCGCTCGGTGCTGAGGCCCTCGATCGTCACGATGGATTTGCCGGCCACCGCCGCGATGCTCAGCACGCAGGTACGTGTCGGTGCGCCATCGAGCAGCACCGTACACGCCCCACATAATCCGATGCCGCAGCCGAACTTCGTGCCGGTCAGGCCGGCCTCGTCGCGCAGCACCCACAGCAGCGGCGTATCCGCGTCGACGTCGGCACTGAAGGGCTTGCCATTGATCGTGAGATTGAACATGTTCAGGCTCGCAGCGTGGAGAAGCTGAAGTTCTGCTTCGACAGTGGCAACGCGCGCACGCGGATGCCGGTGGCGGCGAAGATTGCATTGGCCAGGGCCGGAGCGATCGGCGCCGTCCCGGGCTCCCCGACGCCTCCAGGGGCCGCGGTGCTCGGCACGATATAGGCATCCACGCGCGGCATCTCCTTCATCAGCAGCATCGGGTAGTCATTGAAGTTTCGCTGCTGCACGGCTCCACCCGCGATCGTGATCTCGCCGCGCAGCGCGGCCGTCAGGCCATAGACCATGCCGCCCTCGAGCTGGGCGCGGATGTTGTCGGGGTGGATCGCGACTCCGCAGTCGATCGCGGTCACGACCCGGTGCAGCGTCAAGGCCTGGCCGCGGGCGGACAGTTCTACGACCGAGCCGATATAGCTGCCGAAAGCGGCAAAGGCCGCAATGCCGAGAAAGTGTCCGGGTGGCGCACGGCCCCAGCCGGATTTGTCGGCCAGCAGATCGAGCAGCGCACGCTGGCGCCTGGCCTCCTCGCCCTGCAGCATCGCGCGCCGGAACTGGTACGGATCCTGCTTGGTGGCATGCGCGATCTCGTCGATGAAGCTCTCGAGCATGAACGGATTGTGCGAATCATTGACCGAGCGCCAGAAGCCGAAGCGGATGCCAATGTCCTTATCGACCCCCGAGACGCGCAGGTTCGGAATGCTGTAGTTCATGTCGGCGACGCCGCCGGTATAGAACGGCGCGCCGCCCGTCCGGAACGACGGGCTCGAGGAGGTCACGACGTTGCAGTCCAGCGCACTGAGCTTGCCGGCCTGATCGAGGCCGGCCCGGAAGCGGATCGCCGCGGCCGGACGGTAGAAGTCGTGCTGGATATCTTCCTCGCGACTCCAGAGCAATTTGACCGGGCGACCAGTCGCCTGGGCGGCACTGACCGCCTGTGCCACGTAGTCGGTCTCCCCACGGCGCCCGAATCCTCCCCCGAGCAGCATCGAATGGACCTTGACGCGCTCGGCAGGAATCTTCAGGGCCGCTGCCGCGGCGCGCTGGGCCGCCTGCGGGGACTGCGTGCCACACCAGATCTCACAGCCGGTCTCATCCACCCGCGCGGTACAGTTCATCGGTTCCATGCAGGCATGGGCGAGATAAGGCACCTCGTATGCGGCTTCGAGGACACGCGCCGCAGATTTGAGCGCACCCGCGACGTCGCCGTCGTGGCGGGCGATCGTGCCCGGCTCGTCGAAGCCGTCGTGCAGCAGCTGCGAGACCCTGGCGCTGTCCAGTGTCGCGAGTGCGCCGGGCTCGTACTCGACCTTCACCTGCTCCAGTGCCTTCCTGGCCTGCCAGTACGAACGCGCCGTGACGATCACGCCGTCGGGCAAGGGCACCGTCGCGTGGTAGCCGGGCATGGACTTTGCGGCGCTGTCATCGAAGCCCTTGAGCTTGCCGCCGAAAGTCGGACAGGTCCGCACCGCGGCATACAGCATCTGCGGCAGCACGACGTCGATGCCGTACTGCGCGCTGCCATCGACCTTGACCGGAATGTCAACGCGCGCTGGAGAACCACCGATGACCTGGAACTGCGCGACGCCCTTGAGGTCGGGGTGCTGCGGCACCGGCAACTGTGCCGCGCGCGCGGCCACGCTGCCGAAGCTGCGCGTACGCCCGCTTGGCGAGTGACTGATGCGGCTGCTCGCCACCGTGCATTCGGCGGCCGGCACGCCCCAATCGCTGGCGGCAGCCTGCACCAGCATCTCGCGCGCCGCGGCACCGATGCGACGCAGTTCCACGTACCAGCCCCGCACCGAGAAGCTGCCGACCGTGGCCTGCTGGCCGAAGACCGGATTGTCGTAGATTGCCGCAGCCGCCGCGTCCTCGACTCGCAGGTCACGCCAGTCTCCGCCCAGCTCCTCCAGCAGGATCATCGGCATCGCCGTATGACCGCCCTGCCCCATCTCGACGGCCGGCGTCGTGATCGTGATGGCGCCATCTGCGGCGATGCGCACGAATGCGGTGGGGGCACGCGGAGCCGCATCGGTTGCGGCGCGCGGCAGCGCGGTTTCCTGCGCCGGCAGGCGCAGCGCGAGCGCGAGGCCTCCGCCGATGCTGGCCACGGCCTGGACGAACTCCCGGCGCGTGATTCCGGCCTGTTCCGCACGCGGTGCATGGCGCATGATGCTTCGACTCTCCAGCTACGGCGGTCGAAGTCTCGCAGGCGCCGGGCGCAGCGTCCAGCGGCGCACGATGGGCCGCCGCGCGGTGCCGGCGCACCGGTATGGCATCATTCGCCGCATGCATTCCGCGACCGACCCATCCGCGTGGATAGACCAGGTTCTGGCATCCGATCCCGACCGCCCGTTTTTGGTCACGCCGGCCGGCGTACGCCTGAGCTATGCGGCGCTGGCGCAGCGCTCCGGCGCCCTCGCCGCGGCCTTGCTGGCGCTCGGCGTACGCGCCGGCGAGCGCGTCGCCGTGCAGGTCGACAAGTCCGTCGACTCGGTGCTGCTGTACGTGGCCTGCCTGCGCATCGGTGCCGTGTACGTACCGATCAACACCGCCAACACCGTCCACGAGGTCGAATACTTCCTTCGCGACGCACAGCCGTGCCTCGCCGTCGTGCGTCCATCGGATCAGGACTTGCTGCAGCCCGTAGCACACGCAGCGCGCATCGCGCATCTGGAGACGCTCGGAGCCCACGGTGAGGGTACCCTGGCAGCGTTGGCCGTGCGCCAATCGGCGCCGCTGCCGCGCAGCCCTGCGTTCCAGGGCGGCGCGCTCGCCGCTATTGTCTATACCTCGGGTACCACCGGGCGCTCGAAGGGGGCGATGCTGACGCGCACCAACCTCGCCTCGAATGCGAATACCCTGGCCGCCGCCTGGGGCTTCACGGAGCGCGACGTGCTGCTGCACGCCCTGCCGCTGTTTCACGTGCATGGGCTGTTCGCCGCGATCAACACGGTGCTCGCCGCAGGTTCGAGCCTGCTGCTGCTCGCAGCCTTCGATGCCGCGCAGGTGCTGCAGCATCTGCCGGAGGCGAGCGTGTTCATGGGCGTGCCGACGCATTACACGCGCCTGCTGCAGCTGCCCGGGCTCGACCGCACCGCATGCGCGAACCTGCGGCTGTTCGTATCCGGGTCCGCGCCGCTGCTGGCCGAGACGCACCGCGAATTCGAGCAGCGCACGGGTCATCGCATCCTGGAGCGCTACGGCATGACCGAGACCCTGATGAATACGTCGAATCCCTACGCCGGCCCCCGGGTCCCCGGCACGGTCGGGCCACCGCTGCCCGGTATCGAGATTCGCATCGTCGATCCAGAGTCGGGCCAACGCACTCAGGGTGCGGATGCTATTGGAGGCATCGAGATCCGCGGCCCCAACGTCTGTGCCGGCTACTGGGGCGATGCGGACAAGACCCGACGTGAATTCAGTGGCGACGGCTGGTTCCGCAGCGGTGATCTTGGGCGCTTCGATCGCGCCGGCTACCTGCATATCGTCGGACGCGCGAAGGATCTGGTGATCAGTGGCGGATATAACGTCTATCCGAAGGAGGTCGAGGCCGAACTCGACGCACTGCCGTCGGTGCTGGAAAGCGCCGTGTTCGGCGTGCCGCATCCGGATTTTGGGGAGGGTGTCACGGCGCTGGTCGTGGCAAGACCTGGGGCCGCTGCTACCGAGGACGAGATCATCCGGGCGGTGCAGTCCCGCATCGCGCGCTACAAAGTGCCCAAGCGAATCCTGTTCGTCGCCGAACTGCCGCGCAACACGATGGGCAAGGTGCAGAAGAGCATGCTGCGCGAGCAGTACGCCACGTTGTATCAATCGGCCTGAGACCCCCGGCAATGCATCCCGACCCGACCACATCGGCTGCACTCCGCACGCCACTGAATCCGGCCCAGATCCGCGGCTTCTGGGCCGCCTGGGCCGGCTGGACGCTCGATGGCATGGATTCCTTCATCTTCGCGCTTGTGCTCACTCCCGCGCTCGCCGAATTGCTGCCGCGCTCGGGAATGAACGGCTCGCCGGCCGGCATAGCGCTCGCAGGCTCGATTCTGTTTGCGGTCTTCCTGGCAGGCTGGGGTGGATCGTTCCTCTGGGGCCCTATCGCCGATCGCTGGGGCAGGACCCGCACGCTCGCGGCGGCGGTTATCGTCTATGCCGTATTCACGGCGGCCGCCGCTTTCGCGCACAACGTCTGGCAGCTCGGCGCGTTCCGCTTTCTCGCCGGCGTCGGGATTGGCGGCGAATGGGCGCTGGCCGGGACCTATGTCGCCGAAGCGTGGCCAGAGGACCGTCGCCGGATGGGGGCCGGCTACCTGCAGACCGGCTACTACGTAGGCTTTTTCCTGGCGGCGGCACTGAACTACACCGTCGGTGCCGCATACGGGTGGCGGGCGATGTTCCTGTGCGGCGGCGCGCCGGTGCTGCTTGCACTGTACATGCTATCCCGCGTCTCCGAGCCGGAGCGCTGGAGACGTACCGCGTCCAGCCGCGAGCGCCGTAGCCCGTTGCGGGCAGTGTTTGCCGGCACATACCGCACCCGCACGCTGGTCAACACCGGGCTGGTTACGGTTTCGATCATCGGGCTGTGGGCCGGCACGGTGTACGAGCCCTCGGCGATCATCGCGATGGCACGTGCCGCCGGTCACACCGGCGCACAGGCCGCCAGGCTTGCATCCTTCGGCACCGGGCTGCTCTCGATCGCCACCTGCATCGGCTGCCTGGCACTGCCACCGCTCGCAGAGCGTGTGGGTCGGCGCCGCACGCTGGCGCTGTACTTCTGCGGCATGGCCGGCGGCATCTACTTGAGCTTCGGCTGGGCGTTCCAGCTCCCGGGTGGACTGGCCACTTTCATCGCGGCGCTGTGCGTGCTCGGTTTCTTCGGTGGCAATTTCGCGATCTACAGCCTGTGGCTGCCGGAGCAGTATCCGACGGCCATCCGCGCCACGGCGTTCGCGTTCGTGACCTCGTTCGGACGCTTCATTGGCGCCGGGGTGAATTTCCTGATCGGCGCCGGCGTGCAGCACTACGGCAGCATCGGCCGGCCCGTCGCAATGACCGCAGTGGCGTTCCTGCTAGGGCTGCTGCTGCTGCCGTTGAGTCTCGAGACCCGCGGCGCACCGCTTCCGGACTGAGCAGCTGCTGCGAGGCGGTACGCTACCGCTTCGTGATCGACATGGCGTCGCTGAAGCAGCGATAGCAGATCTGTTAAGGACGCGTTGCGCTCATCGAAGCGCGCGCGTCGAAACGCGCAAACCACGCCGCACTCGCCGGGTGCCGCTCGCGCCACGCGAGAGCGGCGAACCGCAGATCGAGATAGCCGAGCGCGCAGCCGATCGCAATGGTGCCGATATCGACACGCCCGCCGAACGTGGGCGCCTCGAGCTCGATGCGCGCGAGCGCGGAGTGGACCTTGTCCAGCTGGCCGTTGATCCATTCCGGCCAGCGCAGCGGCTCCGGGCGCACCACCTGCTCGTAGCGCACCAGTACGGCCGCATCCATGATGCCGTCGGCAAGCGACTGCTCGATGAGCGCCTGCCAACGTTCCGCGCCCGTGGCGGGAACGATTCGACCATCGCCAAGCGAATTCAGGTACTCGCAGATGACGCGGCTGTCGTACAGCACCGTACCATCGTCCGCCAACAGCGTCGGCATCTGGCCGAGCGGATTGTGGGCGACGATGGGCGCGCTGCGATTGATCGGATGCGCGCTGGCCGGCACGAGTTCGATGCGCTCGCGCAGCCCCAGCTCATGCGCGACGACCAGGCATTTGCGCACGAACGGTGACGCGGCGGCGTAGAAGATCTTCATGGGTGAGACTCGCGTCGGGATCGGGGCCCGGATCTTAAGCCAGCGCTGCGGCGCTCGCTATAATGAGCGCAACTGACGAGTTGAAGGAATCCCGCCGTGATCCAGTATGCCTTTGAGCCACCGGCGATCGTGGCGGTGCCGATCCGCGGCAGCGATGCGCGCTACCCGATCCGGCGCATCTTCTGCGTCGGGCGCAATTACGAGGCCCATGCACGGGAGATGGGCGTCGCCGCGGATCGGGAGGCACCGTTCTATTTCACGAAGTCAGCGCAGGACTACGCCGCTTCGGGAGCCCGCATCGCCTATCCACCGGGGACCGCGAACCTGCATTACGAGATGGAGCTGGTGGTTGCGATCGGTGCTCCGGCATTTCGCGTAGCGGCCGCAGACGCCCTGCGCGCGGTGTTCGGCTACACCTGCGGCCTCGACATGACGCGCCGGGATCTGCAGTATGCCGCCCGTGACCAGCGCCGGCCCTGGGATCTGGGCAAGGACTTCGAGACCGCCGCGGTGCTCTCGCCGATCGTGCCCGTTGCCGAATGCGGGCACATTGATCACGGGCGCATCGAATTGCAGGTCAACGGCACGGTCCGCCAGCAATCGGACGTGCAGCTGCTGATTCATCCGGTGCCCGCCCTGATCGCGGACCTGTCGAAGTTCTACCACCTGCAGCCCGGCGACCTGGTCTACACCGGCACTCCGGAGGGCGTCGGCCCGGTGGTGCCGAACGATGAACTCAGCGGCTCGATCGAAGGACTCGGTGCCATCTCGCTGCGCATCGCCGAGGCGGAGTAGTACCAGCGGCGCTTTGCTAATGGGCTACGGGCGCTTCAGAGCGGTGTCGGCCTGATGCAACCATTCGTCCTGATCCGCTGAGGGCGGCAGCTCCTGCGCGGCCGCGCGCGCCCGCGCATAGGTGTTCCGGGCTTCGCTTGCATCCCCGGTCCGATCCAGGGCTTCGGCCAGTGCCAGCAGGTTCGGTGGATACTTCGGGTGCAAGGCCACCGCGCTGCGCGCTGCCAGCAGGCCGGCTGCCGCATCGCCAGGCCCGAGCGGCCATCCGGGTGCGCGCATCAGTACCAGCGCCCGTACCCGATCTGGTCCCGCCTCATCGTAGTCCGGATCCGCCGCCCCGGCACGGACGAGGTTCGAGAGCATCATATTGAGCAGCCCGAGCGCCTGTGCCGGATGTGCCCGCGCCTGCAGACCCAGCGCGAGCGCGTTTCCGTACAGGCATGCGACTGCCTGTGGCGCCTGCGCGATGCAGGCCTCCGCGTCCGCTGCTGCCTGCGCGGCGAGCTGCACGCGGATCTTTGCATCCGCCTCGTGATCGCTGTGATGTGCCACCGCGGCAATCTCCGCGGCCAGCGCCGGCACGGTGCGCGCCGTCGATCCCGCAACGGCCTCCGGCCGCGGTCCGGGCGATTGCACAGGCGCGACACACCCACTCGACAGCAGCGCCAGCAGCGCAGCTGCGGTCCGTCGCGTCACGGCGGAGCCGCTGGCAGGGGAAGCCGCACTGGCACGAATCCCTTCAGCCGCAGCTGGCCCAGAGTGTCGGCTTCGCCGCCGGCATGCCCCAGCTTGAGCAGGCCGGCCTGCATGCTGTGCGCGCGGACCGGCGGCAATCGCGCATCGACGAGCGCCACGATGGCTACCGGCACCGGCGCCGACTGCAGCACCACGCCGAGCTGTGACCCGAATGGCAGGCTTGGCAAAGCCGCCGTCTGTGTCGCATCGAGTAGCGCCACGACCGGTTCACCCGCGGCTGCGCGCCGCAACGCGCTCAAGATCTGGCCGGTGGACTCGATCCGGATTCCGGCGGGCAGCGACCAGGCAGCCAGCGCCACGTGGCGTACAAACTCTGGGGCGTAGCCGGCGACGCTCAGGATCGTGTATCCGGACAAAGCGGCCGGACCGGCGATCGCGCCGGCTTTCGCGACCAGGGCCCAGCGCTCTTGCGTTCCCACCCCGACGACGTCGGCCTGAGCGAGCGGTGCCAGATGCAGCGCCGCCCCGTGCTGCACGAAGAACGCATAGGGTACGAAGGCCAGCGCCGCATCAGCGCTGCCCAGCTTCGAGAGCCCGCCTTGCTCGGTCGGGTCGTACAGCGCTGCCAGGCTGCCCTTCGGCCAACCGGCACTGGCCGCCGCGGCGCTGGCGAACTGATCGACGAAGGGTTGGGCGTCACCCGCACCGCCGGGATATCCGGGGGCGCAGAACACCAGCGTCGCGACCGCGGACAACAGCAATGCGCTCATCTGCGTAGGCTATCATTATCGCGCGCGGTGGGCTTAACTCAGCCGGGCTGGAGAGCGGGTCGATCATGAGCACGCAGAACGCCCCGGGCCTCAGACGCGCGTTCCTGCACATCCTGCGGGCGCGAAACTTGATACTCATCGCCTTCGCGCTGCTCACGAGCGCCGGTATCTACGGCGCGCTGCGCATTCCCACTGATCCTTCGATCGACCGCCTGCTCATCCCCGGCGACCCGGTGTTCCAGGCGACGGTCGAATTCGAGCGCGTGTTTCCCGAAGGCGAGCAGGCGCTGCTGATGCTCGAAGCGCCGGACCCGTATGCGCCTGCAGCACTTTCGGCTGCCCAGCGGCTCGAGCATGCGCTCAACGGCATTCCGGATGTCGCGGCGCAGAGTGTCCTGACGCTGCGCCCCGCGACCACGGCCGGAGCCGACATCGCTACGGACGACGCGGCCCGGCTGCGGCGCTTCGCGACCGGCACCACGCTGTTCCGTCGCGCCGGGCTGGTCGGGGAGCATTTTCTCGGCATCGCACTGGATCTGCGCGTGCGCAATGCTGCCGAGCGCGACCGCGCATTGGCCGCAATCGATGCGCTGGTGCTGCCGCTCGACCGGGCCGGCCGTCCCTTCAGCGCGGTCCGCCGCGTCGGCAGCCCGTGGCTCGATGCCTGGCTCGAACGCCAGACCGGAGCGGCCACCAGGAAATTCATGCCGCTGTTCGGAATCTTCCTGATGGCGCTGGTGCTGCTGGTCTATCGTTCCTGGCGCACGCTGACCGCGATCCTCATCACGCTCGGCTGCGTCGTCGCGATCGCGATGGGACTCGCCGACCTGGTCGGCTGGACGAATACCGTCGTGTCTACCATCGTCCCGCTGACCGTGCTGGTCACGAGTACGGCCACGCTGGTCTACATCCACTCACGCTACATGGAACCGGGTGACGCGCCGGATCTCGCGGAG
>Ga0265334_10000429_pt1 | contig 22044 bp, 17 predicted proteins | sample 42023metaG_FD_192442 | JGI IMG/M metagenome (GOLD analysis project Ga0265334, IMG submission 192442) | Rhizosphere microbial communities from Carex aquatilis grown in University of Washington, Seatle, WA, United States - 4-20-23 metaG | ecosystem: Host-associated > Plants > Roots > Rhizosphere... | reverse complement strand
CTCCCATCAGAGTGACCCCGCCCGCGACACTGGGCACGGCAATCGTTGTACCCCGCGGCGCGCCGATCCTGCTTCCGGCTTCCGTCAACCGGTTGAGGCGATCGCATGCAGACTGAGCATCGTCCCGCGTTTCCATGAACGGGGCGGCAAGTCCCGTGCCTACAAGAACACCCACGAGCTCCACCGGCTTAACCCCATGTTCCGGCGGCAGGCCGGGGAGCGCAAGCAACTCCGCTACCGAATGCGGTCTGGTCAGGAGCGCTTTGACGAATATCGCATAGGCATCCGGAGAGGGCCGCCAAACCGAACCGTCGGGCCTGTATATTTCGATGAGACCGGGCGGCGGCCGCAGCAATGTCAGCTTCAGGCCCTGCAGGAGCGAATCCCGCCGTCCTTCCGACATGCGCCGCACACCGCGTACGAAAACATCCTGGCGCAACCAATCGTTGACGCAGTAATCCTTCAGCATCTCGCGAAGTTCCGGCCGGGGGATTTCGGAAATGAGCGCCCGCTGCGGCTCGGTGAGACAGAGATTCAAGAAATTCTTCAGAAGATCGGTGGAGCTGGCGAAACTGAGCTTCGCGCCGGCGAGCGTGCGCGCGACATCGGGATGATAGACCGGCTGCCAATATTCGTTCAGATATTCGTGCGCAAGGTAGGGCCTGAGCTTGCCCTCGGGGGTGTCGGTGATCCGCTTCAGGCCGTCATGCAGGTTGGCGGGAATGACCTTGGCCTCCGCGAGACGGCTAAGCATCGCCAGGGCGTTATCAATGGCATGATCGATTCGGCCCGGCCACAGACCCGTAAGCTCCTTCAAGGCGCGCTGCAGCGGCCCCATCGGCATCCAGGCCGGCAGCGCGTTGTAGCTGACATGGACAACCCCGCCTGGCTTCAGCCGCCGGTTCAGAAATTCGACAATCGCGCCCTGCAAGCGCGGAGCGATCCAGGTCCACACGCCATGCATCGTGACGACGTCGAACATGGGAAGCACCGGGCCATCCGCGGCCAGTAAATCCTCGAAGCTGCGCTCATGGAAGGTGACGTTGTCGAGGCGCGCGCCGCGCGCCTGGGCATTCGCATGCGCGATATGAGCCGGCTGGAAGTCGACGGCATGAAATTCGGACTCGGGATTGACGGCCGCGAGTATCAGGCTTGTCAAACCGCGTCCGCAGCCGAGTTCGCAATAACTGAACCCGCCATCGAGCTCGGCCGGTTCAAACCCGTTGATGGTGGCCGCAAGGGCGAGGTGATGCGGCGATTGCGCCGAATAGAACCCGTCCATGTACGGGACGTCCGTGACGTAGCCGCTGCCCCACCCCTGCATTTGCCCCGCCATGTGTTCGTTCTCTTGACAATTAATACAGCGAATTTCTTTGGGGGCAATGATCGGCGAACGCAGACCGGACCCCCGAACAGGCTCGATACGTCAAATCGATTCCACCCGAAAAATAGCGTCGCTCGCGTCACGGCGGAAATATTCCGTCGGCAGCCAGGTGTTCCAGCCGAGCCTCGGGCCTCCAACCAGATCGTTCGACAGCTTGAGCGGCGGAATCTCCTTGGCCTGGAGCGTCAATTGCACATCGAAGCTCAGCGCGGGGCCGACATAGGTGCGCGTGAGCGCGGCCAACTCCGCCATTTGCGGTCCGTCCGGCATGAAGTCGAGAAACTGTGGGTAATCGAGCGGTCCCAGGCGTACACGGAACGATCCCTGGACATCCCACATGCGCGAGCCGATGACGCTGCTCACGCCAAGTTGGGCATAATTGCCCCGGCTGCCCACGCCAAGCCTTGTCTGCTCGCTCTCGGGCAGGCTGACCCAGCGACCCTGGAACTGGGCGATTGTGACCGGTCGCTCGAAATAATCCGAGAGGATTTGGCCGAGGGCGCCAGCTGGGCGCGTCGCGCGAGAGAGGTGGCCCGAGTAGAACAGAAGCGTGGCATCGGGCACGGCCTGACGCCGCCTGAGCGCCGGCTCGTTCATCCCGATCAGCGCATAGAGTGCGTTGCTGACGGTGTCGAGGTCTTCATGTCCGGCGCTCTCATAGGCCAGGGCCAGACGGTATTTCTCCATCGCTCGGACGAACAAGGACAGCGCGCGATGATTGAACAAATCGAGAAAATCGCGCAGCGCGGTATTCTTTTCCCGCAGCGTCTCCATCACGAGCTGGGAGTAATGACCCGGCAGCACGCCGCTCGGTCCGTTCAGCCCCATCACCGCAACGGTGAGTTCGGGCCGCTGGTCTTCTGGCTCGTCGAATGCCGTGACCTCGGTGGCTGGGAAACCGAGCTCCAGCACCGCGCGCAGAAACAGGATTTCGCCGCGCGGATCGCTGTCGAACCCAACGCGTCCGGGTTTGGCGAATCGCGGATCGCGCGCGGCAGCGAGCGCCGCCCGCTCGACGATGCGCACGGCCTGGAAGAAGTCGAAGCGCTCCGGAGACGCGCGCAGCTCTTCGATCAGAGAAGCTGGAGGTCTCCGGCCCGAGGCGGCCATGTGCGGTAGGCTCCTGAGCGTCCCTTGAGGGTCGCGGTCAATCGCGTGAAAGCATTGATCGAGGCATAGTGCGCTAGGAAGCGCTCGAGCACGGCGGCCAGCAGAAAAACGCCCGTGCCGGACGTGCGGCTCTCGTCGAACTGGATCGTGAAGTCGAGACCGCGGCAAAGGGCGCCCATGGCGGGTTCCGGAGCGCGTGCGACCCCGCGCGTGGCGCGAATGCTCACCACGCTATCGATCATCGCCCGTGTCTCGGGGGCATCGCGGAAATCGTACAGCCTGAGGATTTCGCGCAGCGATTCCGCGCCGGTCTGCTGATCGACAAGCGAGAGGTGGTTCAGTGTCAGATGCGAGATCAGCCGCCAGGCTCCCTCCTTGCGGCTCGGCAGGCGCAATGTTGCCGTGGGTTGGCTGAGACAGAGGAGGGACTCCACGGCGGAGATTTCCTGAACCAGGCGGAGAAAAGGATGTCCGCCGCCGAACGGCAGCTTTCCGGGCAGGTCGCGATTGAGGCAGGTCGTCTCGATCGAACCGACCCAGTCGATGGGGATCGAAGGATCGGCATCGAGATCAACCAGGGTAAGAAACATCTCGCTACCGGGATCGCGGCCGCCGGCGGGGCGGCGGCTGGCCTGCCAGAACCGCGTTTCGCGCCGCCTCGCGCCCGAGTGCTTCAAGCCGAAGAAGGGGGCATATATCGCCATCTCACCGGTCTGCGATGTCGCGGTTACTCTGTCTACGGAATAGACCTCAAGAGCCGAGGGGCGGCGGCTGTCCGGCACAACGTGATATTCAGTCGCTGTTTCGGTCAGCATGATCGGCTCGGCCCGCTGCCGGAACAGATTGACGATAGGAACGCAGCCGAGCGCAAAGGAATCCGCGGAGACACCCCGCTCGAGCTCCGGCACGGTGCGGTTGAGATACAAATAGATGTCGAGCTTGCGTCCGGCCGCGACCAGCAGCTTGGCCGACAGGTCGGTGACTTCGAAGAAATGGAATTTCTCAGGAAACGCAAAATACTCGGTCAGCAGGCGGTAGCCTGCGAACGAGCGCGGCAGATAGGGAAGCATGCCCTCATCCGCGCCGAAGCCGACCGGAAGAATCGAGCCTGGCGGCAGAATCACGGGCCTCGGATCGGTGGTCGAATCGGCGAGCGCGATGGAAACGGTGTTGTTGAAGATGAGCTCATAAAGCTGGGACACTTCCGCCGAAGTCCCCCGCAGATAGAACCGGAGCGATTTCGGAGCCAATTCCGTGAAGGTCATCTCAGGGGTCAGACAGCGCAGCGAAAGCCTGAGCACCGCGACGGAGCCGGCCGCATTCGGGTTCACAGGCCCGATCAAGGGGCGTCCGGTCAGCGATGCGGACTCGATTTCGATCGGCCACAGCGTGAATTCCTGGCTGGTCCGGAAGCGGCAGGTTTCCCCTCCTACGGACTCGGTGTCGAGTTCGGTTCCGGCTTTCATCTTGAACCCTTCCGCGAGATCGCGCGTCGGCCGGAACTGGACGATCGCCATGGAGGGAATGGGAGCCAGATAATGCGGGTAGAGTTGACCGAGTAGTCCGTCGGTCAGTTCCGGAAACTCGTCGTCGAGCTTGTGGCGGATGCGCGCGTTCAGGAACGCCACGCCCTCCAGCAGGCGCGATACGTGCGGATCCTCGACCGCGTCGCCGGTTATTCGAAGGCGGCCGGCAATCTTCGGGTGCGTCTCGGCAAATTCCGCGCCGAGCTTGCGAAGATAGGCGAGCTCGCGATTGTAATAAGAGAGGAGTTCGTCAACCATCGCGCCGTCCGATGACCGAGAAATTGTGGCTCGCCGGATCGAGCAGGGAATCGAAGCTGACATATTCCGGCGCGGGCTCCGCATACATCAGCGCATCGATGCGGAAGCGCAACGTCCGGTCAAGCTGTGCAGCGTCTTCGACCAATTTCACCGTGACGCTCTTGAAGCGAGGCTCGAAGCGTCGAATGATTTTCTCCACCGCACGGCGAAAGTCCTCCCGCGCCTCGTCGGAGCCCGCATTTGCCGAAAGGAAGTCCGGCAAGCCATATTCGACGAGCGACGTCTGCAGTTCGTCGAGACCCTCAGGCGGGGAGATGCACCGGGATCGGCTGTTAAGAAGGGCTTCGAGATCGCGCCGGACCGCGTTGCGCAATATCGCCAAATTCTGGCCCCGGCTGCGCGCCGGGTCCTGTTTGAGATCGGGCCGGTCGTCCAGAAGGCGGTCGAGCACCGAGGGCAGGAGAGGAAGATCGGGGTTGACCATCGTGGCGCCATGATACTCCGGCTGGAAATCGGATCAGCTTACAAGCCGAGTGTGACCGCTGAAATCTGTTCCTGCAATTTTGCCCAGAACGCCAGCAGCAGCTTCTTCAGCTCTGACAGTCCCACATAGAGAAAAAAGAACGACAACACAAAGAGCGCAATTCCGGTCGCCGAAAGGCCCGCGACTTCCACCGCGAATGCGATGCCGACAATACCCACAAGCCCATAGATCAGCTTCATGAAAGACGTCATGTCGGTGAGGTTGCTCCTTACGGTCGCCATGAGTTGGTTCTTCAATTCCGCGAACTTCGCCGCATTCCTGCCGATATGCGATTTGAGCTGGCACACTTTGATTACGAGTTCTTCCCGATTGATGCATAGAGTGGTCGCAACGTAGGAAACCCTATGCGCTTCCGCTTCCGTTAGAATCCCTTCCGCCATATCGCCCCCACCGGCAAAAGCCCGATCAAGCCTTCGAGAATTCGATCTTGCCCAATTCGAGGATCGTGCGGCTTTCTTCGCCGATCAGAAAACTCCTGAGCCCCACGCCCTGCTGAGGTTCGTTTTCCCCGCCGAGAAAATCGGTCGCGTGGCCGAGCCGATACTGCGGGTCCAGATCCTTGTTTGCAGATCCATAGATCGCCGGCATGAAGACTTCGCCGTCCGGGCCGTCGATCACGGACATGGCAGCGCGCCGCCACAGGAGGTCGCGGCGCCGCTCAGGCGCGCGGAATTCGATCGCGCTGACGCTCGCGACGGGGATCCAATAATATTTTCCGGTCGACGTCAGGACCTCGAAGTGAGCCGCGGACAAATCGTCCAGATCGCGAAAATCGTCGAAGGACACGCCGTCGGCTGTTCCGGGCGCGAGCGGGCGAACCGATTCGGCTTCGGCGGCAAGGGCTGCGGCTTCCGCGGTTGCTCCGGCGCGCAGGGCGACGACGGCTCGAAGCTCAAGTTCTACTGCGCCGTCCGGCTTCTTGAGGAATTCCGGCATCCGGCCGTCCGAAAGGAACTGCTGGCGCGCCTGTTCGGCCCGCACGAGCTGACGGAAAAGCGACACCCCCATCACGGTGCCCGGATCGATCGCATCGATTGCAGCGAGGATCGCGTCGGCTCGTTCCAGATTCCCTGCGAAGCAAAGCAGCTCGGCGAGGACTGCCCGCCGGTTGACGTCGGTCGGGTTTTTCCTGACCTCGCCGTTCATCAACGCGATAGCCTCGTCGAGTCTTCCGGCGCCGAACAGAGCCTGCCATTCCGCGGTCATATCAATCTCCTCTTGCCGTGCCGTCACGCCCGTGACGGCGGGGCCAATTCCGTGACCAACCTGAATCCGGCGGCGATGTCGTCCAATTGGTAATGCGGCCGCAGGAAGATATTGCACGTATAGATGCCCGGCCTGCCGGGCACGTTCTTCACTTCGACATTGCCCTCGCGCAACGGATAGCGGGCTTTTGCTTCCATGGAGGTGCCGTCGCCCCCGACGCAGTAGCCCGTCAGCCAGCGCTGCAGATATTCCTGGCACTCCTCCGCGGTGATGACCGAGCCGGTCTTTTCGCGACCCATCACTTTTATGAAATGCGCAAACCGCGAGATGCACAGCGTGTATTGCAACATTGCTGCCAGGCGCGCGTTCGCGGTGGCCGCCGCCCTGTCATAACGAACCGGAATCTGCACCGACTGACATTCGTTGAACACCGAGTAGCCGGTCAGCGGAATCTTCCGCATGGCGATGAAGCCAAGTTCCGCCAGGTCCTTTTCGTGCAGATCGGAGATGTAGCATTCGCTCGAGGGCTTGACCGCGATCCCCGGGCGATCGGTCTGGAACGAGGGAACCGGAATATCGGCGACGATGCCGCCGCGCAGTTCGTCCCGCGGGGCTCCCCTGATATCGGCAAACCAGCCGTAATCGCCGAAGGCCCGCAGAACGATCCCGGCGAACGCGAAGGCGGCATTGCCCCAGAGATAGCCTGTGCCGCTCGGTTCGTGGACCGCTTCGGAAAAACGGAAGCCGTCAACCCGCCGCGTATCGTCGCGATAGGGCAGCCGCATCAGGATGCGCGGCAGGGCAAGTCCAATGAAATTCATGTCGGCTCCTTCGCGCATGGCGTTCCAGCGAAGGTAGTCGGTGCTCTTGAACACGGCGCGCACATCGATCGGCCGGCCGAGTTCGCGAAAGTTGTCGAGTTGAAATGTCGCAGGCGAAACGCCCAGCACGATCGGCGCAAAGGCGGCCGCCGCCACGGCGGCGAGCGATTTGAGCGCATTCACGTCGTCGGTTGGGTGGTCGGCGGTGCGGTGATGCTGCACGGCGTAATCGGCGACGATAAGGCCGAAGGGCTCGCCGCCGGGCATGCCGAACTCTTCCGAATAGATCTTGTGAAAGAGCAGGCTTTGATCGAAATCTGCGGCCCGCTCCAGATCGCGCACGATCTCGGTCCACGTAATCGAAAGAACACGGACTTTCGCGTCCTCGATGCCCGAGGCCAGATCCGCGAGATAGCGAAGCCCGCGCCAAGCCGCCTCAAGACGCTGGAATTCCGGGGCGTGCAGGATGGCGTTGACCTGGCCCGAGAGGAGGGCGTCTATCGCGGCGATATCCGAATCCAGCGCTGCGAGAAGCGAGCTCTTATCGCTGCCGATCCGTGTGAGCTCAGGGCCATACCAAGCCGAAAGTGCATCCGCAATCTCGGCCGCACCCCATGCCGCGTTGGGCTCAGGCGGCGACCCTTGCGCAGTACGCTCCAGCACATCGCCCAGCAACCGCTCGCGCAGGCCGGCTTCTAGATGCGCCTCGCCGGCCGAATCTTCGGGAGCCGCGGAGCCGACCCAATTGCCTGCGCCAAACTCACCCCCATCGTCCGGCAAGCCGCACCTATCATCAACTCCGCTGCGGAATCTTCGCCACCAGTCGCATGGAGGTCGTCAGTTCCTCCATCTGCAGCCAGGGGCGAAGGTAGGCGACGGCGTTATACGATCCGGGTCTGCCCGGGATATCCTTGACCTCGATCTTGGCGTCGCGCAGCGGGAATTTGGCCTTCATTTCCGCGGTCGCGCCATCCGACGCGTTGACGTAATTGTTGATCCAGCGCTGCAGCCAGTCGGCGCAATCGGTGACTTCCATGAACGAGCCAATCTTGTCGCGCGCCATCACCTTCAGGAAATGCGCAAAGCGCGAGGTGGCCATTACATAGGGCAGCCGTGCGGCAATCGCGGCATTGGCGGTGGCATCCGGCCGGTCGTATTTTTTCGGCTTCTGTGCGGTTTGCCCGCCAAAGAAAACCGCATAATCGGTGTTCTTGTAGTGGGACAGCGGGAAGAAGCCGCATGATGAAAGCTCAAATTCCCGCCGGTCGGTAATGGCGATCTCGGTCGGGCATTTGAGGTCCGTGTCGCCGTCGTCGCTCTTGAAGACATGGACAGGCAGGTTCTGCACCTTGCCGCCGTTCTCCGCACCTCTGATGGTGGTGCAGAACCCGGTTTGAGCGAAAGCGTCGGTCATGCGGGCGCCGAGCACATAGGCCGCGTTCATCCAGCAATATTCGTCATGCTTGAGGGCCTTCTCCGCGCCCTTGGCATCCTTGGGCGCTTCCTCATAGGCGAATTCCTCGACCGCTTTGGTGGCCGCGCCATAAGGGACGCGCGCCAGCACACGTGGCATGGTGAGGGTCACGAAAGCCGAATCGTCGCTGTCGCGGAATCCCCGCCAGCGCGCATATTCCTGCGCCTCGAAACCCTTCGCGATATCGCGCGGCTTGCTCAGTTCGCCGTAATCGGCAAGCCCGAACATCTTGGCGTTCGCGGCCGAGATGAAGGGCGCAAAGGACGCCGCGGCGACACTCGACATGCTGGTGAGAAAGTCGACGTCTTCAGGATGATTGGAGAATTCGTAGTCGCCGATCAGGACGCCATAAGGCTCGCCGCCGGGTGAGCCGAATTCGTTTTCGTAGATACGCTTGAAGATTTCGCTTTGATCGAACTCCACCGCTTTGGCGAGATCTTTGGCGAGGTCCTTCTTGGAGGCGTTCAGCATCCGGATCTTCAGACTGGTGCCGGTCTCGCTGTTCATGACGAGGTAATGAAGCCCGCGCCAGGAGCCTTCGAGCTTCAGAAAGTCCGGATGATGCATGATCGCGTTGAGCTGCTTGGAAAGCTGCTCGTCGATCAGGGCGATGGCCTTGTTGAAGGTGACCGTCAGGTTCCGCGAGAACGTGACCGTGCCTTTCAACGCTTCCTCGATCAGGTTCTCGATGAGAACCTTGGCATGCTCGGGCTCGGTCTGCTTCGTCGCCCCGATGGCCTGGTCGAGCAGGCTGAATTCCGTCGTCGTGGTTGCGCCGCCGCTCTCGGCGGCCGTTTTGGTCGTGGCCATTATGCGCCCTCCTCAGGCTTGCCGAGTCCGAGATCGCTGGACAGCTGCTTCAGTTCGTTTTCGTTCTGCAGCACCCGTTCGAGCAGACCTTCAAGCTCGTCGGACTTGTCGACTTTCGCCATTAAATCGCGAAGCTTGTTGCGGGTATCCAGCAGCTTCTTCAGGGCCGGAACGTTCTCCGCGACTCGGCCTGGCTCGAAATCGTCCATCGAGTTGAACTTGAGCTGCAGGCCCATCATGCTGCCGTCGTTCTTCAGCGTGTTGTCGACCTTGATGTTCAGCTCGGGCGCTGTCTTGGCGAGCACGTCATTGAAATTGTCCCGGTCGATCTGGACGAACTTCCGGTCCTTCAGGGGAGCCAGCGCCTTGGTTGGATTGCCCGAAAAGTCGCCCATGACGCCAACCACGAAGGGCAGTTCGCGTTCGATCTGCGCGCCCTCGGTTTCGACCTCGTATTTGATATGAACACGGGGTTTGCGAACCCGTTCGAGCTTCTGATGGATACCGGCCATTGTCGTCCCCTTTCGACCTGATCACTCAGTACGCGATTATTCAAGGCAAGAGCAGTCAGCTTGCGTTGGGTGGTTTGATTCCGGCGCTCGTCAAAGCAGACCGCCACGCAGTAGTATCCGGCAACAATTCGGCGAGCAACTCCGAAAAGGGCAGCCGCCCGCGCCGCACGATTTCCTGCAGACTGGTCGAGATCGGCGAGTGCGGTTCGTACTTGCTGAAGTAATCTGCGACTTCAAGCAGAAGGCGAAACGCATCCTCGCGACTGCGAATCGGTCCCATCACGTTGCCCGATCCCTGGCCATTGCCGCCCGATCCGTTCGGGGTCTCAGAGCTAGCGCCGGTAGCGGTTTCGGTCGCTGCGGGCCTTGCACGGTTCACGAGATCCTTGCTGAAGCCGCGCACCGTTTCCAAAATCGTCTGAAGCGTGTTGCGGATGGCGGAGCTTGGCGGGGCCGCTGGGCCGGCGCGCTCGTCCAGCGCCTGGGTCAGTCCGTCAAGCTCGGCAAGGCTTTCCTCGATGTTGCCGATGAGCTCGATGTAATACTCCCCGCCGCTCGCATTGACCGCCGCGGTGAAGCGTTCCAGCGTCACGCCTCCGGCCTCTTCGCGGCGCGCGCGCGCCCCGGGGTCCGAGATTTGCGACAGCGCCAGGGCTTGGTCGTAATGGTAGGCCGCGAAGGGGCCTTCATCGCCGCGTTTGGTGATCGGGGCTTTGCGGAGCGGCTGAATCAAGGTGCCTTCCGCGTCCTGTCCATTCAACCCGGTGAGCGGAGCAACCTTCGTGACGTCGCCTTCTTCGTCGGAAAGGGAATGAAGCCCGTCCCAATAATTTTCAACCAGGCCGCGTGAGAGCGCCAGGCCATCGCGCAACCCGGCAAACCCTTGGCTTCGAACCAGCGCCTCGATCAGCCAGACCGCGACTTCGAGGTCCTTCGACTTTTCGGCGAGGACCTTCGGCGCCAGGTCCATGATCGTCCGCCATTCGGGCAATAGCGCCGAATTTTCGCCTTCGGTGTCGGCGCGCCGTTCAGCGGCCCGCGCCGCATGCCGGGCGTCTCTCAGCTTGAAATAGGGAGAAGCCGGCGAAAAGTCCTCACGAATATTGACGCCGTTCGGCGCCGGACCCGGAATCGGCGCCAGCAGCGATTCGACGTCGATAACTCTCGGCGACCCCACCGTCTTGCCCACCCTAAGCTGCTAAACAACTTGAATATTACAGCCAACGCGACTCCGGCGTCACCAGTTATTTCCCAGCACGCGCGATTCGATCGCGAGGCTTAATTCGTCAGCTTGGCACAGGCCGCCTCTCCCTTCATACTCGTGACCTTCGGCCGTTGCTCGTAAGGGTTTGGCAAGCAAGCCTTCCGTTTTGCTCTTATGGCAGCTTGTATTTGCTTCGGCCGCGGGCGAATCATACCGCGGTTAACCGTGGCCCCTGTGCGGGGACGCGTCGGATGACAATGTTCGTCAGGCCGCCTGTTGCGGGCGGAGGGGGTGGATTGTGGCTGGAATCGATCTGAAATCGCTTGTGGGAAAGCTCAACGACCCTTGCCGCCGCGCGCTTGAGGCGGCAGCGGGGTTAACGCTTTCACGCAGCCACTACAATGTCGAGATCGAGCACTGGCTGTTGAAGCTGCTCGACCTTCGCGACGGCGATTTGGTGGCCTGCCTGAAGCATTACGAAGTCGATGAGGGGCGCCTCGCTTCCGACCTCAACAAGGTCCTGGATCGCCTCAAGACGGGCAATAGCCGTGCGCCGGCTTTGTCGCCCCAGATCGTGAATCTCGCCCGCGAAGCGTGGCTCCTCGCATCGCTCGCGGGAAACGCTTCCCGAATCAGGTCCGGCCACCTGCTTGCCGCACTTCTCAGCGATGACACGCTGGCTCCGGTTGCGCTGCAGGCAAGCGCGCAATTCGGCAGAATTCCCCCCGAAGCGTTGCGTAAGGATTTGGCGAAGATCACCGCTGGCTCCGCCGAGGACCAGGTTGCGGCCGCGGCAAGTGGCGCCCCTGGCGAGGCTCCCGCGGGAGGTGCCGCCGGAGGACCGCCAAGTGGAGGCGCGCTCGATCAGTACACCATCGATCTTACGGCGCGCGCGAAAGCGGGCAAGATCGATCCCGTGCTGGGGCGCGATACCGAGATACGCCAGGTCATCGATATCCTGACGCGGCGGCGGCAGAACAACCCGATCCTCACGGGTGAGGCAGGTGTCGGCAAAACAGCGGTGGTCGAAGGCTTCGCTCTCAAGATCGCGGCCGGCGACGTGCCTCCCGCCATGAAGAACATTGCCGTCCGGACGCTCGACCTTGGGTTGCTTCAGGCCGGAGCCGGCGTGAAAGGCGAATTCGAGAATCGCCTGAAATCGGTCATCGAGGAAGTCAAAGCCTCCCCCACGCCGATCATCCTCTTCATCGACGAAGCCCACACGCTGATCGGCGCGGGCGGTGCGGCGGGGCAGGGCGATGCTGCCAACCTCTTGAAGCCGGCTCTTGCGCGCGGCGACCTGCGGACCATCGCGGCGACCACCTGGGGTGAATACAAGAAATATTTCGAACGCGACCCCGCGCTTGCCCGCCGCTTCCAGGTCGTCAAGGTGGAGGAGCCGGACGAACCGGCCGCAATCGCCATGATGCGCGGGCTCGTGGGCACGCTCGAAGCCCATCACAAGGTCCGCATCCTCGACCAGGGAGTGATCGAAGCCGTTCGGCTCTCCAAGCGCTACATTCCCGGCCGCCAGCTGCCCGACAAGGGCGTGAGCGTTCTCGATACGGCCTGCGCCCGCGTCGCCATGAGCCAGAATGCCATCCCCGCGACCATCGAGGACCGTCGCCGGCGAATCGAACTCCTGGCCACCGAAATCGAAATCCTGGGACGTGAGAGCGCGTCGGGAGCCGATCACGCCGATCAGCTCAAAGACCTCGCGGCCGAGAGGGCGCGGACGGAAGACGAACTCGCCAATCTTGAATCGCGCTGGGCGAAGGAAAAGGAACTGGTTGCCAAGGTGCGCGACCTGAGAGACCGGCTTGAGGCCGACCATTCGGGCAAGGACGCGGCCAAGAAGCTCGGCGATTCGGAACGCGCCACGCTGCGCGAAGACCTTGCCAGAACCCAGGCCGAACTGTCCGCGCTTCAGGCCGAAGAGCCCCTGATGCAAGTCAGCGTGGACGGCCAGGCCGTGGCCGAGGTGATCGCCAATTGGACGGGTATCCCCGTCGGCCGCATGGTTTCCAACGAAATCCGGACCGTTCTCGGCCTCAAGGATTTGATGAGCGAGCGCATCATCGGCCAGCCGCATGCCTTGGAGGTCATCGCCCAGGCGATGCGGACCTCGCGGGCGAAGCTGACCGACCCGAGGAAGCCCATCGGCGTCTTTCTGATGGTGGGCACGAGCGGCGTCGGCAAGACCGAGACGGCGATCTCATTGGCCGAGCTGCTCTATGGCGGATCGCAAAACCTCACCGTCATCAACATGTCGGAGTTCAAGGAAGAACATAAGGTCTCGATGCTGCTGGGTTCGCCGCCGGGTTATGTCGGCTATGGCGAAGGCGGCGTGCTGACGGAGGCGGTTCGCCGGCGGCCCTATAGCGTCGTGCTGCTCGACGAAATGGAAAAGGCCCATCCCGGTGTGCAGGACGTATTTTACAACCTCTTCGATAAGGGGATGATTCGCGACGGGGAAGGTCGCGACATCGATTTCAAGAATACCGTCATCATCATGACATCCAACGCGGGCACCGATACCATTGCAAAGCTTTGCGCCGATCCCGAGACGATGCCCGATGCAGAGGGGCTGGCCGAAGCCTTGCGCCCGGACCTGCTCAAAGTCTTCAAACCGGCATTCCTTGGACGCGTGACGATGGTGCCCTATTTCCCGCTCAGCGACGAAACGCTCCGGCTCATCATCAAACTGCAATTGGGTCGCATTCAGAAGCGCGTCACGGAAAATTATCGCGCCAGCCTGTCCTACACCCCCGACGTTATCGAAGCGATTGCCGCCCGCTGCAAGGAAGCCGAGAGCGGTGCGCGAAACATCGAGAACGTGCTCTCGCGCGGACTGCTACCGGAGATATCGGCCCAATTCCTGCAGCGAATGGCCAACCAGGAGCCGCTTCGCGATGTCAGGCTTTCCCTAGACACCAACGGGGCGTTCACGTATATGATTGACTAGAGTTTAGCTCTCTTTCTTTCGCTTCTCGGGGGCCACGACTCGGGGAGCTTTAATTTATCGGTATCGGTGAGGCGTGAGTGGATCGCGGGAGTCCGGCGTAGGACGACTTCTCTCGATGGGCGCTTCTGGAATTGCGGCACGGTTTCGGTATTGGCAATTGGAGGCAGTCGATGGCTATCTATGTTAACATTCCCAGCATCAAGGGCAGCGCAACCGAGAAGAACCATGAGGGTTGGCTGAAGGTCGATTCGTTTCAGTTCGGCGTCGGCCGCGCGATCTCCTCGCCTGTGGGCGGCGGGACAAATCGCGAAGCGTCCCAGCCCTCGGTCAGCGAAATCACCATTTCCAAGCCGATGGACAATTCGTCGATCGAATTGTTCGGCTGGTCGGTTGCCAAATTCGACGCCAAGACAGTCAAGATCGATCTCGTCTCTGCCGGCCGCGACGACCCCTTCACCCAATATGAACTGACGAACGCAGTGATTTCCGGGTATTCGGTTTCGGGGGGCGCCGAGGGCATGCCGCACGAAACGATCTCGTTCAACTTCACGAAGATTCAGGACAAGTTCACGCCTGTGGGAGCCGACCAGAAGGCCGGCACGCCGGTGATCAAGACCTACGATATCGCTTTGGCGAAGGCGGGCTGATCCCCGCTTTTCGGCTGCGGTCGTTGAGCCTGTGTTGTCCTGAAGTGGCCGAGGCAGACATTGCTTCCATGACGGGGTGGCCTTCCATGAAGGGATGGCGGGTGGCGTGCATGCATCCGCCTTCGCCCTCTTGGATGATTCCACCCTGTATGGTTCTGGCGCGTCCATCCGGCGTTAGGTCTGCCGGCGTGAGACGCAGCCTTTGAGCGACCTGGAAGACATCGACATCAACCAGTCCGAACGGGTGATCTCGGTAGAATCGTTTCACCTCGGAAATAAGAAGATCCTGGTCATCGCATTCGAGGGGACGGAGGAATTATCCGCCCTCTCGCGATTTCGGCTGGAAATCGTGACGCATGGGCGGGCGCTGCATCCGAGCGAAATTCTCGGCAAGAGTCTGACCATTGCGTTGCGGTTTCGCGGGCTGGTCAAAAAGTTCAACGGCATCATCAGCCGTTTTCAAACTTTGCAGAGCACGGTTAGAGACCATTACCTGCAAATCGCCGAGATGGTGCCGCCTGCATGGCTGCTTACGCTCAATCAGCGCTGCCGGGTCTTTCACGAAAAGAAAGCCACCGATGTCGTCAGCCAGGTCCTGCAGGAGGGGAGCGTCAACGCGAGCGTCAAATCGTCCGGGGAGTCCAAGGAATATATCGTCGAATACAATGAAAGCGACTTCAACTTCATCTCCCGGCTCTTGGAGGATGAAGGGCTGTTTTACTATTTCAAGCACTGGGAAACCAATTGTCCCATGGTCATCGGCAGCGGCGCCTCCGATTATGTCAGGGGCGGGACGATTCCGTTGGACTTCAACGACGGAATCTCCAACTGGCACCCGCAATATCGCGTCGGGCCCACGGCGTTCCAACATGGGGCGTGGGACTTCAAGGCGGTCAAGGTCATGCCCGGTTCGGCAAACGCGCTGGCCAAGGCTCAGACCTCGACGCCGGGCGACCGCTCTTTTTTTGAGTATCCGGGCCGTCACGGCACGGCCGGAGAAGGCACAAATTACGCGCGTCTGCGAATGGAAGAACATGAGAGCGAGTATGTGCGCATCAGCGGCACGAGCCCTTTTGTGTCGATGCATGCGGGCGCGACGTTTAGCATCCGCGACCACAAGACCGACCTTCCCCAGGCCAAAGCGACGACCGATCGCTATGTCGTGGTCATGGTAGATCACCGGGCCCGCGACGGATCGGGCACGGCATTCGAGAACCCCGCCAGCTACGAAAATACGTTCGAATGCATACCGGCTGAATTCAACTTCCGCCCGGCTCGCACCACGCGCCGCCCCTTTATCCGCGGGCCGCAGACGGCCGTCGTCACCGACGGACCCGATCCATTCGGCCGCTCGAAAGTGAAATTCCCCTGGGATGAAAAGGAGGAATCCTGCTGGTGCCGTATTGCCCAGAATTGGGCCTACAATCAGATGGGGACGCAATTTCTGCCCCGGATCAACAGCGAGGTGGTTGTCGAGTTTCTCGACGGGGATCCCGATTATCCGCTGATCGTGGGGATGGTCCATAATGGCAAGAACAAGCTTCTCTATGAGACGCCGGCGAACAAGACCCAAAGCGGCATTCGTGGCGCCAATTGGGGCGATCCGGGCGCGGACAAGAAGAGCAATGAATTGCGCTTCGAGGATAAAGCGGGCTCGGAAGAAATCTACTTTCACGCCCAGAAGGATTTCCTTCGCGTCGTCAAGAACGACGATACGCTGACCGTCGAAGAGGGAAACCGCAAAATCGACATCAAGCAGGGAAATCTCGATCAGACGCTCGATCAGGGCAACGAAACCAATACGCTCAAACAAGGCAACCAATCGACGAAGATCAGTTTGGGGGACCACAGTCTCAAGATCGATGCGGGTCAGAGCACCGTCGAAGCCATGCAGTCGATCACGCTCAAGGTGGGAAGCAGCAGCATCGTGATCGATCAAAAAGGCGTGACGATAAAGGGCATGATGATCAGCATCGAAGGCACCGCCAAGCTCGATGCGAAGAGCCCGATGACGACAGTGAACGGCGACGGGATGCTGACGCTCAAGGGCGGCGTCACGATGATCAACTGATTCCGCCCTGGGAAACGAGGACAGACGCGTGCAAATCGGAACGCTCAGCAAGGTGACCGCGCGAACCGCCGAAGAGGTTTGCGGCCCGGCGTCCGAGAGCGCCACGCCCCTGAAACCTCCACCCGGGGTTACACCGGCTGCCTTTCTGGAACAGCTCCTTTCGGAGAAGAAACTGAACGATGCGGTTCATTTCCTCGCCTTTGCGCTTCCCAAGCGCGAGGCGGTGTGGTGGGCCTGCCTTTGTACGCGATTGGAGCTCATCAATCCGGTGCCTCCTCCGAACCTCGCCGCACTTGAGGCTGCCGAGGCCTGGGTGTACCGCCCGACGGAGGACACGCGTCGCGCCGCGATGGCCTGTGCCCAGGCGACGAAGTTCGATTCGCCCAGCGCCTGGGCCGCGATGGGTGCGTTCTGGAGCGGGGGCAGCATGGCCCCAGCCGAGCTTCCGGCGGTGCCGCCGGCGGCGCATCTGACCGGAGTTGCCGTCGCGGGCGCGGTTACCCTGGCCGCGGTGCAAAACGCCCCGGCATTGGCGGATGAGAAGCGCCGGCGATATATTGAAATGGCGGTCGATATCGCCAATGGCGGCGACGGCCGCCTCGAAGGCCGGAATCGCTAATTATGGGAATGCCTGCGGCACGCCTGACCGACATGCATGTCTGCCCAATGGTCACCGGGGTGGTGCCGCATGTGGGAGGACCGATTTCCCTCGGTTCGCCGAACGTGCTGACGGGCAAGCTCCCGCAGGCCCGTGTCGGAGACATGTGCGTGTGCGTGGGCCCGCCCGATACAATCCTGATGGGCAGCACCACGGTTCTCGTGAACAATATGCCGGCGGCGCGGCTGGGCGATCCGACCGTCCATGGCGGCACAATCATTCTGGGCCTGCCGACGGTGCTTATTGGTTAAGCAACCGTCCTGTATTATTCACCAGCTATGAGCATAACTCTCACCATCGAGAAAGCCCCGCCAGGTGGCGAGCCGGTCGGCACCTCGCGAAGCTTCGAAGGTCAAAGCGTGACTTTGGGGCGGGGCCAGAGGAACGATTGGGTGCTGCCCGACGACGGCGCCTTTCTGTCGCGCAATCATTGCGAGATCGTGTGCGAGGGCAACACCTACGCGGTCGTCGACACGAGTAAATCGGGCCTGTTCGTCAACGGTGCGTCGGCGCCGCTCGGAACGGGCAACCGTGCCGCGTTGCGCGACGGCGACATTCTGTCTCTTGGCGGCGAATACGAGTTGCGCGTCCATCTCGATAGTACCGAGACGCGCGTCGCGCCGCCCATCCCCATGCCGCAACCGGAACTGGATGTCCCATTCGGCATGAGGGACGAGCCTATCGGACCGATCCCGGACTTCCCGTTCGGCGATTCGCCCTTTCCGCCTCCAGTTCGGCCGGATGCCGGTGCTAGCGGATATGACGATCCGGGGCTGCCGATGCGCGATGACGCGGCGGTTGAACATGCGGCCATCGGCCCGCTGCGTGTCGGCGTCCCACTCATTCCTGACGATTGGGACCGTGAGCCGCGCCAGCAAAGTGTGCGGTCGCCGTCGCTTCCGCCCATACCGCCGCCGGTCATGCCTCAAGCTGCGCCGCAAGCTGTGCCGCAATCCGGGCCGCAATCCGGGCCACAGACCGAAACCGCGTTCGGGGCCTTCGTCGGCGGCGCCGGTCTCAAGGGTCGCGCACTCTCCGACGTCGATCCGATCAGCCGCCTCAAGGAAGCCGGCAAGACCTACCGCGCGGCCGTGGACGGCATACTCGAGATTCTGAGGGCGCGCGAACAATTCAAGGAAGCGCTTCGGATCGAACGGACACAGATAAATGCGTCCGGCAACAACCCCCTGAAATTCTGTCCCGATACGGAGCAGGCTCTCCTGACGATGATCGGCGGAGACCGTCCCGGTTACATGCTGGCGCGTGATGCCATGCGCGAAGCGCTCAAGGACATCAAGGCTCACGAAATGGCCTTGGTTGCGGCCATCCAGGTTGCCTTGACGCGGCTCTTGGCGCAAATTGACCCCGAAGCGCTGAAGCAGCGTCTGGAGAAGAGTTGGCTTGACGGGCTGGTGCCGGGCGCCAGGAAAGCGCGGACGTGGAAACTTTATGAAGCCATGCATGCGGAGCTTGCGCAGGAACTTGCCGATGATTTCGACCGCGCGTTCGGCAAAGCGTTTGCAGAGGCTTATGAAGAGTACCTTCGCACCAAATAGGGATGCCGGCGGTTTTGGCTCGCCGGCGCGAAGACCCTCTGTGACAGGAATCGGCGGGTAGCAAGACCGCATAGCCGCAGGTGCCGATGGAGAAATCGTCGCGCTGGAGACAGTGACTAGGGGCAGAAATGGGGGCTGATAACAAGGTCGTCTGGTCGGAGGGTATGTTTCTTCGCCCTCACCACTTCCAGCAGCACGACCGCTACATCGAACGGCTGGTGCGCAGCCGAGTGTCGGGCATCGCGCCGTGTTCTTTTGGCATCACCGAATTGAAGATCAATCGCGAACTTCTCATCGTGGGGAAGTTCGGCGTGGCCCAATGCCGCGGCATTCTGCCTGACGGCACACCGTTCGACATCGTGGCGGACGGCAATCATCCCACTCCGCTGGAGCTCGGCGCCAATGTGCGCAACGAACTCGTATATTTGACGGTCCCGGAGCAACAGCAGGGCCAGGCGGAAGTGGCGACGGAGGCAAACGACAGTTTGGCGGCGCGTTTCGGGGCCGCCACCTATCGCGCATTCGATGCCGTCGCGGGCTCGGACACGAGTGCGGACCTGGAGATCGGCAAATTGCGGCTGCGTTATGCGCTCGAATCGAGCGAGCGCGCCGGCTATGTGTCGCTGGGATTGGCGCGCATTCTCGAAGTCAGGAGCGACAAGGCCGTCATATTGGACGAGCGCTATATTCCTCCGACTCTTTCCTGCGCAGCCGTTCCCGCGCTCGCTGGCATACCCACCGAGATACAGGGACTTCTTCATCATCGTGGCGAAGAACTTGCGGGCCGTGTTGCCGGCGGCGCGGGCGAAATCGCCAATCTGCTCCTCCTGCAGATCGCCAACCGCTACGAGCCGCTGCTCAGCCACTATGCGGCTTTGGCCGAATTGCATCCGGTGAGCTTGTTCGCGACGCTGGTGGAGGTCGCCGGCGAACTTGCGACCTTCACGGCCCGCAATAAGCGCACCAGCGTTTTTCCCGATTACCGTCACGACGATTTGCAACAGACTTTTGCCCCGGTGATGGCCGATCTGCGCCGCTCCCTGAGTGCGGTAATCGATCAGACTGCCGTGCAGATTCCGATCCAGGAAAGGCAGTACGGCATCAAGGTGGCGACACTGCCCGACAAGAAGATGCTGGCCGATGCGAGCTTCGTTCTTGCCGTCAAGGCCGATGTGCAGGTGGAGATGATCCGGCAGAATTTCCCCCGGCAATTCACCGTCGGGCCGGTCGAGCAGATCGGCAAGCTCGTCAATGGCGGCGCCAGGGGCATTCCGATCCGCGCGCTTCCCGTGGCACCCCGGCAGCTGCCTTTTCATACCGGCACTCTCTATTTCGAGCTCGACCGCGCAAATCCGTTGTGGAAAGACCTCACCAACTCTGGCGGCTTTGCATTCTTCGTCGGCGGGGATTTCCCCGGGCTGGCGATGGAATTCTGGGCCATACGGAAATGATCAATGGCAGACGATCCGTTCTCCTATGACCCCGAGAAAACCGTCATCCGGCCCACGCCCGGAAGACGGACGGAAATAAAGCCGCTTCCCAAATCGGTGCCGCGGTCTGCTCCTCCGCCGCTGCCGGAAGAGGGCGTTGCCATCGGACTGCCTTCGGTTGGCGTCAACCCGATCGTTGCGGCGGCGGGGCCGCTCCTGGCCATGGCGATACGCTTGCGCGGCTCGGCTACGCAACCCGATGTCGAGCGGCTCCGCGAGCAAGTCATCGCCGAGCTGAAGCGCTTCGAGCAGAAGATGCGCGCTTCCGGAATACAAGCCGAGGCTCTGCGAAACGCCCATTACGCGCTCTGCGCGACGATCGACGACATCGTCATCAATACGCCCTGGGGTCATCAGTCTTCCTGGGCGCAGGAGCGACTCACCAGCGTCATTCACAAGGAGATGATCCACGGCGACCGGTTCTTCGAAATCCTGCGCCAATTGCGCGATGGCGGCTCGGGTGAGGACGACGTGCTCGAGCTGGTGTATCTGTGCATTTCGCTCGGATTCGAGGGGCCGCTTCGCGGCAATACCTCCGAACTGGCGAGGGTTCGCGAGGACCTCTATCGCACGATTTCCGGGCGGCGCGGGGAATTCGAGCGCGAGCTTTCCCCCCATTGGCAGGGCATTCAGGCCGCCCACAAACCGCTGACCAGCAAAATCCCGATTTGGGTGTTCGCGCTCGGCTGTGCTGCGGTTTTGATGGTGATCTATATCGGTTTTGTTTTCATGTTGGGCAATGCGTCCAATCCGGCCTTTGCGGAGGTTGCGAGCCTTCCCCCGGGGCGCGATTTTCACCCCGCCATCAAAGGCGGCACCGCCCTTCCGGCGCTCGTCAATCACACCCCCCGCCTGAGGGAAATTCTGGCTCCCGAGATTGCCCAGAACCTCGTGAAGGTCGACGAAGATCCCCGCACGATCACGATTTCCATCCACGGGAGTGCAGCCTTCGCCGTCGGCAGCGCGGACCTCGAAGACCAATATCGTCGCCTCCTCGAACGCATTGGGACTGCGATCGATACCGAGCCCGGGCAGGTGACCGTTTCCGGCCACACCGACAGCATCCCCATCCGCACCGCCCAGTTTCCGTCCAATTATGAACTTTCGCTGGCCAGGGCCGAAGCAGCACGCGACGTCATTCGCACCCGGTTGAAGGATCCGGCGCGGGTGGTGTCCGAAGGACATTCGGATGCCGAACCCATCGCCCCGAACGATACGCCGGAGGGTCGCGACTTGAATCGGCGAATCGAAATCGGCCTCATCAAGCCGTTGGCGAGGTAGCACATGCCCGAAGCCAAGACCGAAAAGGCGTCGTTGGGGCGGCGGATCGTCAATTTCCTGACGGAACGGTGGTTCCTGTCCTTTATCGGGGCGCTGTCGCTGGCGCTGCTGATCTGGTTCTTGGGACCGCTGATCCCGTTCATGGGAAGCGCGCTCGTCCGCTGGCTCTGTATCGCGGCGATCTTTGTCATCTGGCTGGTCGCGAATCTCGTGCTCGACATTCGCGCCGCGCGGCGCGAAGCCAGCATGATCGACAAGGTTGCCGACACATCGGGCAGCCGCCAATCGGCGACCGACAGTGCTGCCGCGGAAGAAATGGGAATTCTGCGCGAACGTCTCGGCGCGGCGCTCACGCAATTGCGCAAATCGCAAGCGAGCGGAAACAAGAAGCGCCAATATCTCTACGAACTGCCCTGGTACATCCTGATCGGCCCGCCGGGCTCTGGTAAGACCACCGCCCTCATCAATTCAGGCCTGAATTTTCCGCTATCCAACAAGTTCGGCCGCGATCCGTTGCGCGGCGTCGG
>Ga0265334_10000427_pt1 | contig 22121 bp, 17 predicted proteins | sample 42023metaG_FD_192442 | JGI IMG/M metagenome (GOLD analysis project Ga0265334, IMG submission 192442) | Rhizosphere microbial communities from Carex aquatilis grown in University of Washington, Seatle, WA, United States - 4-20-23 metaG | ecosystem: Host-associated > Plants > Roots > Rhizosphere... | reverse complement strand
GAAAAATCCGATTTGTTCCGGAGAACAAAATGGCCTGTTCAATTTTGCAGAGTGCATTCAATTTAACAACATGGAGTGAATATGCGTGTCGTTCTCTTACTTTCCGAACAGAGTGTAACACGTTTTTGGTGAAGAAAGTTCGAAATGATACTGGCCAAACACAGAGGGGGGTGACGCGCACGAGAAAGAAAGTACGGGGGCCTCGGTAAGTTACACTGCGATACCAGGCGCTTCTCTCGGACAAAGACCGACTGACCAAAAAAAATGCAAGGCGAGACCTGGCAGCACCAATGCACGGCTGCGTGTCCCAGCGGCTTCAGGTGTCTCAAGTGCACGACGGCCGACGACCTGTGGCGGCAGCACGGGGGGCTCCTCTACCGCGTCTGCGCCGACCACAGGAAGGTGCCCGACTCGCAGTTCCGACCGCACCGCGCCACGCTGGGCATCGACCGCCGCCGGCTCCAGCGCTACGCGCTCTGCCGCGCGCGGAACGGGGGCGGCGACGACTGTCACCTGCCCGGGGACTACAGGGTGGACCCCGCGACGTGCCTCCCGCTGGTCTCGTCGCCGACGGGCGAGTGGGAGGACGGCGGGCACACGCTGCTCGAGTGCGTGCGAGAGCAGGTCGCCGCCTGCAAGTCGAGGGTCGGCATTGCCGTCGGGAGCGAGGGCCTGCGGTCGGCCGGGCCGTTCGAGGTCGCCGAGAGGCAGTTTGTGCAGGCCGCCCTGACCCGCGAGCTGTCCAGGGACAACGCCGAGTACACGGAGCTCGGGTGGCGGGTGATGAGGGACACCGAGGCCGAGGTCGGGCGGGTCGTCGGCGACCGGCGAGCGACAGTGGTGCTCAAGGGAAGCACGCCGCTCAGGTACATGCTCGCGCGGCTGCGGCTCGGCGCAGGCGCCGAGGTCCTCGGGAAGCTGAGCGACGTGATGGACAAGTACGTGACCGCCGCGGACTTTGACGCGGCCGTCTTCCTCGACCCGACCCGAGGGCCGGCGGTCTACGAGACGCTGCGGCAGGCGGCCCTGCAAGTCTCGTCGGGTGTGCTCGCCCGCTGGCTCGCGCTCGTCAACGACGGGACAGAGTTCGAGGAGCTGCGCGGCCGAGCGCTCGCCGCGGTCGGAGAGGTGCAGCGGCAGCTCGACGGCACCGACTCCTCCATACTGCTCGAGCACGCGCGGCGCAGGTCCTTCATAAAGGAGCGTGGGAAAGGCAACGAGCAGACCGACGACGGCGACGATTTCAGCGACGCAGACGAGGACGACGAGGTCAGAGGAGCGGGCGGCGACACCTGGACGCTGCGAGTTCCAGTGCCCGGGAAGGTCGTGCTGCCGCCGTGTCCACGCCAAATGGCTTGCCGCGACGACGACGACCTCGACCGTAGCCGCCTCCTCGAAGGCTTGTGCACGACGTTTCGGCAAGACCTCCGAGTCTGCGACACGGTCGTGCTCGGGGCTGGCGCAGAGGAGCGGACCGCCGTGGGGGTCTCGCTGTCGTCGCCCGACACGGTGCAGCTCGACCGGCCCTTTGCGGTGTGCGCCGCGGCCCTGGGAGACGAGAAGAGCGGCGCCGCAGTCCTGTCGCGCCTCGTGCGTCGCCGCCTGCCGCTCGGTGACTTCACGATGACGCTCGCCAAGTCGGTCGAGATCACCGAGAGCGAGTACGTCCACTTTACGCTGCTGCGGCTGATCTACCCGGTGCGCATGTCCAGGGACAACGCCGCCGACCTCGCTGGGGCGGCCACCGAGAGGTGGACCAAGGCCGAGCTCATCGACCTGTCCGTCACGCACTGGGACGACATGTACCGCGAGTACTTTTGGAGGCACTTTGGGCCGGAGCAGCGCCGCAAGTGGACGACGCGCTTCAACGGCGTCACGGTCGGCAACTTCCGGTACCTGCTCGCGGACTTCAACCGGATGACGTGGCTCGGGGGCCTCGGCGGGGCGCGCAAGGCCGAGAAGCGCGTGCAGAGGGCTCGTCTCCTGATCGCCGTCGGCTGCTACGTGCTGCTGCCGATGGAGGCGGAGGGTCTCTGCGAAGCCGAGGAGGGCTTCCGGCGGTCGTGCCTCGAGGCGTTTCACCCCCAGGTGACGAGGGGGCCCCGGGACGAGCACGAGGCATCCGGCTGGGCCACCACCGACCTCGTCGCGCGCATGGCCGGGATGCTGGAGGCCAACTGGAACGTGCGCCTGCCCGAGGGCGCCGGCCTGCGGCTGGTGGCCGTGCACCCGTCGATCGTCAGGGTCCTCGAGCTCGTCTTTGCGAGCCAGCGCTCGGGCGGGTTCGCGCAGCAGCGCGAGGTCTTTGTGCCCTTTGTGCACGGCCTGCTGGCCGGCGTGCTCGAGCGCGCCAGTCTCCGCGCGCAGGAGGGCGCGGCCTGCGCGGATACGCCGACGGCGGCGGCGGCCACGTGCCCCGTCACAGAAGCGGTGCGGCGAGACGGTGCTGGCGAGGCGCTGGTGACGCTCACGGGGTGTCTCTGCGAGCGGGTGACCGGGCACGTGCTGCGGTCGGAAACGGCTCGGGTCGACCTCTTGCAGGATCTCTTGGACGAAATCAAGGACATCCTCGCGTCGTTCGCCCGGTGCTATCACCAAACGCGCGAGTTCACTGGAACGGAGGAGGTCGGCAAGCTGGAAGAGTTGTACGCCATGATCTGATAAACCTAGGGCCGCGGGCCCTCCCGAAATATTCCCGGCGAAAAACCCATGCCCCACCTGCGCATCATTCACCACCCCCGCTCGGGCAGCCAGCACAGGATCAGCCGAAGAATGCCTTGTCCCTGCGGCTACGGGTCTTGAGTCGGGAGGAGACACGCCAGTTGGCTCAGCTTTTGCTCTGCTCGGGCCTGCCCGGGTCGCGAGATGTCGTATTCCTCGCGCTCGAGTACCTCCATGAACTCCCAGTTCGGGTTCCTCTGCTTCTGGTCTGCCAGCGCGTGCGCACCAGCGCCGGCACGTGGGTCGACCGGGTCCTCACCTTTGCCTCCATCAACGCCGTGGTCTCGTACGCAGCGCGCCGCGCGAAGGAGTTGGAGGCGGAGGCGGGTGAGCCGCAGGCGATAACGTGGGAAGTGGTGCTGGAAGACACGCTGATCGGCATCAAGCTAACCTTCCCGCTGGCGCACCTCTCTCGCCGCCCAGACGCCCACGGTCGCCACATGTCGACCAGCGACTTTCTGGAAACCGGCTGCCTTCCCTGCGCATTCTGCAGCAGCCCTCTAGCGGACCTCCCGAGGAGCGAACGCCTCGAGTTGACAAGCTGAAGCACTCGACGCGCCTATGCTGGCTCATCGCCTGTTCCGAGTAAATCGTGATCCGGCACCAACCACCGGCTGGTTGTGTTTTGTTCTGGCGGCGCGAGCGGGCTCGACACAGCGCCGCCTGTCAGGAAAAGTCAATCTTGTACGTTCTTCTATGTTCGGGAGGGCCCTGGCTGCGTACTCCCGTCTGCCTGGAGTTAACGGCCACCGGAATGCCGTAGACGGCGTCAAGGCGGCAGCCGCGATTGACGAGTCTAACGATGTCACGCTCACTGTGCTGGATCGCGGCCGCCAGGTCTCCCTGTGCCACGACGTGCTCGGGCACATCGCGCAGTTTCGCGACGCTCACGATGCCGGCGCACCCGTGTGCCGCTCATGGCTCGCGGCCGCGCGTCCGCGTCACCGGCTGCCGGTCACGGTGCGCTGGTGGCGCCTGTCTAGGCTCAGCGTACATCTTGTCGTGTGGCTCCTGAGCGCGGCCGTGGTGCTTTTGGCAGCGTCGACCCTCGTTCACGCCAGCGAATTTTCCGCCGGCGAGGGGACGCGCCTCCGCGGAGGTTCTCTGGGCGCCGACCTGTTCCTGGCGTCATGCGTCGCGTGCGCGTGCGCGCTACCTTTCTGCCGCTTTGCGTCCGGCGTGTTCGCGCGCCCCGGCTCTCCTCTGGAGCGTGCCGGTCAGTGGGCGGGGGTCCTGACTCCACTGGCGCTTAGGTGCGCCCCGCTCCCGCTCGTGTGCGTGGCGTGCGACGTGGCCGTGCGCTTTGGGTGGGCAAGGCCCGCGTCGGTCCTGGAGGGCCGCTCGATGACTAGGTCGCTGGTGTTCGTGGTGTGCTTCGCGTCGATTTCGGCGCCGGTATCGGTGCTCCACCGGGTGTCGACCGGGCTGGTCGTCTACCTGTCGATGGTCGCCGTGACTCTCTTCCTCTGGTCCCTCGCGGACGGCGCCCTGTGCAATTTACGGACGCCTCTGCTGTGGGCTTGCCTGACCACCGTCGTCCACCTGGCGAATCTGGCGAGGATCTGCTCGCCGCGGTTTCGCCGGCTGCTGCGCAGGCACAGATCGTCGTCCAAAGCGCGGCGACTAGTGTCGATCGGAGCGTTGGCGTCGCTGAACACGATCGGGTTCTGTTTCTTTGTGGCGATGGGGCCGTGCCACCTAAGCCGACGTTGCACCGACGGCGCCTCCTCCGCCCACCATCTGGGCCTTCCGTGCCCGGCGGTGATGCGCCGCGCAACCCTGGAAAGCACTCCGTTGCTCCTGGACGGCTGGTCGGTGGAACGGACGACCGCCGAGGACGCGGTCGCCCAGTCGCCGCCCGCCGACGCGAGCGACGGGGCGGCGCGCCGCCGCTGGACGATAACGGTCGAGCCGTCTCCCCACAGAACCTCCCAAACGATGCACAGCACCGACGGGTCGCACACGTCGAGAGCGATTGTCCGTAGTATCCACCCTGGAGCGCAGGAGCGAAGCCCCCAGTTGCTGCTGGCGGCAATCGTAATCAGAAGCGTCTGTGGGTCGAGCCGAAAACGCCGGCAATGTATCGTAAGCTCGCTCGCATTGTACCCCCAGAGCGTGTCTCCCCACGCACATGCATACTGCCCACAGCCGAACAGCTGCCAGCACTCGCCGCGGCCGGTGCAGGAGAACAAAGTGAGGTGGCCCGGTCCCTGCAGCGCCAGGGCTGCCCGACCCCCCGAGCTGGAAAGCCAGGATCGACGTGACGGTGTGACTTGCCCGCGCTGGGAAGGGTAGGTCGTCGTCGCGTTCGAATTCCGCGAGCCTCGCGAAATCGTGGATCAGCTCGCACAGAACGCTCGGCAGGACCCGTCGCAGAACGTCTTGGATGACAGATTCCATCGTCGAGCGCGGAGATCACGATCCCTGAAGCCGCGCAACACCCGTATCCACTCGTACCGATGGGCGAGACTGTCGAATCTGACACGCTGCGCTGCGGAAACTGAAGTCTGAAGATGCGTGTGTATATATAGTTCTTACTAAAATTATCGGGTACATTCCGTGCATTTGGTACACTCTGTTCGGAAAGTAAGAGAACGACACGCATATTCACTCCATGTTGTTAAATTGAATGCACTCTGCAAAATTGAACAGGCCATTTTGTTCTCCGGAACAAATCGGATTTTTCCGGCGCTGTTTCAGTTCCATCCCTCTGGCTCCTTTTGACACGCCACTGTTTCAAAATGAGTGACGAGAAAATCGTCTTACGAGCACGTATCGTCGCCTTGCGTCAAGAGGGCTACTCGTACGGGGCTATCGAGACGAAAACCGGAGTTTCCAAGAGTGTGGCTTTTCGCTGGTGCCAAAGGTTCGAAGAGGACGCAAACCTAAGCGACAGAAAACGGTCGGGTAGACCGCCGGTGGTGACCGCTGAAGGCGCAGCAGAGATCGTCGAATCTCTCAAGCGAACTCGGTCACTCAGGGTCACCCAGCGCGAGCTCCATCATGAGGGCGTGTCGTTATCTCTCTCAACGATTCATTCCCACGCAACGGCGTTGGCCGAAGTTAAGTCGGTGCGGAAAAAACCGCTTCTGACGGAGGATCACAAGGAGGCTCGGTTGCAATTTGCACGGTTGCACATTCACCGACCGCTTGAGTTCTGGAGGTCGATGCTTTTCACTGATGAGAAGTCATACGAAACCTTTCGACCTCCTTCGCACGTTTGGGTGGTCAGAGGCGAGTCAGCCCCTGTGCAACCCACTGTCAAGCGCCCTCCAAAGATTCAATTGTGGGCGGGCATTTCGTATTACGGCATCACCTCCTTATATCGACTCTACGGCAAGCAAACCTCTGCGTCATACGTCGAACGACTCGAAGAAAACCTCCAGGAGGAAGTTTCGGACATTTTCACCGGTCAATGGACCTTCATGCACGACAGTACATGTACTGGGTATGGCGTGCATGGAGCAGCCGCCACTCAAGAGTGGCTGAACACCCATGTCCGCTGGCTGAAGCCGTGGCCTGCTAACAGTCCAGATCTGAACCCCATCGAAAATGTATGGGGAATGCTCACACGTCAAGTGGAGAGTCGAAATCCAAAATCTGTCGAGGAGTACTCATCGGCTTTGGACGATGCATGGGCCGAGATGGACCAAGCCAAAATTCGAAATTTGATCGATTCTATGCCGAGACGACTTCGAGCGGTCATCGATGCCGAGGGCGGCAACACGAAATACTGACCTGCGCCGCCACACCAAAAAACATAAAACAAAATTTTGAATCGTTTGGCCTGTTCAGAACCGAGGCCGTGCGTTTACTCCAATACTTATCTGTACTACGAAGTCGTTCTCTTACTTTCCGGACAGAGTGTACGCATGAGGCTACACGCCGTCAGAAAACGCGGCTTCTCCGTGGCCGCTCGTCGGCAGCTTTAACTGGGAGGTTCGCTGTTCTTCGGGCGGCGGTACTTTAGCAGGCGAGGTCAATGCTGAAGAACGAGTCGCCGCTGTCTGTGGGCACGTGAGTTTGCGTCGAAGCGTTGCGCTGTTTGCGGCGGCGGCGTCGGGTTCTCCAATCCCGCGCAGCAGGTGTCGCCACCGACTGCGTCGTGACCAGGGGTGAAGCGACGGCGGTGCCGGCTTTCTCCTGGTCAGTCGCCGCGGGGAATCCGGGCGCAGTGAAAGCCGCCAACAGCTTGGTACCGTCGGGGCTCCCGAGCCCCGTGCAAAGGTCGTACCCTTTGCCCGCCGAGTAGAGCGCGGGCACGCCGACATTGTCGTTGGATCCCGCGACGACGTCGTTGAAACACGGCGCTTTGCCGCCGCCGCCGCCTCCGGGCCGCGCTGCTTGGTACAGGGCCGCCAGGAACGGCGGCGCCGACGCGCTCGCCCCTGGGTACGCGAGGTTCATCCGCGCGACCAGACCGGCCACGCACGGGGCGACGCAGCTGGTGCCGCCAAAGGCGTCGACGTAGAGTCGACCGTTGAACTGGATCGACCACCCGGTCAGCGGGTCCGCGTTGAGCGCGATGTCCGGAACGCTCCGCTTGGGCGCGCCGGCGACGGCGGCCGCCTGGAACGCGGGCTGCGCGAAGAAGCCGCTGAACCCGCCCCCGCCTCCCCAGCCGCGACCAGCATTCCACGACCACGCCGTCTCGGCGCCGCCGTCGCCCGCTCCCGTCAGCGTCGTGCCGCCGCAGGCGACTACGTGCGGCGAAGAGGACGGGAAGTCGGACCGCAGGGCCGCCCTGCCACCCGCCCCCGGGCCGGCCACCTCCGAGTCAGCGCTGCCGCCGTCTCCGCTGGCCGCGCACACGACGATCCCCTTGGACGCCGCGAGCGCCAGGAGCTGGTCGAAGGCCTGGAGAGTCGAAGTCGGGAAACTCGACTCCGGGGCACCCCAGCTGATGCTGACGACCGTCGCCTGGTACCGCTTGGAGCCGACGGTCGACCCGCTGACGGCGGCGCTGATGGCGTGGTAGAAGCCGAGGTAGGTGTTGGGGGCGCTGTAGAAGAGCAGCGCCGCCGCCGCCGGGCAGGTGCCGCCGGCGATCTCGAGATCGAGCGTGTTTTCCTCGTCGGCCGTGCTGGCCGTGAAGGTGCCGGCGTACCCGTCGACCGGGATCGTCACGGGCGTCGGCGGCAGCTTGCCGAGCCCCATGACCGTCTTCCAGTAGGCCTTCAGGTCCGCGGGTTTGTAGCTGCCCCCGAGCGAGATGACGGCGATGGTCGGCGGCACGCGCAGACGCTGCGCCCTGCTTGCCGCCGTCCCGGCCGCCGGCGGGAACGCGTAGTGCTCGGCCATGTAGCCGGCGGTTCGACCGAAGTGGGGCGTGGCCAGCCCGGGCACGGGGAGGCGCCGGGCCGTGCTCAGGTTCTTCCCACTCCGATTGGCGTCCCTGCGAAACAAGGGCTCGAATCTCCCGACTCCGGCGTCCGGCGACAGGGCCACGACGTTGCCGACGCTGCTGACCGCCCTGGCAAACTCGGCCACGGACTCGCTGCTCGTCGCGTGACCCACCTGCAGCGCGTGCGGGTTGGACGCATACTCGGCGGGGATGCTCTGCGCGAGGCCGGCGTCCTTGGCCTGTTTTGCCAAGGTGTCGCGCAGCGCCGGGTCGTGACAGTGGAGAACTACGTACGGCATAGTGTGATCTCGGTCGGTCCTTTTTCTCTCCCCTGCTTGCCCCTCCCACACACCACCAATGTCTGCAGTGCAGCGCTCGGGAGTCTTTTTTCCTTTTTAAACACCCTCTCGTCAAACCAACACTAAAAACCTGAAGAAAGATGCCCCAAAGATCATTTCTCTCCTGACTTCCCTTTGCCGCGCCCGAACGTAAACAACCGCACGCACGCGTCAAACCCTGCCAGCGGGACAGCAAAAATCTCCCGCCGGAGCCATCTCGGCTGACGTGGAGGGGATCAAAGGTAGGCGACCTCGGGAGCAGAGACGGTTCGGTACCGGTCCAGAGCAGCACGTGCCGCGGCAGAAAGACGGCGGCCTCCTCCTCGCTCTCGTTTAGAAACACCGGTCGTGGACAGAACAGAGGCAGTGCATCCCAGTTGGGTCTCGGGGAACAGGCCCGCGACGGCTGGTCTGCGCAGTCGCGCAAAGATCGAGACTCGACCTTCTCGGCGCTCTGTCGGAACACCATCACGGCGTCGGGCCGGCACACGACGACAGTGCCTCGGCGCACCGCCGCCTGCCAGACCGCAGCGCGCCCAAAGGAGGGATCGCGATCCTGGTGCCTTGCCTGTCAGAGCGAAGCCGTGGAACACTTGTACGTACGCATGTGCGAGGCAACCAGTTTTTCAAACAGTGTAGCTTTAAAGACACTTATGAACAGCCGAAGCGTGAGGGATGGGAGCTCCGAGTGAAGGGACTGCCTCGCGAGCTTCGACGCGGCGCTGCTAGCGACCGCCGCCTCCTCTTGCTATCCTCTGGCCTTTCGAGGCTTTGCGCCGCGCGGCGCGACCTCCTCCTCCTCCTCCTCCACCTGCGACATGCGCGAACAATGAAACGAGAGCGTGTGGAGACGGATCGACAAACCGTGGCGCCTGCCTTGCCGCGGAGTCGACGCCGCGGCGGGACCGCCCGAGGGCCACGACGGTTTCTTGTACAGCTGCTCCACCTTGTCGGCGGTCTTGACGGTCAGGAGCCTGTTCTCGACCACCCAGCGCGGGCGGTTGCTGCGGATCCAGCTCTCGGCCTGCCGCGCCTGCTCGCACGTCTCGAACCCCACGAACCACTCGCTCGGCGGCGCGGCCGATCCGGCACCGCTGTCCAGAGACCGGCTTCCGCCGAGCTCGTCGGCCACGCGGTTCGCGTCGACGACGCGGGCGAAGCCGGCGAAGCCGCGCAGCGCCTGCGTCACCTGCTCGCTGGTGACCGGGACCGCCGGCTCGTCCGGCTCCCTGGACCGGTTGCGTCCGGTGCCGATCCATCCTCCGACGACGGGCTCCGTCCACGCCGACACGAGCACGCGCGGGGCGGCATAGTTGAAGCCGCGGAACTCCGTTCCCGGCTGCTGGAACTCGTGCTCGTCGCGCATCTCCTTGAAGAGCGTCGCGCCACGGTGACCTGAGGAGGCGGATCTCACGGGCACGGGGAGCGCGTCTTCACCGCCGTGGCGACTCTTCTTGCGCGAGCGACCGGGGTCCGGGGACGGCGAACGGGACCTGCGCTTGGCGGGCATTGTCGTCGTCAACCAGTCCCGCGGCGCTGCGTCTCGGCCGCCTTGTCCCGACAGCGAGCCGGAGGAGCAAGACGATGAGGACAAGGAGGATGATGACGAGGACAAGGAGCCGCCGCCGCCTTCAGAGCGGCGCTGGTACTCCGCGTCGAGCAAATCGCGCGCAGCTCTCTGTGCACGCGGACTCGGTGACCGCGCGTCGAGCAGCGAAGAGGAAGACGAGTCTGAAGAAGTGACGGAAGGAGGCGAATCCGGCGTCTGCGGCGAACGGCGGCGAGCGCCGCGCTCTTCGCGACCACGGCTCCGACTGCGACTCCGCCTGCCTCGCGGGTGCCCGCCGCCGCCGCCGCTTCGGCGACGCTCCTTCGGACGGACCGCGGGGGGCCTGTCGACGTCCGAGGCCGACACAGCGTTCGAGGACAGGGGGAGATGCAGCGGGCGCGGAGCATCCGCGGCGTTGCCATGCTGCCGAGAAGCATCCGGCGCCGGCGCTGGAACCGCGTAGCTCGAGTGGAGAGGTTTGTCGGCCCGATCGTGATGGACATCAGCCGGGGCCTGTCTGGCCTGACCAGCGCCGACCACCTGCGGCGGCGGCAACGCACCGGCGTGCGTCGGCGTCGGCGACTGCGAGGGCACCTGCGCGACGTTCTTCGCGACACGCTCAGGAGTCGCCGCGGCAGCTTGCTGGCTCTCGGGCCGCACCGCCGCCACGGGACCCGCGGTCCGAGGTGCCGTGGCGGTTCCGGGGCGCGCAATCTTGATGACGGGCGCCTGGCGACGCTTCGGCGTCGTGCTCTGCTTCGTCGTGGCCGGTGTTGTTGCAGCCGGCGTCGTGCTCTTCTTCGTTGTGGCCGGTGTTGTTGCAGCCGGCGACGGGCTCGTCTTGGCGGCGGTCACTCGCGATGGCGTTGCTGCTGCTGGAGCGACGAACGCTGGGGCCATCTCGGAAGAAGGGGGGGCGACGGGGACGATGGGAGGAGCGACGACGCGACGCCGTCCGCGACGAGCCGGGGGACGCTCTTCGTCATCGGCGTCGTCCTCGGAGAGCGCGGCGAGGACGCTGTTCTGCGGAGGTGGTCGGGCGACCGGGGGTGGCAGCGGTGGGTGAACCGCTGTGGAGGACGCAGCCGTCTCAGAAGACGACGACGACGAGGACAAGGACGAAGACGACGGTCGCTCTGGCGACGACGACGTGGCTGTTGCCGGCGCCTCGACCGGCGCGGCTCCCGAGGTCTGGCAGCTCGACGACGAAGACGGGCGCACGCACTCTCGCTCGATCTTCACCTCAGCTTCCGCAGGAGCAGATGTCGGCGGTTCTTCGAGCGGGGTCGCCATGGCCGCGCCGCCACCGTCGGCACGAGCAGTAGGTCCAACGCGATCGAGCGGCGGCGCTGCAGAGACGCGAGACCCGCAAGCAATGAGAACACAGACAGGAACACAGACAGTCTGGCTTCACTGTCGGCTGCGCGCCATTGACCACAGCACAACAACAACAACAACGAGACGCCGAAACGCAGCCCCCACGATTCGCGACCTGCGAACGCGTCGTCGCCGTAGCCGATCGGAAAGAGCTCCGCCACCACGGCCTGCGGCTGCTCTTCAGCCTGAGCGCCTCCCCGCAATGCTGCTAAATCGTCATCGTCCAAGTAGACCTCGTCGTCCCATTCGCCTCCTCCACGATCCATGGCGCGGTACTCGAGGGTCAGGGGGGCAAGCAAACCAAAAACAATGATGTCGTCTGGGGAGAGCGCGCGCGGAAAATCACGATCCGACGGGGACACGGGCCATTCAGACCCAGCCAATTGGACCAATCATGATCGGAGCCGCTTTCTAAGAATCTAAGAATCTAAGAGGAGACCACCACACCCGACACAGCGCCCCGAAAGGCCAATGAGCGCGACACAGGCCCTGGACGCGCGGGAGGGGCGCGCGAGGCGACGTCCTTGCACGCTCAGGGACTACGTTGATCCGGACCTCTTGGTCTTGAGCAGCGATGGCGAGGACGGTGGGAGTGGGGCAGAGGAACGTGACCCTTCTGAGCATCGCATGCCTGGTGGCGGCCGGCGACCTGGAAAGAGAGCTCGCCGCCGTGTGGGGACGGCGGTGGCACCGCCCGCGGGGCTGCCTTTCCTTCCAGGCATCGACGTTGGGCCGACGCGCGCGGACGCCGTCGTCGTGGCATTTCAGGTTACGTCTGCCGTCCCGTCTGCGGCGGCCGCCGCGACCCCGTTGGAATCGATATCAGTCACCACGATCACGGCGTCCGGTGAGTCCTTACCGTCCTCTGGACCGCCGTGCAGTACATCGTCATCAGTCGAGGCCGTCGCCGCCCTGGAGGACGGCGAGCTCCCCGACGCACCCGACGGCATGCGTGAAAACGACGACCGGCCGCCGCTCCGCGCCGCCTCCGAGACAGCGACGGAGCGGCGCCTCGCTCGCCGCCCCCGCCGCCGTTCGCGCAGGCCAGTGTGGGCGCCATCTGCTCGGGACGGTGCAGCTTGCTTTGCCGTAGCCGTCCTGTCGCCGTTCGACGGGGGCGTACCCAGCCCGATCACATGGTCGACCGCACAGTCCTTTGTCGACCTTTCCGTGCGTTGCTTGCGGCGGGCGCTTGTCGCGGGCGGGCTGGCCCCGGTCACGATCGCGCGGCACCCGACCGCGGCGGACCGTTTCGAGGTCCGGTTCCCGTCTGCCGGCGCCGCCCGGCGCGCGATCGAAGCGCGGCTGGACCCCGTCGTCTTCGTTGCGCAGTCCAGGACCGTGGTGCTCGGCCTGCGCCTCTACCGGATCGGCGTCGGCGATCCCTCTCCGGCGTACTTTGTCCTGCCGGGCCGCCGGCGCGACCGGTGGGTCTGGACGACGGACGGGGACCTGCCGCCGTGGAAGCCGAGTCGTCGCGACCTGCAGTGGGGTCGACACCGCGCTGCCCCACTGTCATCCTGATTGCCGCGCAACACTGCCTGCCTTTCATCGGCCACCGCGCAGGACGGCGCGGAATAATGTAAATGGTTCCGCTGGTTGTTGACTGAACCTCGCATGCAGTGCCCGATTGAGTCGCCTTCCCCGCAACCGCCCCCCCTCCCCTCCCCCAACCCATTGCCGGAACAGAGAGCACAAACATCCACGCTGTGTACTAGTACAGTATTTATTCGGGGATTGTTGCCCCCGACGCAAAAAGCAGGCGCTCACCCGGTAGATCTCGATGTGGGCTGGTTCATCTATTGGGGGAACTCGAAGAAAAAGTGCTTTGCACGTCAGATGGGTCCGGGTTCCCGCGTGAACAAGAGGCCCGCACTGAACGCCAAGTGACTCACGATTCCCCCCGCGCCAAGGGGCTGCAGGAGGACGCAGACTCCCGGCGCCACGTCCAGGCTGCTGACGCGCACCGTGACCCGGTCGCCTGGGACGACTGGGACAGGGACAGGGTTGACCGGGGCGCAGGTGGTGTAAGACGCGCCCGTGCCGGCAGGTGTCGTGAAAAAGATGGATTCGTCGATCAGCGCGGCCGTGCTCAGCGGGGTCGGCTCGTACAGCGCCGAGGTGACGGTCGGTCCCGTCGCCTGCACGCAGGGCGACACCAAGACGTCAAAGAGAAAGTTGGAGCTGTTGGTGCAGCCGAGAGGGCAGCTCCCGATGGGACACAACGAGGGCGAACCCGGGACGAACCGGAAGTCGACGCTGCCAGCCAGGTGAGAGAGCAGACCGGCAGCCGGGATGGTGAAAGCAAAGCCCGTGTACTCCGTGGTGTCGTCGCCAGGGGGTGTCGGCTCAACGCTGGATCCAAAGGCCATCACCGTTCCATTGAAGGCCGTGAGGATTTCTCCGGCGGCCACCACACCCGACGAGAAGGGCAGCGGCGAAGACAGGAAGCTCGTGTTGGCAGGCAGTCCCGTGGCGCCGGTAGCGCCCAGCAGGCCCGTGGACCCAGTCGACCCAGAAGTGCCTGTCGAGCCCGAGAACCCGGTCGAACCGCCGCTTCCCGTTGTACCCGCGTCCCCGGTCGAACCAGTTGAACCTGTCACTCCTACCCCGGTTGCACCCGTCGATCCACCAGCGCCTGTGGAGCCGCTGCCACCTGTCCCGCCCGTCGAGCCCGTGAAACCACTCGCGCCTGTGCTTCCCGTAAATCCCGTTGCGCCGACGTCGTTGTCGCGGTGATGCTGCAGGAACAGGAGCAGCAGCAACGCGAGCAGCGCAACGAGGAGAGACGCGACAGAGACTGCGGCGCAGACCCAGCGACACCCGCGGCTGCGGCCCGCGGGGCACGACGTGTGCGGCGCGCGTCTCCCAGACTCTGTTACATAAGGGTGCATGTTGGTTTATTTTCCCTTGCTGCACCAAACAGTGTCCGATGTTTTTCTTTCCCGCGCGCGACACCGCGGTGTAGGTAGGACAATTTCCTGGTGGTCCTGCTGGTCGTGGTGTTGCCGAGGCTCCACTTGCTTCCCAAGCACAACAGCTGCACGGACAAGTCCGCCACTCGGGCGAGACGAGAGGCAGGCGCCACTTCCTCCCGCGCACCGGCTGCCACGGCAGCGACAAGGAATGCAAGGCCAACTGCGGCGACTGTCCAGTCTGTCCTGGTGGCAGTACAGGCACGATGCTTGACCCGCCCCCCGCGACCAGGCACAAGGACTCGGTGCACGGACTGGACGCCCGAGGACCGGCCCGTGGGCAGCTGCGACAACATGCACCCCGACGCCGTCGCAACGGCTGGAACTTTCGCCGGTACATGGCGACGATCGGATCGTGGTTTTTGGCAAGGGGCGAGCGACCACATGAAGCTGACCGAGGCCATCGACTTTTGGGAAGAGCACGGCGGTGCTCAATCTCGCCTGGCGTCATGCCGCGAACAAGAGGCTGGATGCCGACGAAGGGGCCGGAGGGTGGTGCACGTGTTGCTACACGACCAGTGACATGCTCGTGGACCGGCTCACGGACTCGCGCGGCGCTCGCGTTGCCCGTGCCTGGCGCGGGACGGATTACGACTTTGAGCGCTGCGAGGAGCTACTCGGGAGCGGCCGACCCGGAGAGCTCGCGTGGGTCGAAATTGATTTCAAGTTCAGTGGTTTCCACGTCTTTTGCGTCGTGTTTATCGGCGAACACGACTGTCGCGTGCTGCAGTCCTATGGGAACCTGTACGAGCTGCGGGGTCAGACCATGCCTCGTGCCCGCCTCCTCTCCTTGGTAGCCGGCATCGTCGCGCGCGACAAGGTGTCGTGGGTGACGCTCACGGGGGAATTGGACGAAGCAGGAGGGGAGGTGGGGCTCCTGATGGTCAAGTTGTTGTCGTGCTGCGCCTCGTTCGACCGCGACGCCGTGTTCCTGGCGCCGATGCGCGCCTTCCTCGGTGCCTCGCCTTTGCTTTCGGACTGTCTTCGCCGACGCTGCACCGAGGCGCTGCTCGGATTCGCGTTTTTTCGTCCGTGTCATGTGACCGCACTGGATCTCGAGCTTGTGCCTGTCGCGTTCCCCGAGATGTCCAAGAAAACCTTCACATCGAGGCAAACACACACAAACCTCTTACTGTCCGGAGACGCAATCAAAAAAGGGTCAACCGCGAATGGCTGCCCCGTGGGTGCCCCCGTCCCTGATTCAGCATCTCGGGAATTCATGCAACCCGCATTCTCAAACCCCAGAAAACCCCAAGGCCCCGGACCCTCAACCGCGCCTCGAATCCACAATGCGGAATACGGAACCCTGAACCTCAACCCCGAAATTCCGACTGAAGCGAGTTGTTGGACCGACGACCCTTGAGCGTGATGGTGTTGGAGTTCACGCACAAATTTCGCACGCAAGCTGTCGAGGGAATTTATATCGGGGATGCATCGGTTGCGAACGAGGTTACAGTAGTAATACAATCGATGGATGGCAAGACGCCGCTGATGACTTGTGACGTCATCGGCGATGCGGCGTTGGGTGGCACATGCGCAAAGGGAGAGGGGGGGGTCCCTCTGCCGATGGTGCAAGCGCGGAACGAAACGCTTGTCCTTCTGGCCCGCGCCTCTGTGGCGGCTGGGAGTACCACGAGCTCACCGGATGAAGCGCAGCAGCGAGAGTAAAAAAAAAGCTGTGTGCGAACGAGGCGGCTTCAAACAACTGGAGAGACAAAAAAGAGTGAACGTCCAGAGTGGAGTGTCTATGCGTTGATCTGGCAACGGCCGGAGAGTGAGCGCTCGCCATACATTTTTTTTTGAAATGGCGGAAACAGACTGCAAAACCCTGTACCACGCGATGGGTTTGGAGACACCGAGCCATTACAGAAAGCTGTTTCTGCTCGTCCACCCCGACAGGATCCAGAACAACGTCAAAGAGGTCACGTGGCCACCCGCGGCGGGACGGCCCGCGCTCGAGCCTGTTTGGCCGGAAGGTTTTGGCGCGGGCAAAGCCCTGAACGCCTTCAGCTCGTGGCGGAACCTCCCAGTCTCGCCGACCCGGGACAATGCACGGACCGTCGCCCAGGACCTCTACGACGCCATACGGGGGTGCAAGGACGTCTGTACGACGGGAGCCGACGACAGATACAGGTGCCCGAGCGCAGCCGAACGGGCCAAGCTCGAGGCCGACAAAAAGGCCGAGCTCGACAGAAAGAACAAGCTCGCCAAGGATGCGGAGGAGGCTGCCAACGCCAAGCTAAACCTCGCGGCGTTCCAGCGAGAGGCGGTGGAGAGGAGCCGGTCGAGAGGAACCGGGATACGAGGAGCCGTCGAAGCGTTTTCGAAGCGCCTGGTGTCCAACGTCGGCGGTCCACCCGAGACCAAATTGCGGGGGTCGGCAGCAGACAGCGCGTTCGAAGAGGCTCTGGTCTGGCTAAAGGGCGGTTGGCAACTGGAGAGAAGGTCGGGGCCGATTCCAAATCCACTCGTGGAATGGCTCGGGGGTGCCACAGTGTCTCCGACGGCACCGCGGGAGGTCTTTGATCGCTGGGTGCACAACGGGTTGTCTTCGCCCAGCGCACCGGTACGACAGCTCTTGGCAAAGCTGGCGACGGTGTTGCAGACGGCCACCAGCGCGGTGGAGAACGCGTCCGGTGAGCGTGCCGAGGGCCAGCCTGCAGAGGCCGGCGAGGCATTCGACAGAGCCCTGGCCGCCGGATCCACCGCGGCATCGTTCGTGCTGGAGCAGCTCGCTTGCGGCAGGCGGCCGCAGGCCGGGAGGATTCTGCAGCAACTGGTCAGCGACAACGCGGAAATCGTCGCCCGGTGGCCGTTCCGCGCCGAGAGGGAACCCGAGCACCTGGAAGAAGTCAGGAATATCGACGAAGAACTGCAGATGCTCTGCAAGCTGGCACAGACCGTCGTCCAGTACGGTGCCCGCCGCCCACCACCGAGCCCTGCCCCGACGCGACCCCTGCCGCGCGCGTCGTCGGCTGCTGCTCCTCAAGCACCGTCACCATCCCCGACCCCGGAGCGCGCGACGGGGACACGGGCGGCACCTGCGGCACCGTCTCCTTCTCCTTCTCCTTCTCCCTCCCCGACCCCTGCCCCGATACCCGCGGTGACGACGCCGCGAGCGCAGCCCGTGCCCTCGCCGTCGCCGACCTTCGTCCCCCGCGCTACCGCGCCGCCGCCAGCCGACACAACCGCACGAGCAAGGCAGCGCGCGGTCCGCCTGGGCGAGGCGCTGGACGAACTGCGACAGCGGCTGCGGATGGCGAAACCGTACGGATCGCCCCGCCCGGGCGATGCGCCAGAATCCGCGTGGCAGAGGCGAGGCCGGGAGGCCGGGACAGCGCTGAGAGAGCCGGGCGAGGACCCCTCGACCTGGAGCAGTGTATCGCTGCGCACGCCGACAGACCCCGCGCGTCTGCTGCTCGCCCGGCTCGGAGACGCGCTGAACGTGGCACTCCCGCTGTTGGAGGACGCACAACAGCCCGGGAGTCCCTCCGCGCCCAGGCTGTCGGCGCGCCAGATCGAGCGCACGCTGTTCCCGGCAGCCGCCGTCGCCTTCTTCGTCGTCCAGCAGCTGCGCTGCGCGCCCAAGAGCGCCTCGGGGTTCAGCCGGTCGTCCGGGGCGGCGGCGCTGCCGCAGACACAGCCAGCGCTCCAGGAGCTGATCGACGACTTCCTCGCCGGGCCGCTCGAGGGTCGCCGGGAAGACACTCGCGAGCTCGAAGCGGTGCGCGCCCAGGTCGCGGAGCTCTGCGGCAAGGCGGCCCTCGTCCTCGACTATGCCGAGCGCGTTGCGGTGCCCGAGAGGCGGGCCGTGCTCGGCCTCGCGCGAGACCTGAGCGCGTCCCGCAACACGTCGCCGCCGGAGCTCCAGAGGTCCATGCAGGCGCTCGCCGCGGCGATCGGCCGCGACCACCGCGACGCCGAGGCGGCCCTGCGCGCGGTGGGCAGCGCGGGAGGCGGGGGCGGCTCGAGCAGGACGACGCCTGTCGCCGGCGGTCCGAAACAGCGAGACGAGACGCTGGCGCTGCTGGCGCCCTGGCCAGAGACGCGCGAGCAGTTCGGGGCCGCCACGACGGCCGTGGGCAAGGCTCTCGCCGCCGGCCCCGACACGAAGCTAGCGTCCGCTGCGGCGGCGGTCCACGACTGGTTGTGGGGCGGCTGCTCGCACGGGGCCCCACCACTGTACTCCGTCGTCTCGGCGTCCGACGCGGCCATGGCGCAGGCTCTGTGCAACTACGGCAGGAAGACCGTCGAGGGAGACCGGGCGCGGGCCGCAGTCTGGACGTACCTCGCCATCGCGAGCCGGCTGCGCGAGCTGGCGGACGCCGCAAGCGCGTTGGCCAAGACGGCTCAGGCCGAGGTCATCGACGAAGAGCGCGAGCGAGAGCTGGACCAGGAGGCGCAGGAGCTCAGCCAGACGATAGTCTCGACGATCGCCACGATGCCGCGAGAGCGGGGCAAGAGCATGCGCAAGGCGCGGTCGAAGCTGTCCGTGGTGACGCAACACCTCGCGGACCTCGTGGTGGAACGCGAGGCGGTGACCGAGCTGCACTCGCTCATCGAGGGGCTCCGGGACGTCGCGGAGAACGCCGCCGCGGAGGACCTGGACCAGTGGATCAGGACGGCGGTCTTCCGGCCGCAGGCCTCGAACCGCGACTCTGTCCTGGACTCGAGCACCGCCATCGGCTGGATGCTGAGCGAGGCCGTCCCGCTCGTGGCGGGTGCCGTGAAAGGCCTGCTGCGCCAGGCAGAGAGGATGAGGGCGATGTCAGAGCTCGAGGCAGAGGAATTCGCCGCGCAGACGCGGCACTTTGGCAAACAGCCGACGCCGCCGTCCATCGGGGCGGGTCTCGCCAAGGCGCAGAGGGTATCCGCGCCGGCGCAGAGGACGGTGGTGGCCGCCGTCGACCTCTTGTGCCCGGCGGGTCCGCTGTTCCGCGTCCTCGGGCTGCCCAGCCCGCAGCTGACGCGGTCACCCGAACAGATACTCGCGCTCATCCCCAGGTTCACGGCGCCGACGTACCGAGCCTTTGGCCTGGTCTCGCAGCTGGAGCAGAACTGCCGCGACCTGCGCAAGACGCTCCCCCCGACGGCGACTCCTCTCGAAGAGAACAACGGGCCGCAGGGGGACAACGCCATGAGGGACGAGGACATTTGACGCGGTGTGCGAATTTGAATTGCGGCACCACGTTTTGCCCGCGCAGCCGTCGCTTCTCTCTCTCTCAGGCACCTACACCAGTCCGTTCTTCACCACGCCCTTCAGCACGCCAACGCCGAATCGTGGTGGCGTGACACCCGAAAAAAACCCAAGGAAAACAGTGCGCACGGAATCGGATCATTTGGCGGTTCTTTTGGGGAGAACTGTCGAGTTCCGCTGCGTTCCCCATGGACAATGGAGAGAACCAGAGAGCGCCCGCTGGCGACCAGAAAGCGCGCCCCGTGTGGTCTTTTGCTGGTGCCCGTGCGCACGGCGCCCTCGAGGAGCGCACCGGCTGGTGCGCCGCTCAGTTATCCGCCAGGCACCGTACCGTTGCAACCGCTCACTGAGAGCGAACGCAAAGAAGAGCTCGCGGCTTTCCGACCGACGCCGGATGCGGAAGGGCGGGACCGGTATGGAGAGGACTTGTGGCAACGAATGCAGCAACTTCGCGCAGGTGCTTTGCCAAGTCGTGATGATGATACATTTGGTTCAGTGATGGGTTACGAACACGAGCAGAACGTGACGGAGGAGGACGACAGTGTGTAGATGCCTCGGCTCCAGAGGTGTGAACTGTGTGATTTGCGACGGAAGAACGCCATGACCAACCCAACAAACCGCCACCGCCCGTTTTCCAGCTTGCTGCTGTTGTTGGTACGGCGGCATTTGGATCGGACATAGCGGATCTCGTCGTATCGTACGCCAAGTGCTTTGTGATCCGTTGTTGTCTGATACAGTAAAGCCTCGACGGTACAGATACCGTAAGGCACCTTTATAATACTAGTAATGCGCGCGACTAACGGCGACCTGTGACTTCACAGCCTCGGCGGATTTGACTCACTTTCCGGCGCTTCGCTGTTCGTCTACGTCCCTCATGAGAAAAAAAGACAAGGGATCCGGCGTCGCCGCCCGCGCGAGCCGTGACCTTTTTCTTGGCGGCGCTCTCCGATTGACGGCTCGCGCTTGGGCGGGCTGCACTTTCACGTCACTGCCACTCGTGTTCTGTATTCCATCGCGTGTTTCATCTGCACCGATGCCCCCGCACGGGTGGAACCCCACGGTCGTGCTGGCCGTCGCCGTCTTCCTGGCGCTCCTGATCAGCACGAGCTGGTACTTTTGGGAGACGTCGCTGAGCGAGAGCCGCAAGGTCCGGCGCTATTTCGACCTGCTCTACCGCGTCAGCATCGTCGTGACGGTCTTCGCTCTGCTGTACACGGTGCAGCTGTCGTCCGAGAGGGACGCCAGGGAGCGGGACGAGCGCGTCGTGGCCCAGCTCGAGGCCGCGGTCACCGACGTGGAGAGCCGGTTCGCGGACCCCGCCCGCGCACGTCAACTCTTGCCTTTGTTCGCCGAGATGCACCCGGGATTTGCGCGCGAGGGACCGTCGGGAGCCGCCCGCCGCTGGCGCGGCCGGGACGGCGACGAGGATCCGGAATCGCGGACGGCGCGGCGTCTGCAAGAGTGGAGCGTCGCCGCCGTGATCTTCCGCCACATCGAAGCCAGCCTCGCGCTGCTGGGCCCCAGGGTGTCGACACCGGGCTACCGCGAGTGGGTGCGTACCTGGAGGCAGTGGTTTCGCTCGCCGACGCTGCGCCGCCTCTGGGAGCTGAGTCGCGACGGCTACAGCGCACGTATGCAGACCTTTGTGAAGGGCAGGTTGTTGCCGGGAAACGTTCGAACCGAGCAGCAATACGCTTGACATGTGTGCATAGCATCGTGCACTCGTTGTTGAAATACGTACTACAGTGTAGTGCAGGCGATGGACGTCCAAGACGGGGTTCTTCTTCGGCACACTCGGCTCCCATTCAACGGAACGTGCCAGACACCGACACTGAATTGCGCATCACATCCAACGCCCGTGGGCTGCGCCCCAGTATGAGACCGCCTCTCCCGTCTTGGGCGCGGCGGTCCCACAAGTCGTGCATCACGTGCAACACAGCCTGTGCTTGATCGTTTTCGCACCGGACCACCACTGAAGTCCCATGTTTTTAAAAAGAACGTTCGAGGCGAAATCGGCAGCACAAAGCACGGACGCCCAGCCACTGGGGATGAAAAACGATCGAGATCGGGCGGTACAGAACCGAAACGAAAATGTCGCAGAAGCGAAGGACACATAGTCCGGTGCCCCGCGCCCCGGAGCCGATCGTCACAAAGACGACTCTTCAAGATCTGCCGACCGAGCTGCGCGAGGCAGTCGCACGCTTCAGCGGTTCCACCGGGCAGCAGCGCACCGTGTCGCGCGAGTGGTTGGACCTCGACACCCAGCGGTGCGAGCGCGACACAGACGCCGGGCGCCGCTGTCTCGAGAGGCCGGGGCAGCTCGAACCGTCGTCCGTGTCCTACTGCACGCGCACCGGTGTGTGTTCTGGGTGGTTGGGCACCGGGGATATTCCCATGCACACGGCGACAAAGGAGGCAATGGATCATTCGTGCTGCCCGGACGCTCTCCTGCTGGGGTGTATAAGACAGGAACGCCGTTCGCCTCGTCGGTCCAATTTTCTTTTTCCATCCAGGAGCCATATCGTGATTTGCATCGCGAGGGAAACAGTCCGGTCATGCAGCCGTTACCGTATAGTACCCCTTATAAGGTACACACCCCACATAAAGGACATACCGTACG
>Ga0265334_10000426_pt1 | contig 22179 bp, 20 predicted proteins | sample 42023metaG_FD_192442 | JGI IMG/M metagenome (GOLD analysis project Ga0265334, IMG submission 192442) | Rhizosphere microbial communities from Carex aquatilis grown in University of Washington, Seatle, WA, United States - 4-20-23 metaG | ecosystem: Host-associated > Plants > Roots > Rhizosphere... | reverse complement strand
GATCGTCGGGAGCCGCTTTCGGTGATCAAAGCGCCAGGGCTCGGCCACTTGGAAAGAGGCATGGGACGGAGCGCCCTGGCCGCTCAAGACGACGACGCAACATCCCCGGAAGCGTCCTCCCGGGCGGATCCCGCGCGCTTGCGGCGATTGATCGCCGACCATTTCGACGTCGTATGGCGCACACTCCGGCGCCTCGGCGTGATCGAGCACCGGGCAGAAGACGCAGCGCAAGAGGTGTTTCTGGTTGCATCGCGAAAGATCGGGCCGGTGGCTCCCAGCAGGGAGCGCGCCTTCCTGTTCGCGATCGCATTCCGGGTCGCCGCGGACGAGCGACGTTTGCGGCGACGTCGGCCCGACGGGCTGAACCATGACGAACTCCTCGACGTAGCCGATCACGGTCCCTTGCCGGACGAGCTGGTCGAGCGCCGGATGGCTCTCGCGCTGGTCGACGGCATCGTCGCGACGCTGCCGGCGGAGGTTCGAACGGTCTTCGTGATGTTCGAGATCGAAGAGATGTCGATGATCGAGATTGCAGAGCTGCTCGAGCTGCGTCCCGGCACGGTCGCGTCCCGCTTGCGGCGCGGTCGCGAGCTCTTCGAGGCCGCCGTCGCCCGGCATGCATCGCGAAGGGGACTCCTGCCATGAAGGAACCTCTGCGTCTCACGGACCGCGAGCCTGGCTCGATAGCCGCCGAGCTTCTGCGCGTCGCGCGTGGCGAAGCTCCACCGGCGGGCGCCCACGAGCGCACCCTCGCAGCGCTCGGCGTCGAGCCCGGCGCAGCACGGGCGTCCCGGATCGTTCCGGCGCACCCGCGTCGTCGAGCCGCGTGGATGTGGGGTGCGGCCATCGCGGCGATCGTCTTCGGCGTCGCGGCGCACGAGCTTCACGCCGGACGGTGGTTTCACGCCGCTGCGGTCGCCCCCCAGCAATCCGCGCGTGTGGCGGTGGCCGCAGCACCCGTGGTGCAGCGTGACGCACCTCCCGTTCCGACCGTCACGACGAAGAACCCGTCGAACGAGGCTGCCGCCGAGCCCCGACTGCCCGAAGGCACGCAGCCGTCTCGAACGTCGGACTCCGGCAAACGAGCTTCGCGACTCGCAGCCGAGGTGACGGCGCTCGACGCCGTTCGCCGTGCCGTCACGTCGAGGGACGTGGGACGCGCGACTGCGCTGCTGGATGGTTACGCGGTCGGCTTCCCCCGGGGCAGCCTGTCGCAGGAAGCGACCATCCTTCACGTCGAGACGCTTCTGCTTGCCGGCAAGCGCGCTCGCGCGGAAAAGCTCGCTTCCGATTTCTTGAACGCGAACCCGCGCAGCGGTTATCGCATCCGCATCGAACGCCTCTTCGCTGGCGGAACGCAACCCTGAGAGCATTTGGTGATCAGCCGCCTGCATGATGGCCACAGGAAGGGTATGCAGACACGAACCCCCGCCTTGGCCTGGTGCTGTCCACCTCTGCTTTCCGTTGTGCTGTGCGCATGCGGCAGCAGCGAGTCGGTAGCGCTCGGCGAACGCACGGTGGACGGCGGCACCTCGGGTGGCGGCGCGGCGGGAACCTTCACCGACCCGAGCAGCGGCGCCTCAGGGACCTTTCGTGACCCGGGCATGGGAGCGCGGGTCGACGCGGGAGCGACTGGCTCGAGCGGCCCGGGTGCGGTGGGAGCGACGCGCGATCAGTTCTGCAGCAACGCGCCCGGCACGGGCATCCTGATTCCGGGGACGAACGAGTGCACGGGGGATCTCGGCAAGCGGACGTTTCTCTTCGGTCTGTGCTCCTGCACGGACTTGAGTCTGACCGGCGTCCTGTCGACGGATTCGTTCGATTCGAAGACGAACCAGTCCGGCACGAGCGGCTCCGTTGGCGTCACGGGGAACTTCATGGGCAGCGCCGTCTTCAACATAGGCGGCTCGCTCTGGGTCTCCGGAGGCGGCGCCACGGGAGGGCCGGCGATCCTCCTGACGGGCGTGAACACGATCAACCAGGAGCTTCACGTCGGCGGTGATCTGAACGGCAATGGATTTCTCACCGTCGGCTCGGACGCCTACGTCGACGGCTCGGCCGTGTCGTCCGGTCTCTTCTTGACCATCGGCGGAACTCTGCACGTCCCCGTCGGCGCAGCGATCTCGGCTTTCACCAAGTCGAGCCAGACCGTCCGCCAGCCGGTCGCGGTCGCGGACCCCTGCAACTGCGGCAACCCGCCGGACGTCGCGAGCATCGTGCACTCCTTTGCGACGGCGAACGACGACGCCGCGAGCGGGTTCGGGCCCGACGCGCTCACTGGCCTCCCGGGCGTCACCGATCTGACCCTCGGTTGCGGCCGCTACTACTTCGACCGCGTCGCCGCTGTATCGGGCGTCACTCACGTACGACTCACCGGACGCACCGCGATCTTCGTCGACGGAGACTTCGACGTGGGCGGCTTGTTCTCCATGGACTTCGACCCGCAGGCGGAGCTCGACCTGTTCGTGAAGGGCAACGTGTCCATGACCGGCGTGCACACCTTCGGGCTTCCCGGCGCACCGGCCCGGTTCCGCATGTACGTTGGCGGTACCACCGTCGACCTGACCGGCGTGAGCTCGCTCGGGGTCAACCTGCACGCGACCCGGGCGACGTTCATCGACAGCGGCGTCCTGACGCTGTGGGGCTCACTCTACGCACGCACCCTGAACCTCAGCGGAAACGAATCCTTTCACTACGACAGCGCCGTCCTCGACATCGATGGCTGCACTCCACCGGGGCAGAGCTGCCACGATTGCAGCGGCGCGACCCCCGCATGCAACCAGGGGACGTGCGGAGCGTGCGCGTCGAACGCCGATTGCTGCGCGCCGCTCGAGTGCAGCATGGGAGTGTGTGTGCCGCCGTCGGTCGTCGTGCGTTGACGGCAGAGGAGGCCGCGCGATCGACACGAGGCGTTCAGAACGCGATGCCGGAATACGGGCACTGCATCATGAGCGCCTGGGTATCGCACGGCGGCGAGCCGGGGGAGGGCTGGCAGTCGAAGTACTCGGGGCACGAGGCGGCTTGCTCGCAGCCGCACCCGCAATCGTTGATGAACGGCTCGGTGTTCGGCCCGCACTTGTAGCGGATGGTGGAGCATTCCATCGGGCTCTTTCCGATGTACCCATGACGATGGTCGTCCACGCTGGAGTCGCAGGGTGCACACGTCTTCTTCGTGCAGGAAACGACTCCGCTGGCCTCGCACGAGCAGACGTTGCAGTCGTCGGTCGCGTAGAAGGTCGTTCCGGCGGCGTGCATGGTCCCGCCGTACTGGCAGGCGGAGTCGCCGGCATCCGCGGCGCCGAGGAGCACGTAACAGCCGCCCTTGCACAGCCTCGTCCCCCCGTCCGAGAGCGGAACCTTTTCACCCTCGGTGCACGGACAGCAGCCGCAGACCTCTTTGCATCCCACGTCGCACATCGGCGGCGGCGCACAGCCGGCACCCGAGCAATCGACGCCCCCCGTGCCCGGCCGGCCTCCGGTCGAGCTCGCGCCTCCGGCACTGGAGCGGCCGCCCGAGGCCGGCACGCCGCCGGAGCTCGCGCCGCCGGAGCTGCTCCGTCCCCCCGAGGACGCGCCACCCGTGACCCCCGCGCCCCCGTTGCCGCCAGCGGAGCCCCCCGACGTGCTGCCGCCGCAGGAGACCATCCACAGCACGAACCAGGCGCAGGCGACGCCCCTGACGCACGACGAAGCCATTCTGGAAAGGGTACGGCGAAGTGGTCCGGCGAGCAAACGGAGGCGAGCGCTTCAGTGGAGCTGATTGCCGCTCGTCGTGAAGTGCGTTCCGTTGACGACGAGCTGGGGCGGCTTGTTCCCGCTGAGCACGTTGTCGGTCACCTCGCCCGTGTCCACGCTGCTCCGTATCTCGATGCCGAAGCCGTTCCCGGTCCCGGCGGCGGTGTCGCTGATGGTGTTGCCGATGATCGCGATACGCTGGAGCTGGTTCGGAACGCTGCCCTGCGTCGCGGACGCATGCGACTCGCCCGGGGCGTCCGAGTACGCGAGCAATCCGTCGTGGCTGCCGCCGAGGTTAGCATGAGCGATGGTGTTGTTGCTGACGGTCACGTCGGAGGCGCCGTACGTCTTGTACGAATTTTCTTGAGCCAGGTACACGCCCGCCCACTTCGTCCGGTCGATGTCGTTGTGATCGAAGAGAACGAACTCCCCGCCGACGACGGACAGCCCGCGCGCCGCGCCGTCGCGCCCCCAGTTCGCGATGGCGGCGCAGTGGTGCACGATGTCCCCGTCCCCCTGGTAGCTGACGAACGCAAACAGATCGTCGCCGCGGGTCGAGGATGTCTGCGCGCGATTGCCGACGACCTGGCAGTAGCGAGACCCCGCGGTGTGATGGAAGGCATCCGAGTAGCCGTCGTGCGCGTAGTTGAAGGCCCACAGCCCGCCTTCCTCGGCGTACCCGAACACGTGGGCGCTGGCGGACTGGGCGACGTCGTTTCCGACGACCAGCGCGTCGTGCACGAAGGGGAGCCCTTGATTGTCCGTGCCGACCCAGATGCCGGATTGCTGCGCCGCCGCGAGGCGGGCCGTGGCCGCGAAGTTCAGGGACAGAAACAACGCGCCGCTCCGGTCGCCCGCGAGATGAACCGCGCCGTTCGAGGGATTCGTCGCTTGCAGCGCCCCGCCCGAATCCTCCGGAAAACGTCGAAGACGGACGTTCGCGCCGACGCGGAGGACGGCGGAATAGTCGAAGGTGCCGGCCGGGACGAGAACGTCCACGGGAGCGTCCTGCGTGGCAATCTTCGCCGCGTCGTCGAGCGCCTTCTGGATGGCACTTGTCGCATCCGCAGGAGCGGGGGAAGCCGAATACGGCGCGGCGGTGATCGAGATGGAATGCGATGCGCGCCGTGTCGCCGGAAGCAACGCCATGATCTGATCCGACGTGAGGACGTCACCTGGTGTGAACGGCTGGAAACGGAGCGCGCTGTATGTCGTCTGACCTTCCCAGGTCGCCAGGGCGGGAAAGCGCGCCGTGTCCGGAGCCCAGGCGCCGGAGGCAGGCACCAGCACGTAGTCGAGATAGGTGCGCTTCGCGGTGTCGACGGCGACGAGGTTCCACCCTGCGCGCGCACCTCCCGATGTGCTGCCGCCTGCACCTCCCGTCGCGCCGCCGGTTGCCGCACCGCCCGTTGCCATCGTTCCGCCCACGCCTCCGGTCGTTCCGCCGGCCCCCGTCGTTCCGCCCGCACCGCCGCTCCCCGTCATGCCGAAAGCGCCCGTCGTGCCGCCGCTTCCTGTCGAACCGCCGCTCCCCGTCGCGCCGCTGGACGCAGCGCTCACTCCTCCCGTTCCGGAAGCGCCGCCCGCCCCACGGTCTCCGCCCGCGCTGCTCGCTGCGTCCGCGTCCGCTGCCGCACCCGCGTGGCTCGCCCCCCCAGCGCAGCTGACGCAACCACCCGGCGCATCCCCGCCCGAGCCGCCACTGCAGCCACCGATCGCCAGATAGGAGCCGAGCAGCGCGGGGACGAGAAAGGAGCGGTGAGGCATGGTCGCATGAGTGGAGGTCGCTCGCTCGGCTTACGAAGAAAAGATCTCCCTCGACGCGCTTCGACAGACTGCGAAGATTTCTTCGTAAGTTGCGGGAGCCGAGCCCACTCAGGTGGGGTCGCCCGCCGGTCCGAGCGCCGAGCACAGGGGGCAGGCTCGAGCGGCGTGAGACGCATCGCGGCGATGCAGGTCGAGGACTGCTCTCGATACGTGGGCCAGGTCGCGGCGGACCTCGCGGCGTTTGCCCGCCACCCGGGGGATCTGGAGAGCTACGCGAAGAAGCGAGCCTAGTTCCAGAGCTCGTCTGGGTCGACTGCCCTGGCTTGGTCGCGCCAGGTGAGCGTCGGGGTTGGCGCGCGGCGCACGACGGTGGAGACTGCGGCGGATGCGCAAGGGCCTCCCTCGCAATTCGAGGAAGCGCGTGTTCCGCGAAGGCGGAACCACGCTCACCCTGGTGGACCGCGGGACGCATCACGAGCTCAACATCGGCGACGTCCCCATATTGACGAGCGCGCTGCTCGGAACGGAACGCGCCTTCGGCAGGCTCGCGCCCCGGACGGCGACGAAGGTCGTGATCGGAGGCCTGGGGTTCGGCTCGACGCTGGCTGGCGTGCTCGAGTCGGTGGGTCGCGACGCGCGTGTGCTCGTCGTCGAGAAGCTTCAAACGGTCATTCGCCTCGTGCAGGGCGAGCTCCGCCACCTGGCGAGCGCCGCGATGGCGGACCCCCGCGTGACGCTCGTTCGCGACGACGTACATCGGGTCATCCTGGACGAGCGTGACGTCGACGCCATCTTGCTCGACGTCGACAACGGCCCCGACTGGGGTTCCTTCCGGACCAACGCGCGCCTTTACGACGCGCGCGGCCTTCGCGCGGCGCGCGCCGCCCTTCGTCCCCGGGGCATCTACGCCGTATGGAGCGGCTACCCGAGCCCGGAATTCGGCGAGCGACTGCGCAAGGCGGGCTTCACACCGCGTGTCGTGCCCTTCCATGAACGAGGGAAGCTCCAGGCGCGAGCTTACGTCGGAACGAAACGCGTCGACTGAAAGCCCTCGTCGCTCGCCTGTTCAGGGACGAAAGCTCGGCCGCTCCGAGTGACTCACCCCGGGAAGACGCATGTCGACGGCGGGCTCGTAGTCGAACACGACGAAGTGCTTGCACTTCACGCGGGTGTCGTCGCTGGCGTCACGGCACTGCCTGCAGTTGTCTCGCGCCCAGTTGCTGGCGTGCCGACGAGACCTGAAGCCCGTCTGCTCCTGTGAGCCCCGTTCGCTGCTGTCGAACCGGACACCGTAGCGTCGGTACCAGCCCATCTTCTTCAGCAACCAGCGCAGCATCCCGTCCCCTGCCCTTCCCGCGACGGCGCACGCCGTCCGAAGAAAAACGCTACTTCAGCGAGCGCGAGCAGCGCAAGGCCCGCGAGCGCGGCCGCCCGCGTCACTCACGACGCGCGCAGCCGCCGCTTCTGGACGGCACGCCCTTGCCGCGCGATGCGGGGGGCCGTCATTCTGCCGCGACCTTCGCGCGCGACGCGCCGCTCGCCCGCGCCTCCACCAGGCCGCTTTCCATTCGCCCAAAGCTGTGGGTCGGCTGGATGTACGGCGCGAGGACGCTGCGCGTGACCTCGCTCGAGGGAAACATCTGATAGAAGGCGGGGTTGTCCTGCACGCGATCGACGATCGCGCGCTCGAGGAGCATCGACGTGTACTGTTCAGCTGCGAGCTCGGGCGTGTTGGCGTTCAGCACCACCTCGAGATCGAGCATCCTTGCCGCAGATTTCATGCCAAGCAAGCGCGACTGGTGTGGCGCCCAGTTGTCGGCGCACGTGCCGTTCTCCGAGCAGCCGAAGACGCCGTCGTCACCGTGCACGAAGAGCGTCTGATTGCCGGTCGTGTGACCGGGCGTACGCAGGAGCAGCGCACCGTCCCCCAGGGAGAGGTCGGCGTCCGTCAGCACCACGCGCTCCGCAGGGACGCCCTTCTTTCCGTCGGCCACGAACCAGGCGCGCTGCATCATGGGCAGATGGTCCCAGTCCTCCCATTCGACGCGGGGAGCGAGCAGGAGGGCGTTGGGAAACCGCGCAGCGAGCCCGGATGTCCCGAGCAGAGGCCGAAGATCCTGCGTGTGGAAATGATCGAACGCAACGAGATCGATGTCGGCGCACGAGAGACCGAGCTCGGCGAGCTGCTCGGCGCACCGGTTCGGTGGAGGCTCGAGCGGGCGGCGCAGGAACGCGGGCGTGCGCCCGATGAGCCGCGCGAAGAACGGTGTCGCCGCGTTCGCAGGGCCGTCGGTCGGATTGAAGAGGACGTTCTTCAAGCCGTCACCCGTGCGCACCTGGACCAGCAGGCTCCTGTTCTGGATGATGAGGAGCGCACCGGGCAACATCGCCGGCACGACGCCGTTGAACGCAAAGCGGATGGGATAGGGCGCGCCGCTCGTCGGCAAGGTGCGCACCGAGACGACCTTCGGTCCTTCGCGCAAGCGATCCCCGACGCTCCTGCCAGCACGCTCGACGGCGTCTTGCCGGAGACCTGCGCCGTGGGTGGCACGCGCCGCATCGAGCTCGTGGAGCTCGCGAACCCAGGGCAACCGTTCGTCGATGGCTTTGCCAAGTCGCAACGTCATGGGATTTCTCCTGCCAGACTGACTACCCCAGGCGCCGCGAAGCGTCACGCCTCCGACGATGCCTGGTGTCCGCGACGTTTCCGGATGCTCGACCAGGGACGAACTCGTCGACCAAGCCAGCCGTATTGGACTGACCATTTCGCTGGCCGCACGACTCGGAGGATTGCCCGGCACCTGCGAAAAATTCCGCAGCTGAGCGGCGGGGCTCGAGCGCGCGAGCGTATCACCGCGTGTTTTCCAGCAGAGACTCCATCCGCGTCACTCGCCCGTGGCACTGGCACGTCTTCTGCTGGCACCGGCTCCACTCCGCGCATCCAGCTCGGAGCCAGTCACAGTCAGGAAGAGTAATTCATGGACGCCGACGCGCCGGGTCACGAACCAAGGAGAGTTCTCTGGGTGACTCCGCTCACGACCCTGGGGCGTGGAAATGTGCAAGAGATCGTCGCAGCGGGTGGTGAGGCCATCGTGGTCGCGTCGGCGGCCGACGCGAGGCGTGCCCTCGGTGCGTTCGACGGCGCGGTGTTCGCTTTCGATCTTCCCGACGGCAGCGGGATCATCCTCGCTGCCGAGATGCTCCTCGAGAATCGTGTTCGGGCTGTCAGCTTCGTTCACCCGCACGACGAGCTTACAGTGCCGACCACGACGCCTCGGGAAGGTCCCGTCACGGCGTAGGCGAACAGACGGTGTTCGAATTCACCCCCGTGCTTGCGGCGGCCGCCATGCAAGCGTTGCTGTAGGTCTTCCCGTCGCAGCCGCACACCGGCGAGTATTGCTCGGTGCAGCCCTGCGGGCGCTTCTTGCACGTGGCCGAGGCGTCGGCGGCTCCGCACAGCGCGCCTGCTTCGTACGCGCAATATTCATCGGCCGCGCACGTGTTTCCGACGAATCCGCCGCACGGCTTGTCCGTCGGCTGACACGCCTTGGTCGTGCATCCCCAGGCGTTGCCCATGCAGGTGCATGAGTTGCAGCCATCACCCGCCGGCTTGGTGTCGCCGTTCGTGCATCCCTCGGGAATGCAGCCCGGAATGCACTGCCATTGCCCCCCGGCGCACGTGCAGTCCAGGCATCCGTTCGGGTTCTTCTTGGTATCCCCGGCGGCGCAGGCGGGCTGCGTCGGGTCCACGCACCCGAGGAGCGTACACTCCCAGGCTCCGCCGGAGCACGTGCAGGAGTTGCAACCGTCGCCAGCCGGCTTGGTCGCTCCGTCGACACACACCGGCGGGGGACAGAAGACGGAGGTGCAGGCCCATCCACCGCCGGTGCAGGTGCAGGTGTTGCAGCCGTTGTCCGGCGAGCGCGTCTCGCCTTCCTTGCAAGGCGGCTGGCCGCCATCCGGAACACAGCTCCCCGACGGACACACGCCACCGGAGCCACCGGAGCCACCCGCTTGCTCGCCAGTGACCCGGCCGGAGCACCCGACCACGACGATAGAGACCCACATCAGGGGGCGCAGCCACGGCGTCGACATGTTCCTCCACCAGAGCATGCCCCATACCAGGCGCCAGGTTCGCGTTCTCTCTGGCGACGCTCCCTGTCCGGGCGCAGAACGCGGCACAGGATGGCACAGGACCTGCGCCGCAAGTCGCGTCTCGACGTGTCTGCGCGACGGTCACGCGCGCGCCGGAGCCACGCCGCACATCACGAGAACGTGCGAACCGTCGCGATGTCCCCCGCTTGATACAGCTGGCTCGCGATTTCCTGCAGTAGATCGTGGCCCACGGGTTTGATCGCCGGAGTCATCGGGAGCGCGATCGTTCCGATCAGCATACGCTTGCTCCCCTGGCTCACGGTCAGGGGAAGCAAGCGGTAGGCGGCGCCCGGAACCACGAACGTCTCCGTGAGCGGCGCGCCCTGGATCAGCGCCGTTTCTTCCACGTCGTCCTCCACGTCATCGAAGAGCTCCTTGACGAGGGTCACGAGGTCGCCTGGCGCGTCGCAGACGCCGAGCCGTCCCACCATGATCGGATCGTTGCTCGCATCGGCAGTGAAGAGCCAGGCTTCTCGTACGCCTGCCTGCGCGCCAGCGAGCTCGAGCGCGCGGTGCCTTCGAGCGGCCTCACCCTCGCAGCTGGCGAAGACCGACTGGATGAGGGTCTGCGCTGCGGTCATGAAGCCGCCCGCTGGGGCTTGCGCGACGGTGAGCCCGCCGGGCGCCACGCGCATCTGGCGCAGCCGCTCGCACTGGCCAATCAGCGCCGGATTCTTCGTCGGCGCCACCCACCGCCGCATCGCAGAAAGGTGCTGCTCGAAGGCAGGCGTATCGCCCTCGGCGAGCGCCACCTCGGCGAAGGTCCGATGAATGGCGCCGAGCGTGGCGGCGTTTTCGTTCGGCGCGTAGCGGTCGAGAAGCTCCCCGAGCCTTGCCTTCGCGCCCGCCACGTCGCCGACCCCGGCGAGTGCCCGGCAGAGCTCGATGCGAGGACCCAGCGTCATGGCCACGAAGTCGAAATCGTCGGCGCAGAGCGCCAAGGTTTCCTCGCACACGTCTCTTGCGAGCTCGTACTTGCCGAGGTCGTTGTACACGCTCGCCAGCGCTCCCCGGACCGCGCTCCATCCGACGCGCGCGCGAGGGGACGACTTCGCGAGCGTCGACAGGTATGCCTCGAGGGCGAGATCGTTGGCACCGGTGAGCTTGTACTGGAGCGCGCGCGTACGCTCCGCGTAGAGCTCGAGCGACGGAGACGTCTTCTTTAGCCGTTCGAGCTGTTCCAGTACGCGCTTGTTCCCCGCGGCATCCCTGGTGTTGCCGCAGATGGCGCTGGCCGTGCAGGTCGACCAGATCTCGATCTGCCACGCCGAACCGTGCTGAACGGCGTATTCCTCGACGCGCTCGCGGCACTGCTGCGCGAGGTCACTCTCCCCGCGGAAGCCGTGATACAGCAACCCGAGCTGCTTCGCGATCGTCGCGTCCTGCCGCCCGCCGAGCGCTTCGAGCTGCGCGATTCGCGCCAGCGCTGCCGAATCGTCGCGCTGGCTCTCCAGGATGCCGAGCGCACAAATGGCTCCCCGCCGCAGACGACGCAGCAGCTGCGGCGGTAACGGGACCTCATCGAGGCGCGTGAGCATCGCGGACCAGCCCGCATGCGAGTCGGCGAGCCGGTCTTCGGTCATGCCCACGATGAGCCGGCAGAACTCGTAGGCGAACGCCGCGGGGTGACCGGAACCGAACGCCATGAACGGCAGAAGTGCCTTTGCGAAACGTTCCTGGGCCGCGTGATCGATGACGGCGGATGCCACGGCCGTCAGGGTGACGACCGCGCTGATGAGCCAGCCGACGAGCATCACGAAGTCGGGCGCGCCGTTGCTCGTCTCGCCGTCCAGGAGAACCGGAGCGGCCCCGAGGGCGCGTATCAGGCTTTCCAGGTCGTGCGAGACGGTCTCACCGTTCGGGCCCCGGAGCCCCAGGGCACGTTCGAGCCGCTCCACCGTCTCCGCGCCGTAGCGCTCCGCGAACGCGGGCGAGATCTCGTAGCTCGCGACCACCAGCGGCACCAGCAAACCGAGGAGAGCGAGGTTGCCCTTTCCGTGCCGCCGATACACCTCGAGCGCGGCCTCCAGCGCCGCCGACACGGACTCGAGGGTACGCGCGGGGTCATCGTCGTGAGCGAGCACGGCCTTTGCGGCTGATGCGATGATGTCCGCGCCGCGGAGCTCCTGGTGGCCGCGGATGAGATGCAACCCCGCGACGATTCTCGCGCGAGGAGCGTCGGCCGCGGCGAGCAGCGCCTCGCTGACCCGGAGCCGAAGTGCGTCGAGGGTGGCGTCGTCGGCGTCGTCGGCCGCCGCGACGGAATACGTCGATGCCGAGAACCAGTACCCCTCGGGTCCGTCAGCCACGATCTCGGCGCGGGAGAGCTCGTCGAAGGCGGCGATGACCTGCCGGCTCGATGTGCTTCCCTCCTCGAATGCGACGAACCACTCGAGCGGAGTCGTCTCGTCGATGATGGAAAGCAGCGTCGCGGCTCTCCTCGCGTCCGGAGAGCAATCCCGAAGCCTGTTCGTCGCAGCGATTTCGGGGCGCCCTAGCTTTTCGGGCGGGATCTGGAGGGGGAGGGTCCAGGCGCCGGCGTCGTAACGGATGAGCCCCTCGTCGACGAAGCCCTGAAGGAGCCGCATGCAACGGCCGGGGTTGCCTTCGGTCGCCGTGAAGACGCGCATCGCCGTCCGGCGCGTGTGCGGAGCGTTGCCGAAGGCGGTGCGCACTAGCTCCTCGACACCCTCCGACGTCAGCTCGCGAAGACGGATCGCCGAGCTGACTTCCCGGAGCGCGCGCACTGCCGGCGAGAGCTCGGCCGAGGTGCGCACGGACGCGGTCGTCATGACGACGAGGCGGCGATCGCGAGTAGCGCGTGACAGGGCGAGGAGCAGGGCGACGCTCACCAGATCCGCCCGGTCGACGTTGTCCACGGAGATGAGAAGAGGCATCTTCTCTGCGATGTTGCGCAGGCATGCCTCCAGGATCGCCGGAAGCGCGACGAGCGCCGCTTCACGATCGCCGGGGTCACGAGGCGGCTCGAGCTCGAGCTCCCCGAGGATCTCGGGCCACACGGCCTGGAGCACTGTCGCGTGCGCGGCGAAGAACTCAGCGACCACGTGTGGGGACTGACGAGCGAGCCGGTGCGTCAGGGCGCGCGCCGTCGAGAGACGTCCGGTATGCCCCGCGCCGTCGACCCTGAGCACACTGGTCCCCCCGACCTGAGCACCGAGGGCGACCTCTGCGAGAAAACGCGTCTTGCCGGCGCCGGGATTGGCGTCGACGTAGATCGAGCTGCCGGACCCGGCTCGTGCACGCGAGAGACGCCGGCCCACGCGCCCGAGCTCGTGCCCTCGTTCGACCAGTGCGGCGCCGACGAAATAGGCGCGCGCGGCCTGCTGGTCTCGGTCGGGTTCGATTCCAGCGATGACCTGGAGGCGTTCGATCACCTCGGCCGCGCTGCCGGGCCGCGCGAGCCGTTCGAGGTTGAGCAACGAGAGCAGGAGCCCGTCGAGCTCGGAGGAGACGCCTTCCGAGAAGCGCGACGGCGGCACCACTTCTCCTCGCCACACCTCGGAGAGCTCGCTCACCTTGCGCGCAGGGTAGGCATGACGTCCAGTGAGCACGTAATAACCGAGCGCCCCGAGCGCGAAGAGATCCGCGCGCTGGTCCATCGGCTCCCCTGATAGTGCTTCCGGCGGAATGGCTGGCGGAGTTCCCACGAGATCTTCGCTCGCGCCGAAGGACATGAGCCCGCCGAAATCGATGAGCTTACAGCCGCCCGCTGGTGACGTGCGGACGTTGCGGGGCGACACGTCCCGGTGCAGCAGGCGGCGCGCGTGCAGCAGGGCGAGAGACGACGCGACGTCTCTCAGGTAGCCACAGGCCACGACCTCGGGAAGCGGCGACAATTCGCGAAGGTCGGCCCCCTCGAGGAGCTCCATCGTGTAGTAAGGTCCGTCGTCGTCCACACCGTAGTCGTGGACCTGGATGATGCGCGGGTGCTTGAGGGACGAGAGCACGTGGAACTCGCGCTCGAACAGCGCCGACGCCCTCGCCGGCGCCTCTCGCGACAGCCGCTTCAGCGCGACACGCTGCCCCGTCGACGCGTCGATCGCGGAGAAGACGGTGCCCATGCCCCCGTGGGCGAGCTCTGCTTCGATCCGGAATCTCCCCTTCGACGTGGGCGGGGCATGCGGCCCTGGTTGCATTCGCTCACTTCCTGAAACCCCTCATTCTTCACAAACTCTCACTACGGGTCCAGGCCGCCACACACTGCCAGTCACGGTTCCCGCACCAGGCCGAGCCAAGCAGCAGAAACACAACGTGTATTCCTGCAGCCGGCCAACCACCCGGCACCGTCGGCAGTCCGGCTGGTGCGGCGGGGGTGACGTCGCTCACCCGACGGCGCGGGTGTGTGACACGTGAACCGGCACCGCGCGCCAGCTGTCCGGCGTTCGAGTCGTCGTCGTCCCGACCGAGCTCGCCGTGACGCTGCTCGCCGTGACGCTGCGATCGAGCTGCGCCACCACTCTGAGCAGCCTCCGCGCCGCTGCGGCATTCGCCCCGACGCTGTCGACGACGAGCGCGGCGATGAGAGGCGCGAGCGCCAGCAGCCGAGGCGCACCAGCTCCCACGCCGAGGCCGGACAGCGCGGCACCGGCGATGAGCAAGATGGCCCGATCCGGCCTGCGCATCCATCCCGGCGGGACGACGTCACGAAGGCCCTGTGCCTTCAGATCCGCGAAGCTCATCATGAACGCGCCGTGCAAGGCGAGAAGGACGACCGCGAGGATCCAGGGGCTGCTTCTGAAATGCAGCGCGAGGCCCGTCAGAAAGAAGAACTCGCTGTAGCGGTCGACCGACGCGTCGAGGGCGTCGCCGGCCGGGGACGCCGTCCCGGACGCGCGGGCGACGAGACCGTCCAGCGCGTCGCAGAGCGCCGACGACGCCGCCAGCCATGCACCGATCCCGAAGTGGCCAGCGCTCAGTGCGATGCCGGCAGCGCCGCCGAAGGCAAGCGACGCGAACGTCACGGCGTTCGCCGAAACGCGATCAGCGACGAGCCTCTTCGCGATGGGCCCGATGGCCCAGTACGTCGCATCCACGAGGGTGTGGCCGAACAGCCCAGACTTCGCCCTCGTGGTGAGGCGCCGGAACCACCCGGCGGGCGCATGGGGTCCGTGCGCCGGATATGCCACGCGGATCACGATGACAATCGCGAGGAGCGCGGCCGAGAGAACGACGTCGAGCAAGTCGAACATGCCCGATGAAGAGCAGAAAGCGTGCCAGATCGCCCAGTGTGGCATGCTTGCGCGTGCATGCGCCGCCCCCAGGCATCACTTCAGCGCGCGCTTCACCGAATCGGTCACGGGGTCCGTCCAGTAGACGCGCGTGGCGTCGACGGCGAGGGCCCACGGCCAGCTCTGCCCGGACGCGAGGGTCGTCGGAGTGCCGCCGGCGAGCGGCATCTTCATCACCGTGCCGCTGCTCTCGTCGGCGTCGCCGTTCGTCGTCCAGTAGACGTTCGTCGCGTCGACGACGATGCCCTTCGGCTTGTTCTGGCCCGACGCGAGCGTGATCGGCGCGCCACCCGAGAGCGGTACCTTCATCACGCTGTCGCCGCCCGTCCAGTAGACGCTGGTGCCGTCGACGGCGATACCCTCCGCGGTTGGCGCCAGAGCGAGCGTGACCGGCGTCCCACCGGCAAGCGGAATCTTCATCACCCTTCCATCGACGAACCCGCCATCCGAATCGGTCGCCTGGGCGCCGTCGATGACGTAGACGTTGGTTCCGTCGACCGCAACGCTCCCTACCGCGGTGAGCCCCGAGATCAGCGTGGTCGGCGTGCCACCGGCGAGCGGGATCTTCATCAAGGTGCCGTCTGGTGGACTGTCGCTCGGTCCGTTCACCCAGTACACGCTGGTAGCGTCGAGCGCGATGGCCCATGGATTGCGCGGCCCCTGCAAAAGCTGCGTCGGTACGCCGCCGGAAAGCGGCATCTTCATCAGTCTCCCTGCGCTGCCGGCGGCGCTGAAGAAATAGACGCTCGTGGAGTCGCTCGCGATTCCGTAGCCGTACTGATCTGATGTCAGCGTCGTTGCTCCGCCCCCGGCGAGCGGCTCCTTCATCACCGTGCCGGCTCGTCCGGGAAGCTTCTCGGCCGTCGTGAAGTACACGCTCGTCGCATCGATGGCGATGGCCGTCGGCATACCGCATCCGAAACACGCACAGCTGCCCTGGACACAGTTCGTGGTCCCGGGGCAGACGTGCCCGCACGCTCCACAGTTGTTGTTGTCATTCATCTTGTTGCCGCAGCTCGGGGCTGCATCCGCGTCGACGTCGGTTCCGCCCTGCCCGTCGGGTTGCGCGTCGCCGCGCGAGCCCCCCGAGCTCGCGCCGCCGGCGCCGCCATTTGCTCCGCCACCACCCGCTCCCACGCTGCTGTCTGTCTCGCCGGAGCCGGACGACCCTCCTCTGCCGCCGGACCCCGGGCTCGCGTCGAGGCCGGAGTCCGGAACGCCGGTCAGCGTTCGGCAAACATGGTGGACACACACATTGCCCCGCGAGGCGGCGATGCAGGCCTCGTCGCTCTCGCAGACGAAGTGCGTCTCGCTGCCCGTTCCACCGCTCGACGCACAGCTCGACGCCATCACCAGTGGCGCGAACCCGATACCGACGACAATCACCCCTCTAAGCAAGCTCTTCACTGTTGCCCTCCTCATAGTTGATCAAGCATTGACCCCCGTAAACCACGACGCGCGTTCGCGCCTTCGGCATCGCCGTGCCAGAGTTGTGCTCGGCGATGCGCCCCCGAAGCGCGGAGAGACGCGCTCGGAATGCGCGGAGCTCGCCGAGCGCCTCCTCCTCGAAGGGATGTCCGTCCCATATCTCCAGCGTGTAGGTGCTGCCCCCGATGTGATCGTCGGGCGCCGCCCCCGCGTCCATCCGGAGCTTCGCCAGCACGGTCGTCACCAGCGCCTGGAAGTGGTCGAACACCGCGGCCTCCCAGCCGAGCGCCTCGCCGAGCGGGACGACGAAGCCGTCCGCGCGAAGCATCGTGACGCCGTCCGTCTCGGTCCGCATCACGCGTCCGGCCTCCACCAGGCGTGCGAGCGATGCGTCGAGCTCCCGGGCCGGCATCGCGATGCTGGCCGCGAGCGCGTCGCGCGTCAGCGGACCGAGCCGGTACACCGAACCCCAGAGCAGCGTGTCGGTGCCGTCCGACTCCGCGCCGTCGGCCTTCACGTAGTCCAGCTCCGCCGGAGAAGCGACGCGATAGCTGGCGTGCGCTCCGCGACCCGCGCGATACACGAGCCCGCTCTCCACCAGATCCTCGAGCACGCCGCGTACGATCTCCTCGTCGTCACGGCGGAAATGCTGGAAGACGTCGGCCCGCGTGGTGACGGGACGCCTGCCGACGTAGTCGTAGACAGCCTCCCACAGCGAGCGCCCAGCGACGGTGTTGCTCTCCGCGAGGCGCTGAACCTTCCGCCGATAGGTCCGTAGCGCCATCCCGAACATGTCGGCGGCGACCTTGCGACTCACCCCTTGCCGGTGGAGCTCGCGTGCGAGATCCGCGAACACCTGGCCCGCGATATCCGCGAGCGGCGTTCGCGCCCCTCCTGCCGTCGCGAGCTGCGCGATGAGAATCGTCGTCTGCTTGACGATCGAGTCGATGAGAAGCTGATTGTTCATCCGGAACCCGCTTCCGCTTCCGCTTCCGCTTCCGCCACCCGAAAAACGTACTTTCCCGTCGAACGGCCCGGGAGGGGCAGAATTGACCGCCCCGCGGCAGCAAAGGCGCGACGCGCCGGGAGTTCGCAGGCGGGGTCGTTTTCGTACGCCGACGGCTGGCGCAAAGAGCGAAGGTGACCAAGGAAAGCTCCTCCGAGTCGACCCGCGTGTCGCCCACGAGAAATGCCACCTGAGACGCGTTCCCGGTCCACTTTCCAGCCGCGGGACGTCGTGCTCCTCCTGCTGCTCGCGGTGTTCTGGGGGCACTCCTTCCTCTTCATCAAGCTGGCGGTGCACTCGGTGCCGCCGCTGTGGATCGTGACGGCGCGGATGACGGTCGGCGGCTTGCTCTTGCTGGCGATCGTCACGGCGTCGAGGCAGCCCCTGCCGCGCGATCCCCGGATGCTCGCGACGCTCGCGTTCGCCGGCATTGCCGGCGCGGCGCTGCCGTGGGCGGGGCAGGCCTGGGCTCAGCGGTATCTCGATTCCGGACTCACCGCGGTTCTCAACTCCTTCACTCCCGTCGCGACGCTCGTGCTGGCAGTCCTCGCCGGTCAGGAGCGGATGCACAAGTACCGCGTGATCGGGCTCAGTCTCGCCGTCCTCGGCATGATCACGGTCGTGGGGGGCGAGATGGGCTCGGGCAAGTCGGCGCCGGCGCTTCTCATGGCCGTCTTCGCCACCGCCGGATACGCGATCGGGAGCGTCGTGACGCGCGCCCGCGTGTCGGGCCGCGTGCGGAATCTACCCGCCGCGGCGGTCCAGGTCGTCGCGGGCGCCATCGCCGTCGCCCCACTCGCGTGGACGTCGTCCGGGCCTCCTCCGACCCACCTCGCTCCCGGGGTGCTGGCCGCACTCGCCGCGCTCGGCGTCCTCGGCACCGGGCTCGGGTTCCTCATCTACTTCACGCTCATCGAGCGCGTCGGAGCGACCAACGCGACGATGGTGACCTATCTCGCGCCCGTCGTCGGGCTTGCGTCGGGTGCCGCCTTCCGGGGCGAGCACTTCGGTTTGAACGTCTTCGTCGGCGCGGCCCTGCTCATCGGCGGCGTCTGGGTCAGTCAGAAGCAGCCCGCCGCCGTAATCCGACCCTCGATGTAGGCGTTCTCTCGGCTCGCCTTCGTCGTCACTTTTCCACCGAGTAGTCCACGCTGCTCGCGGTCGCCTTCCTCACGACGAGCATCCCCGAGAACAAGGGCTCGCTGTTCGGGCCGGTCAGCTCGAATTTCGCACTGCCGGCCGTCACGGCTGCTTCCGCCGTGGAAAATGAGTGTCGAAGCTGGTTCGTGTTCCGACCTCCGCGACGGCGCGCTGCGCGTCGCCCACGAAAGACACGAGATCGCGGCCGCGAACGTTGGCCTCGACGAGCACGCGCCGCTCGAGCGCTTCGCGGTTGATGACGGCGGGGCCCTCCGTCTCGCGGATGGACGCGACGGAGACCATCGGGATGAGCCGCCCGTCGGGCGTCCCGATCGGAAGCTCTCCCAACGCCTCGGGCGTCGACGAGGAGGGCGGCAGGAGCAGCATCAGATCGAAGCGGCGCGGTCCCTCGAAGATGCGGCCGGCGTTCTTTCCTACGCGGGACGCCTCGACGACCTCGAGCACGTCCTCGGCCGGAATGCCGTAGCGGGCGAGCCGGAGCCGATCCCGGTCGGACCTCGAGCATCGGAAGACCGAGAACGCGCTGAACGCGCCGATCCCCCCTCCCCGGGACGTCATGGATGACGGCGCCGATCCGATCCGCCGTCTTCTTGGCTCTTCAGCAAAAATGCTCCCCCGACCGCCACCTCGTCACCCTCGGCGAGACCGCTTCGCGCCTCGACGAGCTCGCCGCTCGATGCGCCGAGCTCGACGGTCACCGGCTCGAATCCCGCGCCGCTCCTCCGGAACACGGTGGCCTTGCCCTCCACCGTCTGCACGGCGCCGCGAGGTATGGCGAGCACCTCGTCCTCGCCACGCCTGCGAGCGCCGACGAGCCGCGCGGTGACGAACTGTCCCGGGCGGAGACGCCCATCGAAGTGCTCGATCTCGATGCGCACCGTCGCGGTACGTGTCTTCTCCTCGATGAGAGGATTCACGTACGCGACCCGGGCGTTGAATACCTCTCCCGGAGCGCCCTCCGAGCGCAGCTCGACGTCCTCGCCCGCTCGACGTTGCGCAGGTCCTTCTCGTACAGGTCGAGGAGCACCCAGACCTTCGCCAGGTTGGCGACCTCGAAGGCGTCGGTCGCGCGCTCCACCGCTTGCCCGAGCGTGACCTTGCGCTTCACCACCGTGCCGTCGATCGGCGCGCGCAGCGGCACACGTCCCGCTCCGCCGCCTCCCTTCTCGAAGGCGCCGTTCTCCGAACCGCTCACGCCGAACGCAGGCAGACGGTCGAGCGCGGCGTGCTCGAGCGGCGACACGGGCTCGGAGCGCGCAGCCCACTTCGACTCTGCACCGGCCGGGCAATTTCCAGAGACGCATCGTCTTCGAGATCGGCGCCCGGACCGCACAGCGCGTCCTCGTCCGTCACCGCGCGCTCGCCGCTGGAAGGCGTCGAATAGCGCGACGGCGCGCACATCATGAGAAAGCTCCCTTGCCACTGAGGTGTCAGACGCCCGCCAACGCGATGCCGCCGAGCTGCACGGCCCAGGCGGGCGGGAGGATCCGCTATGTCACCGGGCCGTTCGCGCCCCAGACAAACACGTTCCGGAGCGTGCCCTATGCTCCGCTCGAGCTCTACCTGATGGGGCTCGCGCCGGCCTCGGAGGTGCCGCCGTCGATCCAGATGCTCACCGCTGCGAAGGTCGTATCGAGCGACACGAAGTCGGTAGTGGTGGAGGCGAGCGGGGTCACGACCCTTGCCTTCTCGAGCATCACGGCTCGCCACGGCACTCCGCGGATGCTGCCGGCGAGCGAGCGTCATTTCGGCACCGCATTCGTGGTGGTGTCGGCAGCGCCGGCGGATGACTCCGTCCTTTCGGGAGTGGCGGATTTCGCTGCCGCATTCGGCAAGCGCAAGGTCATCGCGGGCTGGTCGTCGTTCGAGGAACACACCGGCGGGCGAGCCACCATGGACACCACGCTGCACGCACGCCGTGCGGCCGGCACGGCAGTGCCCACCCCGCGAAAGCCGCTGACGTGCGACACCATCGCGCAGGACTGCAGCCGCCCGGAGCTCGGCTGCTACATGGCGCCGCCGGCCGTCTGCGCGCTCTCCGGTGGCGTCGCGGCAGGCAAGCCGTGCGACGCGGTCTTCGCCTGCGCCCCGGGGCTCGATTGTGTCTCCGGTCCGTCGAGCCCGACCACCTACGTGTGCAAGCCGTACTGCGATCCAAACGACGGTAGCTCGGCTTCGGCGTGCGCGAAGCTCTGCCCGGTGAATCACCTCACGTTCAAGGACGCGGGCGGCACGGTCGTCGCGGGGCTGTTTCAGCCGGACTGACTCGCAGGGGCCGCCCCCGTCCGATCGCGCGATGCGTTCACTGCTGCGCGACTTCGATGAAGTCGAGCTTGTTGTTCTGCGAGCCCGACGCGTTGCTGATGGTCAGGCGACCGTCCGTCACGGACACCGAGACGGTCTGGTCGAACCAGTGGGTGCTCGAGGTGGGCGTTCCGCTCAGGGCGAGCGTGGCCTCGGCGTTGAGCCGGTAGACGCTGTCGATGTTGCTGGGGTCACCCGACACCGTGCGGACCGTGTATGTCCCGGCGGGCACGGCGAGCTCCCACGTGGCATTCGGGTTCACCGGCTTCTGCAGGTGGATGAGGGTGTCGTAGCGCTGGTCGGCTGAGTTCGACGCGTTGCGGTCGCGCGTCTGAGCGCTGTTGTCGACGTTCCAGCCATAGCTCCACCCGTTCCCCCGATTGGCGAACACGGCGCCGGTGTCTGCGAGGTAGCCGCTCGGGATGGGAGCCCCAGAGGGCTGAAAATTGATCTTCACCGCGACCTTTGCAGTGGTCGGAACGGAGTACGCGGTCAGGTGCGCGCTTCCATCGCTGATGTACAGAACGCCGTTGGCGACGACAGGGCTCTCCCAGTGGATGCCTCCAATCTGTGAGTCGGACCACAGGAGATTCCCGGTGGTCGGATCGAGCGCTCTGATTATGTTGTTCCCCGCATAGTAGAGGACGTTGTTCGCGACGAGCGGCGAGAAGCCCCCGCCCGCTTTCTGCCATGCAGCGGTGAGCTCGGGAACGCCGCCCGCGCCGAGGCTCAGCTTGAGGCCCGAGATACCGCTTCCATTCGCGACGAAGGCCCACGTGGCGCCGTCTGCCGGGTTCACCCAGACGGCGGGAGCGGTCAGGACGCCACCGCCCTGAGGCACATTGATGATGGGCCCGACCTCGCCACCTGTATGCCCAGGGCCGCCGCTCCCGCTGAGGTTCGCCAGGTTCACGAGTCGAAGCTTCGAATCCTTGCCGGACTGAAGCCCGAGCTCGGTCACGCTGCTCCCGCTCGGAACGGGCAACAGGGCGGGAGCCGTGCTGCCGAGATCGGCGTCGGCGTCCTGGAGCGACTGGAAATTGGTCGGCGTGTAGCTGTCGATGGGTACGCCGTTGACGGCAGAGCCGTCCGGTGAAAGGCCGAGGACCGTGTCGCCCCAGTCGTGAGCGGACGGGCTGTAGTTCGCGTTGCCGGTCACGATGAAGATGCGATCCAGCACGGCGTCGTACACGACACCGGCGCGCGCCCACACCGCCGATTGAACGGTGGCGCAATCCGGAGTGCCCGGCCTCTCGTGGAAGTGGACCACCTGATCGGAGCACTGGGTGTTGAACACCTTCTGCGCGCCCGTCGACAGGTTGATGACCGTGATGTGGCCCTGGTAGTCGCCGCCATCGCCGGGGTATCCAGCGT
>Ga0265334_10000423_pt1 | contig 22195 bp, 17 predicted proteins | sample 42023metaG_FD_192442 | JGI IMG/M metagenome (GOLD analysis project Ga0265334, IMG submission 192442) | Rhizosphere microbial communities from Carex aquatilis grown in University of Washington, Seatle, WA, United States - 4-20-23 metaG | ecosystem: Host-associated > Plants > Roots > Rhizosphere... | reverse complement strand
GTTCCGCAAATACGGCCGCTTACTCCACCTTCTCGGCGATCGTCGCAATGCCGAGCGCGCGACCGACCTGGCTGATCGCCTCGACCATGCTGCGATCGACCGCATCCGTGGTCACGTTGCCGATGAACTGGCCATCGATCTTGAGGAAGTCCACCGGCAGGGTCTTGAGGTAGTGGAACGAGGACAGGCCGCTGCCGAAATCGTCGAGCGCAAAGCGACAGCCGCGCTTGCGCAGCTCGCGCATGAAGTACACCGCCTGGGTCATGCTGGTGATCACCGCGGTCTCAGTGATCTCGAAGCACAGGCCGCGCGCGATGCGCGGATCCTCGACCAGGCTCAGGACCAGGTCGAGGAAGCTGCGGTCGCTCAGCGAGGTACCGGACAGATTCAGCGCGAACAGGAACGGCGGTTCCTCGCCAGAGGCGTGCTGCTTCAGGACCTGCACCGCCTGCTGCACGACCCAGCGGTCGATGGCCGACACGACGTTGTAGCGCTCGGCCGCCGGCATGAATTCCCCCGGCAGCACCAGCGCGCCGTTGTCGTCGCGCAGCCGCACCAGCAGTTCATGGAATGCAGGCAGCGTGGAAGCGACACCGCTGGTGGGGGCGATCGGCTGATGAAACAGCTCCAGCCGACCCTCGTCGACCGCGCGGGTCACGCGCGAGACCCAGTACATCTCGCGATGCCGGCCCGACACTTCGTTCGAATCATACAGGTGGACGCGGTTGCGGCCGGAATCCTTGGCTGCGTAGCAGGCGATGTCCGCCGCGCTCATCAGGCTCGCGACGCTCTCGCTCTCGCGGGTGATCTCGACCACACCGATGCTCGCGCCGATGCTGGTGGTGTTCTGCTCCCAGGTGAAGCGGTAGTCGCGCACCGCCTGCCGGATGTTCTCGGCGATCATCGCGGCCTGCTCGGCGGTGCAGCTGCGCACCAGGATGCCGAACTCATCGCCGCCGAGACGCGCGATCGTATCGGCGGCGCGCACGTGTGACTGCAGCAGTCCGGTCACGTCACGCAGCAGTCGGTCGCCGGCCGAGTGTCCGCAGGTGTCGTTGACCACCTTGAATTGATCGAGATCGACGTACAGCAGCGCGTGCGGACCTTCGTCCTGGCGCGCACTGTCCAGCGCGTCGGTCAGGCGGTTGTCGAATTCACGGCGGTTGATCAGCCCGGTCAGGGCATCGTGGCTCGCCTGGTAGGACAGCGCGCGCTTGAGCCGACGCTCCTTGGTCACGTCGCGGAACACCACCACCGCGCCGACGATCTCGCCGGCACGGTCGCGGATCGGCGCGGCCGAGTCCTGGATCGCGATTTCCTGCCCCACGCGGTTGAGCAGCACGCTGTGCTCGGCAAAATGCACCAGCTGTCCTTCCCGCAGGCAGCGCACCAGCGGGTTCTCCAGTTCCTGATGCGTGACCTCGTCCATGAGTCGCAGCACCGCACCGAGCATCTCACCGCGCGCCTGATCCCCGCGCCAGCCGCAGAGCTGCTCGGCGACCGGATTCATATAGTCGATTCGACCGTCGCGATCGGTGGTGATCACGGCATCGCCGATCGACTGCAGCGTGACCTGCGCCCGCTCCTTCTCGGCGAACATCGCCTGCTCGGCGCGCTTGCGCGCCGTGATGTTGGCCATCGTGCCCTCATAGGCGATCAGCCGGCCGTCCGCGTCGCGGACCGCGCGCGCGCTCTCGAGCACGACCACTTGGCTGGCGTCACGGCAGCGCAATACGAACTCGGCGTTGTGGATCTCGCCCTGCTGCTCGAGCGCGCGCTCGAAATCGGCGCGTTCGGCCGGATTCCAGTACAGCATCGCGAGCCCCGGCAGGGCGTAGATTTCTTCCGCACGCTCATAGCCCAGCATCTCGATGAAAGCTGGATTGACCTCGAGCAGGCGTCCGTCGGCAGCGCACTGGTACACACCGTCGAGCATGCGGTCGTAGAGGCTGCGGAACTTGGTTTCGCTCGCGCGCAGGGCTTCCTCGCCGCGTCGGCGCTCGATTGCGATCGCCGCGAGGCGGGCGGCATGCACCATGAGTTCCACGTCCGGCGGCAGCGGCGCTCCAGCCTCCGGACGATAGATCGACAATGCCCCGAGCACCCGTCCGTTGGCGCTCTTGATCGGAACCGACCACGCTGCATGGAAACCAGCGTCGAGCGCGACATCGCGCCGGCGCTGCCAGTACGCATCCCGAGCCACGTCGGCGACCAGTACCTGGCGTCCCAGGTAGACAGCGGCCGCGCTGGAGCCGTTGCGAATGTCGATCGCCAGGCGCTCCTCGACGGCGCGCCAGCGGGCGGGCAGCCGCCGCCCGGCGATGGAAACGAAGCTCTGTCCGTCGGCACCAACCAGGCTGATCGCGCCGATGAAACTGCTGCTGATCGATTCGATCAATTCAACAATCGAGTCGAGCACCAGCGCCAGCGGTGCATCCGCCGCGATGCGCTCGAACACGTCGCGCTCGCCCGCAGTGAGCTTCTCGGCGCGGCGCCGCGCCGCAATATTGGTGATGCTGGCGCGCAGCAGCGTGCTGGAGCCCGGCAGTGCCATCAGCCGTACTTCGGTCTCGACCGGGCGCGCGGCGCCGTCGCGGTGCAACCATTCAAACACCTGTGCATCGCCGGCCGCCGCCAGCTCGCAGCGCTCGCGGAATCGCACTCCCGCATCGGTCTCGCCCGGCAGGCTCGCCGCCGACACGTCGCGCGGCTCGAGGTCACAGAAGCGTTCGCGGCTCACGCCAAAGAACTGCAGCGCGTTCTCGTTCGCGTCGACGAAGCGCCCGGATTCGCGGTCAATGACCACGATCATCTCCGGCGCGCTCTCGACCAGCGTGCGGTAGCGCGCCTCGCTGTCGCGCAGCGCCTGCTCGACTCGAGCGCGCTCACTGGTGTCGCGCAGGCAGATCACATACACGTCGCGGCGCTCGATCCGCACCCGGCTGGCGATCAGCTCGGCCGGGAACAGATGACCGTCCTTGTGGCGGGCCCGCAGCTCGCGCGGGCGCAGATCGTCGCGCGCCTCATCGATCCGGGCCGCCAGTGCGCGCAGCCCAGCTTCCACCGAGGCATGCGCCGCCAGATCAGGCAGCAGGTTGACGATGGACTGGCCGATGATCTCCGCACGCGAGTAGCCGAAAATGCGCTCGCCCGTGGGATTGAAGATCTTGACCGCCCCGTCGGCGCCGACGGTGATCACGACGTCCTTGATGTGATCGAGGATCGCCTGCAGGTGGCCGGCGTCGACCGCAGTGAGCCCGTCACCGAAGGTGCGTGCCTCGTCGGCGATCAGCTGCATCGAGCGCACGATGCCGCGTCGCTCATCGTCGATCTGATCGTAATGGGTGCTGATCAGCCCCAGCAGGGTTGCCACGGAAGCGGTAAACGGGGGATCCAGCGCGGCCTGCGCCAGCTGCACACGCAGCAGCCGATGCAACGCACGCAGCTGCGGCTTCGCGCGCCTCACTGGCGCTGGCTGCACGATCGGAACGGCGTCGAGAGTCACCGGATCCTGTGACATAAGCTGCGCTGGTGACAGTACTGCCCCATCATACGAAGCGCCGGCCACCGGCCCTGTGAAGCAGTACCGGTTTCCGCATGCCTTAGGAGGCGGCTCAGGTTCGGGCCGCCGCGGGACGGGTACTCAGCGGGGAGTGCTGGAGCCCGCGGCGAGGCCGGTCGCGGGGGGGCCTGCCGCGGCGTCGAGCGGGCCGGGAGGCGCCGGCGTCACTGCCGCGGTCGGGGCGAACGCGATCAGCGGAATTCCGAAGGTCCTGGACACCGAACCGGTATCGAAATCCACGATCAGGGTGGCGCTGAGGCTCAGGATGCCCGCCTGCTGCGGCACGACAGTGACTTCCTGATGCAGGGATACGCCGTCGGCCACGTCGGTGAGCTCGAAGCTGTGCTGCGACTGCAGGGTCAGGCCGTCCCCGGGCGTGAACGAGCCGTACAGGTGACGGATGGCATTCTGCGACTCTGGAAGCATCGTCACGTGGACCTGCAGCGGCTCGCCGACCACTGGACGTCCGCCGAGGGAGAACTTGAGGCTGATCGGTGGCCCCGGCCCCCCGGGACTTGCCGCATTGACCATGTCCACATCGCCGCCGGCTGCACTCTCCGCGGCGGCAGCCGCCCTGACCTGCTCCTGGTGCCGGGCGCGCTCCGCTCGAGCCTTGTCGGACGACTGGCCGCATCCAAGCAGCGACAGGGCGGCCCACAGCGCCACCGAGGTCCGAAATGCGTCAGATCCGCGCGTCGGCATGCAGCAAGCCATTCCTCCTGCGCGCGACATTAGCATAGTGCCGGACCGTCGCCGGTGAGCATCGGCGGATCATCCAGTACTTCGCCCTGCTGCATCAGGTCCCCGACGTAGCCTTCCCAGAATCGCTCCTGGCCTGCCCACGGGAAGGCGCGCGGAAACGCCGGGTCGGACCAGCGCTCGGCGATCCAGGCGGCGTGATTGAGCATGCGCACCGCGCGCAGCGGCTCGATCAGCCGCAGCTCAGAAGGGTCGATCGCACCGAACTGGACATAGCCCTCCATGACCTGGTTCCACTGCCCGCGCTGCTCGTCCGCGCTGCCGGACAGGAACATCCACAGATCCTGGATCCTGGGTCCATTCACGCAATCGTCGAGATCCACCATCAGCGGGCCACGCGCCTGCCAGAGAATATTGCCCAGGTGACAGTCGCCGTGCAGCCGGATTGCGGCGAGCGGCGCTGCGGCGGCAAATGCCGCTTCGATACGTTCCACCAGCTCGGCGCTGACCTCGGCGAAGCGCTGCTGCATGTGCGCGGGAAGGAATTCGAGCCGCAGCAGGCTCGCGCGTGCACGCTCCCCGGTGTTCGGGGAGCTCAGAGTCTGCCGGTAGCGGAATGGATGGCGGGCCCCGACCGCGTGGATGCGCGCCAGCGTACGTCCGAGCAGCGCACGGGCATCGGCGGCATCGAGTTCCGGCGCGCTGCCGGCGCATAGCGGAAAGGCGGCGAGCCGGAATTCCTGGTGCCGGTGCAGTGTCGCGCCACCGATGACCAGCGGCGGCGCCACCGGGATCTCCTGGGCGGCGATCTCGAGGGCAAACGCGTGCTCCTCGAGGATCTGCTCGTCGCTCCAGCGCCCGGCCCGGTAGAACTTCAGCACCACCGGTTCGGCATCGTTGCGGCCGACGCGGTAGACGCGATTCTCATAGCTGTTGAGCGCGAACTGCCGCCCGTCCGGATCGAGACCGAGCGCCGCGGCGGCATCCAGGACGGCATCGGGCGTGAGCGCGCTGAAGGGCGCCGGAGCGGGTCCGGCAGGCCCGCCGCGCCGCCTATCGTTCATCGCCGAACCCGCCGCAGGCCGAACTCGCTATCATCCGCGCCCAATGTCCGGGAAATCGATCCTCGTCACCGGCGGCGCCGGCTATATCGGCAGCCACGTACTGCTGCAGCTGCAGGAGCGCGGCGAGCGCGTGGTGGCGCTCGACAATCTGTACACCGGGTTCCGCCAGGCCGTGCGCGACGCGCCATTCGTGCTCGGCGACGCCGGCGACCGGGCGCTGCTCGCCGAGGTGCTGCGCGCGCACGAAGTGGGCACCGTCATGCACTTCGCCGCCAACACCATTGTTCCGGAGTCGGTGCGCGATCCGCTGAAGTATTACGGCAACAACGCCTGCGCGACGCGCAACCTGCTCGAAACATGCCTTCAGCAGGGAGTCAGGCAACTGGTGTTCTCCTCCACCGCGGCAGTCTACGGCATTCCAGCCGACGGCATGGCGCGCGAAGATGCGGTGCCCGCGCCGATCAACCCGTACGGCACTTCGAAGCTGATGTCGGAGTGGATCCTGCGCGACGTAGCGGCGGTCAGCGACCTGCGCTACGTGAGCCTGCGCTACTTCAATGTCGCAGGCTCGGACCCGCGCTCGCGCATCGGCCAGGCGACGCGGCAGGCCACGCTGCTGGTCAAGGTCGCCTGTGAGGCGATCGTTGGACGACGCCCGTACGTGTCGGTCTACGGCACCGACTACCCCACTCCCGACGGCACCGGGGTACGCGACTACGTCCATATCGAGGATCTCGCGCGCTCGCACCTCGATGCGCTGGACTACCTGCGGGCTGGGGGCACCAGCACCGTCTGCAACTGCGGCTACGGTCACGGCTACAGCGTGCGTCAGGTGCTCGAGAGCGTGCAGCGTGTGGCCGGACGCCGGCTCGAGATCCGCGAGGAACCGCGCCGCGCGGGCGATCCGCCGACGCTGGTGGCCGTAACCGGACGCGTGCACACGCAGCTTGGGTGGCAGGCACGGCTGGACGATCTGGATGCGATTGTCGCGAGCTCCCTGGCCTGGGAGGAGAAGCTGCTGCGCGAGCCCTGGTAGGACCCGTGCGCATGGCACGGCAGGCTCTGCCTGCGTAGCTTAGAATGACCTGATGCGCTGGCTGCTACCGAAGTCGCTGAACGGCTTTCTCCTGCTCGGCTTGAGCATGCTGGCCGCGCCGCTGCTGTTGACGATCCTGCAGGCCACCGTGCAGATGCGGCGTCTGTCCGAGGCAAGCCAGCGACTGGTCGTCGATAGCGTACAGACGGCCCGTCTGTCGCAGGACATGTATGCGCAGATCGCACTACTGCAGCGCTCGGCGCGGCTCTACCAGGTGCTCGCCGACGCCAGCGTCCTCGGCGCCTTCCGCGAACACGACGAGCAGCTGCGCGCGACCGTCGAGGCGCTGCGCCGGCAGCTGCGCAGCCCCGAGGGCCAGCAGCAGCTGCTGCGCCTCGGCGCCGAGCAGGACCGGATCCGCGCTCTGGTGCTCGATACCCGTGCCCCGACGGCCGAGCCGCCGCAGCTCACGCAGTCCTACCTGAACCTGGGTGACCTGGCTTCCGGCGTGGCAGACTTCGGCAACCGCCAGCTCGACGACGGCGTGGCGAGGCTGCGCACCCAGACCGACAAGGCGCGACGCGAGCTGCTGCTCGAATCCACGCTGCTGCTGCCGCTGGTACTGATTGCGCTGCTGGTGTTCACGCTGCGCCTGAGCCGTCCGCTGCGGCAGATCGATCGCGCGATCGGCGAGCTCGGGCGGGGCAATTTCGCGCACGGCATCACCGTGTCCGGTCCGGTCGACCTTGAGCGGCTCGGGCGCCAGCTCGAATGGCTGCGAGCGCGTCTGCTCGACCTCGCGCAGGAACGCAACCGCTTCCTGCGCCATATGTCGCATGAACTGAAAACGCCGCTGGCGAACATCCGTGAGGGCACCGAACTGCTGATGGATGGCGCGGTCGGGGAGCTCGAATCCGGGCAGCGCGAAGTCACCGCGATCCTGCGCGAGAACGGCATCAAGCTGCAGCGCATGATCGAGAACCTGCTGAGCTTCAGCGCCTGGCAGAGCAACAGCACCGGACTGGAGCTGTCCGAGTTCCGGCTGCGCGCGCTGGTCAAGCAGGTGCTCGAGAACCAGCAGCTCACGCTGGTCTCGCAGCGGGTGCGACTCGACATGAGCGTCGAGGACCTCGCACTGCGTGCCGACCGCGGCAAGATCCGACTCGTGCTCGAGAACCTGCTGTCCAATGCGATCAAATATTCACCGCGCGGAGGGGTGATCTTCGTGCGCGCGAGCGCCGATACGAATACGCTGACGCTGGACGTCGCCGACTCCGGCCCCGGCATCCGGCCCGAGGACCGGGCACGGGTGTTCGACGCCTTCTACACCGGGCGCGCGCCCGGCGGGCACGTGCGCGGCACCGGCATCGGCCTGTCCGTGGTCAACGAATTCGTGAACGTGCACCAGGGCACTATCGAGATCATCGACGGCGAGTTCCCGGGCGCGCACTTCAGGATCCGCATGCCGCTGCGCTCCGAGCCGCGCGCCACCGCAGGGGACCAGGCCAATGCCGCGTAGCCGCTGCAGCGCCATCATCGGCGCCCTGATCCTGCTGCTGGCCGGCTGCACTTCGGTGAGCGGGCCGCGCGCAGCGCCGCCGCCGCGCAGCGAGGGCGGACCGGAGGACCGCGACGCAGCCGCGGCGCTGCTGCTGGCGAATACCTTCCAATCCATGCAACGCCTGGTGCAGGCGGCACCCGCGGAGCAGGCCGAGCTGCTGGCTGATGCGCGTACTGCCTACGAGCGCACGCCGCAGGGCAGCGTCCAGCTGCGGTACGCGCTGCTGCTCGCGACGCCCGGCCACCCGGCGCGTGACCCGGTGCGCGCGCAGACGCTGCTGCGCGACCTGGCATCGATGCCCGAAACGTTGGTGCCGATCGAGCGCGCGGTCACTCTTGTGGAGCTCGCGCAGCTCGACCGCGAGCTGGGCCTGGCCGCGGAGAACGAGCGGCTCCAGGGCGAAGCCGCGCGCACTGACCGGGACCGGCTTGTCGCGGTGCAGCGACGGTTGCAGGCCGAGCTCGACGAAAACAGTAAACTGCGCAAGCAGATCGAGGACGCACAGGCCAAGCTCGACGCGATTGCGAAGATCGAGCGCAATGCGGGCGCGCGCCGATCCACCGATGGAGGACGAGGACCTTGAATCAGCCGGTCAAGCACAAAGCGCGCATCCTCGTGGTCGATGACGACCCCGGTCTGCTGCGCCTGCTCACGATCCGGCTGCGGGCCGAGAATTACGAGGTCGAAGCCGTCGAAAGCGGCGTACTGGCGCTGGCCGCTGCGGCGCGATTTCGCCCCGATCTCGTGATTTCAGACCTGCGCATGGAACCGCTCGACGGCATCGGGCTGCTCAAGGAGCTGCAGAACCGTTGGCCGGGACTCAAGGTCATCATGCTGACCGCGCACGGCACCATTCCGGATGCGGTCCAGGCCACGCAGATGGGCGCCTTCGGGTTCCTCACCAAGCCGGTCGAGAAGCTCGAGCTGCTCGAGCAGGTGCGCAAGGCGCTGAAGATCTCCGGCTTCATCGATACCAACCAGGAGTGGCGCGCGGAGTTCATCACGCGCAGCCCGCTGATGGAGGAGAAGCTCGGACAGGCACACATGGTCGCGGGTACGGACGCGCGCGTGCTGATCACGGGCGAGAGCGGTACCGGCAAGGACCTGCTGGCACGCGCGATTCATCGCGCGAGCCCGCGACACGCGCGTCCCTTCGTGACGATCAACTGCAGCGCGATTGCCGAGAACCTGCTCGAGAGCGAGCTGTTCGGACACGCCAAGGGGGCGTTCGCCGGCGCCACCTCGGATCACCGGGGGCTGTTCCAGAGCGCCGAGGGCGGAACCATTCTGCTGGACGAGATCGGCGACATGCCTATGCGGCTGCAGGTGAAACTGCTGCGCGTACTGCAGGAGAATCTGATCCGGCCCATCGGCACGACACAGCCGATACCGACCAACGTGCGCGTGATCTCCGCGACCCATGCCGACCTGCAGCTGCTGCTCGCTGGCGGGCAGTTCCGCGAGGACCTGTACTACCGGCTCAACGTCGTACACATCGACCTGCCGTCGTTGAACCGCCGGCGCGAGGACATTCCGCTGCTGGTCGCGCACTTCCTGTCGGCGATCGCGCGCGACAGCGGCACGCGCAAGATCTATGCGCCGGAGGCGGTTGAACTGCTCGCCACGACCGACTGGCCGGGCAACGTGCGCCAATTGCAGAATGTCGTGCGCCAGAACGTCGCGATGGCGCAGACTCCGATCATTCCGGTCGAACTGGTCGAACAGTCCCTTGGTGGAACGCAGGGCAAGCTGCCCTCGTTCGACGAGGCCCGCGATGAGTTCACGCGCAGCTACCTGTCGCAGATCCTGCAGATCACCGGGGGGAACGTGAGCCAGGCCGCGCGGCTCGCGAAGCGCAATCGCACGGATTTCTACAAGCTGCTCGGGCGCCACCAGCTGGTGCCCGATGACTTCAAGGGGCGCTAGGGACCCCGGGGCGGGGTCGCGCCAAGGCTGCCCAGGATCGTCGCGTACTGCCGATCCAGCGCCTGCCGGCTGCTCTGGATCTGCGCCGCGATGTAGGGCTTGAGCTGCCCGAGCTCCGCCTCGAGCTGCCGGAACCGATCGATCAGAGTCGCGGCATCGAGCCTGTCGAGGCGCACGATGTAGCGCTCGAGCCCCAGTTCGGTCAGCACGGCGTCGAGCTTGGCATGATCGGACAGCGCGAGGGCCGGCTTGTTCTGGATCATCCCCATCACCAGGTTGTGATAGCGCGGGGACAGCACGACCTCTGTTTCCCCGAGCTGGCGCAGCAGTTCCTCGACGCTCGTGGACGGCTCGGCGATCAGCAGCGGCGGGCTCGAAGGTTGGTTACGTCGCTGCAGCAGCGCAACCAGGTCGTCGCGTACCTGGGAGTCATAGCGAAAGTCGCCGATCAGCAGACGCACGGCATAGCCATTCCCTTGCAGCCAGGTGACGAAAGCCGCCATCGTCTCCAGGTACTCGGTGTATTCCTTTGTCTCGAGACTTCGCATGCCGCCCGAATAGTCCTTGAGCCCCAGTCCGACGATGCGGCGCCGTTCGGAGCCTGCCGCCGGGCGGCTGAAATGGCGCTCGGACAGGCCGAACACGACGTCAGGGCAGACCGCATCGCCGTGCGTGCGAAACCCGATCTGTTCCAGGTATTGCCGCGACGCCTGATCGCGGTAGCTGCGGTAGTGGGCGCGCCGCAGTGACTGCTTGATGAACCAGCGGCTGAGCGGATGGCTGATCGGCCCGACGCCGACACTGAGGAACACGACTCTGGCGCCGCACAGTTTGGCAAGCGTCGAGAGCTTGAACATGTCGTAGGGCCAGCCGGTCGGACCGCACATGTAGTCCGCGACGATACCGGTGCCCGCGACGATGAACAGGTCCTGGCGCCACATCGCTCGCAGCATCTTCAGCCAGTGCATCGCCTCGATCGGCAGGCTACGGAACAGTATCCGGAGCACCTTGCCGACGCGCCCTTCCGCACGTCCGACCCGCGGGATCGAGGCCCAGACCTCCGAGCGCACGCCGGGAATGCCATGCCGGGCCTGGACATCAGCGGGATTGGTGCAGAAACAGAACAGCCGTGCGTCGGGCAGGCGGGCCTGCACCTGCTCGATCACGGTCTGCAGCGTTGTTTCGTTGCCGAGGTTGCCGGCACCGAAGTTGCCCCAGAAGCTGATTCTCGCCGGTTTCATGGAATGAGGGCTTTCGCGCCTGGTGGTACCCACGCTCAGCGGCCGATGCCCTCGTAGCGCTCGAAGGAGCCGGCATCGAGCACGCGCCGACCGTCCACCACCAGCGGCTGCTGTCCGAGTGCCGCCAGTTCGCTGGCCAGTCCCGCGAATTCAGCCCAGCGCGTGACCAGCACGACCACCTGCGCCCCGGTCAGCGCCTCGCGCAGCGAGCCGGCCAGCTTCACGTCAGCCAGGTCCTCGTGATTGCTCGGTCGCGCGATCGGATCGTAGGCGCTCACGCGGGCGCCCTGCGCCTTGAGCTTGCGGATGATCGGGAAAGCCGGCGATTCGCGGATGTCATCGGTGTCCGGCTTGAATGCAATCCCGAGCACGGCCACCGGCACGCCGCGCAGCGCACCGACCTGCCGGCCGATCAGGCGCATGATCTCGTCCGGCTGGCCGCGGTTGATGTCCAGTACGCTCTGCAGCAGGCCCAGGTTCAGTCCAAGTTCGCGCCCCTGGCCGATCAGCGCCGTGACGTCCTTGGGCAGGCAGCTGCCGCCGAAGCCGCAGCCGGGCTCGAGGAAGCTCGCGATGCCGGCCGTGATGCGCTCGTCCCCGCGCCGCGTCGTGAAGTAGACGGCCTGGTGCACTCCGCGCATCACGTCGATCGCGTCGACCCCGCCGACCGCGGTGCACAGGCGCGCGATCTCGTTCGAGAACGAGATCATGGTCGCCAGCACCGCGTTGGACGCGTACTTGATCATCTCGGCGGTGGTCGGATTGGTGAAGATGCGCGGCACGGCCGCGTCGAAGCCGGCGTACAGCGCGCTTAAGACCCCGTGAGTCCGTTCATCGATGCCACCGAGCACGAGCCGGTCGGGCTGCGAGAAGTCGGCCACCGCCGTACCCTCCGTCAGGAACTCAGGATTCATCCCGAGTCCGAAGCCCTCGCCCGCCTTGCGGCCGGAGGCCGCCTCGATGGCGGAACGCACGACGCCCGTCGTCGTGCCGGGTATTACAGTGCTCTTGACGATCACGGCGTGGTAGCCGGCCTTGTGCCGCAGCGCCGCGCCGATCTCGGTGGCAGCCGCCTCGACGTACTTCAGGTCGATCTTGCCGCCCGCCGCCGGCGTGCCCACGGCGATGAAGGTCAGCTCGGTGGCGGCCACTGCCCCGGCCAGGTCCGTGGAGGCGCGCAGGCGCTTGCCCGCATTGCGCTTGAGCAGCTCCGGCAGCCCGACCTCATGGATCGGCGCGCGCGCCGAGTTGATCATCTCAACCTTGCGCGGATCGACGTCCACGCACACGACGTCATGCCCGATGTCCGACAGACACGCGCCCGTGACCAGGCCGACATACCCTGTTCCAACGATGGAGATTTTCATCACGCCGCCGGTGCAGTCTGGTTGTGGCTATACCAGATCAGGGACCGGTAGATCCCGTCCTCGACCAGTACCTTCGGATCGAATCCGAGCTCGGTGCGCGCCTTGTCGATTACCGGGCAGCGGCGATTCGGGTTGTCGATCAGGTAGTCGGCCTCATTGCTGCGGCCGAGCACGACCTTGCCGCGATAGCCGACCAGTTCGGCCGCCGCGCGCACCACCAGGTCGGCGAGCTGCGCGACGGAGATCTCGGGCCGGTCGATGCCGATGTTGTACGGCTCGCCCGCGCCGCCACGCACGAGCACCTTGAAGTACCCGGTAATGGCATCGGTGGCATAGCAGAATGTGCGCTTGGGACTGCCGTCCGAGAGCATCACGATGTCGCGACCCGCAAAGATGTCCTTGGCGAAATCAGGGATCACGCGCCCGTCGGTGATCTTCAGCCCGGGGCCATAGTTGTTGAACGGGCGAGCCTGCCGTATCGGCAGTCCTTCCTGTTTCGCGTAGGTCACGCACAGCGTCTCGCCGAAGCGCTTGGACTCGTCGTAACAGGCACGCGGGCCGGTGCAGGAAACGTTGCCGCGATAGGTCTCAGGCGTCGGAATCGCGGCGGCCGCGGGATCACCATAGATCTCGCTCGAGGAATAGAACAGAAACCCGCGCAGCGCGCGGCCGGCGTCGCGCTGGACGAGCGCATAGTCAAGCAGGTTGCGCAGGCCATTGATGTTCGCGTCGATGCACTTGAGCGGATGCGCGCGGTAATAGATCGGCGAGGCGATGCCCGCCGCATGCACGATGTAGTCGAAGGCACCGATGTCCTGCGGCAGCGGATCGATCAGGTCGATTCGGCGCAGTGTCAGGTCCGGCCGCCCGCGCAGCGCTTCGAGCCACTCGGGCACGCCGCGCACGTAGTTGTCGTACACGGTCACCTCGATCCGGGCGCCGGCCGCGCGCGTGTCGTTCCAGTGCAGCACCGACTGCACCAGGTAATAGCCGAGGAATCCGCCGCCGCCGGTCACGAGCAGCCGACCGCCGGACATGGTGCCGAATTCGGAGGCGAGGTCCGTGCAGATCGCGTCGAGATCCTCGACCAGGAGTTGCTGCAGGCTGATCAGTTTTCTGTGCTGTTGCATAACCTTGAGGTTCCGTTCCCGTTCCGTTGCTCTAGCCGGATGCCGCGCCGCCCAGCGCCTTGTGAAGCGCATTCTCGCCGCTCACGAAGGACTGGTCGGTCCAGATATAGGCCCAGTCGCCATAGCGACCGCAGTAGCCGATGCCGATGTCGTCGAGGAATCCGTGCACCGCCTTGGTGGCCGGAGTCGATTCCAGATCGAATATCACGTTCGCATAAGGGATGTGCATCGCATGGCGGAACAGCACACGGTCACTGTCGCGCAGGATGCCGCAGCGCCGCAGGTCGGCGATCACTGGTTCAATGCACTCCTCGGGGCGCCGGTCGATGGGGCGGTACTTGCGCGAGTAGTAGCACTCGGCCTGCAGGCTGCCGCATCCCGGCGGGACGTTGTGCGGGGACTGCAGGTGCGGGGTGCTGAGCCGCGTGAAGAACACGTCACGGTCGTAGAAGTACGACCAGTGCGCATCGACCAGGTCCGGACGGTCTATCCCTACGCTCACGATCACCGCCTCGGTGCAGGCGAGGCGCGAGGCGGCCTCGACGATGTCGCGCGGCGCACCGACGATCATCGGCACGAGCTCCGGCAGCGGAATCGAGGACACCAGCCGGTCGTAGGACGCGGTGGCGCCGTTGCCGAACTGCAGCAGCCGCTGGCCGGGATCGATGCGCGTGACGCGGTGCCCGAGCCTGATGTCGGCGATCCGGCGGAACGGCTCGAGATAGGCTGCGAAGCCGCCGTGCGTCGGATAGCGGAAGCCGCTGATGTAATGCACGTCGGTGGATTTCGGCATCAATGCGCCGCGGAACACTTCCTCGAGCTTCGGACGGTACAGGCGCGGACCAATCCATTCGGTGTTCATGTTGGCCGCGGTCGTGGTGTGGTACTTGACCGTGTACTCCATCGGAAAGGTCTCGGCGAACGTGTTGCCGAAGCTCGCGCGCAGCCAGTCCTCGTAGTTGCGGATCGGTGGCGACTCGGCACGCTGACTGATCTCGACGAATTCCAGCAGAATCCTCGTCACCAGCTCGCCCGGCAGCCCGTGCAGATTGATCTGCGCCGGGTGCTTGATCCAGTGGCCCTGCCAGTAGTTGTTGACGCGTGTCGGAAACTCCTCGTACCGGCCCTCGACGTTGGCCGCCAGCAGGTCCTTGATGCGGGCATTGTCGGTGAAGGACACGTGCGGTCCCTCATCGAAGGTCCACCCGCCTGGAAAGGCATAGGACGACGTGTGGCCGCCGATGTGCTCATGCATGTCGTACATGACGGGTCGCAGGCCGGCACGGTGCGCGGCGTGGGCGGCCCCGAATCCAGCCATGCCGGTGCCAAGAATTGCTACGTTTGTCATCCGTTCTTTGCCTCATGGGCCCGGAGTTCGGCCCGCCACCATCCGACCGTGTCCGCCAGGCCGGCCTCGAGGCCGAGCTTCGGCTTCCAGCCCGCATCATTGAGCATCCGGCGTGCATCGCCGAGCACCAGGGGCGCGTCGTTCGCCCGTGCCGGCAGCGCGCCGATCTGCAGCAGATCGGTCCTGCCGGTGATCTTGCCGAGCAGCTCGACGATTTCCCGGATGGTCGTCGTGGTGCCGGCCGCGATGTTATAGGCGCCGCGGCACTGCGAGGCAAACAGCGCCACCATGCCGTCGGCGACATCCTGGATGTGCAGGTAATCCCGGACCTGCAGGCCGTGCGAGGACTTCGCGGGCAGGCCCTTGAGCAGCGACAGGATCACCGAGGAAACCAGCCGCGCGGGATTCTCGCGCGGTCCGTACATGAAGAATGCGCGCCCCCAGGATGCCGACAGGCCCGTAGCGGCCGCGTACGCCATCAACGCACGGCGCAGGCCGTCCTTGGCCGCGCCGTACAGCGTATCGGGTTCGCACGGCGTGAGCTCCTCGACGCAGTAGCCATAGCGCCAGTCGTACTCGTAGCACGAACCGCTGACCGTGCAGCGCTCACCACCGGATTCGCGGAACGTCCTGATCAGCTCCAGGCTGGCCGCGACCCACGACAGGTTGCTCGCGTCGCTGATCAGCTTGCCCGGTTCGACGAACCAGGCCAGGTGCAGCAACCCGCCGGGCCGGTGCTGCTCCAGCAGTGCGCGCATCGCCGTGCGATCCATCACGTCGCCGCGCACCCAGCGCACACCGGGCACATCGCGCGGCGCTCGCTCGCGGTGCAGTGCGAGCACCTCGTAGCCGCGCGCCACCAGTGGAGCCAGGCAGTGGCCGCCGAGGAAGCCGGTGGCGCCGGTCACGAGTACGCAATTGGAATTCGTTGCCATGACAGTCAGCGCATCAGTCCGCGCCGCCGTGAAAGTCCGGCCAGCCGCGATCCTGCTGCGAAATCACCCGTACCGGCGCCGGCCAGGCGATGGCGAAGGCCGGATCGTCGTAACGCACGCCGCGGGCGCCCTTCGGTGCGTACGGCACCGATGCCTGGTACACCAGGTCGGTCTCGGGCGCGAGGGTCAGGAAGCCGTGCCCGCAGCCTTCCGGGATGTAGAGCATCCGACCCGATTCAGCGTCGAGTTCGACGCCGAACCATTGCCGGAACGTAGGGCTGGCGGGACGCAGATCGACCGCGACGTCGAATAGCGCGCCGCGCGTACAGCGGACGAACTTGACCTCGGCGAACGGTGCGATCTGGTAGTGGATGCCGCGCAGCGTACCGGCGGCGGTACTATGTGCCACATTGATCTGCGCGATGGCGGGGTTCAGGCCAGCGCGCACGAATTCCTCCGCGCACCACTGCCGCGCGAAGAAGCCCCGCTCGTCACGGCGTGGCTCGAGCTCGAGCACGTGCACCCCATCGATCCTGGTCGGCGTAATGATCATGGACTACTGCGCCCGTGCCACGATCTGTTCGAGCGTTCGGCCGCGCTCGATCATCGCCGCGGTAGGCGGCAGGCCGAGGGCATCGAACACGGTCCGGATCCGGTGCAGCCAATCGTGCCTGCGCGCCGCTTCGCAGATGTTGTGGCGCCGGGCCGCCAGCAGCCGGCCGGGATCGGCGTTGAGCTGCGCGAGGATGCGTACCACGTCCGGGGAGTCGAACGGCAGGTGGATCACTGCGTCCGGCCAGTCGAACTGCCCCTGGAACTGCTCGCTGCGCGGCGCCTCGCCGATCATCACCGTGCCGGCCGCCGCGCCCTCGTAGAACCGCGCAGATATCTCCTCGCGCCCAGCCGTGAATTCCGGCTGGTTCACCAGGCTGCGATTGGCGATGTAGAAGCAGCTGCGCTTGAGTACGGTGGCGAGCATGCCGCGATGCTCGTGCGGAAATTCGACGCGAAACGTACGATGCTTGAGGTCCGAGCCACTCGCCGCGACCGTGTCGTAGTAGTAGAACCGCTGCTGGGCTTCGGCGTCGTCGATCAGCGCGCGGTGCGTCACGGCCGAGCGCCTGCCGATGTTGCACACGTGGATCGGTCGCGGCTGATCCGGCGAGAGGGGAGCGAAACGTGGCACGTCCACGGCGAGCGGCAGGTAGGTGCAGGGACGGCCGGTGAGGCGCTGCACGTCCTCGACGCTGTGGCGGAACCCGATGAAGATGTGATCAAAATCCGACAGCAGCTCGACCAGGTATTCCGGCAGCTTGTCCGACCAGACTTCGGTGATGAAGCAGGCCGCCTTGCGGCAGCGCTGGCGCCAGTTGGGAATCATCGCCAGTGAATACAGCTCGTGTGTGTGGCTGAAGATCGGGAAGAAGAGCTCGTAGTCACGCTCCAGGAGCACGCGCGAGCGCGGATAGGGCGCCACGCGGCGTGCCAGCGTGCGCGAGCGCGTCACGGCGCGTGCCAGCCGGTAGGCGCGCCGGGAGTACTCCAGCGCGGGTACGTCCGCGGCATCGATGCGCTGCGCACCGGTGAGCGCCGCCAGGGTGTCTTCGAATTCATAGGCCAGGCAATAGGCGACCAGGTCGGCGATCCGCCGCTCCGAGAGCAGCAACACCTTTCCTTGCACCGATTCCGCGCCGCGGTCCGCGTCCTCGCTCATTGGTCATCCTGTCGCCGCAGCCGATGCCGCGCGCGCAACGAGAGCATCAGGAAACGGTCCCGCGCGCTTCGGATTCAGGCTTGTCCGCCGGCGGCCTCCAGATCATCCAAGGGCATTCGCGTCGCGCTTCCATGCGGTCGAAAGTGATCTTGTCCTTGAACGTGTCCATGCAGCGCCAGAATCCGTCCCAGCGGAACGCGCTGAGCTTGCGCGCAGCAATCAGGCGGTGGAACGGCTGCTCCACCAGTTCGTCGCCCTCGTTGATATAGTCGAAGATATCCCGCCTCAGCACGAAATAGCCGCCATTGATCAGCAGCTCCTGGTTCGTGATCGGGCCCATGTGCGTCACCAGTCCGTCAGCGCCCTGCTGAACCACGTGGAAGGACTGCGAGTTCGACACCGCGGCAAAGCTTGCCACCAGGTCGCGAGCGCTGAACTCCGCGATCTGGCGATCCAGTGGCAGGTCCGACAGGCCATCGCTGTAGTTGGCAAGGAACACCGGGTCATTGCCGAGGTGCTTGCGCACCCGCAGCAGCCGCTGGCCGATGTTCGAGTGCAGGCCCGTGTCTACGAAAGTGATGCGCCAGTCGTCCATGTCGCGGCTGTGGAGCTCGATGCTGCGGCCACCATTGCTGAGCGTGAAGTCGTTGGACAGCGCCTCGTTGTAGTTCAGGAAATACTCGCGGATCATCTCGCCGCGGTATCCCAGGCAGAGGATGAACTCCTTGTGACCGTAGTGCGCGTAATAGCGCATCAGGTGCCAGATGATCGGGCGGATGCCGATGTTCACCAGTGACTTGGGCGTTGTATCCGAGTGCTCGCGCAGTCGCGTTCCGAGGCCGCCACAGAACAGCACAACTTTCATCGACAGCCCCCGGCAGCACGGCGCGCACGGTGCGGTCCTGCCGCCTCGATGGACGAGAGTGGTTTGATCGGCTGCGGTCCGTACGCCATAGGTCCTCGGGTCGCTCGTCGGCCAGCATGTGACGGACGGCACAGATCCGCGTGAAAGCGGCTCCAAACAGGGAGAGAGGATAACATTCCACGCCGTCCTTCGTTCATAAGTGCGGTGATCCTGCGTGCGCCGGGGACATAATTCATCGGCTGCACGTTCGCAGTGCATCCGCGGGCCGCAGCGCTACGCATTCAATCATCCGATCCGGCGCGACGCTGTGACAGGTCTTCCAGAAATGCCGCCGGTCCGGCCGTCGGCCGCACCGGGTCGCGGTTGGACGGCATGCGGCGGACTCGGCCTCAGGGTGTCCCGGATAGCTGGAAGGCTACCGCATAGCGGATCTGCCAGTCGCGACGGCCGTCATTGAGTGGCTCGAGGCCCCACCATTCGAACGGCCAGTCGTCTCGAACCGAGGGGTCGCCGTCGTGGATCTCGCGTATCAGGTCTGGCAGCGGGCGCCACCTAAGCTCGCGTGCGACCTTGGTGCGCACGTCGAGGTCCACTCCCAGTACGAACAGGTGCGCGCCCGGAGCGACCATCTTGGCGATGTTGCGCAGGCACTTCTCCGCCATTGCCGGATCCATGTGGCACAGGAAGTTGCTCGCCACCACGATATCCTGCGGCCCCAGGGCCCGGGCCAGCTCCGGGTCACCGGCATCACCCTGCCGGAACTGGATCCCCTCGCGCAGCCACGGCTTGACCGTGGCACGATCGCCGTCCCAGTCGAACACTCCCTGACGCTCGGCCTCGGTGAGACGCCCGAAGATGGAGGAGCCGAGCACTTCCGAGCTTTCGCTGGTGTAGACGGCATTGCGGGCGACGCCCAGTATCTCCGACGAATAGTCGATCGCGTACACGCGCAATAGCAGGTCCGGCCGTGCGGTACGGATGGTCCACAGCACCGAGTAGACCTCCGCGCCGCTGCTGCAGCCGAGGATCGCGATGCGCAGCGGCGCGCCCTGTGGCTTTGCCGCGGCCACGCGGAGCATTTGCTCGAGTTCGGGTCGATTGCGGAAGAAGAACGTCCCGAAGTACTGCCGCCGCCGTGCACGGCGCGACATCCGATCATGCAGGAACACCCCGTACCAGTACCCCGGCCGGCTGTCGCGCAGCCCGCGCGGCAAGCGCTTCCACACCGCACGGTTCAACCGCTCGAACAGGTCGGGAGAGGGGCTCTCTGGCATCGGCGGCGGCGCTGGAGACTGGGGCGGCTGAGGGATGTCAGGAATAAAAGGTGGCGATCTGTTCAACCACGTACCTCAGCTGCTCCTCCTGCAGCTCCGGGAACACCGGCAGTGCCAGGGCTTCCCGGGCGGCGCGCTCGGATTCCGGAAACGCGCCGGCGGCGTGCCCCAGATAGGCGAAACACTGCTGCAGGTGCAGTGGCACCGGGTAGTAGATCTCGGTGCCGATGCCGCGGTCCGTCAGGAACTGCCGAAGCTGGTCCCGACGCGGCACCCTTATCACGTATTGGTTCCAGATGTGGCGCCCTGCCGACGCGCGCGGCGTCACCACCCGCGCGCCGAGCCCCGCGCGCTCGAACGCTGCCGCGTAGTAGGCCGCATTGCGCTGCCTGCCCCGGGTCCACGCGTCCAGATGCGGCAGCTTCACCCCCAGCACCGCCGCCTGGATCTCATCGAGCCGGAAATTTCCACCGATGAATGCGTGATAGTACTTCGGCTTGCCCCCATGCACGCGCAGCACCCGCAGATGCTCCGCCAGGTCCGGATCCTGGGTCGTGCACATGCCGGCGTCGCCGAATGCGCCGAGGTTCTTGGTCGGGAAGAACGACAGGCAGCCCACGTCGCTCATGCTGGCGGCGCGTCTCCCACCCGCATCCTCCGCGCCCATCGCCTGGGCGGCGTCCTCGATGACCTTCAGGTCGTACTCGCGCGCGATTGCCAGCAGCGCTCCCATGTCGGCGCACTGGCCGTAGAGATGAACGGGCATCAGCGCGCGCACCCGCCCGCCCGTACGCCGTACGATGAGTGCGGCGCCGCGTCGCTCGCAGTCCTGTGCCAGAAAGCGCCGCACGGCATCTGGATCGAGGTTGAAGCTGCCGGCATCAATGTCGCAGAAAGCCGGGCGCGCGCCGGTGCGTGCGATCGTGCCCGCGGTTGCGAAAAACGAAAACGGTGTCGTGATGACTTCGTCGCCGGCGCCGATACCCAGACCCATGAGCGCCAGCAGCAGCGCATCGGTGCCCGAAGAAACCCCCACGGCCGCCGGCGAATGGCAGTAGGCTGCGGCGGCCTTTTCGAACTCCGTCACAAATCGACCGAGAATAAACTGCTGACTTGAACATATTGTCGCCAGAACTGGAATAATTTCGTCCTTGAGCTCCTGGTACTGGAGCTTCAGATCGAGCAGCGGAACGCTCATTGTGCTCAACGGCCGGGAGGATGGGACGGTATTGGACATGTCGAACGGGACCTTCGGCGTATGCTGACCACCAGCCGGCAGGGACTCGATTCTATACCAGACCCGCGCTGCGCGCCGGTCTACGACCTGCCCGAAATGCTGCCCTGAAGCCGACCCATGACCGAACCGGTGCTCATAAAACGCAGCTTCCTGATCGCCCTGATGGCGTTCGTGCAGACCATGACGCCGCCACTTATTGCCGTCGCTTCGCTGTACGTCGTCAAGCGTCTGTGGAACTTCTCCACGGACCACGAGCACGCTTCGGGGCTGGTCACGCTGACGCTGCTGTTCGTGGTGTTGATACGCCCGCCACGCACGCTCAGCTCGCAGCTGAACTGGCAGCCGCTGGCGGGCGCCGCCAGCACCGTGCTGCAGTGGTTGCTGCTGCTCGCGGTGCTGGCGCTGGTCGGGTATGCGACCAACGTGCTTGGCGAATATCCGCGCCGCGCGCTGGAAACTTGGGCGCTGGTGACGCCGGTACTGCTGGTGCTGGGCAACCTGACGGTGCGTTATGTGATGCGTCGACTGGTGATGAGCGCGGTGACATCGCGCAAGGTCGTAATCGCCGGCTACAACAACAGCAGCCTCGATCTCGCCCGCCGCCTCGCGAGCGATCCGGCGCTGCGCCTGGAAGTGGTCGGCTTCTTCGATGACCGTGCGGCCGAACGGCTGAACATGGACACCGGCACGCGGCTGGTCGGGCGGCTGTCCGAGCTGGCGGCATTCGTGCGCGAGCGCGGCGTCGACGTGATCTTCATTGCGCTGCCGATGCGGCACGTCAAGCGCGTACTGGACCTGCTCGATGACCTGCGAGACACCACCGCCTCGATCTACTACGTTCCGGACATCTTCGTCTTCGACCTGATCCAGTCACGATCGAGCGATCTCAACGGCGTTCCGGTGGTGGCGTTGTGCGAGACTCCGTTCTATGGCTATCGCGGCATCACGAAGCGGCTGATCGACGTGAGTTTCGCCGCTCTGTTCCTGATCTGCGCCTCCCCGATTCTGCTGGCGATCGCGATACTGGTGAAGCTGAGCTCCCCGGGACCGGTCATCTTCCGGCAGCGGCGCTATGGCCTGGACGGCCAGGAGATCGTCGTCTGTAAGTTCCGGACCATGACCGTGACCGAGGATGGGGCCCACGTGCCGCAGGCCTCGCGCACCGACCCGAGGATCACGCCGATCGGCCGCTACCTGCGCCGCTTCTCGCTCGACGAATTGCCGCAGTTCATCAAC
>Ga0265334_10000421_pt1 | contig 22225 bp, 23 predicted proteins | sample 42023metaG_FD_192442 | JGI IMG/M metagenome (GOLD analysis project Ga0265334, IMG submission 192442) | Rhizosphere microbial communities from Carex aquatilis grown in University of Washington, Seatle, WA, United States - 4-20-23 metaG | ecosystem: Host-associated > Plants > Roots > Rhizosphere... | reverse complement strand
AAACTTCAATATAGAATAATATGATATCATCATCTTTCTCCAATAAACTTAATGACATTAGCCAAGAGCTTGGAATGAATCCGAGAGATCTTTTATTAGTAATGTATCTTGAGTCTGGGGCAAATCCTAATGCGGTGAATAAATCAATTAAGGATCCAGAATATCAGGCAAGGGGGCTAATACAATTTATGCCAAAAACACTACAAGGTATGGGTCTGTCAAAAGAAGATTCATTAAATTTTGAAAAACGTCCCGCTGAAGATCAATTAGATTTTGTTAAAAAATATGTTCAATCACATAGGGGGTTGGCTGGAGGTAAATCATTTACATCGGCAACACAATACTATGTTGCAAATGTATGGCCAATAGCATTAAAAAAATGGAACGGTGATGATCCAGTAAAAAATGCCAATGTTGTTGTTTTAGATAGTAAAAATCCTAAAGAGGCTGGGGCGTACAAAGCTAATCCGTTATTAGATTATAATAAAGATGGTAAGATCACCGTTGGTGATCTAACTAATGTATTAATGAGTATGGAAAAATCTTCTGGGTTCCAAAAAATGCTTTCTCAATTTAATAGAGTTGCCGGTAATGGAGATGTATCTGAAAAATCAAAAGGCGTTCCACAACCACCAACACAAATGTTAGCCGAAAAAAACATACCATCACCATTGATGAATCAAATAAATAGTTTCTTAGATAGTTTTGCTGGAAAACAAGATTCAGATATAACTAAATATAGCTCATACCTAATATCAATTAGTTCAGATAATGATTTTACTTCTAAATTAGAATATGCAAGAATACTATCATCAGCATTAAAAGAAGAGTTAAATATAAAATCTAATATATTTACGAATGGTAAGGATGTTCAAATACAATGTAATTTAGATTTAGATAGTAAAAAAAGTGAATTAGTACTAAAAGAGTTGTGTTCAGCAATATCAGATGTGTTTTCATATGCAACTAAAAAAATAGGTAGTCTAAAAATAGATACAAAAATTATACAAAACGGCACTCCAACATATCAAGAATTAGATATAAAATTAGCGGAAATAAATTATAGGAAGTTTCATCTTAAATTCGCAATAGGGAAATAATGAGCGATACACAGCAAATCGAAAATCCATTCGAATCATATAATGTATTGAGTGGTGATTTAAGAAAGTTTTCCGATGAACTTCTTATTAAGTTTAAAGGAAAGGTATTAGAAATATATATTGGTGATCAAAGTGAGACAATAAATTATGATGATTATTCAGTTCCAAAAAATTGTAGTATATTCGGAAAATTAATTGATGTATTAGATCGGTTCGTTATTTTTGATTGTTATTATATTGATCCAAAAACAAAAACATTAAGATCAGAAAATTATGTATATATAAATCTTTTTCAAATTAGGGCAATGACAGAAGTAAATGGCAAAGGTTCGCTTGGAGATATCTTTTTGAGCGTTGATGACTCAAAGGCAATAAGAAAACTAATTTTAGCGAGCCAATAATGTCAATTACTAATGTATCCAAAATTGCTATATATGCACAAGAGTTTGAGGGCTTTTGTAATGATACATTAGTCAAAGTTGCTTACATTAAAAAAAGAGACGGTAAGTGGGTGATACTATCAGAAAAAGGTAAAGTATTGGGGACATATGATACAAAAGTAGAAGCCGTTGAGAGATTGCGTCAAATTGAGTATTTTAAGAACCATAAGAAAAAGAAAGCCTCAAAAGAAGACAGCTACTCAAGTATTATGAGAGATTTACGAAAATCTTCAGATGAAGATACAATAAAATGTTTTCAGGAGGAATTTAAGAAAGCGTTTGATCAAGCAGTCATAGATGGCGATGAAGAACCAGAAAAAATTGCATTAGAAAAAGCAAAAGAAAATATAAGAGATGAAAGTGAGTTGATGGAGAAAGCTGCGTCCGCAATTAACCTTGGTGATGCTGAAACTGCTGGAAAATATCTTGCTGATTTATTAAAGTTTGTTTTAAGGCGTATATCAGAAAACAAGCGACCGCGTGCTATTGAAGGGCTAAAAAGAAAAGTATATTATATAAATGAATATCAAATTGCGGGAAAAAAAGTCCCAGCATCATCAGCAATTGGTCAGAGCATATCATTATTAAAAAACATATTATTAGAACACGAACCCCAATATATTAGAGGTGTTTTAAATTCAATAGTAAAGAATCTATGATATCTAATTTTAGAAAAGTAGATACTAATTTATATGCCGGTGCCGCCCCGTCAATAAAAGATGTGGCATGGCTCAAACATAAATATGGAATAACTAAAATTGTTTCATTAGATGAAAATGCTGGGAAAAAAATTGATAGAGCAACCAAATTGCTTGGTATTAAGCATATTATGCTACCAATAGATATTGGTAAGAAATCATCATTAATGAGATTCTTACATCATAATATAATAAAACTATTAGATGGTGAAAAAACTTATATCCATTGTCAATGGGGGCGCGACAGAACAGGTCTTGCAATTGCTATGTATCGTTGTGAACATGACGGTTGGTCTTGTGGTAAAGCATTGAAAGAAGCGAAAAAATATGGGTTTGGCATTGGTGTTGATCCAAAAGTAGTTCATTTATATAAAAAATTAATAGCGCAGTCATGTGGGTGTAAAGATAAAGATATAAACTCGGCATATGATATTGTTAGTAATGAAAGAGAATATCCAACAAACTATAATGATTACTCATTAGATGTTTGGCAACAAGGTAGCTGGAGCCCATATGAAGATTACCGTGTTCGAGAGTTTCCTTATGCTGATACATATCCTGATGCTGGCACTCAATATCCATCACGAATAGATCGTGGATTAGATGATAGCGATGCATTAAATGTAGAAAATATTGATGTCCCCCAGGTTGGTCAGTTCGACCAGAATACGCAGGGTATATCAGGTGCCGGTCCAAGTATGATTGGATCTGGCACTATTATTTAGGTATAAAATTATGGTGAATAAGCGCAAAATATATGCAGTTGATCTAACTTATGAGGTACCAAATGCCGAAAAAGACAAGGCTACTAAAATAGTTATGCATTTAGATCATCTATTAAAAATGCTTAAAGCATGCGAAGAACATCTCAATTTAATATATACTCCATTTAAAGATAATCAAAGCATATCAACTGAACAAATATTTTCCGCAAGAGCCGCATTGAGACGATATAGAGATAAGGCTGTTAGTAATTTTAATGATTTTAAACGACAAGCATTTAAGTGTTTCGTTCTTATGCAGCCGTTTTCATTCGACTCTCAAATGGTAAAATTAAGTAAATCATTCGTTCTTGCAATATCAGATATAGAAAAACAAGTAAACAGGTTTGCCGATGTATTTTCTAATTTAGAATCCAAAGATTTTGGATCAACAATAGTAAAATCAATAGATAATATAAAAAAAGAATTAGCGCAAATAAATCAAATTATTGAAGATAGAATGAAAGATCATATACAAAATAATATATTGGCAAGAAGTTGGGTAGATACGGTTAGTGATGAATTACAGGAAAAAGTAGAAAAAAGAATACCGCTATCAGTTCAACTGGTAGAACAAAGAAATAAAGGTAAATAATAATGACAACTCATAATATGACCTCCATTATAAACTGTAATACTTGTGGTGGATATCAATCTGGTGCAATAAATATGAGTTGTACTGTGCCTATAAAATTATGTTCTTGTTCTAATTATTATTCTAATTGTAGACAGGGCTGGATATGTTCAAGGTGCAATAAGAGCCTATCTCCTGATACAAAAGAATGCGATTGCTCACAAGAGCAAGGGTGTTATCAGTTCATACCGTATGTTCCATGGTATCCGTATACGCCGGTAAATCCTTGGCAACCATTCACACCTATCAACCCATCATACCCGTTTATACCCGTTTACACCTATAATCCGTTGCAACACTGGGATATGACAATAACTTGTTCTACATATACCATAAATTCATAGGAATAATTTTACATAAATATGCGCATAATAAGTTATTTAATTTAGACATAGGAATAAAATGTTTATAAAAAACGGTGATCTACAGCCTATATCAATTGTTGAACCGTCAAAGATTGACGAGAAGAATGCTAAACAACAATTGAAAAAAGTATTAAGTGAAATGGAAAAAGAAGAATTGGAAAATAACTCAAAAGAAAGTAAAAAATAAATGTTTACTAAAATCGGAGAGTTGTCATCATTAGATGGTTCTAGCATTCAATCAGAAGAATCAGTGTTTGCAGATCCGTCAGTTGATGAAAGATTTAAAAAGTTTGCTACCGAGCTTCGAAGAGTTGCTCCGAAGGCAAATGATTTTCTTTATTTTTCAGCAGTTATGCTACATAGCGCTGAAGCTGCATTAGTCAACGCAGATGGAACAGCAAAACTTAATTCTCGTGGTGAACAAGTAAAAGCTCACTGGGAGAAAAAAGGTGATAGTTGGAAATGGGTATGTTCAGACGCGCACGTACGCCCACTGAAAAACTCGAATGGTGATATCTTTCCAGAAGAAGAATTGCTTAAAGCTTATAAATTATGGATTGGTAAACCATTATGTGTTGATCATAAATCAAGTCAAGTAGATGCAATTCGTGGAGTAATTTTAGATACATATTACGATCGTACATTTAAACGAGTGATCGGGTTATGTGCATTAGATAAAATATCATATCCTGAATTAGCTCGCGGCGTATCAACTGGATATAAAACAAGTGTATCAATGGGTACCGCAGTAGGTAAAGCTATATGTACTGATTGTGGAACCGTTGCTCGTACTGAACACGATTTTTGTTCACATATGCGCTCGAAGTCTTGTTATGGTGAAATTAACGTTGATTTACAACCGATTGAGCTTTCCATTGTAGTTAATGGAGCAGATCCGCAAGCAAAGATACGTACTATTCTTGCTCATGCACAAGAAATTAATAATGCTCTTGACGAAAGCGGAAAAAAAATAAATCAAATGATCAATGAAGAAATTGATCCTGCTAATAAAATTAATCAAATGATTGGTGAAGAAATTAGCAAACCAGCGTTAAAAGCAAAATTAGACAAACTTATGGCAGAACATCACAAATTAAAGTTAGAAATTGCCGAACTTGAGAAGATGTATGCTCAAGCGCCAGATACAAATACAGCAACAGATCATCAATCATGCGGAACGGAATCTAGCCCAAGCGATGAAACAAATCAAGAATCTTTTGGATTAAATTTACCAGAACGATTCGCATCTAATAATAATACATTATTAGATCAGGTAAAGAATTTAATGTCTTCGGTAGAAGGAAGACTTAACAATATGGAAACTGCACTACATACATTAACTAACAAAGAGGATACTATGTCAAAGGATGCAATGAATAAAAAAGAAGCTTATTACCAAGGTGCCGGTGGCGTTAACGAACCAACCCCAGGTCAAAAGAAATATCCTGTTGATCCAGCGAATGAGAAACTTCGTATGGAAGATAAGCATATGCAAGGCGAATCTCCATTCCCAGAAGTTGGCGCCATTGATGGACTTCATCCTTCCCCAGAGTCAGCTGATCAAAAAGATGAGCTCGAACGCAAAAAAATGTTAGCTCGTGCAGAACGACGCAACGCTGCCCTACAAAAGGCTAAGGAGAATGTTATGAAAACAAAAGAGGCTTATTGGAATGGTGGCGGTGGCGTTAACGAACCAACACCAGGTAAACAAAAATATCCCGTTGATAACCTTGAATACGAACTTCGTGAAAAAGAAGATAAGCAAATGGTTGGACAAAAACCATTCCCAGGAGTTGGCGATGTAGAAGGTCTACATCCATCACCTCTATCAGCTGATCAAAAAGACGAACTTGCTCGTAAAAAGCTTCTACAACGTGCATCGCTAAAGGCTCGTTTCGTTCGCACTGCTAAAACAGATGGAACAAATGATCTTGGTAATAGTGCATGGCAGGTGTTCGCAAAGAACGAAGACGGTGAAAAACTAGTTTTCACAGCATCAGTTAATGAAATAACTGGGGGTCGCAGTGATGTTCTTTTTGATATGGTTGCAACAAAAGAATTCGGCACAAAAATGCTAGAAAAAATCAGAACAGTTGGTTTTGAACAAGCAAATGCAATTTACAAAAAAGGTCAAGCAGTAGCAGCACCAGGTGGTGCTCCAGGTGCAGCAGATGCCGGTGGTGCAGGTGCAGCTCCAGCAATGCCAGATATGGGTGCTCCAGCTGCTCCAGCAGATGCGGCTCCAGCAGGTGATGATGCTAAACCAGAAGATCAAGGTGGTAAAGGTGATCCAAAAGATACAGCTATGAAATTAGCTGAAAAAGTTCGCGATTACGCTTCTGATTTACTTGAAGCAGTTCGTTCACTAACAGGTGAGCAATCACAAATGGGTGATATGGAACAAGGTTTAGAGGCTATGCCAAAAGCAGCAAGTCAAGTTCTTGCTCCAATGTACAAATCACGTCGTGAATTAAATTCTGGTCTTCTTTCAGGTGCAAAGAAATCTCTTGCAGAACTAAAAGATCATCACGATGAACTAAAACTAATCGCAAGCATTGTTGAAAATCTATCAGAAGCAAATAAAGATTACGCTAATACAGTTGTAGAAGATGCTTTTGCAGATGCAAAGAAAGCATGCAATGATGCAGAAGTACTTCTAAAATCATTCTCTTCATACGTAAAAGGTGTCGCTGGTCTTAATAAACGAGCTGAAGAAGCAAAACAAGCATCAATGTTCTCTTTTGCAGAAGACGAGGATATGAATGATGCTCGTAAAAAGGCAAAGAAAGACAAAGAAGAAAAAGCCTCTAAGGAAAAAGCTTCTAAAGAAAAAGCCGAAAAAGAAGACAAGGCTGAAAAAGAAGAAGAGGAAGAAGACGAAGATAAGTCTGATGCAGATGATACCAATGCATTCATGGGTGATACGTTTGAACAAGCTGATAAACTTGATAAAACACAACCAGGTGATGAGTCTTGGGAAATTCCAGGTCGTGGTGATAAAAATGACCACATGGATCATCCAGAGCATGATGACGGCGAACTTGGTTTAGAAGATCTAGATCTTCCAACAGATGGTGATGATGGTGAAGAGCATGAAGATGCAGATAAGCCAGTCTTCGATATGGACGCAGACGATCAAAATGATACAATGGTTGACCTTCCAGCTGGAGCGCCAGTTCCAAATGGAGCAAAAGCAGTGGAGACAAAGATGGCATTCGATTTAACAACAAAAGAAGGTCGTACAGCTTACCGAGCAAAATTAGCTGCTGATGCAACTGGTAAAGAAGATGATGGTGAGATTCAATCCGTCGAATCTATGAAGCATAGTGATATGCTAGATGAAGCCAACAAACTAACCGATGGTCAGACACAACTTGATGTCAAACCTTCAGATAGTCTTGGTCTAGTTGAAACAAAGCCAGAACAACAAAAAGCAGATCTAGAAGTAGCACGCGCAGAACCAAAAGTTCGCAAAGAAGCTGAACGTCTAAATCAACTAATCTCTGAAGGCAAAGTTAAAGTTGCAGAACTTGATTCACTAATTGCACAAGGTCTAGATTCAGAGGTTGTTAAATACTGGAAACAATACTGGGGTCAAGCTGGCAAAGAAGGTTCAGAGTTTGCTAAGCTTCTAACAACCGAAACAATGAAAGCAAAAGCACAAGAAGAAATTGCTGCTCACAAAGTCAAGCTAGGTCGTGCATATGAACTAGCAAACGAAATGGTTCGTCGTGGTCTATGTGAAGATGAACGAACCGCTATCGCAGGTCAAGTTGATCAAATCATGACATGGAACGATGAGGGTTTTGAAAGCATGAAACGAGTTATTGCAAAACATGCACCAAAATCATTGAAAAAACAAGCCATGCCAGTAGTTGGTCTCAAATCAGAAGAAATGTTCTCTGAACAATCAACAGAGTCAGGTCTTCAAGATGAACTAGAAAACGCATTCTCAGGCAGAAAATACTAAACGGTAAAAAGGATAAACAAATGAAAAACGTAGATCTATCTAATAGTATTGCTGCCGATATGGATAAAGTATTAAATAGTGATGAGAATAAGCAGTTATTCTCATCCGCCTCAGTACTAGAAAAACTGGCATTCAAAAAAGTATCCGAAGACGATAAAACAACTGAAGTTGAAGTTGAGCTTGAAAATGCTCTAACAAAGAACGCTTCAGCAGAAGTTGACGAAGTTGTATCAGAAGATGATGTAGTTGCTATGCTATTACAAGCATCAGAAGATCTTGATACTCTTGGTTTTGACAAATTAGCTTCGTACAGCGCGCTTATAGCTGACAAACTAATGGTCGAAGCAAAAGCAAAGGCTAAAACAAAGTCTGATAAAAAATCAGACAAGAAATCAGATAAGAAATCTGATAAAGCCAAATCTGATAAAAAAATGGATATGAAAGATCGCATGAAGAAAATGCGTGAAATGCAAGGTAAAGGAAAGAAAGATTCCAAAAAAGAAGATAAAAAAGATTCAAAGAAATCCTCTAAATAATCGGAACACATGTTCAATAAAAAAGATATATCATCAGAGTTAGCTGAATCAATGGCAAGTCATCTCGTTGGTAATACCATCGAGAAACGTGCAGAAGATTTAAATAAGTTTGCGACTGCAATTGATCATATCAGTGATGCAGCAGAAACGTTTGATAAACTTGGAATGAACAAAGAAGCTGAAGCACTAACTACATTACTAGAAATAATAGCAGGTAAAAAATCAAAGAAAAAATCTAAACCAAGTAAATCCAAAAAGAAGCCATCAAAATCAAAGAAAACTGATTCGGCAACAAAAGGATTAACCGGTGAAAAAATGGTTGATAACCTAAAACACAAAGGTTGGGTTTTCAATGCTGATGATCAAAATAATGGAAATGACCATACAGATGGTTGTATGTGCAGTATGTGTATGGATGTAAATGATGTTCGTCATGGTGATGATTGCGTATGTTCAATATGTATGAAAGATGACGAGAATGATGTAAAGCATCATAATAAATCTGAGAATAAAAATCATTATTGGGACGGGCACTCTCGTGATGAGTGCGAAGAATGGTCTACATGCCCACAACATCGTAATCAGTCTAATACAAAAGAAGATGAGTGGTATCGACACTGGGCAGATAAAGATGATAAAAACGATCACTTCGATACAGAAGAAGATGCTGGATCTCATATAAATAGAGATGATAATTGTCATATAGATATAGAAGAAAGCGAACCATTCGATTTTAGTGATACTTCAATAGATAGAAATCATAGCGATGATGATGTGAATTATGCAGAAATGTTCAAGCAATTTAATAATGATTTTGAAGATGAAGTATAAAAATTAAGGGAGTAAAGATATGGAGAGCGAGGAAATTTTATGGTTTCCTCGCTTTTTGCTATTTAGAGTTTTATTTTTGGTGATATATAGTTATTGAAAGGAACAGAAATATGTTTAGATTAGTTCAAGAAAGCAATCAACTTCCTTATAGTTGGCAGGTTGATCCGAGTGCAGAGTTTGAAGCTGGAATGATAGCTCAACTAACAGTTATTGGTAATCAGGTAATGGCAACAGTTAGTAATGGTAGCGCCCCCATTGGTATCATAGATGACCAGAAAACAAAAGCATTTACCAGTAATGCTTGGGACGAATCCATAGTTATTCCAACGACCGGTGTAGCCGGGCCTAATAATACAATCGTTACGCCAGTTGACATAAAATGGGAACTCAATAATCCAAATGTTGTTCCAAATAGTTTTATATCTATTCCGGTTGAGGTTCAATTGATTCCAAGAAACGGCGTAATAGTATTCCCAGCTGGTACATTATTGAATTATGATTTATTAGGAACAGGCGAACCTAATGCAATTAAAACAAATGTTAGATATGCATATCAGATTCCAAATATAATTGGAGACGATAGCACGTTCGCATCACAGCGTATAACGGTTTGGTTCGGTCGTTTGATTGGTGAAACAAATATGTTTGAGGTAAATCAGATATATGAAGTTAACGCTAATTTATTCGTTAGTGAGTTGGGGCTGCTAACAACCAGACAACCAGCTCCTAATTATCCAGCTATGGCTATAGTTACAGCTCCTCCTACCCCAATGTCATCAACTCTTCAGTTCTTATGGCTATAATAAATAATTGATATCTACCATTATTTTCTCATATTATTAGCCTACACCATCGGAGCAGATATATGGTATATACATTAAAAGATATAAAACATTTAGAAACTATTGCCAATCTTCAATCCAAAGAAGTAGAGCAATCAAAACCTATTTTTGTACAAGCTGAAGATACTTCGCTTACAGCTACAATATTAAAATTATGCAATAAACTTCGTGCTGAAGGTCATAATAAATACGCGGAGTCAGTAGAAAATAAGTTTGTTAATTACAAAACTGCTGGTGTTCACTTATATCAAGCACACAAAGAAACTGGTGAAGATTTAGTTGATCAAGCACATCCAGATGGTGATAATAAAATAGTTTCAGATGTATCAGATAATAATGGTGATGTTGAAACTATTGTATCTAAACATAAAAAAATTGTTGATATTGTTAATAAACAACCAACTGGAAAATTAGCATCATATGTTGAGCAATGTAAAATTGCACTTGGTCAATCCATCACTATGCCAAAAACAATAGATACAATGAATATTCGAGAGTTAATAAATTCTGCCAATGAAGATATACAAAAAATATATAATATGATTGTTAAATCAGGAGGAATAAGTTCTATAAGATTATCTGATATAAGAGATAGAATGTCTTTAATATCTAACTTAGTCAATACGCCTATTAAAGATATGTCAGCTGATGAAATCAATAAAGCCGTATCCGGAGTATCTGCCATATCACAATGGCTACATCCAAATTTACTTCATAATTATTTACCAGATTTAATAAATAAAGGAGTTAGCACTGATGAATTATGGGATAAAATATCTGGAATTTTAAATGGTGCAACTTCAAAATTAAAATCAGCTATATCTAAATTAGTTGATGAACAATATAAGGATGAGCCAAAAGATAATGTATCAGTAAAACAAAATCCACAAGCTGATAGCATAACAGAAAATTTTCAATCAATGATGGCGTTAATAACTCAGTTAGAAAGCCAAGTTAATAATGGTAAGTCTACTAATAAAGCTGCGCAATTAGCTTGGTTAGATCAGATGAATCAAGCTGTTGGTGATAAGATGGCTCAATATTCATCTATTCAAAATAAAGAACCTGTTGCAAAAGAATATACAGATTTATTGGGTCAAGTTAAACAAAGATTAGATGCTTTCAAATCAAAACTCGGTTAATTATGAAAAATAAAATTAATAAAATAGCACAAAATACTCCTCAAAATATTCCAGATTATTTTGAAGGAACTAAGCCGTCAGAAGTACCAGCAGATTTTGTTGGACCAACTCAACAAGGACAAGCAGCACCAGCAGCTACTCCTGCCCCCGCTACACAATCTACTTCACAATATCCTCGTTCACAGTCAATTCAAGAAATGCAAACTGCTCTTCAAAGTCTCTATGGTGCATTCAAGAATTACCCAATGTTTAATAAAAAGCCAGACTATCGTGAACAAGACAAAGGTCAACGCGGCGCGGAGTACGGAGAAAACTACGAACATGGTAGCGATTCATTTTTGACAACTATGATGAACCGACATGTAAATAAATCAGATATGGTTGGCACGGCAGATATGTCAGTGCAAGGTGCTCAAGCAGGTAAATCAGCAGATTTAATAAAACTATTAGAATCACTAAAGACATTCGGCAAAGGGCTTAATAAGCCAGATGGTGCTTGGGGACCGTATACAAATAATGCATTAAAAAATCTATATGCTATAACAAAAGCGATGTTAGAAATGTTAGCTAACCTACATGTAAAACAAGACGTTTATACAAATAAAGATTTAGAAGAATTAAAATCTAGTATACCAGAAGATCCTAAACAAAATCAAAATCCAGATGAATCTGCTACAACTATAACAAAAAATATAGCTAAAGTAAAAATGCTACTTGGAAGTTTTGTAAATGGAACTACTGGTGAAAATAGTCAACTTGCTCCATATATAAATCAACAAAAAGCTTTTGAGACATCATTCAATAAGAAACCAATTAATTCAAGAGCATTAGTTGGATATAACGTTGCTCAATCACAAGTTCCAGTTCTAAATATACAGGTTCCAAAAGATCCAATGCATCCCGAACAAGGAACAGTTCCACTAGTATTAGGAAATCTTGCAACAGCACAAGATTTTAAAGAGTTTGTTGATAGCTCTGGTATTATGGTTGATCATAAAAAACCAACAGATAAAGAGTCTATGAATAAGATAATTGAAACAATAGAAAATAAAATAAAAGCGGTTAACACTAAAACCCCAGCAACAAATGAGCCCGGATACTAATATGACTTTTTTATATGATGAACAGATACTAAAAGAGTTCTCTAAATTATTAGAGCCAAAGATTGCGCAACAAGCACCGCAACAAGCTTTTACGCCTGCTCAAATGCAAGATGTTGCATTAAAATTGTTAAATAACATCAAAACAAGCTATTCACCAATAGAAGTTCCAGAAGGCGCTCAGTTATTCTCAAGAAACGCACAAAACCTTAATGAACTAACAATGTGGATGCTCAATAATAAGGTTAAGTATAATAACCACCCAATTGTATTACATGATAAGTTTCAATTAGATAAGTCGGTTCAATATACAGAATTTAATAATGCATACGTGTGGAAGGATGGATTAGTAGAGTTCCTAAAAGATTTACAAAATCAAGCAAAAGATAGTAATAATAATTTATTTATGCAACATGTTAATGGATTAATATCTGATGCAAATAAAGATTTACAAGCAGGATTAGCAACAGAAGAAGATGCTAAATCAACAGGCGAAACAAAACAAAATCAACCAACACAACAAGGTCAACCAACAGCTCAACAAGATCAATCTGAACAAGGTCAATCTCAACAAGGTCAGGGTTCAGCAGTACAAAAAGCCGTATATGAAACACAACAAGTACTGAAACAAAATACTGGTTCTGATAGTTTCGAATTACCATTCGATGTTGATACTAATGATGTAGATATTAAACGAATGAATAATTTTGCTCGTCAAATAGGTTTTACGTTTCAAACGGCAATTGATCAAAGTAAATGGGGAATTATGAACTCACAAGTAGAACAGGTACTAAGTTCTATCTCTAAATGGTATATAGTCGCAACGCCAGAAGCAAAACAAGGTGGGTTCCAGCTCAGTATAAATACAAATATAGATTCTTTCGTAAATACATATGCTGATAAAGATTATACTAAAGCATTAGCAATGTTGAATAATTTAATACCATTATTACAGGTAACTCATAATTTATTAAATACATTACTAGCAAGTAAAACATATGTACAACTTTCTAATGGTGCGGGAAATTTAACCAATCAAGCATCAAGGGCACAAGAAATGATTACTTGGGCTCAACACTGGATATCACGAATAGAAGATATTTTACGAAACAATGCCGTTAGGAAATAAATGCGCCCCCAACTGCAATATATAGCCGATACTATTTTGATAGAGTCTTTAACAAAAGAAGATGGTAAAATTGCCATTGCTCAAGATAGTTCTGCTTCATCACCAGTTAGCAGTTTGAAATCATATGTATCATCAATTTTTAATAAAGATAAACCTACTATATCTGGTGTCATGTCTCTTTTTACTGATGGTCTTATATTTAGTCTTGGTGGCACCAAATTAAAAATACTATATGCTCTTGCTAAAGCGTTTGGATTTAATTGGCAAGGATTTTGGCATACAGTTGGAACAGATGTTGTGGATTTTGTAAAAGAAATACTATCATCAGGTAAAAAAGCAGATGCTAACGCAACAAGTGCGAAGGCAAATGAAATAGCAACCAATGCAGTTAATGCTAATTTTACTGGAACCGTAGATCAATCTAAAATAAAAGAGATGTTAGGTCAAGGTTTGCTAAAATCTTTTAGTATTGAATACAACTCAAACTTAGTTAAAACTGCCAGTATAACAAGTAAAATAGCAGGAGTTTTAATTAGGATAGTTGGGTGGTTAATAATAACAGTTATAGGTATGATAGGTCTTTCAGAAATCGGTAAATTGGTTTCTGGTAAGGGTTCTGAAAAAGAAGAAACATCACAGAATACAGGTAAGCTAATTCAGATATCGCCAGATGCACCGTCAGATTTATTTTCTATGCATAGAAACAATATGTCATCAATATGGATTGAACACGGTAATATAGAAGATATTGAAAACATATTAAAAAATTGGATATTTTCTGCGTACCCTCAATTGAAAAAATATGAAAATTTATTAACAACTTCTCCTGCTTTTCAGTCAATGTTAGATAAGTTTGAAGAAAGAAATAAACTTGCAAACGGATTAGGGTTTATATCAGTGCCTAGACCATATCAAAGAAAAATAGATATAGTTTCTATGATAGTTGGATCTTTTCTACGAGCAGCCGGCGTTAAAGAAAACTCAAGTATAGGAACAGACAGCAGGGCTATAACTGCATAATTAGCAATATATTATAGGAATAAATATGCGACATAGTGATATTTTTGATAGTTATGCCAAAATTGCAGAAGAGCAGGGATTAGTCTCTCTTTCAGAGGATGAGGTAAAAACCCCATCGGATAAGCCAAAAGAATCTGCAAAAATGAAGCGATACAAAAAAAGTCCCGCTCCACGAATGGGTTCAGATACTATTGAAGTAATTGAAGCATTGTATGGTGTTAAACCAGATAATTCCATTGAATATGAAAATAATATAATGGAAGCCGCGCATAAAACTCCAGTTGTAATTGCTCCAGCATATGATAGACTAAATGCTCTTGTAGAAAATAACAATGAACAAAACAATATAATGTGTAATATTGTTATGAAACAAAATGATAGTATTCAATCAATGCATCGATATGCTGAAAAAGAATTGCTACTACAATTAGTTCGTGTTGCAAATGATATGGATAATTGTGGTAATGAAGATATACGCGTGCTTGCAGACGCGTGCATAGAAAAACTAGCATTAAAAAAAAATGCTGATTTTTGGGATGAAGTAAAAAATAAAGCCAAAGACTGGTTCGGTGTTGGCGAAGGCGCCGTAACAGGGGCAACAGTAGGCGGAATTGTTGGTGGAATTATTGGTGCGTTTTTTGGTAGTCCGTTAGTTGGCGCAAAGATTGGTGCCTGGGCTGGCGGAGGAATTGCTGGATTAGTAGCATCCGTAGAAAAAACAGCTCCTCATGTAGTTAGCATATCAGCTAACGCCAAAGATACAGTAGAACAATTAAATGATCTAATAAGCAAAATACCAACAGCAAAACAAGAACGAACATTTTTAGTTAGTTTTCAGGGCATATTGAAATATCTATCAGTAGCTGCTGATAAATATAGTGGAATGATCGCTGGTATTGGTAAAGACAATAATAAAGATACCGAAGAGTCTCATAAAATAACAGATGACTTAATCAAACTAACAGATGAAACAGAAGAATATATTGAAAAATTTAATCAGAACGTAAAACAAAGTTTATATAATGAATATGATCAACATAATAAAATTGTCGACCCAATTTATTCAATAATTGGAACAGATATTGAGGATGTTCAAAAATCAATTCAATCATTAGAAACAACTATAAAGCAGTTTGATGAAGTTGTTGGGCACGTCAGACAAGCGGCAGCTCCAGCAGTTGCGCAAGCTCAACAAAGTCCAGCTCCACAGGCTACTAATCCTGAATCGGAAGATGATGAACGCGCAAAACAATTAAAGAAAATGGTTCAAGAAATTGGCGCTCCAGCAGGTAAAGAAGAACAGATGGCAGAAAATATTAAACAGTGGATAAAATAATTTAGATTTATAGTAATAATATAGTATTGAAATAAGAACTTTTGTAAGATCAAGATGAAAGACACGCTATATCGTATAACGAATAGCAGATTAACAAGGAAAATAAAATGGCTCTTATATTACACAATCCTGGGGCAAACCCCTTAGGGCAATTTGACGGTTATTTTGGCGAAACACTAAACTTCAAGGGCGGCGAAGTCTGCACTTGGGCAGGCATGGCATTCCCAGCTGCTGGCGCAGTTGACGTTGATGCTGACGGTTATGTCATTACATCAATGGGTAAAGCAGTTCCAGGCGTTTCACGCGCTCTTCTAACTGCAACCAGCAAACCACTCTTCCTATCGGATGATGGTATTACTGGTTACGGCACACTATTCGGCGCAGTAGTTGGTGGTCTACTTGGTCAACAAGTAAATGGTCCATATTCTTACACTGGCGCAGTTCTCGGTCCACACACCGCAACTGCTTCAGGCAAAGTAACAGTATGGGACAAACCAGGTCTCTACGGAACAACTCTTGATGCAGTTGATACAGCTGCAACCGGTCTAGTTCCAACTAACTTCACCCTATCAGTTGGTGCAGCTCTAACATACACAGCAACTGGTCTTCTAACTCCAGTTGGCAGTGCAAATGCTCTAGCTGGTGCATCAGTTGTCGCACGTCTAGCATCATTCGAAAATAACGGTTCACTCGTAACTACACCAAGCTCACTAGTGTCAGCTCTAAACAGCCCATCTGGTAGCGTATCCAGCCTACAACAACTTCGTTTTACACAAGCTGTTTACTGGTACAACGGAGCTGGTGGTAACGCATAATAGTAACTAACTAGAAATAGTTATTAGATAGTTTCAAAAAGCCTGGCGGAAATGCTGGGCTTTTTGTTTTTAATAATAAATTATAAATAATAATCAACAATGCACAATGTTGTATTCGGTTAGAAGATGAATGTAAGTAAACAATCTAACTAAGGATATAATACAATGACAAATTATAGAAATCCAAATGTTGGTGGTATTCCCGTAATACTACCACAATCATACTGGGATGAACAACAAAGACTCATAGATCATGCAAACGGATATGATTATACTACTAACCCTACTAACAACAATCCTGTTAATAATACTGTAAATGGGCGCACATTTAATCGTACATTTGATGGTCGCAGGAATAATTTTGGTTTTAGAGACGGCTATCATGATGGCTACGGTTTTAGAGACGGCTATCAAGACGGTTACGGTTTTAACAATGGCTATGGGGACGGCTATGGTAACAGAAACTGGGACGGCAGCAATAATTGGAATGGAAACGTAGACGCTAATGGCAATTGGAATGGAAACGTAGATGCTAATGGTAATTGGAATGGTAATGTAGACGGTAGTGGTAGACCACACGGTCAATTTGCTGGTCGTTCACCAACAGACGGTTCTACTGGAATGGAATGGTACTTGCCTCAAAATCAAGGAGTTATTCCACAACAACAACGATTACATATGAATACATGGAATCAATTTGGTCGTTATAATACTAGGTTTGTAAATAGTTCAAGCAATCCATCATATAATAACAATCCTTACAATAATGTTCCATATAACAACGGTCCAACAAATAATAACCCATACAACAATGGTAGATTTAATAATGGTCCGTACAACAACGGTCCAAATAATAATCAATTCGGTAATCCTAATAACAGGTTTGCACGTCGTCGTATGTTCTAATAAGTAGATTATATACTATATAATGCTGAGTAGCTTAAGTGCTATTCGGCATTTTTAGTTTAACATGTAATATGGTTACTTGCTACTAAATAATTTATAAATGAAAATTTTGATCAAATCAAGTCGTTGTTGAGTTTTTGATCGTGGCATTTTCCCTAGTATAACTGGATTTACTAATGCAAGCTGATCTTTTGTTAGACAGATTTCTTTTATACCCCCATCAACAGTAGCACGTTGATATGATTCAATATCTAGCTCATTTATAATTGTTGCTACAATAAAAAATTTTTTTCCACGGTATAAGCCGTCTAATTTTGCAAATTTATGAGCGTCATCATAAGATGACGCAAATGGCTTCATTTCAAAACCACCTTCATGAAGACGTAATTTTTTATACGTATGAATATCTTTTAATTCTTCTATAGAAATTACACGCCAAAGTATAATAAGTTTTTCAAAAAATGGCATTAATTATAGATACTTACTTAACACTTCGCCATCAGCTACGATTTTTTGTCCTTCTCGTAATTGGAAACGCATATGGGCACGAACCCGTTGAAAAGGCTCAGCGCATAAAAATATACCATTAGCTTGTACCGATCCGCCTGGATGTACCCAGTCTGTACCTTCGAATTGAAGAGCAATAGTCCAGTCGTTACTGTCTAATCCTTCATCAGAAACAAAATGAAATTGAGTTCTGTACCCAGATTTGACCGATGAATTACGTCCACCCTCATTGGTGTCACGAAAATGCAGACTAACTTCTATACTTTCAGTATCAGGTTTTTCAGTTATTGGATGATTTTCGAACATTGATTTCGCTCCTATTGTATATAATATAATTATTGTACTATTATATGCAACTTCCGCATAATAATACCACATTATTCATAGTACTAGTAAATACTTAAGTTTTTGTATTGAGGTCCTTTATTCTTTTGACCCACGTTCTAAAATCGTCAAGTGTCAATTTATTCTTCGCAAAATTGCATCTATAACACGCCGGAACAATATTTTCATAAATATGTGGGAAATTTGGATCAAGACGATCTAATCCATTATATCTAAAATCACCAGTGGCTATTGCATATTCGGATGCTCGTGTCTTTTGTTTTGCACGATTGGTTAGATTAAGCGGTTCAGTTCCACAATAATAACAATTTAGTTGTGATAACTGATAGAATGTTTTTAGATCGAAATCAATATCATTATATCGTCGTATATAGATTGAATTTATTGAACTAATAAGTGAAAAGTGTTTTTTAGTATTATCAAAAAATGATATATCAATATGTGATGATAATTTTCTATATTCATTTACTGATAGATTATTTTTATAAGTTGTTAGTTTTTGTAGATATATTAGAAAATTTTCTATTTTCATATCGCTTTTTGCGTGATTGCATATATAACAAGAAGGAACGCAGTTGTCTATGTTATGTGGTAAGTCAGAATTGATCCTATCAAGCCCATTATATCGATAGGTTAGATCTTCGGTTGATAATTTTGATAAATATGAGTGTTGTGATGGGGTTTTAGTTCGCGTGTTGGTTTTGCTGGCACCACAATAATGGCAAGGTAATTGTGATAGATTGAAGAATGTGTTCAAATCTAGATCGCCATCGGCATAGTTTATGCCATAAACTCTATTAGATATGGTTTTTATTGGATCTAAATTAGAATTTATATTGATCATATTTATTGCTTTCTCTAAATTCTTTTCTAAATTTAGACATCCACAAGATTTTGTAACTCCGCGTCTAACTCTTTTTCCATCAACAAAAACGCTTTTACCACATTCACATTTGTATTCCCAGACTTGTTTTGTTAAATCAAAACCAATAACGGTTAGTCTTCCAAATTTGTCGCCCGATTTTATTTGTGTTGATATATTTGCTAATATTTTAGCACAGCCACAAGATTGAATGTTCTTTTTTAATTGATATACAGATATTTCTTTGATTTTACCACAATCACACTTACATAAATATGAAAGGAATGCATATTTACCTTTATTTTTAGGTAGTTGCACACCATTTAGTATAAGTAATTTATTTATTTTGCTATCAGTTAAATCTTCCATAACCCTATAAATATAGTAATTTATTAGAATAAGTGCAACTTTTTTCTAAAAATAAGTAATATCGAGGCATAGGATCAAAGGAATATTTTATTCCAGCTGGGAAACTGGCAACAAACTCAACAATAATCGGAGAAAATACATGTCTAATTCAATGTTCGATTCAAAAGGCGAAATTAACGCCTCTAACGTAAAAGAAGCTTTTGCACTTATTGCAAAATTCGCACAGACAATGGAGTCAGGTGCACCAACAAATACTGGTCTAACATCACCATCAGTATCAGATAACAAACGTGATGAACTTATTTCTCGCGCGATTTTAACTAATGAAGGTAAACTAGCTCTTGCACAAGCAATGGCAAATCCAATTCGTAGGAATTTAGACTATCACGGAATTGCGCGACGCGCATTAGTCGTTGATCCTTTGCCACAAGGTGCACTACCAACATACGATCGAGATATCGATGTTGCAGCAGTCGTAATCTCATCCAACGGTACCGGTCCAGAATCACGCGTATTCGGTGACCGCGTAACAGTTCCAGAATTCGAAGTCTATTCGAATCCAACTGTTCGTATCGCAGAAGTTAAACGACGCCGCTTCAACGTAATCGACCGTGCTGTTCAAAAGGCACGTCAAGAAATCATGGCACAAGAAGACACGAACGTTTTCGCAGCCATCGATTCAGCAGCATCAGTTGAAAACACTGTAATGGATATCAGCGATGCTGGTCTTCTAAAGCGTGACCTTCGTGAAATCAAAGTTCAAATTGATCGTTGGGACTTAGTAACAACCAAGTTCTTCATGAACATCAATGAGTTCAATGATATCCTCGGTTGGGGCTCTGGTGGTGGACAAGGCGTTGGCGGTGGTGAAGTTGACCCCGTTACACAACGTGAAATTCTACAAACAGGTCTATACGCACACATCTGGGGTGCAGACATTCTCGTATCAAAGATCGTTCCTGCTGGCACAGTCTACGGCTGCAGCGACCCTGAGTTCGTGGGCGTAATGCCAATCAGGCAGGATATCGAAGTTCTTCCAGCCGATGAACCAAAACAACTAAAGTTGGGCTGGGTTGTCAACGAAATTATAGGGATTGGCATAGTTAATCCACGTGGCGTTGCAAAAGGCAACAAATCAGTAATAATCGGAGCCTAGTAGTTTTCTTCGATAAATCAAGTAGTTAGCTTAACGGCATCGAAATAAAAACTCGATGCCGTTTCTTTTTGTCTTCGCGTATCTGCCTATTATGTCATTTACTTGCTACCCGCACTTGACAAACTCGTACAGGTGCTTATATTGTAATGAGAAACGGAGATCGTCATGGCAAAAAATCAAGGCAAACTGACAGGAAAAGAAGATCAAATAATCAAAGAGTATATCGCAGGCGATGGATCAGAAATCTTAGCACAAAGACACGGAGTAAGCGGAAGCTCAATTCTCAAATTTTTGAAGAAGCATAATGTTCCAATTCGCCCACGCAAGTTCACATCAAAAGATATGAAAGAGCGATGTATTGAAAGATATAAGAATGGTGCTTCATTGGAAGCTGCTGGAGAACCAGATGGCTTAAGTGCAGCAGCCGTTCTTATGTATATGGAAGAATATAATGTTCCAACACGAAGTGCCGAAGAAGCACATCGTAAATATCCGATCAATGAAGATTTTTTCGACAATATAGATACCGAGGAGAAAGCATATTTTCTTGGTTTCTTATATGCTGATGGATGTAATCAAATGACCCATTTTTGGTCAATCGTTATTTCATTAGAAGTAGCAGACACAGGTATATTATATAAGTTTTCTAATATGATATATAAAAACGAAAATGACGCAAAAGATCAGGTAAAAATCATTGATAGAAGAAAAGAAGAAAAAGGAATAGAAGCAAGATTATGCATTAATAGTAAACACATATGCCAGCAAATGCAAAAATTAGGATGCGTATCACGAAAAACATTCATACTAAAATATCCTGAATGGATGCCTGAACATTTACACAAGCATTTTATTCGTGGATATTTTGATGGTGATGGAACAATAAATAGAGAAACAGAGATGGCATCTGGATGTAAGATTGTATCTACACTTCAATTCTTAGAAGGCATTAAAGCAATTGGTGCTATAGATTGTAGTATTTATAAAGTAGATAAATCTAATGAAAAAAATACCTATGAGTTATACTATTCAGGCAATCGAAATCAATGGTTATTCCTACACTGGATCTACTCAGGAGCTACAATATATCTTCAACGCAAGTACGATGCCTACATGCGTTTTGCAGAAAAGATGCGCGTGATAGACGAAAAGATAACGTCCGGTACTCGTGGCTTCAATAAAAGTAATCTACTAAAAACATCATCACTAAAATAACAACTACCCCCAATAATTACACATATATACATAATGAACAACAACATCTTCAAGCTAATTCTAAACAACGTAAAACAAGTACACTCTTCAATAGAAGATCGCGTTGATGCACAAGAGCTACGTGTTAGTGCGTTAAAAAATCTCGC